>Ga0209752_1000033_pt1 | contig 55788 bp, 50 predicted proteins | sample METZYME_3_250m_FD_187548 | JGI IMG/M metagenome (GOLD analysis project Ga0209752, IMG submission 187548) | Marine microbial communities from oxygen minimum zone in mesopelagic equatorial Pacific - METZYME_3_250m (SPAdes) (version 2) | ecosystem: Environmental > Aquatic > Marine > Oceanic...
CCATTAAATTTAATAGTATAAAATAATTATATTGAGTTAACAACTATTAGCAAAATTAAATGTATACAAATTCAAAACAATTAAGCATTGATCATACAATTTTCGCATGGTCAAACCAGAAAGGTTTGGATCCAATACATGTTGAAAAAGCTAAAGGTGTATATCTATATGATGAAAAAGGGAAAAAATACATAGACTTTTCATCTCAACTAATGAATGTAAATGTTGGGCATGGGAGAGAAGAAGTTACTGAAGCAGTAAGAAAACAGATGGAAAATTTAAGTTACGTTTGTCCACCATTTACTACTGACTCAAGAGGACGTCTAGGAAAAAAATTAGCGGAAATTACTCCAAATAATTTAAATAAAACTTTTTTTACTTTAGGTGGTGCTGAATCAAATGAAAATGCTATTATTCTTGCAAGATTATATTCTAATAAACATAAAATAATAACACATTATAGATCTTATCATGGAGCTACAATTGGTACAATAACTGCAGGTGGTGATCCTAGAAAAAATGAAGTTGATAGTCAACAAGTTCCAAATTGTGTTCATGTTGAAAATCCTTATTACTATAGATGTCCATGGTATTCATCAAGTCCTGAGGAATGTGGAGAAAGGGCAATAAATAATTTAGAAAAAACCATTATATATGAAGGACCAAAAAATATTGCTGCTATTCTAATGGAGGGAGAATCTGGTTCATCTGGATGTATTAAATATCCTCCATTATATTTAAAAAAAGTTGATACACTATGTAAAAAATATGATATCCTTTTAATAATAGATGAAGTAATGAGTGGATTTTGTCGAACTGGTAAATGGTTTGGATACGAACATCATGATATTAAGCCAGATATTATAAGTATAGCAAAAGGAATTACTTCAGGATATATCCCTTTGGGTGGAATTATTGTTTCAGATGAAATAGTAAATACTTTTAATGATAAAGCCCTTCCTCTTGGTCTCACCTACTCTTCTCATTCAGTTGCTTGTGCTGCTGCATTAGCAGTAATTGACATTTATGAAAAAGAAAACTTAATTGAAAATACAGTAAAAATTGGAAAATATACTGATGAATTAATGGATAAACTTATTGAACAACATCCATCAATAGGAGACTGGAGGAATACTGGAATGTTAGGATGTTTGGAACTTGTAAAAAACAGAAAAACAAAAGAACCAATGGCTCCTTTTAATGCTGATCCATCAGAAATGAAAATAATGAATAAAGTAACAGCAAAATTAAGAGAACTTGGAATGTTTACTTATTCCAAATGGAATTTCATATTTGTTGCTCCACCTTTAATAGCAAAAAAAGAAGAAATAGAAGAAGGAGTAGAAATTATATCCAAAGCAATATCCATTGCTGACGAATTCTGTTATTAATCATAATATGGAAATAAAGCTCTTAATATTATTAGTCTATTTTGGAATTTTATTTTATATAGGCTGGTGGTCGTCAAAAAAAATAAAAGATATAAAAGATTATTATGTTGGAGGTAAAAAACTGGGCTTCTGGGTAGTTGCCTTTTCAACAAGAGCAACTGGTGAATCTGCTTGGTTATTATTAGGGCTAACAGGTTTAGGTGCTATAGCGGGAATAAGTGCCTTTTGGGTTGTATTAGGAGAAGTATTAGGAGTATCCATTGCATGGATGTTTATGGCAAAAAAATTCAAAAGAATTACTGATCAGTTTCAATCTATCACTATTCCAGACTATTTAGTTAGTCGTTTTAATTCTAAATCAAATCACCTAAGAATATTATCCTCTATTTTTTTATCATTTTTTATAATAATATATGTTAGTGCTCAAATAGATGCCACAGGTTCAGCTTTTGAAGCATTTCTAAATTGGAATTATTTTCTAGGAGCAATAGCAGGATATACCATTGTTCTTTTTTATGTGATATTTGGCGGATTTGTAGCAGTAGCATGGTCTGATCTAATACAAGGTTCTTTGATGTTTTTAGCTCTTTGTTTCTTACCACTTATAGGATATTTTTTCTTAAATAATGAAATTCCATTTTGGCAAAGTATTGCAAGCATAGACCCAGGATTAATTTCTATTTGGGGACCCGGTGGATTTAATTCTGTTAACATAGCAACAATTATTGGTTATTTATGTATTGGATTAGCTTTCTTAGGTTCTCCACAAATATTTGTTCGCTTCATGTCTATAAAAAGTGAGCAAGAAATAGAAAAAGGTAAATGGGTAGCAATATTTTTTACTCTTATAACTGATTCAGCTGCTGTAATGATAGGAATTATGGCTCGATATTTCTTCACAGATATAGGATCAGATGTAAATAGTATATTAGGAAATAATGGACAAAATTCCTTAATACTTATGGTAGAACATTTATTACCACTAGCATTTGTTGGAGTTTATATGGCAGTGGTACTAGCAGCAATTATGTCAACAGTAGATTCACTTTTAGTGTTAGCTTCAAGTGCAATTGTTAGAGATATCTATCAAAAAATAATTAATCCTAAAATTCATATAAAAGATTTAACAGGTATCTCAAGATTTACAACATTTGTGATGGCTTCAATTGCTTTATTAGTAGCAATCTTAGTAGCAATTTCAACACCTGAAAGAACTATATTCTGGTTTGTTCTTGTTGGTTTTCATGGTATAGCAGCAAGTTTTTGTCCAACAATAATTCTTTCGTTATTTTGGAAAGGATTTACCGAAAAAGGTGCTATTGCTTCAATGATAGTAGGATTTTTAGGTGTACTTTTTTTTAAATTCGTTATGCCTACAATAGGCTGGGTAGGAATATACTTTGATAAAATAGCTGAACTCGCACCAGCATTATTATTGGGAATACTTACAGGGTATTTAGTATCAAAAATGTATCCAGATAAGGAATTAGAAAACGAATTCAATAAAATCAATAAATAAATATTATATTTAAAAAAACATACCTCAATAATGAAAAATCTTAGCAGAAGACAGTTTCTAGCTTCAGTGGGACCATTAGCAATAATCCCATTCTATAGAGAAAATCCAGATATTATATTATACAATGCAAACATTATTACAGTAAATTCAAAACAGCCAAAAGCTGAAGCTATAGCTATAATAAATGACAAAATTGTAGCTATTGGTAACAATGACTCCGTTCTTAAACTTGCTTCAGGTTTTACAAAAAAAATTAATGTTGATGGAAAAACAATTACTCCAGGTTTTATCGATTCACATTCACATCCTGCATCATCCGGAAGATCACACCTTAGAAATGTAGACTGTGATTTAAGATCAATAGAAGAAATAAAAAATGCAATTTATGAAAGAACAAAAATTACACCTACAGGTGAGTGGGTTTCAGGATTTAAATATGATGACACTAAAACAAAAGAAAAAAGATTTATAAATAACAAAGATTTGGATAAAGTATCTCCTAATCATCCCGTATATATAAGTCACCGCGGAGGTCATACAGGATATGTAAATTCACTTGCTTTATCTCTTGCTAAAATAGATAAAGATACTTCTGACCCTGATGGTGGACATATTGAAAGAGATCCAATATCAGGAGAATTAACCGGAAGATTGCTTGAAAGGGCTACATATGCTGTTGAAAATCTTATACCTAATGAATTCACAAGAGCTGACTATCAAGAAGGAGCAAAAATTATTTCTGAAATGATGTCAAAGACTGGAATAACTTCAGTAACTGATGCTGGAACGGGTGCTAGATCATTACAAAGTTATCAAGATGCACATGAACATAATGAACTTAAAACAAGAATTTATTGTATGATAAGAGGTTATGCAATAGATGAAATTATTCAAACAGGTAAAAAAACTGGTGATGGAGACGAATGGGTTAAAATTGGTGGAATGAAACTCGCCTGTGATGGATCTATTTCAGAAAGAACTGCAAGATTATCTCAACCTTATGTTGGAAGACCAAATGATTATGGAATAATAGTAAATAATGAAGAACAATTATACAATCAAGCAATTAAAGCTCATAATAAAGATTGGCAAATTGGAATTCACGCAAATGGAGACATTGGAATTGATATAGCACTTAATGTATATGAAAGATTACAAAAAGAAAATTATAAAAAAGATCCTAGATTTAGACTCGAGCACTGCACTGTTATAAACGATAATTTAATAAAAAGAATAAAAGCACTCAACGCCATTCCTACACCATTCTCAACTTATGTTTATTGGCATGGAGAAAAAATGAAAGAATACGGAAAAGATAGATTAGAAAATATGTTTGCTGTAAAAAGTTTTCTAGATGCAGGAATCAATGTCACACAAACTTCTGACTATCCACCCGGTCCATTTGAACCAATGATGGCAATTCAATCTAGTGTCACAAGAACTGATTATAATGGGGAAATTTGGGGTCCCAGTCAAAAAATTTCTGTTGAAGAAGCTATTAAAGTTGGAACAATTAATGGTGCTTATGCATCTTTTGAAGAAAATATTAAAGGATCCTTAGAGATTGGAAAATTAGCTGATTTAGTAATTTTAGATAAAAATCCTACAATAGTAGATCCAATGACCATTATTGATATTCCTATTCAAAGAACTATGGTTGGAGGAAAATGGTCATATGAATCATAAAAAGATGAAATTTTTAAAAAATATATTTTTTCTGTTTTTTCTGTTTTCAATAAACATTAAAGGTCAGACAACTGATCAAATAACAAATGATTTAAAATGGAGAAACATAGGGCCTGCAAATATGATGGGTAGAATTGCTGCGATAGATGCAAGTAATTCTGACTATAGAAAAGTTCTTATAGCATCCGCATCCGGAGGAGTATTTAAATCAGAAAATGCTGGTACAACTTGGGAAAGTATATTTGATAAATATGGAGCTGGATCAATAGGTTCTATAAAATTTGATCAAAATAATTTAGATGTTATATGGATAGGAACTGGAGAATCTGCTAATAGAAATTCAAGCGCATACGGCGATGGAATTTATAAATCTATTGATGGGGGAAAATCTTTTATAAATATGGGGTTAAAATCTACACACCAAATTGCAGAAATAGAAATTCATCCTAATAATTCTGATGTTGTATTTGCAGCAGCGGTAGGTCATTTATGGGGTTACACTGGTGAAAGAGGTCTTTTTAAAACTATAGATGGAGGAAAATCTTGGAAAAAAGTAAGTGGAGGGTTACCATCAGACAATAAAACTGGATGTACTGAAATAGTTATTCATCCAAATAATCCAAATATAATGTTTGCTGGTTTTTATCATAGACTGAGACAACCAGCAAGTTTTATTAGTGGAGGAGAAAATGGTGGATTATACAAATCAATTGATGGAGGAAAATCTTGGAAAAAAATAACCAAAGGTCTTGCAAAAGGTAATAGTGGAATGATTGACATATCTATTCACTTAAATAACCCAAATATTATGGTTATGGCATATGAGGCAGATGAAAATTTACCAGAAAATGAACCTGGTACTGGAGTTTATATTTCATATGATAAAGGTGAATCATGGAATTTTTTACTTAAACATGCAGTAAGACCTTTTTACCATGGTCAAATAGAAATTGATCCAATAGATCCTGATAACATTTATGTCGTCTCTAGAGGTTTTATGATTTCAAATGATGGAGGAAAAACATTTTCATCTAGAAGATGGAGAACAGATGGAGGTGACGATCATGACATGTGGATTGCTCCTTATGATAATAAAATTATGTACTTAGCTACTGACCAAGGTTCACGACTATCTATTGATGGAGGAAATACATGGCTTTCACATAATAATATGGCTATTGGACAATATTATGCTATAGGAGTTGATATGAGAGATCCATATTACGTTGGAGGAGGACTTCAAGATAATGGATTATGGATGACACCGAGCAATAGCAGAGAATATAGGGGAATACTAAATATGCATAGTACATGGATTGCTGAGGGTGATGGTTTTCATACTCAAATTGATCCAAATAACTGGAAAACTGTATATACAGTTAACCACGTTGGATTTGTTGCTAGACAAAATATTGAAACCAGAGAATATACTTTTATAACACCTACTCCTGAGACAATAAAAAATTTTAATGAATTTGTTGATTATGACTATGATGAAACAAGAAATAGATACACTATAGATCCTGGTGAGCATTGGTTCTTTCGTGAAAGACCCGATCGCACCTTACTTCCTCCACAATTTAGATTTAACTGGAGTAGTCCATTTATTATATCTTCTCATAATTCTAAAAAAGTACTTTTTGGTTCAAATTATCTTTTTCAATCATACGATAGAGGTGATACATGGAATATCATAAGTCCTGACCTAACAACTAATGATAAAGAATTAAGAAATACGTCTAATGGTGGAGGTCTAACTAACAGCAATACTGGAGGAGAAAATCATTTTACAATTATTACAATAAGTGATACTCCTATTGATACTACAATAATATGGGCTGGAACAGATGATGGAAATGTTCAAGTAACTAAAAATAATGGAGAAAATTGGAAAAACGTAAAACTTAATATCAAAAAAATACCTAAAAAAATATGGGTTAGTAGAGTCGAAGCATCTAAACATGCGAAAGGAAGAACATATGTAACATTTGATAATCATAGATTTGATGATAATAGCCCCTATGTTTATGTTACTGAAAACTATGGAGAAACATGGAAAAATATAACCTCAAATCTCCCAAAAGATTATTCAGTTTATGTCATAAAAGAAGATCCAATAAATCCAAACTTACTTTTTGTAGGTACCGAAGAGTCAGTATATTTTTCTTATGATAGAGGATTATCATGGGAAAAATTAGGTTCCCAACTTCCAACTGTAGCTATACATGACTTAGTAATTCATCCAAGAGATGGTGACTTGATTGCAGGAACACATGGAAGAAGCATATGGATTCTAGATGATATAAGCCCTCTTAGAAACTTAACTGCAGATAATAAAAATAAATTGTTTGATACAAGAGAATCTACCCAGTGGATTAGAATAAATACTGGAAGAAAACAACCTTATTTTGAATTTAGAGGTGACAACCCACCATATGGTGCAATTATTAATTTTTTTAGCAATTCAAACAAAAAAGGTGAAATATCTATAAGTAATTTAGCTGAAACAAATTTTTATTCTAAAGAAATAAATATGATTAAAGGAATTAATAGATTTATTTGGCCTTTTACTCTTGAAAGAAATGAAAATGAGTTTTATAACTATAAATTAAAATTTATAGATTTAGTAAAACTTCTACAAAACATTGCAATTGATAAAAAAAATCTTGAAAAATTTGATTTTAATAACAAAAAATCTTTCAGAGAAATAAATTTATTAAGAAAAAATCTTTTAGATAAGTACGGGATGTATGCTGGAGGAGAAAAAATATTTGGTGATAAAATTTACAAAAATTTTAATATATCGCCAGGCAAATATAAAATAACTATAACACTAGAGAATCAAGAAGTATTTTCAGATATAATAATTGTTAGAGAGGATCCAATAAAATCAATTAATTAGACCTTTAGAAAGTCTAATTAAAAAGTCAGCAGTAGATTTATTTACTTTCATCTGATTATAAAACATCATAAAATGATGAGTATCATCAACTATAACAATTGTTTCCATGTAGACATCTTTTTTTCTTAATCTTTGTACAAGATCTGTACTCTGTCTAAAATCTACATTTCTATCATCATCTGCATGAATAATTAAAACAGGAGATTTCCAAGTATTCACATTTGATACAGGTGAAGATTTCCAAGCAGTCCTTCTTCCCAACTCATAATCAGCAGCTTTCTCATAATAATTATTATTTAGATAACTATATCTTGTCCTATCATGAACACCATGAATATCAACACCTCCAGAAAAAATATCAGAATTTCTTCCCAATGCCATAGCTGTTAAATATCCCCCATAACTTCCCCCATAAACATATATTCTATCAGCATCAACATTAGATTGTTTCCTCAACCATAACCCTGCAGCTTTAATATCTTTATATTCTGATGCACCTCTTGTTCCACCATCTACAGGATTATGAAACTCATATCCATAACCTATACCTAACCTATAATTAACGGATATAACTACAAAACCTTGATCCGCAAGGTATTGATTTAAAGCATATGCGTTTGAATAATAAGACGAATAATGCCATCCTAAAAGCATTTGTCTAGGCGGACCACCATGAATATATATAATTGCTGGCTTATTATCATTACCATCTTCTTTTTCAAATTTAGTTGCGTGAATTAATACACCATCTATAGATTTGAATTTAATTTGCTTCGGTATAACCATTTTATCTAAAGGAAAATCATTTGGAATTCTTTCTTCAGCAAGAACATTAATATTACCATTCTCTAAATTCATTATTGTTGGAAGAGGCGGTCTAGAAGAAGTAGCACTAATATAGGCAACTGTAGAATTATCACCTGTAATTAAAGGAGTCCATTCTAATCCATCTCCCTCATCTAAAACTTCCAAATCAGGTTTATCAACTGATACTTTTACAATATGTCTTCTATCAATATCATATTTGTCCTTACCCGTATTTGCAGTAAAAACTATAGTTTTTTTATTAGGAGATAATTTTATGTATTCACACATAAATTCACCTGGAGTAAGTAAAAGTTCTTCTCCCCCATCTTCAGGAATTGAATATAAATGAGGCCATCCATCATGGTAGGACAAGAAAACTATTCTATTCGAAGCCCAATGCAAATTTGTTCCTCCATGAGTTCTTGGAATTGATCCTCTCAGCGTTTTAGGTGGTTCCCATAATACTTTAGATTCTAATGAAATTATGTCTCCCTTTACAATTTTCCAAGGAATATGTCTTCCTCCTAATATCGAATTAGGTTTACCTGCTGCACCTGGTTGTCTAATAAAAACGATTTCATTTCCATCAGGTGACCATCTTGGAGAAGAGTCCTTATCATACGAAGGATCTAACCATTTTAAAGGAACATTTTCATTCTCATAAATTCCAATAAATGATCTATCTCCTCTATTTGATCTAAAAGCAATTTTTGTTCCATCAGGTGACCAAACCTGTGAACCATTTGTCCCCCTAGAATGAAAAAGTTTTGTTGGTTTAGCATCTCCATCAATAGGAGAAACCCATATTTGACCTGATTTGATAAAAGCAATTTTATCGCTATTTGGAGAAATAACAGGGCCTGTACCTTCATCTATAAGTATTGGATCTCCTCCATTAAAAGGTACAGACCAAATTTGTACTTTAGGTGGAAAAGGGTCAAATGTAGGATTTATTGGTAATTCATCATCCCAATTAGATCCAAAATCGCCACCTCTTATATAAATGATCCAATTACCATCTGCAGAAATTGAAACACTTGATAACTCCTGTCCTGTATCTTCCATATACCCAGTCAGTTTTCTAGAAACATATTTAGGACCTTCGGCAACATAGATATTTCTTAATCCTTCCTCATCAAACGCCCAAGCTATTCGTGGTGACTCCAACGAACCAGTCAATTCATTTGGAAAAGGGTACGACTTAATCTGATCTAAAGTAAAATTCTGTGATTGTATAGTTAAGACAAAAAAGAAAAAAAATAATGATAGGCTAATCTGTTTCATTCCATGAGATATTTATATGAGCATACAAACTAATAATAAATAAAAATAAAGCAGCCCACATCACATATATAAAATGAGAACTAGGAATCCAATTATATGCAACTATTAAATTAACTATTAATAAGCTTCCTAAAACGCAATATATCCGTGTCCTTACAAATGAAATTTTTAATGTTTTTTCTGAAGAAAAAGCAAGTAAAAACATACCTATTCCTACAACATATAAACCCAAAAATCGATATATCTGAGTTAAATAACCAGATAGTGTAAAGTTCTCATCTACAGACAAAAGTTCCGTAAATGTCATATTTAATCTTTCCTCATTTGCAACCTGATCTAACATCCAAGGTTCATCAGATATCATCCATCTAATTCCAGAAATAATTAATGCAAGACTTATTAAAACAAGAGGAATTCTTAACATATTTTTTTTCATATTGATTTAATATTTAGCTGAACCTTTTGGAGTTGTTTTACTAATAAATTCTCTTATATCATCATTTGAATTCTTCAAATCTTCTTTTCTAAGATACATCATATGACCACTTCTATATCCTTTAAAAGATAATCTATCTTTCATTTTACCACTGGGATCAATATTCCACATTGTATATTTAGCATTGAAATAATCTGTAGCTCCATCATAGTAACCAGACTGAATAAAAACATGCATATAAGGATTTTTTGCCATTGCATGTCTTAAATCTTCACCCGTAGTATTATTAGATCTATCCCATGGTCTCACATTGCCCCACACATTGTATTTCATATTAGTTTCAAATTTTAATTCTTCTTTTAAATAATGATTCATTGCGGGAGTAAAAGCATGATCCCAAGCTGCCATAGCAGGATCATGATCATATCTTATGCCAGCATCAGTCTTATCTATTCCTTTATATCTAGAATCTAATCTACCAATTGTTAAGCCATCTTCATATAATAATTTTTTCCAAAAATATGAGGTAGGAACATCTAAATTATAATCTAAATAATCTTTAACAGACAACCCAGAATATCTAGATGCAACTACAGCTACATCATTTTTTTCAGAATCACTTAAAGAACTACCTTTTGCTATTGCAGGGATAAACTTTTCAATTGTATATTTTTCTATTTCAGGTAATATATCGTCTAAATCTTGAGATAAAAGATCATCATCTAAAGCTTTGTGGTACCAAGCTGTAGCGGCATAATATGGAAGTGTTAATGCAGCAGAAACAGGTCCGTCTCTATCAATACCTAATCCAGTAGGAGAAACAAGGACAACACCATTTATATACATTGTTTGTGCCCTCTGTAATTCTAAAGATAGACCCGAGCAACGAGGAGTTCCATAACTCTCCCCAATAAGATATTTTGGAGAAACCCATAGCTTATATTTATTAACAAAATCATTTATCCATTTAGCTAAGTATTTAATATCTGAATTAACTCCAAAAAAGTTAGCTCTATCATAATCTTTATCCAATATTCTTGATAAACCAACATTAACAGGATTAATGTATACAATATCAGCAACATCAATTATTGAATGAGGATTTTCTTTAAATCCATACGGTTGGACTGGATTTCCTTCATCATCTATATTTAAAGTTCTTGGACTTGTATACCCCATATGCATCCATATTGATGCAGCTCCTGGACCTCCATTAAAAGAAAAAAAAATTGGTCTTTTTTCAATACTTTTAATATCTGATCTTTTATAATAGGTATAAAATAAGGTAGCGACAGCCTTATCTTCATCACTCCATACAGGCAGAGTTCCTGCGGTTGCAGTATACGGAATTCTACTTCCCTTTACAGTAACATAATGACTAGTGGTAACACTTCTTTCAGGTTCGATTGATCTAGTTTGAGAAAAAGCACAAAAATATGAGCTGATAAATAATAATAGTATAAAATTTTTCATGAGTTAATAAAATTAAAAAGGCCTAAAATATGTTTAGGCCTTAAGATAATAAATAGTTTATTTATTTCCACGAAATACCCTCACCAGTAAATCTTCTATACATCAAATAAAGCATAGAAAGTGAAATTACTAAATGATAATATCCAAACTGTTTTGCTACACCAAAATCCAAACACAATATAACATAAGCAGATCCTAAATTAATTACCAATATAGCAAGTCCAATTTTAGTTGCAAGTGCTACTGCTGCTGTATTATCCATTCCATAATTATTGTTATCTGGTCTAGTTAACAAAAATTGAGCGATAAACGTACAAATTAATGTTAAAGTATATGGTGATGAAGTAGCAGGATCCATATATCTCATTGTTTCACCTACAATAGGTAATAAACTGAAATAACAAACACCACTTAAAAATAATTTTCTATCCATTTTAAATGCACCATAAGCACATAAAAGAGCTAAAAGTCCTCCAACACCAGTAAATATTAATGTCATTGTTTCATCCATAATAAAAATATGATTTAATTAAAATTATTTAATATCAAAATTGCTAGTTAATATTAAAAAGATAAATATAAATATAATTCTTTCATGAAAAAATTTATGATTATTAAGGTTGTCTTAATTATTGTGATTATAATTAATATAAATAAAAACCATTTACCTTTTTTATGAAAAAATATACATTCATTTTCATTACACTTATAGCACTTGGATGTACCATAGAAAATATTGATCCAAATGAAAAGAAAGTAAATAGTCTGATAGCTGAAATTATTGATTCTAATAATTTACCTGGATTATCTGTTTCTGTAATGAAAAATGGTGAAATAGTATATTCAAAGGGATTCGGGTATGCTGACATAGAAAGTAAAACTCAAATTATTCCTTCATCAACAAAATTTCGAATAGGAAGCTTCTCAAAAACATTAACGGCTAGTGCTCTAATGAAACTCGTTGAAAAAAACAAATTAAATTTAGATGAAAGTATACATACTTACGTTCCCGAATTTCCCGAAAAAAATTGGGATTTTAATCTAAGACAAATGGGAGGACATTTATCAGGGATTCGACATTATAAAGGAAACGAATTTTATATAAATAAGAATTATGAGAATGTTATTGATGCTCTGGATATTTTTAAAGATGATCCTCTACTACATGAACCTGGAACAAAATATTATTATTCTACTCATGCATGGACTTTAGTTAGTGCCGCAATAGAAAAAGCATCTGAAATCCCTTTTTTAGAATATATGTATAAAAATGTTTTTGAACCTCTTGGAATGAAAAACACTTATGCTGAAACTATAGATCTGAATATAAAAGATAAAGTTACTTACTACAAAAAAGATAATTATGGAGATATTAAAATTGAACCCGAAGTAAATAATAGTTGGAAATGGGCAGGAGGAGGATTTATTTCTACTACAGAAGATATTGTTAATTTTTTACATAATCATTCAAAATCAGGATACCTAACTGATGAAAGTTTAAATATTCTTATGAGTCCTCAAACAACTGCTAGTGCTGGTACAACTAATTATGGTATTGGATGGAGAAAAAGATATGGAAATAATAACGAAATACTTTATGGCCATACAGGTGGTTCAGTAGGAGGAACAACATATGCATTTATAGCAATTGACCATAATGTCATAGTAGTAATAACATCTAATTTAAGCGATGCATCATTTGATAATTTACCAAATGATATATTTGAAATATATTATTAATGTCACTAAAGAAACTTGAAAAACTAAATAATCACAAACGAGATTTAAGAATCAAATTTGATTCAGAAAATCATATTTATTCGGTTGATGAAAATCAAAATTATATTTCTGTAACACAATTAGTTAGTAAGTTTTTTCCTGAATTTGATAAAGATTTTTGGGCGAAAAAACAAAGTGATAAATTAGGAATTCCAAAAGATGAAATATTGATGAAATGGGAAAATTTAGGTAATAAAGCAAGAGATGCCGGGACCAACCTTCACTTACAAATAGAAAATTTTTATAATCATAAAAAACATAAAAATTCAAGAGAATTTGAAAAATTTTTAGACTTTCATCATAAGTATATAATAAATAATTATAAGCCATTTCGAACTGAATGGAAAATTTTTGATGAAAAAAAACTAATTGCCGGAACTTTAGATATGGTATATAAAAAACCTGATAGTAGTTTATTTATTTTTGATTGGAAAAGAAGTAAAAATATTATCAACTCAAATGGATCTGTGGAAAAAGAAAATCCATATGAAAATGGTCTAAAAGGATTAAGCCACTTAAGCTCTTCTGATTATATAAAATATTCTTTACAACAAAATATCTATAAATACATACTTGAAAAGTATTATGAAAAAAAAGTTTCTAGTATGAATCTTTTAATACTTCACCCGAATTATGAAAAATACCATATTGTCAAAATTGATGAATTTCAATTAGAAACTAAATACCTAATTGATAACAGATGAAAAAAAGTATAAAATTATTAGATGGAAGTCTATCCTATCCTCTTGAAAAAAAAGGATACAACTTAAATACTAAATTATGGACAGCACATGCACTTATAAATAATCCTGAAGAAATATTAAAAATTCATAAAGATTATATCAATAGCGGTGCTGACTTTATAAGTACATCTACATATCAAGCAAGTGTAAGAGGTCTTTTAGATTATGGTTACAATATTTCAAAAATTGAAAAAATTTACAATAAATCTGTAGAATTAGTAAAAAAAGCAATAGATGAAACAAGTTCAAAAAATAAAATTTCTATTATAGGAAGTTTTGGTCCATTTGCAACTTACCTAGCCGATGGTTCAGAATATAATGGAAATTATAAATTTTCAGATAACAACATATTAGAATTTCATTCTGAAAATATAGATATAATAAATAAATTAAAGGTGGATATTATTCTTTATGAAACCATTCCAAATTTAAGAGAAGCTAAAATATTATCAAAAATCATAGATAAAATAAATAAAGAAATATGGATATCATTTACCTGTAATGATAAATTAGAATTAAGGGATGGATCCTCTTTAAAAAAAGCATGCAAAATATTCTCTTCAATTGATAATGTTTCCACTATTGGAATCAATTGTGTTCAACCACATTTAATAAGTGATGTTATTAAACTACTAAAAAAAGAATCGACAAAAAATATTTTAGTATATCCAAATTCAGGAGAAAAGTTTGATCACAAAACAAAAACTTGGAATGGAAAAAAATTATTTAATAAAAAAATGATAAGAGAATGGATTAAACTTTCTCCAGATATAATTGGTGGATGTTGTAGAATGGATGCTTCTATAATAAAAAAAATGAGAAAATATATAAACTTAACTTAAATCGTCTTGAGGTGTTCTAATTCTATCTACCATCTCCATTACTTCTTTTGGAGGCGGACTAGTAAATCGTGAAACTACAATAGAAACTAAAAAATTACACATCATAGCAATTGATCCAAAACCTTCAGGAGATATACCAAACCACCAATCAGATTTAGGTGGAATTTCACCTAACCATCCTAATTTAAACTTCATCATATAATATAACATTAAAGAAATCCCAACAGCCATTCCAGAAATAGCGCCTTCTCTATTTATTCTTTTTGAAAAAATACCTAATATAATAGCAGGGAACAAAGAAGAAGCTGCAAGTCCAAATGCAAGCGCTACAACAGCTGCTACAAATCCGGGAGGATTAATACCAAAATAACCCGCAATTAAAACAGCAAAAATTGCAGAAATTCTTGCTATCCATAATTCTTTCGATTCACTAATATCTGGATAGTAAGTTTTTTTTACTAGATCACGTGATATCGAAGTTGAAATAACTAATAACAATCCTGCTGCAGTAGATAAGGCCGCAGCAAGTCCTCCAGCAGCTACCAGCGCAATAATCCATGGAGGTAAATTTGCAATTTCTGGATTTGCAAGAACCATGATATCGTTATCAATAATGAGTTCATTATCTGATGAATTCATATAATTGATAATACCATCCTTATTTTTATCATCATAAGAAATAAGGCCTGTTTTTTCCCAATTTTTAAACCATTCAGGCATAGTAGTATATTCTTTATTACTAACAGTTTGCATTAAATTTAACTTTGAAAACACAGCAACTGCAGGAGCAGTTGTATATAAAATTGTAATAAACAATAGTGCTAAACCAACTGATTTTCTAGCATCTTTTACTCTTTTAACTGTAAAAAACCTTACTATCACATGAGGAAGACCAGCCGTACCCACCATCAGAGCAAGGGTAATAAAAAAGATATCCGTAACTGATTTTGAACCATTTGTATACTCATGAAAACCTAAATCCTTAGATAATAAATCAAGTTTATCCAACAAGTAAACTCCAGAATTATCATTAAGAGTAGATCCCATTCCTATCTGTGGAATTAAATTTCCTGTCATCTGAAATGAAATAAATATGGCAGGAAGCATAAAAGCAAAAATCAAAATACAATACTGCGCTACTTGTGTATATGTAATACCTTTCATTCCACCTAAAACAGCATAAAATAAAACAATGACCATCCCTATAATAACACCACTGTTTATTGGTACTTCTAAAAATCTTGAAAAAACAATACCAACACCTCTCATTTGACCCGCTACATAAGTAAATGATACAATAAGGGCACAATAAACAGCTAACTTTCTAGCAGTTTTTGAATAATATCTGTCACCTATAAAATCTGGAACTGTAAATTTTCCAAATTTTCTTAAATAAGGAGCTAGTAATAATGCTAATAGTACATATCCTCCAGTCCAACCCATTAAGTATACTGACCCATCGTACCCTGAAAAAGCAATAATTCCAGCCATGGAAATAAAAGATGCAGCAGACATCCAATCAGCTGCAGTTGCCATTCCATTTGCTAAAGGAGAAACACCTCTTCCCGCTATATAAAATTCAGATGTAGAAGAAGCGCGTGACCATATTGCAATCGATATATAAATTAAAAACGTTATACCAACAATGATGTAAGTCCAAGTTTGTACGTCCATAATTAATTTTTTGAATTAAATCCGTACTTTTTGTCTAGCTTATTAATTAGACGTACATATATAAAAATTAAAATAACAAATGTGTACATGGACCCCTGTTGGGCGAACCAAAATCCTAATTTAAATCCACCTATAGAAAAAGCATCTAAATTTTCTTTAAAAAGAATACCAAAACCAAAAGAAACGATAAACCAGACTGCAAGTAAAATAAAAACATACTTTAAATTTTCCTTCCAATAATTATTATTTGTTTTATTCATAATGCTAACACTATAAAAAAATTAGTATATTTTTAATTAAAGTTTAAATCAAGGATTATGAAGATAATTAATTTAATTTTATTACTATCATTTAGCATTCAAATTCAATCCCAGAACATTATTAGCTTAAAAGAAAGGGCAACTGTTATAGAAAATATTCAAAAAGACAGATTTGATAATTTGCTCCCGAAATTAATGAAAGAAACGGGAATAGATATGTGGATTCTAATTACTAGAGAATACAATGAAGATCCCATCATTAAGACAATGCTCCCTCCTACTTGGTTGAATGCAAGGAGAAGGACTATTCTCGCTTTTTATTATGATAAATCATCAGGTAAAGTTGAAAAAGTTGCTATAGCAAGGTATAGTTTTGGAAAAAACATTCCCTCCATTTGGAATAAAGAAAAAGAACCAGACCAATGGAAAGCACTTTCAAACTTTATAGAAAGTAAAAATCCTAATAAAATAGGTTTAAACTATTCAGAACATTTTGCAATTACAGATGGAATTGTAAAGACTGACTATGAACTATTCATGAACAATATTTCTAAAAAATCTGCTGCTAAAGTAGTCTCTGCAGAAAAACTTGGTATCAGATGGATTGAGACAAGGACACAATATGAGATGACAATTTTTAGTCAACTTGTAGAAATAACTCATAATATCATCAAAGAAGCTTTTTCGACTAAAGTAATAACACCGGGAATTACATCAACCGACGATGTAGTATGGTGGATGAGAGAAAAAGTATCTGCATTGGGTTTAAAAACATGGTTTCATCCAACAATCGATGTTCAAAGATCAGATAATAGTGATTTATATGCATTTGATGGAAAATCAAAGTTTGATATCATTCAACCAGGTGATTTAGTACATTGTGATTTTGGAATAACGTATTTAACACTAAATACAGATTGTCAAGAAATTGCATATGTGCTTAAACCTAATGAAAATAAAGCTCCAGTATTTCTTTCTAACGCATTGAAACAAGGGAATAGAGTTCAAGATATTTTTACTGGAAATTTTAAATTTGGTAAAACAGGAAATCAAGTACTTAAAGAATCTTTAGAAAGTGCTATAAACGAAGGTCTTAAACCTCAAATATATACTCATCCACTAGGAACTTTTGGACATTCATCTGGTACTACATTTGGTATGTGGGACTCTCAGCAAGGCGTTCCTTTTAATGGTGATCATCCTCTACAATATAACACGGTTTATGCAATTGAATTAAATACTAAAGTTTTTATAGAAGAGTGGAATAAAGAAATTAGAATAATGTTAGAAGAGGCTGGTTTCTATGGTAAAAATGGCTTTAGATATGTTAATGGTAGAGAAACAGAGATAATACTCATTGGAAAAAAGGATAAAGCAATAAATAATTGATTAAAATGAATCTACTTCTAAATAGGCATCTATAACTGCTTGTTCCCCCTCTTTATTAGGTTGTGAATTTCCATGCTCCATACCTAAAATACCATTGAATCCTTTAGAATGAATGTACTTAAATATATTTTTATAATTAATTTCACCTGTTGTAGGCTCATTTCTTCCTGGGTTATCTCCAATTTGGAAATATCCAATTTCATTCCATGAAGCTTCAATATTTGGAATTAGGTTACCTTCTTGAATTTGTTGATGATATATATCAAAAAGTATTTTGCATGAAGGTGAATTTACTGCTTTACAAATTTGATATGCTTGGGGACTTTCAGATAAAAACAAACCCGGATGATCTCTAAAATTTAAAGGTTCTAGAACCATTACTAAACCATGAGGTTCAAGAATATCAGATGCTTGTTTTAAACTTTCTATGACATTGGCGGTTTGATAAGACATATTTTTTCTTAAATCAACAAAACCAGGAACTACAGTCATCCACTTAGCATTAACCCTTTTAGCAACTTCAATGGATTCTTTTATATGTCGAAGAAATTCATTTCTTAACTCCAAATTTCCACTTGCCAAATTAGGCTTTTGCCAATAGATATCATGAGCAACAAAAACACCCATTTCAATATTTCTTTTTTCCATTATAGCTGATATCTGATTTTGAGTGGATATAGACCTACCTTTCATTCTGTTATCCTCAAAAGCCATAAATCCCTGATCTGCCATAAAACTCAACTGATCTATAGGATCTTTTCCAGCAGAATTAGCAAACATTCCTAAATGAGGTGCATATTTAAGTTTAAATTTATTCTTTTGAAAGTTATAATTATGTGCAAAAAGACTGTTTGCACTAAACAGGCCAACACTTGTAATACTTAAATTATTTATAAATTTTCTTCTTTTCAAAACTATATAAATTGAGTTTTTCCAGGAATTGCAACTAAATATTTTCCGTTATCATCTGGTAATGTAGGAGGCGTTGAATTCCAAGTTAAATTTTTAGGAACAAGCATTTCTTTAGAATTAATAGCTTGATCCCATGTGATTTTTTTACCAGTATAAGTTGCCATTCTTCCCATTATAGCTGTCATTGTACTTTTTGCTCCATATTCTACATCATTTATAACCTCATTATTTCTTATGGATTGAAATAATTTATCATGTTCTACTTGGTATGGATTTGGATCTTCATTCCATTTATTAGGGTACTTATATTTAATATTTCCACTTAAATCTGTCATTTCACCTTTTCCAGTTACAACTGATCCATTGCTTCCCTGGAAGACTTCATCTACCCTACTAGCTGTACCAGTTTGGTGCCTGCACTGACTTGAGATAACCGCTCCATTTGCGTAGGTAAACTCTACAAAATGATGATCAAAGATTTGTCCATGATCAATACCATTTCTAACTTCTCTACCTCCCATACCCTGAGCAGAAATTGGATAGTCACCAATAAACCAATTGGCCACATCTATGTTATGAATGTGTTGTTCAAGTATATGATCACCACATAACCAGGTAAAATAATACCAATTTCTCATCTGGTACTCTAATTCTGATTGTGAGGATTTTCTTTTTTTCACCCAAACTCCTCCATCATTCCAGTAGACTTGTCCAGAAACTATTTTTCCAATATCCCCATTTACAACTTTATTATATAGAGTAATGTATTTATCTTGATAATGTCTTTGAAGACCTACTACAACATTTAATTTTTTTTCTTTTGCAATCTTAGCAACCTCTAAAACCTTTCGAATTCCAGGAGCATCTGTAGCAAGGGGTTTTTCCATGAAAACATGTTTATCATTGTTAATAGCATATTCAAAATGTAGAGGCCTAAATCCTGGAGGAGTTGTCAAAATAACCACATCACACAAGTCGATTGCTTTTTTATATGCATCAAAACCAGTAAACATATTTTTTTCTTTGACATCAATATTTTTAGATCCATCAAAATGTTCTTTAATTCCATTCAAACTAGAATCAATTCTATCTCTAAATGCATCTGCCATTGCGTATAACTCCACTTTATCATCAGCAGTCAGGGCTTGAACTGCTGCGCCAGAACCTCTTCCACCACATCCTATTAATGCTAATTTTAATTTTTTGTTATCGTAAACATTAGACATAGCATCAAGAGAAAGGGTGCTCGCTAATATTCCAGTAGTCGCCGCAGCTGTTTGTTTACAAAATGTTCTTCTGGTATTTTTTATCATGACTTATGGTTTAAAGGTTTTTTCAATCTAAAATATATTTTTAGTAATTCCAAAATAAATTTTTAACATCATCTTCAGGGGTAGATAATGGCCTTACAATTCTAAAGCCAATATAAGGAGCATCCGTATTCCACCACTTACTTTTAGGTATTTGAGGATCCCTCTTTTGAAGTTCTTTAGTTGACAAATCTCTCCTTGAACTTTTTATTCTAGTAGCGTCATCATTCCAAGAGCCACCTCTTATTACCTTAGGATATTTATTTTTAGTTATATAAAAAGGATTTTTTAGAGTATTTCTGTTTTTATACTTATCAACAGAATAAGTATCAATTGTCCATTCAGAAACATTTCCATGCATATCATAAAGTCCTAAAACATTAGGTTTTTTTGTGCCTATCTTATGGTAGGATCCATTTGAATTATCAGAATACCACGCATATTCACCTAATTGAGAAATATCATCTCCAAAATGATAATCTGAATTTGAACCTGCTTTACAAGCATATTCCCATTCAGCTTCCGTAGGTAACCTATAATAGTTTCCTGTAATTGAAGATAACCATTCACAAAATTTAGAAGCGGCAAACTGAGTCATATTAATAGCAGGATAACCATTAGTTCCCATTCCAAAACTCATTTCCATGTACGGAGTAGTAGCACTAGAAACACCATCAACATCAATGAATACTTCTGAACCTTTTTTAAAAGAAGAAGGTGATTCATCAATATTTCGCTCCATAAATAAAGTATATACGTCCCACGATATTTCATAGGTAGAAATCCAAAAGGATGAAAGTTCAATTTCATGCTTTAGAGCATCAAATGAATCATCGCCCATTATAAACTTTCCACCATGTACTGGAGTCATATCTATTACTAAAGTAGAAGAAGGAAGAGGCTGACTATATGTAACAAAATCATTTAAAGAAAAAGGGGAATAAAGTAAAAGAAAAAATAAAGATGAAGAAAATATGATTTTCATTGTAGAAAAATAAAAAAAAAAGGTCACAATTAATATTATGACCATAAATTAATGCGCCTTCTCTTGGATTCGAACCAAGGACCAATAGATTAACAGTCTACTGCTCTAACCAACTGAGCTAAGAAGGCATAAAATGATTTGCAATATTAAATTTACAATATTTAAAGTGCAAAATTATTCTTTAATATTAAATATAATATTTGTCAATAAATGACATAATGTCATATAAAAAAATATAATTTACAATAATATGTCATTATGGCATAATATATCGTTCTTTTTCCTTTTGGCATATTTATTTCATTACTAATTATTGAAGTTTAATTTAAATAGTTTAATTATGAGACAATTAGTTTTAAGACCATCAAATAATTTTGTTAGACCATTTTTATTTGATAATTTTTTTGATGACTTTTTTGAAAATTCATTTATAAATGAATCTCAGAAAGGTTATTCTCCTAGAGTTGATATATCAGAAACAGATAAATCATTTGATTTTAATATAGCGATTCCAGGGCTTAATAAAAACGACCTATCAATTGAAATTGAAAAAGGTCATTTAATAATTTCTGGTGAAAGAAAATTTAGTAATGAAAAAAACAATTTTCATTCTATCGAAAATGGATATGGTAAATTTACCAGATCGTTTCAGTTACCAGAAAACATAATCGAGGGAAAGATAACAGCTGTTCACAAAAATGGAATGCTAAACATATCTGTTCCTAAAGATTCAAAAACATCTATTAAAAAAACAATTCAAATCAAATAATTTTTTTAATAAATAGTTTAAAAAAGGCAAATGAATAATTTGCCTTTTTTTTTATGTTAAACAATGTTAATTAACATATAATTAAATCAATAATACCGTTTGAGTATTTAAATTTGTTGAAACATAAAATATCGATATGAAAAATTTTTTATTCGCAATATTATTTTCAATTATTGGAGGATTTACTGCTATTGGAGGCTATAACCTATGGGAAAACAAATCAAATGTTATTGCCATAGATTATAATGATAAAATAAAATTAGCAAATTATATTTTCGACACTACAGATGTCATCGTCCCAAAAGGATTAAATTTTATTTATACAGCTAAAGTAACAACACCATCAGTTGTTCATATCAGAACTACATATGAAGGAAGAAATTCTGGTACTAGAAATCCATTTGAAGATATGTTTAGAGATTTTTTTGGTGAAAGATATGACTATAGAGAACGTGAAATGCCAAAAAAAAGAGGTTCAGGATCAGGTGTAATCATGTCTAAAAATGGTTATATAATTACAAACAATCACGTAGTTGAAAATGCAAGCGAAGTCCAAGTACTATTAAACGATAACAGAACATTTACAGCAACAATAGAAGGCACAGATCCAACAACAGATTTAGCAATTCTTAAAATTGAAGCAAATAATTTACCTACTATAAAGTTTGGTAATTCAGACAACTTACAAATTGGAGAGTGGGTTCTTGCTGTTGGTTCTCCATTCGAATTTAGATCTACTGTTACAGCAGGAATAGTGAGTGCAAAGGCTAGAAATATTGGAATATTAAGAGATAAAAACAATTTACAGATTGAAGCTTTTATTCAACATCAAGCACCTGTTAATCCAGGAAATTCTGGAGGAGCATTAGTTAATTTAGAAGGCAAACTTGTAGGAATAAACTCTGCTATAGCAACACCTACAGGAACATTTGCTGGTTATTCATTTGCAATACCATCAACCCTTGTAGAAAAAGTATATAGAGATTTAGTTGAATTTGGAGTAGTTCAAAGAGCGTTGTTAGGAATAACTATCCAAGACGTAACTGCTGAAATCGCAAAAGAGAATGATATCCCAGTATTATTTGGTGTTTTAATTTCAGGAGTAAATAATGGCAGTGCAGCTTTTGAAGCAGGACTTGAAAAAGGAGATGTTATTACTGAAATCAACGAAGTAGAAATTAAAAATGTTTCTAATCTGCAAGAACAAATCGCAATAAATAGACCTGGAGATAAAGTAGAAGTAACTTACATTAGAGATGGAAAAACAAAAAATACTATCGCTACTCTAAAAAATACTTTGGGAACAACTGAAGTAGTTGCTTCAAATAATAATTTTTCTTTTGATGGCGCAAAATTCTCAGATTTATCAAAAGAACTTAAAGAAAAATTAGAATTAGAAGGAGGAGCTCAAGTAATTAATATTGAAAAAGGAAAATGGAAAAATGCAGGAATCACAAAAGGATTTATTGTTACTTCTATTAATAAAAGAGCGATTTCTGATGTCGAAGATCTATCTACAACACTGTCTCAATTACCAAAAGATGATGGAGTTTTAGTAGAAGGAATGTACCCTAATGGTATTAAAGCATACTATGGTATAGGATGGTGATAAAAAAAATTTGTTTTAAAACCTTACATATATTAGGCTTTTTATATAATTTCATATAATGATTAAAAAGACAATTAAAGTAATAACTGCATTTTTACTTACTATTTTCATTACATTATCATGTGGCTTTGAGGATAACCTGCCTTGTGATGATAATATTCCAGAATGTAATGATAAGCCTGAATTACCTAATCCTGATACTGAAGGATAGAAAATCAATTAATTAATTTTATTAATAATTTATATAGTCATCACATATGAAAAAAATTACAATTAAAGATGATTTAGGAAATGATTATGTTTTAGATAATTATTTAAATTTTAAAAATCACATAATTAAATACCACTCTGTAAATGGAGAAGGAGACAACAGCCTTCATCTTGAAAATGGAAGATATTTTACAGTAACTAAAGAATTCTATAACAATATTATATCACTTGAAAAATAGTGTTTTATTACTAATTTTATAAAATAAAATTTAAAAATCAAATTTTATACCCTGAGCTAAAGGCAAATCATCCGTATAATTTATTGTATTAGTTTGTCTTCTCATGTATGCTTTCCATGAATCTGATCCAGATTCTCTTCCTCCTCCAGTTTCTTTTTCACCACCAAAAGCACCTCCAATTTCAGCCCCTGAAGTACCTATATTTACATTCGCTATACCACAATCTGATCCTTGAGCAGATAAAAATTGTTCTGATTCCGATAAATCTTTAGTCATAATTGAAGAAGATAAACCCTGAGGTACGTCATTTTGAATTCTAATAGCCTCATCTAGATTAGAATATTTTATTAAATATAATATAGGAGCAAAAGTTTCATCTTGAACAATTGAAAATTCATTCTTCACTTCATAAATAGCAGGTTTAACATAACATCCAGATTGGTATTGATTCCCAGATAATTCCCCACCTACAACCACTTCTTTACCTCCCTCTTTATTTATTTTTGTTATTGCATCAAGATACATTTTAACTGCACCTCTATCAATTAAAGGGCCCATATGATTTTCTTTATCCAAAGGATTACCAATCTTAATTTGTCCATAAGCATTAACTAACTTATTTTTAAATTCCTCAAAAATATCTTTATGAACTATTAATCTTCTAGTTGATGTACACCTTTGACCAGCTGTTCCTACTGCCCCAAATACTGCTGCCCTAAGTGCAATATTGAGATCAGCTTTATTTGAAACAATTATTGCATTGTTACCTCCAAGTTCAAGCAGAGTCTTTCCTAGTCGATTACCTACTATTTTAGCAACGTATTTTCCCATTGCTGTAGAGCCAGTAGCAGAAATTAAAGATATTCTTTTATCATTTAACATTTCTGTACCAATTTTTCTTTCTGAACAATCAATTACTAAAGAACATATACCTTCATCAACATTATTTTTTTCAAATACATTAGAAATAATTTTTTGAGTAGCTATCGCTGAAATTGGTGTTTTTTTAGAAGGCTTCCATAAGCAAACATTTCCACATACTAATGCAATCATTGCATTCCAACTCCAAACAGCTACAGGAAAGTTGAATGATGAAATAATACCAACTATACCTAGTGGATGCCATTGCTCGTACATTCTATGGCCTGGTCTTTCAGAGTGCATAGTAAGTCCATAAAGTTGCCTTGATAATCCAACGGAAAAATCACAAATATCAATCATCTCTTGAACCTCCCCTAAACCCTCTTGCAATGATTTTCCCATTTCATAAGACACTAATTGTCCTAATGAATTTTTCTTTTTTCTAAGTTCATTACCAATCTGTCTAACTATCTCGCCTCTTTGGGGTGCAGGAACTTTCCTCCAGTGCACAAATGATTCTTCTGCATTTTTTATAATAGATTTATAAGAAACATCATCTGTTTCAATAACATCAGCAATTGGATTTCCATCAACAGGAGAGTATATCGTTCTATTGTCTCCTTTAGATTTTAACCAAATAGAACCTGAAGATGTTCCGCCATTTACTTTCTTTAAATCTAGATCTGCTAATAAATTCGGAATATTTACCATTGTATTGATTAATTAAAATCAGCATCACTAACCTCTGGATTAACAACAATTTGAATCATATTAAAATCCATATTTTGTGGTCCCATTGGTACTTTAAGTATATGAGGAAACAATATTCCATCTACTGAAATATAATTTTCATAATAAGTGGTTTGAGAAACTTTAGTGCCATCAGGCATAGATGCACTTTGAGTTTGTTTAATTTTAAGTCCAGTTTCTTTATCATAATAAACATACGTATCACCATTAACTTCAAGTGCGTACAACTCTTTTCCATCTTCACTCTCAATAGAACTAAATTTAACGTCCTCATTATCTATCCAACCTATTTCTTCAAAAGGTAAAGAAGACTTTTTTAACTTATCTATTTCCTCTTGTGGAAAAGGATTATTTACACCTTGCTGTTGAATATATCCTTCTTCTCCATTAAAAGCTTGCTTCATAAGTACATTTCCCATCATCATCATCATCACAACTAATTTATTGGGCTTCGCGTTAATATTCATTAACTGAAGTTTCATTCCTTGAAATTCAGCTTCCCCCAACAGACTAACTGCATTAACAGATTCTACTTTTTCCTTTCCACCTATAGCTTCTAAATAATTCAATAAAACACCATTTGCAGATATACCAGTAGGAACAGAATAATCTGGTTTTTCAGTTATATCTCCATTAGTATCATAATATTTGATCTCATATAGTGATTTTTCAAGAGAAAGTATCACATCTTTTCCTTTTCCAACAATTACTATCCTTAAGTTATTATTCTTAAAATATTTGTTAGTTACCCTTTTTATATCCTCAACTGTTACCTTTTGAAAATTATCAAGATATGTCTCATAAAAATTACTAGGTAAATTATATTTATCAATATTCAGTGCAAAAGTTGCTATTGTAGATGGTCTTTCCGTTGACATTATAAAATTACCAACAAACTTTTCTTTTACAGATGCTAATTTTGATTCCGAAACATTATCTGAGATTATTCTATTTATCTCATTTATTATCTCTACGACTGAGCTGTCAGTAACCTCATTTCTAACACTAGTAGAAGCATAAAAGTTTCCAACATACCTACTTGTAGTTACACCAGAATATGCACCATAAGTAAAGCCTTTATCTTCTCTTAGATTTTCATACAATCTTCCTCCTGAACCTCCAAGTATTTGATTGGCAAGTCTTAATGCAAAATAATCAGGATTAGCCATTGAAATATTTATAATATTACCAACAGTAATTTCAGATTGTACAGCATTTGACATGTCTACAAAATTTATCTCATTTTTTGATACGTCATTAACAGTAGGCATTTCATATTCAGGAAGTTTTCCTTTTTTCCAACCTTTAAAAAGTGAAGTAACTAATTTTTTAATTTCTTTATAATCAACGTCACCTACAATAGTCAAATAAGCATTGTTAGGTTTTGCATAGGTTGAATAATAATTTTGAACATCTTCTAATGTAATATTTTCAACTGTCTGGATTGTAGGATACTCACCATAAGGATGATTGGCTCCATAAAATAATTTATCTCCAACTTGAGATGCTATATCTGGAACACTTTTCTGAGATGATTTAATTCCATCAATTAATATATTTCTTTCTTTTAAAAATTCTTCTTGAGTAAACAGAGGATTTAGAAGTCCATCTGACATCATTTCCATAATTCTTGGAAAATATTTTTTTAACGAAGACGCATACCCACCTCCTGCAGACAAAGACAGCGATGCACCCATATAATCAACTTCCTCATTAAAATCATCTTTCGATTGATTTTTTGTTCCATTTCCCATCAACGCACTAACCAAGCTTGAAACTCCCTTTATATCCCCTTCAAAATCAGGATAATTATCAACATCAAGACTAGCATAGGCTCTAGGTAATTTCTTATTTTCAACGACTATAACCTTTAATCCATTTTTTAAAGTAAAAGTAGATGGCTTTCCTAAATTTATTACAGGAGCAGGTCCAGATTTTGGAGGTTTAGATCTGTCTATTTGAGAAAAAACAGATGTTGAAATTATTAATAATAAAATGGTTATAATTATTTTTTTCATATTTCTTTAATTTATTTTTTTTCAGATTCAACAGGCATATAATCAATTAATACTCTGCTGTTTTTATTAAGATATTTATTAGCAACTTCTTTTATTTCTTCTCTAGAAATCGACTTATATATATCCAAATTTGAATTTATAAGATTTGTGTTTTCATAAAGCATATAATTTCTTGCTAAAGAATTAGCAATTCCTGCCATAGATGCATTTGAATTAACAAAATTATTTTCAAAAATATTTTGAAGTTTTTCAAATTCTCTCTCGGATATTAATTCATTTTTCAATAAATCAATTTCTTCATCAATATTAGCATATAAGGTTTCTAATGTGTTTTCTCCAAGAGGAAGAGATAATATAACATAAGCCCCATAATCCTCAAGTGATAAATTTACTGCTTGAACTTGAAGAGATACTTTTTTATCATCCACCATTTTTTTATACAATCTAGAACTTTTTCCTCCACTTAAAACAGATGAAATCATATCTAAAACAAATGCGTCTCTAGCTTTCATAGAAGGTGTTCTATAAGAGACTAAACCCATAGGAATTTGAATATTTGGATCATTAAAAGTTCTTTTTAATTCTCCATCTATAGGATCTTCCTGTACATCTACCCTTTCAATATCATTACCTCTTGGTATAGGCCCAAAATAAGCTTCAATTTTACTTTTAGTATCTTCGACTTCAAAATTTCCAGCAACAACCAAGACACCATTATTAGGAACATAAAATTTATCTTTAAATGCTAAAAATTCATCTAAAGTAGCTGCATCTAAGTGATCCATAGAACCAATTGTTGTCCATCTATATGGATGCTTTACAAAAAGACCTTCGACAATTTGCTTAAGTAATTGACCATATGGTGAATTATCAACTCGCAGTCTTTTTTCTTCTTTAACTACTTCATTTTGAGTATCTACTCCAATTTGATTTATAACTGGATGTAATAATCTTTCAGATTCTATCCATAAACCTAATTCTAGTTTATTTGAAGGAAGAAGTTCATAATAATACGTTCTATCTTGAGTAGTATTAGCATTATAAGATCCCCCATTTCTTTCAATAATCTTATCCATTTCTCCCCTTCCTATATTTTTAGTTCCTTCAAAAAGAAGATGTTCAAAAAAATGAGCAAAACCTGTTCTTTTTGGATTTTCATCTTTTGCACCCACATGGTACATAACAGAAGTTACGACTAAAGGAACAGAGTTATCTTGATGAAGAATGACATGAAGTCCATTATCTAAATCATATTCTATGTAATCAATATTTTGGCTTTTAGAAAATAAAGGAAAAATTGCTAAAATAATTAATACTATATTTTTCATGTTTATTGTGGTTATATTAATATTTAGAAAACGAAGTTATATAAATTTGCATAATGATGCCTTTTATAAAAAATTTAATTTTTAGATAAATGGATGGATTATTAATTTTTAAAATTTCAATAGGTCTTGGTGCAATTGCTCTAACTCTGCTCATATTTTATATATTGGCAAAAAATACCATCAAATAATAAATAAGATAAGATATACCAGCAAATATAATCTATATGAATTTCTAACTTTTATATAATTTTTATCATCAGGATGCATGTTTAAAAAAAGACCTTTAATTTCCTTTGTAAATAAAGGCATAATATTAATTTTCCAATCTTCTGTTTTATAAACAATTTTTCTAAATTTGCTTCTAAAATATATGCTAGGTATGCCCCATAATATTAATATAATTAATAATAAATTATTTTCAAGTATGTCATTCATTTCAATACAAAATAGTATTGGTAAATATATAATGCTAAGTATACTCATTTTATTTTCATTGGCTTGTTCCAAAGAAGAAGAAAAATGTAAAAATGAAAAAATATATGCTTGTATAGATGTAGTAGAAGATGAAATTAAAAAAAATAATAGTGTACTCCCATCAGGAGGAGCAACTCAACTAAATGATAGCACACTTTTTATTACTTTTTTTAATTCTTCAACAAACACAGTTAGTGAAAAATATGTTGTCTTAGGTTGTGATTGCGAATTACTATATTATGAAGATGAAGATCCAAGGCTTAACTAATACAATCTTCATAAAAGATTAATTAAATTATTTTAAAATTAATAAAGCTGACTACGAAATCTAGAAAATGACAAATAGGTTAAATAATTAAAAACTATACCTTATTTGAAGATAAACGCCTTTCAATAAATTCTGAAAATCATCATCCACTTCACCATAAAAAAACTGACCAATAAAATTAAGATCAAAACTTTTATTAATGTCATAGGTGATATTTGGAGAAATAAACATAAAATTTACGCCTTTACCATAAAGTATAGTCAAAGATGAATTTATTGCAGGAGTTATTGGTTTAGAAGCTTGAATTAAATAAGAGTTTTTTGAGGGCATTAAATTTTTAGGTGATAAAACATTTTCTGTAAGAGAAGCCAAACTAAATACACTAGGATCAGAAAAGCCATTTGAGTTATAGAGGTAAGATCCCAAAATATAAAATCCATTCTTAAAGGAATAATCTACAGAAGTTGATAAACTAGTAGAATTTTTTTGTTGAGTTCCAAAAATGGACTCTATAAAATAAGTTAATTCACCCTTAAAACCTGCATTTTTAATATTTCCAGCCCATCCAGTACCAATTGCAATATCATCATAATAATTAGCTCCAAGAAACTGAAAATCATAACCCAACTTATTAATTTTATATAATCCAGCTACTACTGCTCCTTGGTCTGAAGAAGGCTTATATACTAGATCAAAACTAGATAGATTATCTCCTGTATACTGAAATCGAATAACATCAGATCCAGGTCTTTCAATATAATCAAAATCAATAAAATTGTATGCATTAAACAAGTCATTAGAATTCCATATGGTATTGATTCCCCAATTAACTCTTTGTCTTCCTATACTTATCTCTATTTTATTTTTTTGGTATTTTAACCAAAATCTATCAATCATAGAATGCATCTTGAAATTTGTATTATCAACAATAAAATACGATAAATCTACCAGTCCATCATCAGATGAAATATAAGAATTCTCCCCAAACATCATCCTGTTTCTAAATTCTAATCCGAGAGAAAAATTTTCTCCAAAATATCCTCTTAGATTTAACCTATTATGTATAAGATGACTGGTTTCAGAATCAAAATAACTACTGTTATAATCAAGATATGATGGAAGATACTTAACATATCCGCTTAAAGTAAATTCAGACTTTTTTTCTTGAGCTGTAGATTCTAATGAAATTAGAATAATTATAAAAAATAATATATAACTATTTTTTAGTATCACTAACAATTTTTCCATCTTCTAAAGTTATAACTCTTCTAGCTCTATCAATTACTCTCTGATCGTGCGTTGAAAATATAAAAGTTATTTTTTCATTTTCGTTCAACTTACTCATAATATCTAAAAGATTAGAGGTTGATGCTGTATCAAGATTTGCAGTTGGTTCATCAGCAAGAATAAACTTTGGTTTTGAAGCTAATGCTCTTGCAACAGCTACCCTCTGCTGCTGTCCTCCTGAAAGTTCAGATGGCCTTCTATCTTTCAGCTCATATAAATCAACTTGGTTTAATAATTCATCGGTCCTTAACCTTCTGGATTTTTCATCAATTCCTTGAAGTAACATTATCATCTCAATATTTTCCTTGGCAGATAAGACAGGAATTAAATTATATGACTGGAAAACAAATCCTATATTTTTTAACCTATACTGAATTATATTGCTCCCAGATAGTCGTGTGATATTTTCACCAGCTATATATACATCGCCAGAAGTTGGGTTATCAAGACCTCCAACACAGTTTAAGAATGTAGTTTTACCAGATCCCGATGGCCCCACAACAGAAGTAAATTCTCCCTCTTTAAATAGTGAATTCACATCATTTACAGCTTTGACCTCAAATTTACCGGGGTTATAGATTTTAGATAAGTTTTTAGTTTCAATCATAATTCAAATTTAAAAAGTTTTTGTTGCTTCAACTGGATTAATTTTTAGTGCCCTCAAAGAAGGAAAAATTGATGAAATAATTGATATAATAAAAACCATTATTGCAACTATATAATATTGCTCATCAGGAACTTTAAAGTATAATCGTGTTCCAACACCAAAATTTTCAAGACCAGCTTCAACAACGCTTAAATCAATGCCAACCACAGAGTAATATTCTACGATAAAATAGGAGGAAAGCAAACCAAAAGGAAGAGCTACCAACGATAGAAAAATTGTCTCAAAACATATCATCAAAAATATTTTATATCTGTTCATCCCAATAGACATAAGCATCCCAATTTCTCTCTTTCTCTCAAGTATAGCCATTAGCATAGTGTTTACAATTCCAAATGATAGTCCAATTAGGATTATCATCATAAAAATATAAAGAACAGCTGCAAGCATTTCATTGGCATATGCAAGGTCTTTAGATATATCATCCCATGCCTCAACAATATTATTCGAACTGTAAGGAATCAACTCATTTTTAACCTCATCTCTTAATTCAATATCCGTCAGCAATATCGGCATCTCATGAAATCCCGAAAAATTTGGTATATTTTTTGTAATGCTTAAATTTCTTACAAATACGTTAGCCCCATCATACCTAGAGTTACCAGATCTAAAAATACCCTCAACCCTATACAGCAGAGATGTTAGATCATAATTCTCATCTTGGAATGTTATAACAACTTTGGACTTTATTTTTAGATTTAGCCTATCTGCTAATTTCTTTCCGACAAGAATAGTATTATCCCTCTTTGATTTAAAATATTCTCCTTCTATTATTTTTTCATAAGTATTAGTAACTTTTATTTCTTCACTAGGGTTTATTCCCTTAACCTGGATACTATACGATCCATTAGAGTTAGACAACATCCCATTCAAAATAATTCTCTTAGAATAAGACACCACCCTATCGTCATTATTGATTGCTTTTTCAATTTGAGGAAGATTATCTATTTTAAATTTTATATTATAATCATCAGAGAAAGACTTGTTATGAATTTGGATGTGTGAAAGATAAGTGTCAACAGCATTATTCATTCTTTCCTCGTTAAGTCCATAGGATATTGCTATCATAATAATCCCACCTAATATCCCAAAGATAACTGACATTATTACCACAAAACTTCTCAATTTGCTTCTCCAAACGTTTCTCCAAGAAATCTTAATTAGTGTTATTATGTTCATATTTTCATAGATTTTACTGGATTAAGATTTAATATTTTTATAGCAGGATAAATGGATATCAACAAAGAAAATATAAAAATAACAAGCGCATGAGATAGAGGAATATCCCATGAAATTGACATAGGAGCTAATGGAGAAAAACCTAAATCTTCCAGCATTTGATCAGCCCCTTCGCCCATCAAAACAGCCATGTCAATAGGATTTAGATTGAAGTAGTAACTTATAGGATACGTTAAAATAATTGCTAATAAAACCCCTATCATAGATAAGATAATTGTTTCAATTAAGATAATACGAAATAATCTTATCCTACTCATTCCTATAGAAATTAAGACACCAAACTCATACTTTCTTTCCTCAGTCATCATCAGAACAGTACCAAACATCCCAAACACAACTATTATATATAAGATAAAAGCCATAATTAATCCACCAGCATTATCAGCAGTAATTGTCTGCTCAATCTCGGGGAGAGTCTTCTTCCAAGTCATAATTTCATAGTCTTTAGAGAGAATTTGAGACAAATCCTTAACAATTTTCTCCTCATCATAGTATTGCTCTTTATCAATAATTATATGTGTAGATATCTCTTCAGAAGAGACATAATTTCTTGCTGACTCTATAGCCATAAAAATACCAAGCTTGTTAAGATCTGGATTTTTTAAATCAATTACTCCTTTAACTGGATATTTTCCTGCTGCCATCATACCTCTGTATCCTTGACCATAGAGAATCAGAGTGTCATTCTCTCTTATATCAAAATATTCTGCAATTCCTTTACCAACTATAATTTCATTCTCACCAAGATCAAACGATCCAGATACCATTTTTTTATTCCAATCTGTTATTTTCTGCTCATCAGATATGTCAACTCCATTTATTACACCTCCTTTGGTCTTTTCACCCATCGATATCAATGAAAACGTCTGTAGTCTCTGAACAATATTTTCAACACCTTCTACTGAACTTATATCATTTATTAGTTTTTGATCTACTTCCATGGAATTATCAAGACTTTGATTATCCCAGTAACCTTCTGCATGAACCTCAACATATCCAGCATATGACTCGACAACTGTCTTAATTATATTATCATAGAAACCAAACTGTAAGGCTCTCATTAATATTATAAGAAATAAAGCGGCAAAAATCGAAGTAACTGTAATTAAAGTTCTTTTCTTATTTCTATAAATATTTCTCCATGCTATCTTAAATATCATCTTAAATTTTTCATATAATTTGGCAAAAAGTAACGTTCATTTATATCAATGTCAAATTTCCAGACTAGCCTCTCTACAATAGTCTTATTCCCTTCTTTATCTAACGGAACAAATTCAATAATTGCAGGTAGCTTTTTTCCATCAAAACTCTTTATCGCTTTTCCTGTCATAATACTTATCATTTCATCATACTCATCAAAAAATTGAGTTTTTAACTGCATATAATCTCTCTTATCTATCCACATCATAAGCTTTCCCCATACTACAGCTGCATCTTCATTCGGTATAAGTTCTATTATCCAACAATCTAATCCATCAATGATTTCATTACCAATTATGGTATTGGTATAATCATCAGTTATTGAAGATCTTTGGACAAGATCATCATTTGTAAAATCCGTTCCCATCCAGTTTTGCATCATCATAGATGGCGGTAGTTTGATTGTTCTCTCTATAGAAGGAATATAATTCCATACTTCATTCTCTCTCTTTAAAAACACTGTTCCTTTCTCTTTTGCAGGAGAAAGTACAACAGAAGCAAAATAATCTTCTCCAATAGACCATCCTTTCATTGTCATTTCCTTACTCCACTTAGGTCGAACAATCTTTATCATCATTTCCTGATAAGACGATTTTATTCCTTGAATTTTTTCCTCTGAATTCTTTAGTATTTGATCCGCATCTTGAGCACAAATATTAAAAGTCGAAAACAACAAAAAAATAAGTAATAATTTATGCATATTACAAGGTTTATGGTAAGGAAAGGTAAATTACAAAAATCAATTTTAATAATAATATCCTCAATTTTTTATACTATTGTAGGGGTTAAACATTTTATAGAACCTGATTATTTTTTATCTATTATTCCACCTTATCTTCCATTTCATATTGAATTAGTTTACATAAGTGGTTTTTTTGAAATACTCTTTGGTCTTATGATACTATTTCCAAAATATAGATACTATGGTTCTATAGGACTTATCCTTCTTCTAATAGCAATATTCCCTGCAAACATATATCTTGCTCAAAATAAAGAAGCCCAAGAAGCAATTGGGGCGTCACAACAAATTGCGATTTGGAGACTTCCGATTCAAGGAATTCTTATTTGGATTGCCTACTGGATAAGAAAATAATTATTCTCTAACAATTTTAAAAGACACAGTATCACTAGCAAAAGCAGAAAATACACCAAAAGCATTAAAAATGTTTGATGGAGGTTCATTAAGATCATGTCCATCTTGAACTTGATTTTCAAATAAACTGTAGTAATCCCTATTTATTTTATATAGAGTTACTTTATATCTCCCGTAATTTTTTAAACTTAAACATAGCGCACTATATTCAGTATCTCTTGTAGGCTCAGATTGTAATGAAAAATTACTAAAAAATTCTCCTACTGCACCTGGAATTTCCTCACCAAAAATTGGGTCTTCACTTTCACTATCATACTTTATAGTCAAATAATGGTATTCATTATTTGGATTATCCCAAATCACTGATGTCCTTGCCGTTTCATAAAGTCCAGCTAAAATGTTAGGAAGTGCAGAACTTAATACCAAGCGAGGAATTACAATTTCTTCAGTTGACAATCTAAGACCTACAGGTTTTGTAGGAACAATAGTTTCTCCAGTTGCAGTCCTATCACCAACCGTTACCTCAAGACCATATGTATTACCTGATACTATATCTATATTTTGATTAGTCACATAACTCTCAAACTGAGAGTTATAATCTAATTTATATTCAGTCCCATTCCCAAAAATTATAACATCTGCATTTTCAATATAATCAGGAATGCTATCTGTTGTATTCCACATTTTTGCCTCTTTAATTTTTATATCATCTACAACCTCTCCCTGAAAAAGGAAAGCTTCAACAACAAAATTTTCATCTATAGGAATTTCGTTGTCACAAGAGAAAAAGAAAAAAGAAAAAATAAATACCAAACACTTTTTCATAATTAAAATTCAAATTTTAAAGAAATATTAGGTATAAAACCCAAATAATTTTTGCTGGTTTTTAAAAATGGTTCTTGATTAAAATCATACTCATAATGCCACACATTCAATCTGTTATATACATTAAAAATGGATATGCCAATATCTCCCTTAAACTTATTAAAATTAAATATATGATGAACAGCAAAATCTAATCTATGATAATCAGGAAGGAGAGATCCATTTTTTGGTCCAACTCCAATAAAAGTTATATTACTATCATCAAGTAATGTTATATCATATTTATAAGAAGGTTCAGTAAAATATTCTCCTGATCCGTAAATAAAAGTGACTGAAAAATTCCATCCATTTATCTCATAATTATTAAATATTTTGAACTCATTTTTTTGAGTATGAGGAGCTGTAAAAGAAAGGCCATCATTTAAAAGTGGAAAAATATTTTCAGCATCAATATAAGTGTATGATATCCAACCTGTATATTTTTCTATCTTTTTTTGAAGTAGAGTTTCAAAACCTTTAACCGTTCCACTTCCTGTAAAAAATAATGAACTTATTCCTGCGTTCTGATACCTTAATGAAAACTCAGTTAAATTCTCTACATCTTTATAAAATACTTCAGAATCTATAAGCCATGCATCTATTTCATATGAAAGTCCTGCAACATAATGTGTTGATTTTCCAACTTTTACATTATTATCCTCTGAAAGTAACCAAAAATCTCTAGATCTAGACGTTACTCCTTCTCCAACTATTTTTTTTACAAATTGATAATGAACTCCATAACCAGCTTTAACTTTTAATTTATCAGTTAATGAATAATCAAATTGAAATCTTGGAGAAAAATAATTTTTATCATTGAAGCCGTACCTACTTCCTCTTAAACCAATCTTAACATTAAGATTTTTAAAAGATTTTAAATCATAAGATATGTAGGCAGAATATAATTTAGATTCTTGATCTGTATCAATTATATTAAGAGTATCGTCTCTTACAAATAAATAATCTACCTCCGATTTTGTATACTCAGCACCAAATTCAAACTTATTATTTTTTCCTGAGACTATTTCTGCATCGTACCGAGCAGTAAAATCTTGTACAGAATTATCTTGATCTAGTATAACACTTAAATCAAATATAGTAGAATCTAATTCTGGAATTCTAACGTCTACAAAATAGCTATCATCCTGAAAATTATAATATTTGGAATAAGATACATTTAAACTATTATAAAATTTTGGATTCCATTGTCTAGACCATTTAAAAGAATAACCCTCGTTACCCCAACGTGATATCCTATCCAAATCACCAATAATTTCTATTTTGTCAATGTTTCCAAAATTTGGATACTGATATCTTTTTGTATCACTTGACTCATCAAGATTATCTTCTCCTCTGTAAAAACTAAAGGTTATAAGATCATCTTTAGATGGTTTAAATGATAGTTTAGAGTTAAAATCATAAAAATTAAAGGTAGGGATAAATGGCTCTAAATTTTCAATATCATCCTCAGGATCAAATTGACTAAATATTTTTTCAAAAAATGATGTTTGAAGAAGATCTGTAAAAGACCTCCTTCCAGAAGCAAAAAAACTAAACTTTTTCAAAAAAGGAATCTCAATACTTCCTGAAGCACTTAAAAAGTTCACACTAAGATTACCCTTTATTTCATTAAAACTTCCTACTTTCCCAGTAAGATCAATGACACTTGAAAGTCTGCCACCATATTTTGAAGGAAATGCCCCTTTATATAAATCGACACTTTTTATTGCATTAGCGTTAAAAGCACTAAAAAATCCAAAAAAATGATCAACATTATATACTTTTATTCCATCTAAAAGAACAAGATTTTCCTGCGGTTCTCCTCCTCTTATATGTAATCCCGAACTACTCTCATGAGTTGCACTTACTCCCGGCAAAAGTTGTAAAGATCTAAATATATCAACCTCACCAATTGAGGGTAACAAACTAAGTTGTTTTACAGACATCCTATGCTTACTAATGTCAGTATTTGCCTGAAGAAATTTACTAGACTCTGCAGACACAACAACTTCATGTAAAGTAGATGTAAGAGCCACCAGATTAATTTCAAAATCATTATTAATCATTTCACTTGTTAGTGTGATCGATTTTGTTTTATAGCCAACGTAACTTGCTTTAAGAATCATACCCTCTTTAATATCTCCTACTAAAGTGAAATATCCATTTTCATTAGCACTTGATCCAATTTTAATTTCATCAATATATACATTTGAGTAAGAGAGCCTCTCCCCAGACCCACCTTCTTGAATAACTCCAGAAATCACATTTTGAGAAAAAAGATCTATAGAAATAAAACTTAAAATAAATATTAATAAAACTAATTTTTTCATAATAAAATAAATCGAATGAGATAAATAGAAGAGTTTATACTATTGTGTAGAAAGGTACTCTTTTAACCCTAAAATTAAGATATTAGTGAAGGGGGACCTCTTTGAGAGTCAATTAAATTTATCTTATAAACAGATAATTGTTGAGAGTAATTATTCTTTATTTTATTGTAAGATATGTTTAGTATATCTTCTGAATTATTAATGAAATATACACCTAATTTTGTTTTACTTGTCATGCACTGTGGACAATCATTACTAACTTCATGATAATGAATTCCATCTGCACTACAAATTTCATGTTGATGTCCAAAAAAACTATTTCCTGATTCAAATAAAACTGGACTTAAGAATAAGGCAAGAAATAAAATAGAAATTTGTTTTTTCATTAGTAAGCCAAATATATAAAATTAGTCTAATACTGCAACTAATTTTATATCACATTTCAATAAACCCGATATAGGACAATTATTTTTTGCAATCTCTGCTAACTCTTGAAATTTATCATTACCAATATTTGAAATTTTAGCATTTAATTTTAATTCTATTGATTCTACGACACCATCAACAAAAGTTAACTCAGCATCTGTTGTTAACTCATCGGGATAAAAATCATTCTCATTCAAAACAAAACTAAGTTTCATATTAAAACAACCAGCATGAGCTGCAGCTATTAATTCTTCAGGATTAGTACCAAGTTTTCCATCATCATTTTGAAATCTTGTCTTAAAACTATAAGGAAGATCTTTTAATGCTCCACTTTGGGTAGAAAGTGTTCCATTTCCATCTTTACCATTTCCATTCCACACGACGTGTGAAGTTCTTTTCATATTATATAAATTTAAATTTTAACAATCATTTTACCAATATTTTTTCCATCAAATAAACCTAAAAACGCTTCAGGAATATTTTCAAATCCTTCAATAATAGTTTCTTTTATAGAAATTTTTCCTGCTTTAATCCATTCTGCTAATTTCATTTGTGCTTCCAAATATTTATCAGCATAATCAAAAACTATAAATCCCTGAAGTCTTACCCTATTTCTTATGATAATTGGATTAATTCGAGGGCCAACAGTAAGGGACTTATCATTATATTGAGATATTGCACCACAAACAGGAACCCTACAAAAATTATTAGCATTTAACATTACACCATCAGATACCACTCCTCCAACATTATCAAAATAAATATCAACTCCATTTGGACAAGCCTCTTTAATAGCTTTAGCCATATTATTAGTTTTTTTATAATTTATTGCTTCATCCAATTTGAATTTATCTTTTAACTGCTTTATCTTTTCATCTGATCCTGCAATACCAACTACCTTACATCCCTTAATTCTTCCTATTTCTGAAACTGTTATTCCAACGGCTCCTGCTGCACCCGATACAACTAAAGTTTCTCCTTCTTTTGGTTTTCCAATTTCTAATAACCCAAAATAAGCAGTTAATCCTGTCACACCTAAAACTCCTAAATATGAAGATAAAGGTGCCAAATCTGAACTTACTGGGAATAGTCCTACTCCACTAGACACTTGATATTTTTTCCATTCCAACATACCAGTAAGATGGATCCCTACAGAATAGCCTTTATTTTTTGATTCCACTACTTCAGCAACAACACCAGATTGCATTGGCTTGCCAACCTCAAAAGGAGGTACATATGATTTTACATCATTCATTCTTCCTCTTATATAAGGATCAACCGATACATACAAAGCCTTCAATAATATTTCTCCTTCGACAATTTTTGGTATTCCTTCAGTTTTAAGTAAAAAATTTTCTTTTGTAGGTAAGCCGTCTGGACGGCTATTAAGTATAATTGATTTGTTCATAATAAATCTAGGTTTAATTTTTTACAATTTAACCCAAAAAAGTAATACTTTTATTTAATAAATTGCCAAACTACCAAAAGAAAATATGATACTAAATAGAAGAAAATTTATTGAACAAATAGGAAAAGCTGGCGGGACGATATCCATCTCATCATTAATCTCATCAAGCGCATTTATTTCAGCCTGTGAGGCAACTAAAGAAAGTTCTGATTCCAAATTGAAAATTTCATTACAAGCCTTTTCATTTGCTCCCCTTTTGATGGCAGGAAAATTTAATCTTAAAGACTTTCCAGAAATGGTTAGAAATACTTACCAACTTGATGGTGCAGAATACTGGTCTATTGCATTCACAGGAAGGGAAAATAATGAAGCTTTTTTGAAAGAACTTAAACAAAAATCGGATGATAATGGTGTGAATAATACCATTATACTAGTCGATGATTTAAATTTTCTAACGATGGAATGGGGTCCTAGTTTAGCTTCATTGTCATCTGAAGAAAGGAGTAGAGCGATAGATTTTCATAAAGTATGGGTAGATACAGCATCAAAAATAGGCTGTCATTCTATTAGAATAAATCTTAATTCAAACGATGGTACCGCAGAAGAAGTTAAAGAAGTTTGTAGTGAAAGTATTTCAAAACTTATCGAATATAGTTCCCAATCCAATATTAGTATAGTAATTGAAAATCATGGCGGATTAACTGCTGACGCTAAATGGGTGACAGGTCTTATAAAAAACATTGATAGTGAGTTTATAGGCAGCTTACCTGATTTTGGTGATCATAATTTTTGTCTTAATAGAGAAAAACTTGATCTTGGGAATCTTGCAAAACCTTGTGAAATGCAATATGACAAGTATTTGGGAGTAAAGGAATTGTTACCCTATGCTAAAGGTATAAGTGCTAAATCTCAGCATTTTGATGAAAGTGGCAGAGAGACACAAACTGATTATAACAAAATGGTGGAATTAATAAAAAATTCGAATTATAGTGGGTACATAGGAATAGAATATGAAGGTGCCATGTTGGCTCAGTTTATAAAAGAAAGTGATTATTTATCTCCTCATGAAGGTGTATTAGCCACTAAAGCACTGCTGGAAAAATTAATTTAATAGCATATGATTTTATCTGGAATTGAAATTGAAAAAAGATTAGACAAGGATATTAGCATTGATCCTTATAATAAAAAACAACTAAATCCCAATAGTTACAACTTAAGACTTTATAATAAACTCTTATCTTATGAAGATGAAGTCTTTGATATGAAAAAACCATTAAAAACTAAGAAGATCATAATCCCAGAATCAGGCATTATTTTAAAACCTAATAAGCTTTATCTAGGAAGAACAGTTGAATATACAAAAACAAAAAATCTTGTTCCTATGCTTGAAGGACGTTCCTCGGTTGGAAGACTTGGTCTATTTGTTCATATAACAGCTGGTTTTGGTGATGTGGGATTTGAGGGATATTGGACTTTAGAAATTTTTTGTGTACAGCCTGTCAAAATATATCCTGGAATTGAAATTTGTCAAATCTATTACCATAGCCTTGATGGAGACTATGTAAACTATGTAAGCAATAAATACCAAAAAAACAAAAGCATACAAGCCAGTATGATGTATAAAGATTTTAATAAATAAAAATCATTTCCAATTTTTCTTAGAAAATCCTAAAAAAGGAAAAAACATGGGAACATTTTTTATGTATTTTTTATAATCAGTATATTTTCTTGAACTAATATCCTCACTAAATCTAGCACTATTATAAAACAATACAATAAGTAACAAACACCCCATAATTGACCAATTAATCCACTGGCCAGTAGCAGAGACACTAAACAAATAAAACATTACCCAAATAGCTTGTTCACAAGCAAAATTAGGATGTCTTGATATTGACCATAGTCCAGTAGTTCTAAACCCTAATTTATAATCACCATCAAGATTTTTTTCTTCACCTATCAATCTATACTTTTCTGTTTGAAATTCATATTGTTGTTGATCAGATATTGTTTCTAATACAATAAAAAGGAACATAAAAAATGCTATAAGATAATCACCCCAAAATAATGGAATAGAAGCTCCCTGCCAAGCAGAAAGAATTGGTAAAATAAATAAAAAAATTAATCCCATTTGATAAAAACATATAAAAAATAAATTAAATAAAGCCCAGGTAAATCTTCCAGATAAAAAAGGCATAGTCTTTCTAACTTCTACCCATCTATAATCTTCTTCACCTCTCCAAAAATAGATACTAAAGCCCCCCCTTCTAGCAAAATTAAGTGTAAGTCTAACACCCCACAACGTTGCAAGAATAGCCATTAATACCATTCTAGAATTCATATCTGAAGAAATAGCAAAATACCACACATAAACAATAGGTATAGTACTCCAAAATTTATCAACTTGACTATAATTTTCTGCTACCTCACTAACAACAAAGCAGTAAAGACAAGAAGCTAAATATAATTTTAACATTGTAATAAGTGCATCCGTCTGAGCAGCATTAAAAGAAACATCAAAAATATTTGATGTAAAAGCAAAGTATACAACAGCACTTAATGTAACTATTAAAAATAAAACGGTTCTTATCATCATAACAATTTAAAATTAAATTCATTATAATATATGTAAGACTAAATTTATAAATAATATATATTTGATTGATTATTATAATAAATAATTTGATTATTTCTTTAAATAAAAAATGAAAAAATGAAAGCACATACAGCAAGTAGAATTAATGCAATTATTTTGATTGTAATTGGAGCATGGGGTTATGTTGAGTCAGGCTCACTAACATCTAATATTCCAGTATTTATTGGTTTAGTATTATTGTTATTAAATAAAGGAATAAGAAATCAAAACAAACTAATAGCCCACATAGCTGTGATTGTAACATTATTATCATTTGCCAATATAATGCCTTTAAAAGGTGCATTAGAAGATGGTAGAAATGATGCTGTACTAAGAGTAATCATTATGCTTACTTCTTCAGTTTATGCAATGATATACTTTATTAAAAGTTTTATCGAAGCAAGAAAAAAGTGATTTATAGATTTATAAATCAATAATTTGAGAAAAGTAATAATAGATACAGATACTGCTACAGATGATGCCATAGCAATTATTATGGCATTAAAGCATAATAATTTTGATGTTAAAGCAATAACTACTGTTGCTGGAAATGTTGATCTTGAACAAGCAACTCAGAACGCTCTTTATACTGTAGAATTATGTAACAAAAGTATTCCAGTATATAAAGGGTCTTCTGGACCAATCAAAAGAAAACTGGAAACATCTAAATTTTTTCACGGAAAAGATGGCTTAGGTGATACTGGACCATATATCCCAAAACTTAAAGAACAAAAAGAAAATGCAATTAATAAAATTGTGTCGCTCATAAATGCCAATCCTAATGAAATAGAAATTATAGCCATTGGTCCACTAACTAATATTGCCAAAGTTTTCGATAAAGATCCATCTACTATTAACAAATTAAAAAGTCTTTACATAATGGGTGGTATTGGAGAGGGAAAAGGTAATATTACTCACCATGCAGAATTTAATTTTTGGGTAGATCCTGATGCTGCAGATGTTGTTCTTAACTCTAACATTAAAATACATCTTATAGCATGGGATACCACTCAAATATATGGCTATATAAACAAAGAAAATTTTGAAGAACTAGAAAAAATAAATTCTTCACTATCTCAATTTTCAATTGATATTCAACAAAAAGCTCTTCAATACTATAAGATAAAATATAATGAATACAAGGTAGATCTGGCTGACCCTCTAGCAATGGCAGCATTTATTGACTCTAAGATCGTTACTGAATATAAAAATTGTGAAATTAAAATGATACTAAATGGTTTAGAAAGAGGAAAAGATATAGTATCATTTACTAAAAAAGGTAATATTAAACTTGCATCTAAAATATCACGAGAGAAATTTTTGAATACTCTCAAAAAAAGCCTAGTATAGAACTGTGAAAATATTAAATTTTGGTTCTATAAATAAAGATTTTGTCTACTTGGTAGAAAATTTTGTTCAATCTGGACAAACTATATCAAGCAAAAAATATGAAGTTTTTCTTGGAGGTAAAGGATTAAATCAAAGTGTTGCTTTAGCACATTCTGGTGCTAATATCTACCATGCTGGATGTATTAATAAAAACGATGATTCTATAATAATTCAATTAAATAAATGGGGTGTAAACACCGATAACATTATAAAAGTTGAGGACCCAACAGGTCACGCAATTATTCAAGTAAATAATCATGGAGAAAATTCAATTATAATTCACGGAGGTGCTAATCACTCCATATCATCTGAGCAAATAGAGAATACTCTTAATAAATTTAATTCTGGAGATATTTTAGTCCTTCAAAATGAAATCAACAAAATTGATGAAGTCATAAATAGAGGATACGAAATAGGAATGAAAATATTTTTAAACCCAGCACCCTTTACTAAAGAAATTATCAATTATCCATTAGAAAAACTTGATACCTTAATTTTTAATGAATCAGAAGGATTCGGTCTTTCATCTGGAGAAAAAGAAAAAACTAAGATCCTCAAATATCTATCAAAAAAATATCCTAATACAAAACTTTTATTAACTCTTGGAAGAAAAGGATCTGTTTACTCTTATAATAATAAAGCAATAGAAATTTCTGCAAATAAAGTTAATAGCATTGATACAACAGCTGCAGGTGATACATATATTGGATATTTTATATCATCTTATTATAAAAACAATGAAGTAAAAGAAAGCATGGAGATAGCTTCAAAAGCAGCAAGCATTAGTACAACAAAAATGGGAGGTGCAATTTCCATTCCTAAGCTGTAATTAGTTAATCAATGATTTTAAAATTTAATACGCTTCGTACTTTCTCTCTACAAAATTATTTAATCCATTTTTATCCTTAACTAAATCAAAAGAATCATAAAGATCACCAACAGCGGTATATGCCTGGTAAGAAAGTTTATTACCATCTACGGTTATAACCTGAAATAATTGCATGTTTTGTCCTGCTCTATCTCTTAAAGCATCGTATTGATTCCATCCATCTTTTAAAGGATACATTTTACCTCCACTAACGGAAACAACATAAACAGTACCGGTTAAATTTTTAGTGTTTTGACCAGAAACCAAATTTTCCTCATAGGGAGAAACCCTTCCTCTAGTGTAAGCATGATCATGACCTTGTAATGCTAAATCCACTTTATATTTATCAAAAATTGGTTTCCATTTTGATCTTAATTCTACATTATCTCTTCCTCTAGATGCAGAATATAGTGGATGATGATAAACTACAACTGTCCACTTATTAGGATTATTTTTTAAAACTTCTTCTAACCATACGGCCTGTTCTTCAATCATTAAATTGCTATTCAATCCAATAAATCTTACTCCCTGATAATCAACATAATAAACAGTTTCTTCCAACCCCTTAACACCATTATCTGGAAGAGTAAACTGATGATTCCATTGAATGGATAACCTCTTGATTTTTTCATCAAAATCTTTTTGAACTTGTGGTCTATACTCATGATTTCCAGGAATAGACAATGATGGCAAAGATCTATGAATCCATCCACCAGCCATATACCACTCATGCCACTCATGGTCACTATGGGCATTATTAACTAAATCTCCAGCATGAATTATAAAACTAGCATTAGGAGCTTTCCTATATCCTTCCCTAATAAGTCTTGACCATAACTCTAAAATATAATTTTGAGCATCACCTACATATAAAAATGAAAAAGGATCAGGCTTATTGCTAGCTGTTTTGAACTGTATCCACTCACTCCATATCTTTCCATCACCAACCCTATAACCATATACTGTATTTGGGTTTAGGTCTGTAAATGTTACAGAATGATAATGTGAGTACAAATCATCAAAATCAACTTTTTCATCAGAAAAAGTTCCATTCTGAACAACATCACTAAAATCAAACACTTCAGTTTTAGCATCAAAAGTACGTCTCTCCGCAATAAATGTTGGATCTGCTGTTGCTTTAGCAATTTCTGCATATCCACTTTTTACATCTTTATTTGTTCTCCACGTCACACTAACTGTAGATGAAGGATCATCTGAAAAATTAAGAACAATATGATCTGGATGCTTTCCTGGATTACTCCAATTTTTTGCAAATTCAGGTTTTTCGTATGGTTTCTGACCATATATATCATTTAAAAAAATGATAAAAAATGATAATAATAATATTTTTTTCATTCTACTAAATTTCGAACAAAGGTATATGAAACTAATTAAAAGAAGAAGATATGCCTATGGCTTAGTTTGATTATATTAGAAAATATAAATAAAAAATGGATTTAAAATATTTCAATTTTATTAAATGGGTATTTCACCTTTTTTTTCTAATTCTGATTTCTAATTTATTTAAATCTTGTTTATTTAAAAATGAAATAATAACACCCATTAATCCAATTCCTACAAAACGTCAAATAAATTGGCAGCAGATGGAATATTATGCTTTTATCCATTTTAATATGAACACCTTTACCAATAAAGAATGGGGCTATGGTGATGAATCTCCTGCAACTTTTAATCCTATTGAGTTAGATACAGACCAGTGGGCAAGAATTATTAAAGAAGCCGGAATGAAAGGGATTATATTAACTGCCAAACATCACGATGGTTTCTGCTTATGGCCAAGTACACTCACAGAACATTCCGTAAAAAATAGTTCATGGCGAGAAGGAAAAGGGGATTTAATTAATGAACTTTCTCTGTCTTGTGAAAAATATGATTTAAAATTAGGAATATATCTTTCACCATGGGACCGTAACCATTATGCTTACGGGAAACCAGAATACATAAATTATTTCAGAGGTCAACTGAAAGAATTATTATCAAATTATGGGCAAATCTTTGAAGTATGGTTTGATGGAGCTAACGGAGGAGATGGTTACTATGGTGGAGCTAATGAAATCAGACATGTAGATAAAAAAACCTATTACGATTGGACCAATACATATAAAATAATACGTGAATTACAACCTAATGCTGTAATATTTAGTGATGCTGGTCCTGATATTAGGTGGGTAGGTAATGAAAAAGGATATGCAAATGAAACAACTTGGTCTAATTTATATAGAGATAGTGTTTATGCAGGAATGCCTGATTTTCACCGTTTCTCATCTGGACAAGAAGAAGGTACCCATTGGATTCCAACTGAAACAGATGTTTCCATTCGACCTGGCTGGTATTATCATCCTGAACAAGATGATCAAGTTAAATCTCTTAAAAAATTAATAGATATTTATTTTAATTCTGTAGGTTTAAATAGTGCTCTTTTATTGAATATTCCAGTAGACTTCCGTGGATTAATTCATGAAAATGATGCTCTACAATTAAAAAAATTATCTAATTTCTTAAAGTCTACCTTTTCTCAAAATCTTGCAAAAAAAAGTTCAATAAATGTAAATTCTTCTAAAAAGAAATACCCAATAGAAAACGCGAATGATGATAATGAAGAAACCTATTGGACTACTAATGATGGGATTATTGAGGCTACTTTGAAACTTTCATTTAAAAAACCTGTTTTAGCTAACGTTTTCAAAATTTCTGAGTTTATTCCTTTAGGACAAAGAATAAAAAAATTTCGCTTTGAAATAAAATCCAATCATAAATGGGAAATCATCAAGGAAGGATCTACGATTGGAAATAAAAGATTAATCAGATTTAAAACATGTAAAATTGATGCAATCAGGTTTTCCATATTAGATTCTAAAAGTTCTCCTATTATCTCAGAACTAGGATTATATAAAGCTCCAGATTATAAATAACATATATCTAATTGTAAAATGTTATTTTTTATTTTATAATAATTTTCGACTTTATGAAGATTTTACTTAAAATCTAGAAAAAATAATAAGTGATAGACCAACAATAAAAAATAAAAACATCATATATATTAATCGATCAGTTCCTTTTGGTGAGCCTTTAAATTCTTTCCAAACAAAAACTCCCCATGCAGCAGCTACCATAGTTGCCCCCTGACCAAGACCATAAGAAATTGCATAACCAGCCTCCTCACTTGCTATCATACTTAAAGACATCCCTATACACCATATAACACCGCCAAAAATGCCGATTAAATGTAATTTGGTTGTTCCTTTAGTAAAATAATCAAGATAAGAAACTTTTTCTCCTTGAATTGGCCTATACATAAAGTAAGTATTCCACAAAAAATTAGAAAGAAAAATTCCTAACGAAAATATAAATACAGCCGTATAAGGAGTAAATAGGCCTTCTTCTGGATTTTTAAAATCTGCTGACATAGAATACGCTACAAAACGATAGAAAAAACCCATCAAAACACCTCCAATTATTGAAATAACAATTCCTTTTGAAGAAGACTTATAATTATTACTTGTTAGTCTATTATAAGCTAAAGCATCAATAATTATAGCTACTACTACTACAAATACTCCAGCAAAAAGAAAAATGGGATCACCTATTGGAGTAGCCATATAATTAATTGTAACACCCAAAACAAGAGCAATACCAATTCCTATAGGAAAGGCAACAGCCATTCCAGCAATACTTATAGCTGCAACAATTAATAAATTTGCTATGTTAAAAACAACACCACCAAGAAATGCCGACAAAAAAGAAGTAGAATTTCCTTGAAACATATCATCAATAAAGCTTCTTCCTTCTATCCCACTACTTCCTAGTGTCAATCCAAAAATTAATGATAAAAGAACAACACCTATAGAGTAGTCCCAATAAAATAAAGGGAATGACCAAGATTTTGAAGCCATTTTTTGAGCATTAGCCCAAGAACCCCAACAGAGCATTGTTATAATACATAAAAATACGGCTAGTGTATAATTTTCTACTATAAACATTTTTATTTTTTAGAGAAGTGAACAATCTACTAAAATTGAAATAAAAATACAATTTGAAGCATATGACAGTAGCGTTATAATAGTTTTTTCTATAAATTAGAATCTCAATCATGGTAAGAATTTCTAGAATAGTAATTTTATTGTTATCTATAATATCTATAGAGTTAATCGCACAGGAAATTTCTGAAGAAACTCCTTTCACTAGACAAGACACATTAAGAGGTAGTATAACATCTGAAAGAGCTTGGTGGGATTTAAATTATTATCATTTAGATATTTCTGTTAACCCAGAAAAAAAAACTATTAAAGGAAAAAATACAATCGGATATACTGTTTTAAAAAAATACGATATGATGCAGATTGATTTACAAGAACCCTTAATTATAACATCTGCCACACAAAACAATACTGCTTTGGAAATTAATAGGGATGGGAATGCGTATTTTATAAAACTAAAAAAAACACAAAATATTGGAGATGTTAATTATGTTATAGTAGAGTATGAAGGAGAACCTAAAGAAGCAGTTAGAGCTCCTTGGGACGGAGGATTTTCATGGGAAAAAGATGAAAATGGCAACCACTTTATTGCTACATCTTGTCAAGGTCTCGGAGCAAGTGTTTGGTGGCCCAATAAAGATCATATGTATGACGAGGTAGATAGCATGTTAATGAGTATTAATATCCCTAACAATTTAATGAATGTTTCTAATGGAAGATTAAGGGAAGTTTCATCACATGATGATAACACAACAACGTATCATTGGTTTGTTAGTAATCCTATTAACAATTACGGAGTAAACGTAAATATTGGAGATTATGTCAAGTTTTCAGAAATATATAACGGTGAAAAAGGAAAATTAGATGTTGACTATTATGTTCTTAGGTACAACCTTGAAAAAGCAAAAATTCATTTCATGGATGTACCAAAAATGTTAGAAGCTTTTGAACATTGGTTTGGTCCATACCCTTTCTATGAGGATGGTTACAAATTAGTTGAAGTTCCATATCTAGGAATGGAACATCAGAGCTCTATTACCTATGGCAACAAATATTTAAAAGGTTATTTAGGAAGAGATCCCTCCAAAACAGGATGGGGCTTAAAATTTGATTTTATTATTATCCATGAATCAGGCCATGAATGGTTTGCTAATAACATAACCTATATAGATATAGCAGACATGTGGGTTCATGAAGGATTTACAGCCTATTCAGAAAATTTATTTCTTAACTATCATAATGGAAAAGAAGCTGGAGCAGATTACACAATAGGAACAAGAAGAGGAATTAAAAATGAGAAACCTATAATTGGAATATATGATGTAAACAGTAAAGGTTCAGGAGATATGTATTCAAAAGGAGCTAATTTACTTCATACCATAAGACAGATTACTAATGATGATGAAAAATGGAGAAAAACTTTAAGAGGACTAAATAAAACTTTTTATCATCAAACCGTCACATCCAATCAAGTTGAAAATTACATTTCAGAAAATATAGGTTTTGATTTAAAATATGTCTTTGATCAGTATCTAAGAAATATAAGAATACCTACTTTAGAATATACTATTAAAGATAAAAAGTTAAAGTACAGGTGGTCAAATACAATTGATGGATTTAATATGCCTATCGAAGTAATAATTGATAATATAGAGGAATGGCTATATCCAACAAATTCTTGGAAAGAAATGAGTATTAAAAATAAAACTATTGAAGTTGATAGGGACTATTACGTTTATACTAAAAACTTAAACACAAAAAAACTACCAAAGTAAAATGAAATATATCTTAATTCTATTATTATTAAATTCGCTTTATAAAAAATTAATTTAATAACCAATCTAAAGAGAATGATGTAAAAACATTTTTGGTGTAATTATCTTTTTCAAAAAATAATCCAATTTCTCCATTTTTAAGTATAGTCATTGATGAATAAGCTGCCTCTCCACGATAAACTATTTTTGGTTTTGACCAATTTTCTCCTTCATCCAAACTGTACCTAACGACAATTTCTTTTCTTATTTTTGAATTGTTTATGTTCGATAAAACTAATAGAGCTTTTCTTTTATATTTCCCATAATTATATTTTATAAAACTTGCATTACATCCAGGATCAATCAAGTCATTTTCCTCCTTAGTTAACCAGTCTTTTCCCCTATTAGAACTAGTATGAGAATATCTAATTCCTTCACTATTAGATCTTGAATTTACCATCCATGTTCCATCTTTTAGCTCTACTATTTTAGACTCATCTCCTGGTTGTACAGGTGTTTCTGTTAAAAACCATGTTTTTCCATGGTCTTTACTTCCAAAAACATGAGTACCACTTTGAAGATTTACCAGACAATGTAACAAATTCCCTTTTTTTGTTTGAATTCCCCTTCCAGAAGTAATAAACTTAAAATCTTTTTTCCAACCTGGTTTAGAAATTTGGTTAGTAATATCAACTGGCTTAGACCAAGTCATACCATTATCTGTACTTGTAACATATTTTAAATAATAAATATCTTTTTCATTATCAAGATCCATATAGTTATAAAATAAAAAGATCTCATTAGTTATTCTATCAAAAATCATTGAAGGGTCTGAAGCTGACTTACCTAATGGATAATCAATAACTCGTTCAATTGCTGACCAGGAATTTCCATTATCATTACTTCTTCTAATCACAATATTAATATCTCTGCTCCATTTCAAATCCCCACATGATGGAACTCTCTCATCAATTGCAACAATTAAATCCCCATTCATAGTAGTAATTATTGAAGGGATTCTATAACAAGAAACTTCCGGATTTTCTTCAGAGCTGAATAAATCATAAAATTTCAGATTTGATTTTTGAGAATATGATACGTAAGAAAAAAAAATTGTTAGAATTAATAGTAATTTTTTCATTTTAATCTAAATTAGAATAGAAACCACAATATAAAAAAACAAATGAAGAAAACTCTTCTATTTATTTGCTGTCTAATTTTGACAGTTGATCTACAAGCAAATAATACTGAAGACAATGATCCGGTAGGAAAAAAAACACATGTATTGATATTTACAAAAAATGGCTTATCACTAAATGGGGAAAAGGGTTTTGTCCATAAAAACATTCCTAATAGCATAAAAGCTTTAAAAGAAATTTGTAAAGCAGAAAATATTGATACTGATACCAGTGAAGACGTTTCGCTTTTTACAGAGGCAACCTTGGCAAAATACGATGCTATTATTTTTTCTAATGCCAATAATGAGGTATTTGATACCGAAGACCAAAAAGCAGCCTTTCAAAACTATATCAAAGGTGGCGGGGGTTTTATAGCTATTCATTCCGCAAATGCCGTAGAAAGAGATTGGCCTTGGTATTGGGAGCTGGTCGGTGGTAAATTTGTTCGCCATGCACCTCATCAAAAATTTGATGTGGTCGTAGTTGATAAAAATCATCCTTCAACCTATTTTTTGGATAAAGTATGGAAAGTTAATGATGAATGTTATTTTTCCAATAACCTAAATCCTGATATAAAAGTATTGCTAGCAGCTGATTTAAAAACGGTTGAAGATAAGAAAAAAGTAGAATACCCAAATGATATTTTTGGCGATTATTTTCCGCTGTGCTGGTCACATGAATTTGAAGGAGCAAGACAATGGTATACGGCTTTAGGTCATGATTCCGAAACCTATGACGATCCCACTTTTAGAAAACATTTAAGAGGTGGTATTCTTTGGGTCTTGAAGATGGAAAAATAATTAAATAAGTTCAGAGTCTTAAGTTTTTTTAACTCAGAACTCAAAACTTAATAATATAAATAAAATGAAAAGAAGAAATTTTATAAAGAAAACGTCGACAGCAAGTGCTGCAACATTTTTAGCCCCAACCATTTTACCTTCTGGAATATTTGGAAAAACTACGGCTAATAAAAAAATAAACATTGGACAAATTGGCTGTGGACGTATTGCACGTGATCATGATATGCCTGGCGTAATGCAATATGACAATGCTCGCCTTATCGCAGTGTGCGATGTAGACAGTAACCGTATGAAAGATGCCAAAAAATTGGTGAAAACTTATTACAATGAAAAAACAGGAAGCAATAAAGCGGTAGATGTAAAAATGTATGGAGACTATAAAGAAATGTTGCAAAATAAAGACATTGATGCTGTTGTTATTAGCACACCAGATCATTGGCATTCGCAACCTGCTATTAAAGCAGCCTTAGCGGGTAAAGATGTTTATTTGCAAAAACCAACATCACTTACCGTTGAAGAAGGACGGATTTTAAGCGATATCATTCAGAAAAAAGGTGCTATTTTACAAGTAGGTACACAACAACGCTCCATGGCCCAATTTAGGATTGCCGCCGAATTAGTCCGTAATAACAGAATTGGAAAATTACATACGGTAAAAGTAGGTCTTCCAGGTGATCCGTCAGGACCCGAAGCCCCTAAAATGCCAGTACCCTCAAATTTAAATTACGATATGTGGTTAGGTCAAACTCCATTGATGGATTATACGGAAATCGGTGTGCATCCGCAACAAGATTATAGCCGACCCGGTTGGTTGCGTATTGAACAATTCGGAGCAGGAATGATTACTGGATGGGGGCAACATCATTACGACTCTGCTGCTTGGGGTATGGATACAGAATTAACGGGGCCAATATCTGTACAAGCCGTAGCAGAATTTCCAAAATCAGGACTTTGGAATGTTCATAGTGATTTTATGTCAAAAGCAGAATACAAAAATGGCATAACCATGTACACCAGCAGTGGAGGTTACACCAACGGTATTAAATATATAGGTACGGATGGTTGGATATTTGTTTCAAGAGGAGCTTATACAGCTTCAGCTTCTGACCCTGTGGCAGCAGCTGAGAGTTCAAAAGCATTAAATGCCAGCGATCCAAAAATATTGACTTCTGTTATAGGGTCTGATGAAATGCATTTGTATAAAAGCAATGAACAACATGGTAACTGGTTAGATTGTATAGAAAACAGAAAGCCTCCGATATCTCCCGTTGAAATGGGTCACAGGGCTTGTTCTATTTGTTTAATTACACATATTTCCATGAAATTAAAAAGAAAGTTGAATTGGAATCCTGAAACAGAAAAGTTTATTAATGATGAAGAAGCAAACAGCATGTTAACACGTTCACAACGAAAGCCTTACGGTGTCAATTATATTAAAGGTTTATAAACAATTAAAACTGAATTAAAAGAAGAAGATATATACACAATAAACTAACCAAATGAATTAATTATAATATTTTAATTTTTTAAAGTAAAAAATCAAATTCATTAAAAAAAAATACATATTTTTAATTTAAATACATTATAAACCAAACTAAAAATGAGTAAACATCTTACGTATAGATCAGGCAATCCTGTACTAACATCAAACGCATTTAACACCACTTCTGTTTCATCAGAAACTATGACAATAAATGGCACAGTAAATAAAACGTTCTTAAGCCTAACACTTTTAATGGTGACTGGATATTATACTTTTATGTCTGGACAAATAATGTCTGGATTTGCTATTTTTTCTCTCATTGCTGCTTTTATAGTTGCAATAATTACAATATATAAAAAGGAATGGTCTCCTATAACAGTACCCATCTATGCAATTTTAGAAGGTATTGGTTTAGGTTGGATTTCATATTCTTTTAATTCTCTTTATGATGGAATTGTACTAAGTGCAATCTGCATTACAGTTAGTATTCTTTTAGCAATGCTAATGATTTATAGATCTGGTCTAATTAAGCCTACAGAAAATTTTAAATTAGGAATTGCTGCAGCAACTGGGGGAATTATGATGCTTTATATGATTAATCTCGTTATGAGTTTTTTTGGTTCTCAAATGGGAATTATGAGCATACAGAATGCTTCATTAATGAGTATTGGTTTTAGTTTATTTGTTATAGTAATAGCTGCACTTAATCTAGTTGTGGATTTTGATTTTATAGAAGAAGGTGCTGAAAAGGGAGCACCAAAATACATGGAATGGTTTGGAGCCTTTGGTCTTATGGTAACACTTGTTTGGCTTTACTTAGAAATCCTTAGATTATTAGCCAAGTTAAGATCTAGATAATAAAACTTTGTGGAATTGGTTGTTTTATAATTTTGTTCATATACTATAAATTTCCACCATTTTTACGATTCGCTTTGCTGCCGCAACTGCCGCAGAGTGATCCTGTGAAAAGTTGAGTCTGATACTATCCATACAAGCTGGATCAAATTCTGATCCAGGCGTAACTATCACCTTTGCCTGATAACGCAGTAAGCGTATAAAAGCATATAAATCTACACGAAGCGGGGGCAGTTGTGGGAAAAGATAGCTGCCAGCCTGTGGGCTTGCTGTATAGATATTAGCAGCCCTAAAAGTTTGTAGTAATTCATCTCTTATTGATTCATGTTCTCGAATACGATTTTCCATCCAGCCTAAAGGTTCCTGAAACCAAGTATCAAGAACTGCTTGATTGTATCC
>Ga0209752_1000034_pt1 | contig 54787 bp, 45 predicted proteins | sample METZYME_3_250m_FD_187548 | JGI IMG/M metagenome (GOLD analysis project Ga0209752, IMG submission 187548) | Marine microbial communities from oxygen minimum zone in mesopelagic equatorial Pacific - METZYME_3_250m (SPAdes) (version 2) | ecosystem: Environmental > Aquatic > Marine > Oceanic...
AGCGGTGGGCAATTCTCCGGTTGTCCGAGACTTTCTGGGCGGAATCACATCCTATGAACACGTGTCTCTTATTGCTGAATGCAAACGGCGCTCTCCTGGTGCTGGGCTGATTCGGCCCGACCTCAAATTGGAGATTGTCTCGCGATTGTATGAGCAAGGAGGGGCAGCCGCATTGAGTGTTCTTACCGATGCTCCTTACTTCGGTGGCTCTCTTGAAGATTTACGAGTTGCACGAGAAGCAACCAACCTGCCAATCCTGCGGAAGGATTTTACACTGGATCCTTTGCAAATCTTGGAGGCTCGTGTCGCTGGAGCAGATGCTGTTTTACTCATAGTTCGTATTTTGGACGATGAAGTTCTTCAGAGATTGATACTAGAAGCTGAAGCACTCGGTATGGCAGCTCTCGTTGAAGTTCATGATGAGCGTGAACTGAAGCGGGCTTTGGAGGTAGGGGCGGGGATCATTGGCATAAATAATCGAGACCTTGCAACCTTTACAACTGACTTGGATACGACAATTCGGCTACTGGAGGGAGTACCAGAGGATATCATCGTCGTATCGGAAAGCGGGATCCGCGTTCCGGAAGACGTGGATAAACTTGGTGGTGTAGGGGTCGATGCAGTGCTGGTCGGAGAATCGCTACTTAGATCTCCTGATCCTGGAGTTGCTGCACAGGAGTTAGCACGGATTCCAAGGGCCGAGCGATCCTGTGGCTGATCAACCGCTCGTTAAGATCTGCGGTTTGCAGCGGAGAGAAGATGTCTTACTTGCTGACAAACTTGGAGCAGACTTTCTCGGGTTCATTCTCTCTACAGGATTCTCCCGTACGTTGCGGTTGCACGAAGCCAGGTCCCTCATCGAAAATATACATTCCCCAAAGGTTGCCGTTCTCGTAGATGAGAATCCAGCGGATTCGGTAACCGCTGCTGAGAAGATTGGGGCAGCCATTTTACAGCTTCATGGTGACGAACCCCCCACAGTAATTGAGGAACTACGTAACCGGGGAGATTGGCTCATTTGGAAGGGGATTCGCGCGAAGTCTATGGATGATATCCGCCGTATGGTGGATGCTTGTGGTAACTTGGTGGATGGATTCCTGCTTGAGGGTTGGGGAAAAGGGGTTATCGGTGGAGGAGGTGTTAAGCTGGAACTTGATCCGGAGGGTATCCATGAGCTTCTGCCCGCTGAGACTCAGTTCATTCTTGCAGGAGGCCTTACGCACGACAACGTGGTAGAGGCAGCAGCTAGTTTTCAGCCGGATATATTGGATGTTTCATCCGGTGTCGAGTCACTGCAGGGTTCCAAGGACCCTGATCTGCTGCACCACTTTATCAAGGTGGTTAGAGTGAGTCAGAAACAGGAATCACGAGTGACCTCTCTCACACCCCGTGGAGACATTCTAGGTGAGCACTGAAACACCTACTCCAATGAATCGATTCGGCCCCTTCGGGGGCCGATACGTGCCGGAAACCCTAATCGGAGCACTGGATGAACTTAGCAGCGCTTACGATGACGCTGCTTCGGACCAAAGTTTTTGCTCTGAAGTGGATTCTCTGCTCAGGGATTTCGGAGGTCGTCCGACTGCCCTCTACCATGCTGAGCGCCTAGGGGAGGCTGCAGGACACCCGTCAGTCTATTTGAAACGAGAAGACCTCAACCACACGGGTGCTCACAAGATAAACAACACAATCGGTCAGGCGTTGCTAGCTATTAGAATGGGTAAGCGCCGTATCATCGCCGAGACCGGTGCTGGACAGCATGGAGTTGCAACCGCGACTGCGTGTGCGCTATTCGATTTGGAATGTATCGTGTACATGGGTGAGGAGGATGTTGAACGGCAGGCCCTAAACGTTTATCGCATGAAGCTTCTGGGAGCTGAAGTCAGAGCTGTGGGTTCCGGTACACGCACACTCAAGGATGCGACCAATGAAGCGATCCGTGATTGGGTAACAAGCGTAGAAACAACCCACTACATCATCGGATCAGTTGTGGGGCCCGATCCGTTTCCTCGAATGGTAAGAGATTTCCAAGCAGTTATTGGACGAGAGACACGAGAACAGATTCTCAAAATTACCGGTAGACTTCCGTCTGCTGTTTTCGCATGCGTGGGAGGAGGTTCGAACGCCATAGGGATATTTGACTCATTCCTCTCTGACAAAGAGGTTCGGTTGATTGGTGTAGAAGCTGCCGGGACTGGTATCGAAACGGGTCAACACGCAGCATCTCTTGCGGTAGGTAAGCCAGGTGTTCTCCATGGCTCATTCAGCTATCTGCTCCAAGACGAAGATGGGCAGGTATCACCAGCACACTCGGTTTCTGCAGGGCTCGACTACCCAGGGGTTGGTCCACAGCACTCCTACCTAAAGGATATAGGTCGAGCTGAGTATACAGCGGTTACAGATCAAGATGCGCTAGACGCATTTCACCGACTTGCTGAACTAGAAGGAATTATTCCAGCATTGGAATCTGCTCATGCCATTGCTTATGTCCTTAAGGTTGCTGCCAAATACCGGAACGATGGTCCTGTCGTAGTTTGTCTCTCTGGAAGGGGAGATAAGGATGTGTCACACGTAGCCCAGATCGAGGGCAATGAGCCTCTTGTCTGATGAGCTATTTGGTTACGGGTACATAACAAACGCATGACGGACACCCTAGTTGAGCTATAACAGAGCCTCCCAACTATGGATGATGATGTCTTGATCTCCAAGAGTTTCAAGTTGCTGGGATCAGAGGGAAGAACTGCACTAATACCATATGTGACTGCCGGTTATCCTAATCGTGATGCGACAGTTCCGTTGCTCGAACGGCTTAAGGATGTTGGTGCGGATATCATTGAATTAGGTATCCCTTTTTCTGACCCATTGGCCGATGGTCCTACGATCCAGCGCTCATCGTTCGCGGCACTAGAAAACGGGACTACGGTTGCCTCAGTGCTGGCTGACCTCCGGACATTTCGGGATGGGAATGACCTCCCTATCGTGCTCTTCAGCTACCTGAATCCGATTCTGGCCTATGGGTTGGAAGCATTTCTTTCTGACGCAGTTACCGCTGGTGCGGATGGTATTCTTCTGACGGACCTGCCGACTGGGGCTGATCCCGAAGTGGAGGCGAGAATTTCAGAATCTCCGCTTGCACTGATTCGGCTCATCGCTCCTACTACCCCATTTGAACGAGTCCCTAAAGTGACTCGTGGGGGATCTGGCTTCGTGTACTACATTTCCCGAACTGGGGTGACAGGAGCACGTGTGAAGCTACGCGAGTCACTCGCAGAAGAATTGGGCCAGATTCGCTCTGTTGTCTCGTTGCCAGTGGCGGTGGGATTCGGGATTTCAACACCCGAGCAAGCAGCCTCAGTTGCTGGAGTAGCAGATGGTGTCGTCATAGGTAGTGCCCTGATCGAAGCGCTGGACAAGGGTGGGATTGATGGAGGTGCTGATTTTCTCCAAAGCATCCGGATAGGAATGGACAGAGGCTGACTTCTCAAAAGAATGTTGGTAGAAGTAGAGATCCGAAGTTGGCTACCGAATATATAGTTCTTTTAGCCTATTCAGATTTCCATAGTATACTGACCCTCGCCATGTTTATGTGTGAGAAAAATACTTCACCCGATCGTAGAGGCTGCCGTTGAAGGGCGGTTGCCAGATTGGAGCACGGTGAGTTCTGCACGCTATGAGCACATGATGCGTGTCTCGTTGCTACTGGGTAATTGGGCGGAATATCTTCATCTCTCAGAGGTTGAGACGGCTCGCTGGCGAGCCAGTGGATACCTCCACGATGCGCTCCGTGAAGACGATCCCGAGGCCCTTCGACCCAAGATTCCTTCCAGGTTCGGAAACTGGCCACCTGAGATGCTTCACGGCCCTGCGGTCACAGAAAAACTGCGATCGGAAGGGATTCTAGATGATGAATTACTATCAGCAATTGCCTATCACAGCGTGGGTCATAAATCCCTGAATAGACTTGGCCGGGCATTGTATTGTGCAGATTTCTTGGAACCTGGGCGGATGTTTAGGGTGGAGTGGTGTGAGAGCATGCGTGCACGCATGCCCGAGGAACTCAATAACGTGACTACCGAAATTGTTGCGGCCAGAATCTCTTATACTATTAAGCATGGTTTGGAGCTTTATTCTGAGAGCGTCGGTTTCTGGAATGCCCTGGTGAACGGTCGTTGAAGCTACTTATTCGGCTGGTGTTGGTGGGTGTCTCACTTTTTATACTACTAATAGCAGGGACGATACTGCTTCGTCCGCCAAAGGAGTCGGCTCCACTAGCTACGGCGACTGCCGTCAACCAACCCGTAGTGGTTGGGCGAGTAACGGTGGAGGTTCTTAATGCTGGTGGTGTTTCGGGGGTAGCCCGAAAGGCTACCGCTGTCCTTCGGTCAGCCGGTTTTGATGTGGTCTCCTTTGGAAATGCAAACTCTTTTGACCAGGTGGAATCCGTAGTTGTAGATAGGATCGGTGATCCTATCTCTGCGCTTTCAGTTGCATCGGTACTGGGAATTCGTAATGTGCGCAGCGAGCCAGATTCCAATCTGTATCTCGATATCTCAGTGCTACTTGGTAGCCAATGGCTACCGCCCGTGGATAGCACCCAATCTGAGGAAACCACCACAGTGTGGTGGGACCTCTGGAGTTGGTTGCAACGCTAGAACACTATTAGGGCTTCATAGGTAGGTGAAATCGATGTCTGTGTTATGTCTAAAAACAAGAAAGAGGGGACTAGTGTTAGAGTCTGAACGGCGATTGTTGGTGGTGCGTTGACCTCGGCTGAGAAGCAGCCTAATGCGGTGATCGAATGGGTCAAATCCATTCTTATCGCGTTAGTACTTTTCTTTTTCCTCAGGTCCTTTCTGTTGCAAACTTTCGTCATCACATCCGGATCGATGGAAGAGACTTTGCTTGTGGGGGACATGTTGGTTGCCAACAGAGCCGCGATTGGCTCCCAGATACCATTCACTGACATCCGTATCCCAGGGTACTCGTCGCCGAAACGGGGTGACGTAATCGTGTTCGATCCACCGCACGAAACCGAGATTAAACTAGTGAAGCGTCTAGTAGGCATGCCTGGTGACACATTAGAAATGCAGGATCAGGTGCTATTTCTGAACGGAGAACGTTTAGATGAGCCCTATGTGAAGCACACAAATCGCCAGGATGAGGCAGGGATGCCTCCTTGGATGGAGTGGCAGCCAGACTACCTATTAGCTGGAGTCGATAGATCGAGCTATTCCCCTACCAGGGATAACTGGGGACCCATCGTAATTCCTGAGGACCGCTACTTCATGTTGGGTGATAACCGCGAAACGAGCCTCGATTCACGGTATTGGGGGCTGTTAGAGGGTTGGCGGCTAGAGGGGAGGGTGGTTTTCACGTACTTCTCTTACAACAGGGATTCGTTCAGACCATTTCCCTGGGTACGAGAAATCAGGTGGGACCGCATCGCTCGTGCAATCGACTAAGGAAGAAAGGTTTCGTTGGCTGTTTCTATTACACTCGAGCTTACGATTGTCTAGGTTTTTCCAACTGGACCAGCGCATGGGCTTTCAATTGCCCACACGCAGCATCAATGTCACGTCCCCGGGTCTCACGGATAGCTGCAGGAACCCCATGTTTATTGAGATTTTTAGCAAAGTTCTTGATTCGGTGAAGCTCTGATGGCTCCCAGTTCTGGTATGGAATTGGATTAAAGGGTATCAGGTTAACGTAGGCTTCAACGCTCCGAGCTAGTTCCACCAGTGGGGCTATGAGCTCTAAGGCATCATTTACCCCGCGGATCATTGTGTATTCGAAGGTGATCCGTTTTCCCCCTGATTGGTTAAAGCGTTTCAAAGCGGAAAGGACTTCGGGAAGAGGATGCCGCTTCTCCAAGGGAATAAGACTTAAACGCAGTTCGCTTATTGGTGCATGGAGGGACAGGGCTAGTCGAAATTGTTCGGGTCGTTCTGCGAGTTCCAGGATGCCGGGGACAACCCCGACTGTCGAAACAGTAATCCTACGCGCACCGACAGCGTATCCTTGGTTTAAGATGGAGAGAGAGTCATGGACCGCCTTCCGGTTTGAGAGAGGTTCTCCCATACCCATGTATACTATGTTCGAGATCGTGGTCCCCAGATGATGCTCAGCCCATCGCCTTGAAGCCGAATACTGAGATACGATTTCCCCAGTCGTGAGTTGTCGCTGGAAGCCACCCCATCCAGTAGCACAAAACGTGCATCCCATAGCGCATCCGGCTTGTGAAGAGATACAGAGGGTAAGGCGCTTTCTGGTGGGGATGAGAACTGACTCGATAAACTCTCCGTCCGAGAGGCACCAAAGGTGCTTAACTGTCCCGTCCTGGCTGACCTCAACACGAGCTTCCTCAAGCTCAGTGAGAATGAAAGAGTCCTTTAGTGCATCTCTCTCACTCATAGGAAGGTCTGTCATCTCATCGATTGAACCTGAGAGGCCTTCATATAGCCATCGTCGAACTTGGTCGATTCGGTAGGTGGGCTGGTCTCGTTGTCGAAAATGTTTTTCGAGGGCCCGTGCTAAGTCTTCAGGCGGAAGGGACAGGAGATCAGTGTTCGAGCGTTTAGACATGATTGAGTGGTGGGCGGAGAAGCCCATATGTTTCTTGAATCGCTCTACAGGCAAGCTTAACTTAGCCACCCACGATAACATGCTGAAGACGAGGCAGATTCCAACCCGAGTGACCCGTCAGCTGATCGCCTGGGCCCCCGCCATAGGGTGGGCGATGGTCCTGTTTCTGTTGAGTTCGTTGTCAGATTCGGATTTGTCCTCGTTTGCCTTCTCCTTCCCCTTCGATGATAAGGTGATGCATCTGGCGCTATATTCTGTGCTAGGAGGAACCTTACAGTTTGGTCGGTTGAGTAGTAATAGTGGTTTGGCACACTGGACTGTGATCGCCATCGGAATCATTTATGGAGTGAGTGATGAGTGGCACCAGTCTTTCGTACCAGGGAGAAACCCGTCTGCTGCTGACCTATTGGCTGATACGATGGGAGTACTTATGGGGTACGCTTTTACGTACTGGTTGCTCCCAAAGCTTAATTTAGAGGTATTAGGGTACCGTAAATACTGACTAAAACGGCTGATTATGTCCGAAACATCGATTGAGCGAACCCAAATACGTTCCCGAATGGTAGGTCGTATTAGAGCTAGCCATGAGGGCTCTGAAGTAACCTTAGCAGGTTGGGTTCACCGACGAAGAGACTTGGGTGGCTTGCTTTTTGTTGATCTTAGAGACAGAAGTGGGCTGGTACAGGTCTCATTCGGGCCTGATTGGACTGAGGAAGCTTCTCTAGAGTGTGCACGTGGATTGGGTCATGAGGATGTAATCCAGGTTAAAGGAATTGTGGTTTTAAGACCTCTGGGGGCACAGAATCCAGACATGGGAACTGGAGAGATAGAGGTCCATGTGAGGTCTGTGGAATTGTTTTCGAATGCACAGACCCCTGTGATACCGGTTTATAGAGGGCCGGAAGATGAACTTCCCACAGAGGAACTCCGGTTGAAGCATCGAGTGCTCGATCTAAGGCGTTCTGAACTGCAGGATGCCTTGGTATTGAGGCATAAACTGGTTCTGGCTACTCGGAATTACTTAGATGGGTGCGGTTTTATCGAGGTTGAGACTCCAATCCTTACTAAGGCGACCCCGGAAGGAGCTCGCGACTATTTAGTGCCTAGTCGGGTGCACCATGGAGAGTTCTATGCACTACCTCAGAGTCCCCAGATTTATAAACAAATACTGATGGTTTCTGGTTTTGACCGTTACTTCCAGATCGCACGCTGTTTCCGTGACGAGGATCTGCGTTCAGACCGCCAACCAGAGTTCACACAAATAGATGTCGAGGCTTCATTCATTGAACCTGAAGATATCTTCTCCTGGATTGAGGGACTGATGGTATGTTTGGCCGATACCGCTGGGATGGATATCTCACAGCCTTTTCCTAGACTCACTTGGGCAGAAGCGATGGAGCGGTATGGCTCAGACCGTCCGGACCTTAGATACCAACTGGAGATTACTGATTGGACCCAAGCTACATCCAGTTTAGGGTTCAATATGATTGACTCTGCAGTAGAGGCCGGTGCTAGAGTTCGTGGACTGCGCCTCTCGGGAGGAGCCAAACTATCTAGACGGCAGATCGCTACTATAGAGTCTAAGGCAAAGGAGGTTGGTGCGCCGGGATTATTGTGGGCCAAGCAAGCAGAAGGTGGAGCATCAGGGCCACTTGGAAAGTTCTTGGGTCCTGAAGACTCATTAGCTATGGGATTATTGCCTGGAGATCTCGCGTTCGTAGCGTTTGGACCTGACTCACTCACTTCTCCGGTTCTTGCCGCAGTTCGTTCTGAGGCTGCAGAAGCACTCGAGTTTACTCCGGAACAAGAACATTCTTGGCTTTGGGTAACGGATTTCCCCTTATTCGATCTAAGAAATGGTGAGATCACACCGAGCCATCATCCGTTCGTCATGCCTCACCCCGATGATATTGACTTGCTCGAGTCAGATCCGTCTTCTGTCCGAGGTACTGCCTATGATCTTGTCTATAATGGTAATGAACTGGGCTCGGGAAGTGTCAGGGTTCATCAACCCGAAATTCAGCGGAGAATTCTTCGAGCCTTAGGCCTAAGCGATCATGAAATAGAGCAGAAATTTGGCTTTCTCCTTAATGCCCTGTCGGCTGGGGCCCCGCCTCACGGGGGAATCGCGCTTGGTGTGGACCGAATCGTACAAAGATTCTCAGGGTCTGAGAGTCTCAGGGACGTCATAGCTTTTCCCAAGACCACGGCAGCCCGAGCTTTATATGAAGAAGCACCTGCTTTGGTGGGCAACGAAGAGCTTTCAGAACTCGGTCTAACGACCCTCAAGAGTTCGGAAGGGTAGTATTAGGACGAGCGACCTCGGCCTTCCACCTTCAGGAGAAACATTGGCGAACGGCGAAACAATCGCGGAACACAGATTAGACGCTCAGGGTGCTGATCCCCTGATGTTGACTGGCGTTAATGATCAAAATGTTCAGGAGCTAAAAAACTTATTCGGCATCCGTGTTGTAATGCGTGGAGACGAATTGATTCTTTCGGGTTCCCAGTCCGCTGTTGAACGCGCTATACCCGTGGTGCAGCACATAATCGAGCTATCCAAACTCCGTGTACCCTTTGATGTGACGGACATCGCACGTTTTGCTGATGGAGTCACCATCCAAGGAGAGGATGGCATCGTGTCTGCTGAAGATATGATAAGGATTGCGCTGCCAGGGTCCCGACGGGTTATCTCTCCGAAGTCTTCAGGACAGCAGGTGTACATTGAAGCAATTACCAGCAATGACATTGTTATTGGTATAGGACCTGCCGGTACTGGTAAGACTTATTTGGCAGTCGCTTGCGCTGTAGATGCTCTGTACAAGAAACGCGTTCGTCGAATTATCCTGGCTCGTCCCGCTGTGGAAGCAGGAGAGAACCTCGGATTCCTCCCAGGTGATCTACAGGAGAAGGTCGATCCATACCTCCGGCCACTCTATGATGCTCTTGAAGATATGATGCCGAGTGATCGCATGAGGCGGGCCCTTGGCGACTCCACAATAGAAATCGCACCTCTGGCCTACATGCGGGGCCGAACACTTTCGGATGCATTCGTGATCTTGGATGAAGCTCAAAACGCTACGACTGCGCAAATGAAGATGTTCCTCACACGCTTAGGGCTAAACTCTCAAGTCGTCATTACTGGCGATAAGACCCAGATTGATCTGCCGAGGAGGGATCATTCAGGCCTGCTCGAAGTCGAGCGCATCCTCTCTGATATAGATGGAATCTCTTTCATCTACCTGAGTTCTAAGGATGTGATCCGTCATCGGTTGGTCAAGGACATTATCAAGGCTTATGCCGAAGCTCCTCAGGAGACAAAAGGGTTCGACACATGAGCCAGCCAAACGAGACCGGCAGCATGTTCTTCGGCCTGTCAGGTGAACCAGGAGACTCGAGGGGGCAGAGACTTCTTCATCATGGTTTGAGGGTTCTTTTGCTCATTACGCTCTCAATCCTGGTGACTGTACTCTTCCCGCCGTCAACGGGAAATGAATCACGTCCTTTCGAAGATTGGAGCGTGGCTCCTGATGACGTGATCGCAGAAATCGCTTTTAGTGTGCCAAAATCCCCATCTGAACTTGAAGATGAAACACAGCTTGCTAGGGAAGTGGTGCCTCCCACATTCGATGTGGAGCCTAATGCTGGCGATACTATGGTGGCTCGGATCGACCGTTTCTTCAGCGAATTGGATTCTGCAGCGGCGGTAAGCGATCGAGTCAGGTTTGAAGAAACCCTTCAGGCTAGCAGCATTATCGCGACGCCCGAACAAGTCGACTACATCATGGGTGATACAGCACGGAATGCATTTCGCCGTTCTGCAACTCGTGCGGTCCGCGAGATCATGGAAGATGGCGTTGTGGAAGCTGCTCGAGTAGCGGATCTGAGCACGACCCGAATTACAATTCGCGATAACGATTCAGTTGAGCGAACTGCTCAGATCTCAGAAGTGCTTACGACTCGTGACTTCTTAAACGAAGCGGCACTGCTACTGCCCCCAGGAACACCTCCCTCTATATCTGATTTATTGAATCTAGTTCTGATCCATCACATCGAATACAGCTACGTTCTCAATGTTGTGGCGACAGAGATGGACCGGGATGCCGCTGCTAGATCAATTGAGACAATCAAGCAAGATTTTCTTGAGGGCCAGTCGATAGTTAGGCAGGGGGATCCGATTGGCCCCGAAGTGCTCGAACACCTCCACGCTCATGAAGCTGAGCGTCGCAATCGGGGTCTCGTGCAGGCCCAAGGGGTAGCCGTTGGGGCGTTCTTGGGTACGGGCTTAATCAACTTAATGCTGCTCGGTCTTTTTGGTCTTCTGATCTTCTTCAATCGCCCTAAACTGTATGCCACATTCCACTGGCTTCTGCTGATTTCTCTGCTTGTTGCTGCCTATTTTTCAGCAGCTTTTTTCATCGGCCAAGCTGAGTTCTCTGTCGCGTTGCTTCCTATTGCGTTCGTAGCTTTGCCTATTGCGATTCTGTGGGATACCCGCATATCGCTTTTTCTTGTGCTTGTCCTTGCAGCAATAACTGGCAGGCTGGCCCCCTTTTCTTCCGACGGGACCTTTCTTCTGATTGTGGCCGGTGGTTCGGCGGCAGCGTTGAGCGTCAGGGTACTGCGACGACGATCGGACTGGTGGGTCTCAATTGCGATCATCACTTCGGTGACCGGATTGATGCTTCTAAGCCTCGGATTGGCGACATCCCAGGCTATGCCTGAAGTGGCTCGAGATGCTGCTTTAGCGGGAAGCAACGCAGCAGTATCCGCCTTACTTGCAATGGGCTGTCTCTTCGTTTTTGAGTGGTTCACAGGGATCACTACGGATCAGACACTTCTCGAGTGGGCGGATCCCACTCGTCCTTTGCTTAGGAGGCTATCCTCGGAGGCACCAGGTACATATGCCCACACGGTCAACGTCGCAAATTTGTCAGAAGGCGCAGCAATTGCTATTGGAGCGAATGGGCTCCTTAGTCGAGTGGGTGCTTACTACCATGATGTGGGGAAGATGCTCAAACCCCACTACTTCGTAGAAAATCAACCAGAGGGGCGTAATCCACACGATAAGCTGAAAGCATCCACATCGGCGGAGATCGTACGCGAGCATGTTACCGAGGGCCTAGAGCTTGCCCGCGAGGCTAAGGTTCCACAGGTGATCTCGCAGTTTATTCTTGAACACCATGGGACTCAACGGATCGGTTTCTTTTTTGAGAAGGCTCGCGAGGAAATGGGTGGGGAGGTTGATTCTGAGAGGTTTTCGTATCCTGGCCCAAAGCCTCAATCAAAGGAAACGGCAATTGTAATGCTTGCAGATTCCTGCGAATCTGCAACACGTGCTATGCAAGAACCCACTGTACTCCGGCTGCAAGATTTGATCGATACGGTTGTGGACGGCAAGATCGCTGATGGCCAGCTTCAGGAAGCGCCACTTACCTTGCGTGAGGTAGCTGATGTGAAGGCTGAGTTCGTAAAGATCCTTTCAGGCGTTATGCATCGCCGGATCGAATACCCAGCGACCAGACATCTTACGGATACTATAGACTCTAAGGATGATTCATCCACTCTAGATGGGCCTGCTGAAAAGAAGGGTTTAGCAGAAGGGTCATCTGGCTGATCCTGGACTGATCTCTCTTGGACATCCAAGTCAATCTTGGTCCTTACAAGGGCGCCCCAGGCTTGCTGTTGAAGCAAGCGATACATCAGACTCTAATTGAAGACGGTCGGACCGGTGAGTTCTCGATAACCCTGCTTGGCGATCAGGAGATGGGGGAGTTGAATGCTCGCTATCTAGGCCGGAATGCTACAACGGATGTGCTCGCGTTTTCCATGGGTACGACTGAGCTACCGCTTGGCGATGTGTACGTGTGTGTGGACCAGGCGAGCCGTCAGGCTAAGGAGCATGAAATACCGCTCGACGAAGAGCTTGTCAGATTAGTGGTCCACGGTGCACTGCATGTGCTGGGACATGATCATCCAGAAGATTCAGACCGTTTCACAAGTCCTATGTTTAAGCTCCAGGAACGACTCGTTCGTCAGGTATTCAACCACCCAGAATAGCTTTGCGATTTGTGCCTTGCGAGGGTTAGCTGTCTCGGGGATCTTCCAGCGCCTCAGATGGACTGTATAGCGCCACAGTAGCCTGCGCCAAGGTTGTGAACCCAGCCCCACAAACTCCAAGATCCACTGATGAAGAAGTCGGCACACCACACCGAGAAGCTGCGGGAACAAATCGACGAACTAGCAGCGTCTGGTAAACTAAGATCTATCTCAGATCAAGCTGTAGAATTGCATCCGTCGGATCTTGCTGACCTCATAGAATCACTGGATGAGAAGTATCGGGTAGAGATCTTGTGCACGCTCCCGACAACGCTGGCGTCTGAAACCCTCGCAGAAATGGATGAGGGTGAGGGGCGTGCTGAACTTTTGGTGGCGCTTCCAGCCGAGAAGGTCGCTGAATTCCTTAAAGAACTAGCGGATGACGATGCAACGGATCTTATAGGCGAGCTAGGACCTGAAGACCAGAGGAGCATCTTAGCTGCACTCCCAGTCGACGAAGCTAGAGATATCAAGCGCCTATTGAGCTACGGTGAAGAAACAGCTGGCGGGCTCATGACGACTGAACTCGTTGAGGTAGAGGGCTCCTTAAGGGCAGATGAGGCGATTGGGCAGGTCCGCATCCAGGGCAGGGATGTAGAGGATTTTTACACAGTTTTTGTGATTGATCAGAAGCGTCGGCTTCTGGGCACGATGAGGTTAGATGATCTCGTGGTTGCGGACCCGGCAGCTAGCATTGAAGGACTAGTAGAAGAGCCCAGTGTGACAGTATTGCCGGATGTGGACCAAGAAGAGGTTGGGAGACTTCTTGGCCGCTACAATTTAGCAGCAATACCGGTGGTGACAGATGAGGGTGTGCTTCTTGGCCGGATCACGTTTGATGATGTGATCGATGTGATCGAATCAGAACAAACTGAGGACATCTTGATGCTTGCGGGTGTCCCAGACGAGGATGAGCTGAGACACAACTGGATAGAGTCTGTGAGTACTCGTCTCCCTTGGTTGATGTTGAACCTTGCTACAGCAGCGATAGCGGCATCTGTCATCCTTGTGTTCAAGGACTTGATAGAAAAGGAACTGACTCTCGCTTTTATAGCACCGATCATAGCGGCGATGGGTGGCAGTTCTGGTACCCAATCACTTGCTGTGACTATCCGCCGTATCACGGTTCAAGGATCCGGATCGGCCAGGGGGTTTGTCGCTAAGGAGATCTTGATAGGCTTGGTTAACGGAGCAGTTCTCGGGAGTGGAGTGGCTCTGCTTGCGTTCCTGATCGATGGGAACGTGATGCTTGGGGTGGTTGTTCTACTTGCGATGTGGGCGAATCAAATCGTTGCCGGTTTCGCAGGAGCGTTTATCCCCACTACGCTAGATCGTGCTGGAATCGATCCGTCTATCGCCTCTTCAGTGTTCGTGCATACACTTACCGATCTCTTAGGATTCTTTCTATTACTTTGGCTAGCCTCCCATCTTCTGCTGTAATTTTTCTTGGTCGGTCCAGACAGAGGGGACGGCGTGAAGCATCTGTTGCGGATGACCGCGAGTGTTTTAGATCTAAGCCTGAGCGATAGCAGTGGTTTTTTCATTTAAGGCTGGGTGTTGTTAGATCCAAATTGACGCCAAGAGGGGTATCCCCGAACTAATGAAGACGAGACGGATTCGGTGACCGGTCTCCTGGAGTCTGCACTCGCAGATTTGCTTGGGCGCTTCCATGCGGGACAGCCTGCTGCTTTGGGACAGGCGATTTCACTTGTCGAAGATGAGCGTCCAGGTTTTCAGGACTTTCTTCACGAAGTATTGGGAGGAGGCCCGAATGCGGCTCGTATAGGCTTTACTGGACCGCCAGGTGCCGGAAAGTCGAGCTTGCTCTCCATGGTGGCTATGAACTGCAGAGCCCAAGACGAGGAGCTTGGTATTGTCGCTGTTGACCCGACTTCACCGTATTCCGGTGGTGCGCTTCTTGGCGATCGAATCCGAATGAGTGACCTAGCGACTGATCCGGGTGTCTTCATCCGATCTATGGCCACTAGAGGTTCGCTTGGTGGTCTCGCCACGACCACAAAAGAGGTTCTAGACCTTATGGATGCGTTTGGCTTCGATCGAGTACTGGTCGAGACCGTCGGAGTAGGCCAGACAGAGCTCGGGATCACTGCTGCTACCGATACTGTAATAGTCGTGCTAGTTCCTGAATCAGGTGACGCCATTCAGGCGATGAAAGCTGGGCTCATGGAGATCGCAGATATTTTCGTTGTTAACAAAGCGGACCGCCCTGGTGCTGACCGGCTTGTTAAAGATCTTCGACAGGGACTGCATCTAAGGGCGGCTACAGCACTTGAAAGTTCGTCTGCTCACCACGATTTCGATCCAGCTCAGATCATTAATAAGTCTGGTAAGGAGGCAAACAAATTAGCCTGGTCTCCGCCGGTACTCTCAACAGTGGCTCAAAGTGGAGAGGGTGGTGAAGATCTAATGGACACCATCAAAGCACATCGTTTATGGCTTGAGGAGTCGGGTGAACTTGAAGAGCGGAGGCGAGTTCGTCAGAGGGTCCGGATACAAGATGTTATGGATCGTGAACTACGCCGTACAGTATGGCATTCTGATGCAGTGCTTGCTGAATTGGACCAGGCTTTGGACCGTATTAACAAGGGGAAAGACACAGCGTATTCTGTTGCTGGGGATATCCTAGACCGACTTTTGCGTTGACCCCTCATAAGTTCTGGAGGCATGTTTTTGTTTGTGGCTTGGCTGCAGACACACGAGGTACTAAGGAGTTCGTCTTCTTTTGATGCAAAGTATAGATCAAAAAATCAGAATACTCGTTGCCAAACCCGGGCTCGATGGACATGACCGAGGTGCCAAGGTAATTGCGAGCGCTCTTAGAGACGCCGGATTTGAGGTGGTCTACACGGGCCTCCATCAGAGTCCCGAGATGATTGTAAGCGCGGCTATACAGGAAGATGTCCATGTGGTTGCAATGTCAATTCTCTCCGGAGCCCACATGACGCTTTTTCCCAAGGTCAGGGAACTTTTGGACGGAGCGGGTGCAAACCGTATCCTTCTTACAGGTGGTGGAATTATACCATCTAAGGACATAGAAGATCTTCAGAGTCAGGGTATCGGAAGGTTATTTGGCCCAGGAACTCCGACCACTGAAATCATCGATTACATTCAAGACTGGTTCGGGGGTCAGGAGACATCTTGAAACGAATCAACCCCTCCCGGTGACCTCAGAAGCACCCCGTAAACCCTCCGGTCGGATGGCTGAGCTCTCTCTCGAAATCAGAGAGCTTAGAGAGAGGCTGTATGACGGAGGTGGAAGTGGAGCTATAGAACATCAACATGCCCAGGGCAAACTCACTGCCCGTGAAAGGCTGCATCTCCTCTTTGATGAGGACAAGCCAACTGTCGAACTGGGGTTGCTAATTGCGCATGATCTTTACGACGGCCAGGCGCCTGGAGCTGGCGTTGTCACTACTGTGGGTTGTGTCTCAGGGAGGGATGTGATCGTTGTTGCAAATGACGCAACGGTCAAAGCTGGGACATGGTGGCCTGAGACCATTACCAAGATTCTCAGGGCACAGGAAGTTGCGATGCGGTGTTGCATACCGATCATCTATCTTATTGACTCAGCGGGAGTGAACCTCCCATACCGGAATGGAGTTTTCCCAGGCCAGTACGGTGCAGCTCGGATCTTCTACTACAACTCAGTGATGCGCCGCTATCTCCGGATACCGCAGTTGGCGGCTGTCATGGGGCCTTGCCTCGGCGCTGGTGCATACCTTCCTGCACTATCGGACGTCATTCTCATGGTTGAAGGTACCTCATTTATGGGGTTTGGGGCCCCAGATCTAGCAAAAAGGATTACCGGCCAGATACTGGACACAGAAGAGTTAGGGGGTGCGAGAGCCCACACAGAAGTCAGTGCTGTGGCGCATTACGTAACGGAGAGTGATGAAGATTGTTTGGAGCGCCTAAGGAAGTTGGTTAGTGAGCTTCCTACTCAGGAATCTTCCATCAACCGAACTGCTACACCTCCCCAGAGACTTGCATACGAACTTTACGACCTAATACCTGATGACCACCGGCAGCCCTCTGATATGCAATCGATCCTTGAGTGCATTCTGGATGGAGAACCGCTCCAGGAGTTTCAGCCTGACCATGCCCAAGAGATCATATGTGGGACTGGTTCACTGTCCGGACACCCGATAGGAGTAATTGCGAACGCTCGTGGCACATTCAAGAGCTCCGATGAAGACTCTATTCGTTTTGGTGGCGTCATTTATGCGGCTAGTGCTCGTAAGGTGGCGTATTTCATTGAGACCATGAATCGGCAAGGAACCCCAATCTTGTTTGTGCAAGATGTTTCGGGTTTCATGGTTGGGGCTGAAGCAGAGCATTCGGGAATTATTCGAGCAAGTGCCGAACTTGTAGAGGCAATGGCTACGGCGAAGGTCCCCAAGATCGTGCTGACACTTAACCACGCCTCGGGAGCGGGGTACTACGCCATGGGAGGGCAGGGATTCGATCCAGATTTCGTTTTGTCACTACCCACCGGCCGTATGGGAGTTATGGAAGCTGAAAGTGCGGTAACAGAGATCTTTAGCACCCAACTTCAAGAAATCAGAGACAAGGGATTGGATCCTGGACCTGAATTGACCACTGAAATGGACCAGATTCGCGCTGAATACGAAGAGGAACTCGACGCGCGTTTTGCGGCGGCCCGAGGGTTCGTCGACGGTATCCTCTTACCCGAAGAACTACGTGAAGGCTTGGGTTTGCTTCTCCGAGCTTCAATGAATAATCCTGGTCCTCATATAGGGCCATTCCAACTCCAGGATGAGTAGCAGTGATCCAGGGTTCGACCATGACGAAGAGCTATTTGTCGCACGAGTTCATAACGACTAGGAGACGCACCTGTACCTTTTTTTAGACCGATCTGGAAGATCTCGTCGATTCCTAGAGTGGAGAATCCGAATCTTCATTGCTGGTACCTTCATTGCATTGGCAGGGATCTATTTTGATGAGCAGTGGATGACGGGATTAGCGATTATAGTCCTGATGGCAGGGTTTCTTATACGGTTTCTGCCCTCGATTTCCTCAAGAAAATCAGAGCCGGCTTCTTCCGAGGATAACGCTACCGGATCTGAGAGGATCATCTAACCGGAGGGGATCTAAGATACCGTATATGAAGGATGCCGTGGCTGGAAAAATAACACTGGGGTGAGTTTCCAATGCGGAACCTGATCGATTCTGCGTTAGTTTCTATGAAGAGAATTTGCGGTATAGTGGAGAGTCTGATTATCGGGCTTTTCGCCAATTTTATTAAAAGTTGCTGATAATTGCTTCACCTCATGCAGTTGATGGAGAGAATGAGGCAACAGAAACGAAATTTGAAGTAAAAACTTGGAGTCGACCTGCTGCGGTAGAGTGCCGGTATCCGATGGGTGATTATGACCTTCGAATATTGACCTAACCGCGCCCGGCGCTCTGGATACTGGCTGGTGGCCTGATTCGTTGCCCAGAGGTCTGGGCAGGGGGTTTGGCACGCGGACAGTGCCGGTTCGGGTGAGGCAGGGGTGACTGAACAACGGAGAGAATATTGAGGAGAGAAATCCTCGTGAGTGCGATGCCCAATGAGTCTTGGGTGGCACTACTGGAAGACGACAAGCTAGTCGAGGTTATGCTGGAACGTCCCGACCAAGACCGGATCATTGGGGGCATATTCTTGGGGCGTGTGGAAGCTGTGCTTCCTGGCATTCAGGCGGCATTTGTCGATATAGGCACCGAGAAAGCTGGTTTCTTACACGTTTCTGATCTGATACGTGATGAGGACCCTGAAGAAGAGAACGGAAAGGGTGATCGCAGGAGGCATTCTCGGACTAGAAAATATCCACCGATCCAGGATCACGTCCAAAAGGGTCAAACCCTCCTGGTCCAGGTAACCAAAGAGCCTATCAGTTCAAAGGGTCCAAGGATTACAGCCCAGATTTCTCTTCCAGGGCGCTTTCTGGTTTATATGCCGCATTCGGATAATGTTGGCGTGAGCCGTCGAATCGAAGACAGAGCCCAGCGAACAAAGCTGCGCCGAATGGCAAAGAAAATTCTCCCACGCAACAGCGGTGGAATCATTATTAGGACTGTCAGTGAAGAGGTGACAGAAAAAAAGATTGAGCATGAATTCAAACATCTCCGAGAGAGCTGGAACAAGGTCCTGGCGGGTTCGAAATCCCAAGAAGCGCCGGCTCTGGTGCATCGTGGTGCGCAACTGATCGGTGGGGTGATCCGGGATCTATTTAGCGACAAATTTGACGCGGTGAAAATCGATTCTAAGCCTATCTATAACGAGGTTTTGGAGTATGTGAAGAGTGTAGATCCAGAACTCTCTAATCGGGTGCACTTACACAAAGGAGAGGAACCCCTTTTCGACAAGTATGGGGTTGGGGAAGAAATCCAAAGGGCTTTCGAGAGGAAGGTTCCCCTTAAATTGGGTGGGCACATTGTAATTGAACCGACAGAGGCCCTTGTGTCGATCGACGTCAATACCGGTCGATTCACGGGGAAGGGCAAGAAAAAAGACCCTGCGAAAACAATCTTGCAGACCAACCTTGGTGCGGCACGAGAGATAGCAAAACAGCTGCGGCTGAGAGATATCGGTGGAATTATCGTCGCGGATTTCATCGACATGGAATCGAAAGCTCATCGTGATCAGGTTCTTCATGAGCTTAAGACTCACCTTGGCCGTGATCGGGCTCGGACCAAAGCGTTTGAAGTATCAAGTCTCGGACTGATCGAGATGACAAGACAGCGTGTGCGCCCGTCACTTTTCAACTCGTTAACATCGGTCTGCACGTCATGCAGGGGCATTGGGCGTGTTTATACGCCGGCGACGGTATTACGCCAGATTGAACGGAGTCTCCGGAGAGCAGGATCTGCTAAAGAAGAGAAAAGAATCGTCGTGCGCCTGCACCCAGAAGTTGCCCTGAGGGTCATTGAGGAGGAACCTGGGCTACTGAAGAGACTTCGCAGCCGTACTCGTATGGACCTAAGTCTCCGTGATGACCCACTTATCGGGTTGGATGAATTCAGGCTTCTGTCGGGGCCCTCTGAGACTGATGTCACTAGCAAGTACGCAGTAGCCTAACTCTTTACCGTTGTACCTTGACCAATATTCCGGACCTGTCGATAGTTACGAGCTTTAGATTGAAGGCCATTTAGTAAGACTTCAGGAAGCCTATATGTACGCGGTGTTCCAGACTGGTGGAAAACACTTTCGAGCTGAGCCTGGTGCTCGGCTCCGTATCCCTTCGCTTGATGTCAAGCCTGGGGACTCGGTGACATTTGATCATGTGCTATTAGCTGCAGACGGTGCCGAAGATGTGAAAGTTGGCACCCCTATCGTTGATGGTGCCTTGGTCAAAGCCGAGGTTATTCGGCATGGCCGAACCAAGAAACTGATTGTCTTTAAGCGGAAACGGAGGAAGGGCTACCGGAAAAAGCAGGGTCATCGCCAAAACTTCACGGAAATCAGGGTCGACGAGATCGTCGCTTGAGCTGCTAGCTCAATTCAGTTTGACAGACGGATAATCATATGGCACACAAGAAAGCTGGGGGATCTAGCAGAAACGGTCGGGACAGCAACCCGAGTCACCTAGGCGTAAAAAGGTTTGGGGGGCAGCCAGTCCGTGCTGGAGGAATCCTAGTGCGCCAACGCGGAACCCGCTTCCATCCGGGCCGTAACGTCGGTCGTGGCAAAGATGATACGCTTTTCTCGCAAGTTGACGGCGTTGTGAAATTTGAGCGTATTCGCGCTCGCAGCGTCATTTCCGTGTACCCGTCCGAGTAATTTTCCAATAGGTCCTCTCGGGCCCGGGCAGATTACTGCTCTGGCTAGACCTCTTTCTTCTTTCAAGTGCTTTGAATCCCGCCCTGCTCAGAATGAAACTCTACGTATGAGACCCACGATTTATGCTAGTTGGTCTAAAACGTGCAGTCAGTTAGCTGGAGGTTGAGTATGTCCAGACAAACAAACACGGCGCAGTATCGTCTGATTCGCTGGTGGTATCTCATGCCCTTGGTAGCTATTCCGCTCATTTGTTTAGCGGGAATTACGCCTGTTCAGGAAACCACTGAGACTCATCCGGCTGCGGTTGAGGTCGTACAGGCCGAACTGCCATTACACATTAATGAGGATGTTGAGCGGTGGATTGAGCTATTCCAGACAGTACTCAAGTCAGACTTCGAGATATTCTTGAGTCGGCGCGGTGCTTATGGTGATCTTGTGCGTGATGCACTGCGGGCTAAGGGCATGCCAGAGGATCTCTTATATCTGGCTATGATGGAATCTGGACTCAAGCCACGCGCTGTATCTAACGTTTCTGCAGTTGGCCTCTGGCAGTTCATGAGTCCGACCGCACTCCAGTATGGGCTGCGAGTGGATAGTTACGTGGATGAACGGCGTGACCCTATCGGTGCAACTGAAGCTGCATTGGATTATTTAACCTGGCTACACGGGCGCTTTGGCTCCTGGTATCTGGCAGCTGCAGCTTACAATGCTGGCCCAGGAAGGGTCGAACGAGTCTTGAGGAGATATGCCGACGGGAGAATAGGAGATGAGAACCTATACTGGGAAATCGTTGACCACTTGCCGAAGGAGACGAGGGAGTATGTTCCTCGTCTGATTGCGGCAACGATATTGGGCAACAATGCATCTGCTTATGGTTTTGTGGTCACTTCGACTGAGCGGTACGATTTTGAACTGGTTTTCGTGCCGAGTGGAACGTCCCTCCTACGTGTAGCATCGGCATTGGAGATCGATGTAGGGATTCTCAGAAACCTAAACCCACACTTAGTGCGAGGTGTTACTCCTCCATCAGAAGTTTATGGAGTCCGAGTGCCAGTTGGTGGCTCACAGAGAGTTGTCGCTTCACTCGCAACGGGTCCTGATACCCGGAGGGCTGACGACTAACCCCTCAGTTTGTGGCTGCGATCAGCCTAACTCTTCGTCTAAAGGAAGAGTTGGAGATCGAGTTCTTCTCAAGAGAAAAATCCAGCAAGATGTTTCTCATTCTGGATTGGAGTCATGAGGCTTACAGAGATCAAGACTGGTACGTGCACAATCAAGCCTAGGACACCTTCGTGCATGTCGAACGGCCTAAGGTCCGGGTTGAAATAAAAGAAGACTGAAGTGGCAGTGCCTGCCAACAAGCCAGCTAGAACACCGCTCGTGGTTGCGCGTTTCCAGTACATCGCAGATATGACTGTTGGCGCGAGCTGGGAGATGACTCCGTAGGCGGTTGCGAGCAGTAGGACAAGTGAACTCTCAGCATCTTGGGCAAAGTAATAGGCCGTCGCACCTGTCAGGAGGACCAATATGCGCATTAGAAGTCGCCGTTGACGGTCATCTAGTTTCACGAACTGGGTTATGCCGTCTTCAACAACGACCGAGGCCGAGGCATGAAGAAGAGCGTCTCCGGTAGACATAGACGCCGATAAAGCACCTGCACAGAATAGACCTACGACCACAGCAGGCAGACCCGTCTCCAGTATCATGTAGGGCAATATGAAGTCAGCGGATGAGGGCCCACCGGTGAAGAGTATGCCGGAGAAGCCAATCAAAAAGACGGGGATAAGAAAAAGTTGAAACGTTGGGAAGAGAATTACGGTACGCCGCATCGTGTCATCATCTTTAGCAGTGAATGCCTTCATGAAGAGATGGGGCCACATCATTAGCCCTACAGCACTCACGATGATGAAGGTCGAGTAGGCCCCCCAACTCCAGGGTTCTCCGGTCGCAGTGAGGCCGGGTGGGACGAGCATCTCTGGTCGTGTATCCATGATCTGCTCAAACATCGGTGTAACGCCACCATAGAGTCGATATGGAAGGTACAAGCCGAGTGACCATGCAATGATCACCATGAACACGCCCTGGAACGTATTGGTCCAGCCTACCGCCATTGCTCCTGATGCTAATACGTAGAAGATCACGATCCCGTAAGCGACTAGAGAACCAAGCCAGATGGGAACGTTCCCATCTGTCACTGCTTCGATCACGATCCCGGCCCCCCGCATCTGGAGGGTGATGTACGGGATAAACGCGATCAGACTTAAGCCAGCGATAAGCGCAGAAAGAGTCCGTGAGGGAAACCTTCCCACTACGAGTTGAGCCTGTGTCACATACCCGAACTTACGTCCCAGCGCTGCTGCCCTTGGGCCGACCCAATAGAATGGGGCCATCCCGAGCGCACCGTACGCGAGGATATAGAATGCGGCTGCTCCTCGAGAGTACGCCCAGCCAGGTCCGCCCAGGAAGGCGAATGCACTGAAGACTGAGGCACCGGTGACGAAGTACATCACGAGTAGGCCAAAGCTTCGGTCCGCAGCCACATAGCCTGTAACACTGTCTGATGATTTTCGTCCAGCTAGGAGGCCGATGGTGAGGGTCAGTGCGAGGTACGCTCCTATAATGATTGAAACGACCACCCATTGCTGCATCAGGAGTCCTCTCCATCACGGTGTCGGCGCTCAACTCGGTCAAGCCCGTAAAGGACGAAAACGCTTCCTGCGATCCATCCTGCAATCCACGCCATCGAGAAGGGTAGTCCAAGTACAAGTGGCTCGATGCGTGCAAACGGTTTTAGGCCAGGCCACGTAACAAAGAACAATGCTAAGGCAAGGTATATAGATGTAAGGATTCGGGCGGTTCTTAGACTCATTAGAGAGGTCTAACGTCCTTTGAATTCTGGCTTGCGTTTCTCAACAAAAGCCAAGACACCTTCCCGGCCATCCTCTGACTTAAACGCATCGATGAAGCGGCCTTTTTCATACTCGAGTCCTTCTGCGAGAGGTGTTTCGAACGCGACCCGGATCGCATCCTTCGCCAAACGAAGAGCCACAGGGCTCCACCGGGTCATTTTGGTTGCCAATTCAAGTGCTTTTTCCAGGTGCTGACCTTCTTCAACAAGCACATCAATTAAGCCTATATGATGAGCATCTTCGGCTTCGACAAAGTCTCCCGTCAAGGACATAATGGTCGTCCATCCACGTCCTACAAGTCGTGCGAGACGTTGAGTGCCTCCACCGCCAGGAATCAAACCAATCCGGATCTCAGCCTGGCTCATCCTCGCAGTTTTATCGGCCACACGAACATCGCACGCCAGTGCCAATTCACATCCTCCGCCGATACAGAACCCATGAATGGCGGCGATTATTGGTTTCTTAAAATCGGCTACACCCTCATAGATGCGTCGCCCAAAGACAGCTTCCCGTTGCTGTTCTGGTGAACGGGCGGCGAATTCACTGATGTCAGCTCCTGCTACAAAGGCTTTGTCGCCAGCACCATGTATGACAACTGCTCGAACTTCATCATCACGCTCGAGTTCATCGAGCTTGTTTAGCAGAGCATCTCTAAGCTCAGCATTCAGGGCATTTAGTTTTTCAGGTCGATTCAATGTGATGATCGCGACATACCCGTCCCGGTCATGCAGTAACACCGGCACATCACTCATGATTTACTCCTAACGACCTTGAAATTCTGGCTTGCGTTTTTCGACATAGGCATCAAGCCCCTCTTTCGCGTCGAGACTCGCAAAGAGTTGAGCCTGTAGTTCTCGTTCCAATGTGAGGGCAAGCTCAAAGGGGATCTCCGAACCTGTCTGGGCTGAGCGTTTGATTAAACCGACTGCCTTATTTGCTTTGCCCGGTGTGGTGAACTTGGCTGCGTAATCCAAAACAGCCGCGAGAAAAGAGTCATCTTCTTCGTGGTCATAAATCTCGTTGACTATTCCCAATTCAAGCGCCCGATCGAACCCGAAAGTAGAGCCCTCTGTCATCAGCTGAATTGCTTTGGATTTCCCAACCAGACGGACCAACCGCTGTGTACCGCCGGTTCCCGGAAGCACCCCCAGCGTCACCTCGGGCAGCCCCACCTGTCCAGAATCTTTGCGGGCAATTCGTATGTCAGCCGCCATCGCAATTTCGAGACCGCCGCCCACTGTGTGCCCATTGAGCGCTGCAATCACCAGCTTTGGGGTATGCTCAAGACGGTTCAAGGTTTCGTTTGCGTGCAGGCAGAAGCTGTACTTCCAGTCAGGATCTGCTTCAGAGAGCATCCCAATATTTGCACCTGCGCAGAAGAATTTGCCGCCCGATCCTGTGATAACGATCACCTCAACTCCCTTATCGAACCTTGCCTCGATGATGTGGTCATCCAGTTGTCGCATCATCTCATGGGTGTAGGTGTTCGCGGGAGGATCGTCTAGGGTTAGGACCGCGACTTTGTCACGCACTTCATAGTGGACCAGCACCTGATTTGACATCGGCATCCCCTGAGTCTTTGGCTTTATTTAAGCGGCTCCGTATACACGCGGGTTGGCGCGAGTTCCATGCTACGCGAAATTAGTGGTATGATCCATCTTATGCCTATGATCAGGATCGTTCACTGGACTCCTTGTGTACTGGGAGAGATGGATACACTAAGCGCGATTGGTCATGCTTACTATGCGAAGGGCACAGCTTTCATAAGCAAGGCAAGGTGAGTGTACTGCAATTCCAGTGTGAGACGGGAGTAGGAAAATGAATCGTCAGTTCATGGTTCTCATCGCGATCGCGGGTACACTGGGAGCTCTAGCGGTTCCCGGAACCGTACAGAACGAAAGTACTGTGTACCGCATACCGGTAACCGGTGAAATCGAACTAGGTCTTGCCCCGTACATCCAGAGGGCTGTCAAAGAAGCAGCCGAGGTAGGTGCGGCTGCTTTGATACTCGATATCGACACCCCAGGAGGCCGGGTGGACGCCGCGGAGATCATCTCTGATGCGCTGACGGACTCCGAGGTACCTGTCTATTCTCTCGTCAATCGCCGGGCTTACTCAGCGGGTGCGTTGATCGCACTCTCGACAAGCCGTATCTACATGCGACCGGCATCTGTGATCGGGGCGGCGACCCCAGTTGATGGTACTGGGACAAAGGCACCAGAGAAGATCGTTTCCGCCATGCGAAGCCAGATGAGGACACTGGCCGAGTCTAATGGACTCGAACCCGAGGTTGCTGCCGCAATGGTTGATGAGGACATCGAAATCGATGGTGTCGTGGAGAGCGGGAAGCTGCTTACGTTGACGACCGAAGAAGCCGTTGAGATAGGCTACGCGGAAGCGATCGAGGATCTCGACGCGCTACTTGTCGAGCTTGGTCATGAGGGCGCGACAGTCGTGACTCTCGAATTGAATTGGGCAGAGCGTCTTGTACGTTTCTTTTCTAGTTCGCTGGTGTCCCCATTTCTCCTATCGCTAGGGTTTCTCGGACTATTGATTGAGATCAGAACACCTACGTTCGGCCTGGCTGGGACGATGGGGCTTATCTCTCTGGGCCTCTTCTTCGGGTCGAATATGATTGTGGGCCTGGCCGGTCTAGAGGACGTGCTCATTGTTGGGGCAGGGCTAGTGCTTTTGGGGATCGAAGCGTTCATTGTCCCGGGTTTCGGGATCTTTGGGGTGGCCGGGATCGTGGCGATTCTCACCGGGCTCTACATGAGTCTGCTGGGTAATATTCCAACAACACCGGATTTCACGCGGGCGGGTTGGGTTCTTACTTCATCCATACTACTGCTGATTGCCTCAGCTTGGGCACTGATACGCACCTTACCGAGCAGCTCTCGACTGGCAGAGAGCGGAATATTTTTACCGGCGAAGACGGCGAGCGCGATCGGCTATGAGTCGGCCGAGGTCCGGAGTGACCTGGTCGGAAAACACGGAACCGCGATCACGGACTTGCGGCCTGCAGGAACCGCTCTCATTGGAGACGAGCGTATCGATGTCGTCTCGGAATCGGAATGGATTAGCGCAGGGACCCCAGTTAAGGTTCTTAGCGCTGAGGGTTATCGTCACATAGTAAGATCTGTCTCAGAACAAGAGGCCGAAGAGGCCTGAGCGACATAATTCAGCATATACATATCGGAGTGTAGACATGGATCCAGCAGTCGTTTTTCAATTGATCGTCGTACTTGGTGTATTCCTTTTTTTCTCGATCCTTATGTGGGCGGTCCCGGTTCGTCTCTGGATCGAGGCGAATTTCTCAAGTGTCAAAGTTGGGATCGGTTCGCTCATTGGAATGAGACTACGCAAGGTTTCCCCGCCCGCGATAGTTCGTCCGCTGATCACGGCAACTAAGGCCGGGATAGACTTAGACATCAATGAACTTGAAGCGCATTACTTGGCAGGCGGTCGGGTTGACCGTGTTGTAGGTGCGCTTATCAGTGCGGATAAAGCGTCAATCGACCTGAGCTTCACGCAGGCAGCAGCCATCGACTTAGCTGGTCGTGATGTTCTCGAAGCGGTACAGGTCTCCGTCATCCCAAAGGTCATCAATACTCCGAAAGTAGCGGCGATGGCAAAAGACGGGATTCAGCTTATAGCGATCGCCCGTGTCACGGTGCGCGCAAACATCGACCGCCTCGTTGGGGGTGCCGGTGAAGAGACGATTCTCGCCCGAGTGGGGGAGGGCATCGTATCCACGATTGGTTCAGCAGCTACACATGCGAATGTGCTCGAGAATCCGGATGCGATCTCGAAGATGGTTCTCTCGAAGGGGCTCGACTCGGGTACGGCCTTTGAGATTCTGTCGATTGATATCGCGGATGTCGATGTAGGTAAGAACATTGGGGCCGAACTCCAGACGGATCAGGCAGAAGCTGATAAGCGGGTAGCCCAGGCGCGTGCGGAAGAGCGACGTGCGATGGCCGTTGCTAAGGAGCAAGAGATGACGGCTCTCGTAGTGGAAATGAAGGCGGAAGTCGTGAAGGCTGAGGCACAGGTGCCCCTCGCACTGGCCGACGCATTCCGAGAGGGCCATCTCGGTGTGATGGACTACATGCGCTACGGCAACATTGAGGCGGACACGGCGATGCGTACATCCATCGCCGGCCAGGACGACGAAATCACATCAGAAACAGAGTAAGCACGCGTATCGATGGATATTGAAACTCTACTCTACCTCGGGCTCTTCCTGTGGTTTGCTTTTGGGAGCCTGTTCCGTAGGAAGCAGAAGAACCAGCGTGCTCGGGAACCGGTGGCGCTGGACTGGGATCAAGAAGAACAAGAGGTTTGGAGTGAAGAGCCACTTGCCCGCGACTCTGGAAGAGAACGCAAGGCCACTGAGATTTTACCGGCTGACCTTTGGGAGGAGATCACTGGTGCGATGAGACTTCCAGAACCGGCTCCGGTTGAGGAGACACCTCTGCCGCAGCGGGAGCCGGTTCGGACGAGTCGAAAGCGCCAGCCCGACCCATCAGTCCACCCGATCCATAGCACACACCCAGAGTATGGCACTGATCCATCCGAGCGAACGTCATCCATCCAGCATGGGTTGGGCTCTTTAGCAGATGATCCCTCAGTTGTGAGAAGTCAGCTTGGATTGATGGACCGCGAAGCGCTAAGGAGGGCGGTTATCCTACACGAGGTGCTGGGGCCTCCTCTTGCTTTACGGGAGCAGCAACAAGCGGACACCATCACATCTCGCCTCTGGCCATCTTTCTGAGAACAGTCTGGAGTATGCCGCGGTTGTAGTAATACTCGACGTCGATATCTGAATCGAGTCTGGCTTTCGCGATGAAGCGAGTTCTAACCCCATCAGTCTTGGTGGCTACAATCTCGACTGTATCGCCTGGCTCCAGTCCATCGGCTACACCAGAAATATCGAAGGTTTCGTGCCCGGTAAGTCCCAAGCTCTCAGCGGTAGCCCCGTCTTCGTATTCGAGGGGTAGGACTCCCATTCCGACGAGGTTACTCCTGTGAATCCTCTCGTAGCTTTCTGCTATCACCGCATGGACACCCAGGAGGTCCGTGCCTTTTGCTGCCCAGTCACGTGAACTTCCGGTCCCATACTCCTTCCCTGCGAGTATCACTAATGGTGTTCCGGCATCACGGTATCGCATTGCGGCTTCATAGATTGGTACAACCTCTTCGGTAGGGAAGTGGATTGTATGGCCACCTTCCTGGCCTTCGAGAAGAAGGTTCTTGATGCGCACGTTGCCGAAGGTGCCACGCATCATGACCTCATGGTTTCCGCGACGCGAACCGAAGGTGTTGAAGTCTTTGACCTCAACATTGTTTTCCCGCAAGTACGACCCAGCTGGTTCTAATTTGGGGATCGCTCCTGCTGGGGAGATGTGGTCAGTTGTAACGGAGTGACCGAGCAGCGCGAGTACTCGCGCTCCCTGGATGTCATTGCCAGGAGGAACTTCAAGCTCCATACCATCAAAGAACGGCGGCCTGCAAATGTAGGTTGAGACTTCATCCCACTCATACAGAGTGCCTTCTTCTGGAAGTGGAAGTGCCTGCCAGTTCTCGTCTCCTGTTGTTACTAGAGAATAGCGTTTCGTAAACATCTCGGGTTTCAATGCATTGGCGACGGTATCTCGAACCTCTTCCTGTGACGGCCATATATCAGAAAGGAAAACTGGACGCCCCTCTTGGTCGTGACCTAGGGGCTCATTATAAAGGTCAATATCAACTCTTCCTGCGAGAGCATAAGCAACTACGAGCACTGGTGATGCGAGGTAGTTAGCACGGACAAGTGGGTGAATACGAGCTTCGAAATTGCGATTCCCGGATAGTACAGAAGCCACAACCAGCCCTTCTTGCTCTACAGCTTCTTGGATCTTTTCAGGGAGAGGACCGCTGTTTCCGATGCACGTCATGCAGCCGTATCCGACAACGTGGAAACGCAGTGCTTCCAGATAGGGTAAGAGCCCGGACTCGGTAAGGTAGTCAGTCACGACTCCACTGCCTGGAGCCATCGCGGTCTTAACCCAGGGCTTGATCTTGAGTCCCCGCTCAACCGCTCTCTTGGCTAGTAACCCCGCCCCGACCATTACTGATGGATTTGAAGTGTTGGTGCAACTCGTTATAGAGGCGATGACAACTGTACCATCCCCGATTTCATAATCACCGTCGTCGGTCTCGACCATAGAGGCCCGACTTGGTGCACCCATTTTTGCTACTGCCGTTGCGCGTTCCTGGCCACCGATCAGGCTCTCGCCTTCCCACTGTTCTGGTTCATTTGTGCCATCTGGGAGCGTGAATCCAGCCGGAACGAGACCTGGTAAATCCTGGTTGAACTGAGCTCGCATGTCCTCCATCCTGATTCGATCCTGAGGCCGCCTTGGTCCTGCTAGGCTCGGCTCTATGGTTGAGAGATCAAGTGCAAGGTCAGATGTGTATGACGGGTCGGGGGTCTCATCAGTACGAAATAGACCGAGTTCCTTCGAGATCCGGTCAATACGCTGAACCATTTCCTCCGAGCGTCCTGTACCGCGTAGATAGTTCAGTGTGGCTTGGTCAACTGGAAAAAAACCAATGGTTGCACCGTATTCGGGTGACATGTTGGCCAAGGTAGCCTTGTCAGGCAGAGACAAGTTACTGAGTCCCGCACCGTAGTATTCCACAAAACTGCCCACGACACCGTGTTCGCGAAGCATCTCAGTCACACGCAGCACCAGATCTGTTGCTGTCGCTCCCTCTGGAAGTGTTCCCGTGAGCTTCACACCCACAACCTCGGGTAGCAGCATGTAATACGGTTGCCCGAGAACAACAGCTTCTGCTTCGATTCCCCCTACTCCCCAACCCACGACACCTAAGCCGTTGATCATCGTTGTATGTGAGTCGGTGCCAACCACCGTATCAGGGTAAGCGAGCCAGGTGCCTTCGTGCTCTCGCCGGTGAACGACGGAAGCGAGGTACTCGAGATTCACCTGGTGAACGATTCCTGTACCAGGTGGTACGACAGAGAAATTATTAAACGCTTCCGCTGCCCAGCGGAGGAAGGTGTACCGTTCCCGATTCCGCTCGAATTCCCGCTCGACATTGAGCCGGAAAGCGTCAGCGAAACCAAAGTGGTCTACCTGGACCGAGTGATCAATTACGAGGTCAGCGGGAACGACCGGGTTGATTCGCTGAGGATCGCCACCCAACGCCTTCAGTCCGTCACGCATCGCCGCTAAGTCGACCACTGCCGGAACGCCGGTAAAGTCCTGTAGCACAACGCGTGTCGGCATGAAAGGAACATCGGCGCCGGATTTCTCAGGACTCCACTGGCCCACGGCCAGTACATGCTCCTCGGAAACGTATCGTCCGCCGGCATGTCTCAGGGTATTCTCAAGCAGGATGCGTATTGAGAAAGGCAAGCGATCTAGCGAGCTGATGATCGCTTCCTTTTCAAGCTTCGCTAAGCGATAGAAGGATGTAGGACCCTCAGGGAGGTCAGTAGTCGTAAGCGCCCCGAAGGGGTCAGGTCTCTTCTCCTGCACTATAGCTCCCGGAGTGAGTTTCAGATTTTCTAGGTTTAATGATGACCGAAGTGGCTCACCGTGTCAGGGTCCAAATATTGGTGTAGAAAGACGAAGGTTGCTGGTATAGAATCTACATGTTCCATCCCAGCAAATCTCCCCTGACTCATCGGAACGGCGATTGCCGACTTTATCCTTGATGTTTAGGTAGATAACGTTCCCGGCAGATGTTGTATGACGAATGGGAGATGGAGAGAGATTTGCCGGATGTAGATAACTGCTTGCCTGGAAAGTGCATGATGGCACACGAAGACCGATCTGGGAGCCCAGCGCATAGTGGTCGGCGCGCTTTGGGATTAGCAAGTGTCCAACTCCCAAGGGGTTTCAACCAGGATCTGATGAGTGGCAAGATGCGGATTGTTTTAAAGAGATCTCTCATTGTTGTATTGATTGTGCTTACCGGATGTGTAAGTGAATCGCAAAGTGGCATTGTTGCTCGGGTTGAAGATTGGACTTTGACGGAAACTCGACTAGCGGATCTTCTTGTTCTGGCCCAGCCATTCCCCCTCGATTCAGCGGCAGTGGAAGATTTAGTGCGGCACTGGGTTGGGGCGGCTGCGATCGCTCAAGTTTCCAGTAAGGAAAATCTTTCTGATGGAGAGGAAGTAGTTCGCTTCTCGACCTGGCTAGAACGTGACGAAGCCATCCTCCAACAGGAGCGAGAAGAGAGGCTCGGGGAAACCGTAGTGGTAGACTCCAGCGTGGTTGAGCGCTTCTTCCGAGACGGCTCCTATCGCCTATTGGCTCACGTATTACGACGAGTGGGAGCGGAGACCACTCAAGAAGAGAGGGCACTTCAACGTCGCACCGCCCAGCGTATTCTGGACCAACTCATAGCAGGTGGTAGCTGGAGCGTTGCGGTATCAGAAAGTGAGGATCCTGACACAAGGGACGCCGGTGGGCTTCTCGGGCTCCTGGTCCGCGGTGAATTACCTCCAGAATTAGACAGGGTCGCTTTCCAACTTCAGCCCGGACAGGTATCCGGTGTAACCCAAACCAGTCGAGGATTTCATATTTTACATCGCCCACGCTTGGAAGAGGTATCTGACCTTTATGCGCTGCACCTCAGAGACCGCTTTCTAGCCGAAGGTGAAGAAAGGTCCGATCAAGGACTGTTGGTGCAAAGAAGTTGGCTTGTATCCTCAGATGCAATTACGAGCCTACGAGGAATCGCTGGTGACCCTTCAGCATGGCTTGGGACTGATTTGTTGCTCGGATCCTGGCAGGGCGGAACTCTTTCAGGAGCAATGGTGGCTAGGTATGTACTTGCTCTTCCTTCGGCTGCCCGCCGCGAGATGGTCGCTGCACCTGACGGGTCTCTAGAAGCATTCGTTGAACAACTTGCGGTTCGGGGGATACGATTGAGTGATGCCCGAGAGCGAGGGCTGGAACTTAGTGAAGAAATACTAGCTCAGTTGGAAGAAAGTCACCGGGCAGATGTTCGCCAGTGGCATCAGGAGTTGGCCATCGATGAGACGGCGGCACCAGAGAGGTCGAAGCTCACTCGATATATGGAGAGTTTAGTATCACGGCGTGGTGTACCAGCCAATTTAAGGCCACTCTTCGAGGCGTGGTTGCTAGAGCGAGTGGATTGGGCCCTGGTTCAGTCCAGCATCCCTAAAGCATTGTTAAGAGTTCGAAGTTTATTGGAAGGTGTTGAACCTTCGGGTTCTCAATGAAGACAGAATCAAGCTTTAGCAGTGCAAGGTGGATCATTCAAAAGGCCCTGCCCGTCTCGGCGGTCTTTGCTGTGGCTGCATGCACTGCATCTGATGCACCTGTTTCAGCCATCCTACCTGGGGAAGCCATACCTGCTTTATCCGATGCAAACAGAGGCCGTTTCTTGCTGGGTCGCGCCTTATTCGAACGTATTGCGACACAAGACGAAGGCTTGGGGCCTCTTTACAACCAGGACCGCTGCAGTAGTTGTCATGATAGGCCGACCGTTGGTGGAGCGAGTTCCGCATCAGTCCGGGTCTTGAAAGCGACACGATTCATGGACGGTCGATGTGATCGCCTTGAGGCCTTGGGTGGTGACAATATTCAGCTTCGGGTGACTGAGCTTTTTGCTGCCCACGGGTTTGGAGCTGAAGATGTTCCACTGGAAGCCACCGACAGCGGTTATGTTACCGCCCCATCTCTTTTTGGCCTGGGTCTTATTGAGGCAATTCCGGATTCGGTTCTATTGTCCATCGCTGATCCAGAAGACCGGGACGGGGACGGTATTTCCGGAAGGCTGCCACGCATGGCTGATCAACGCTCAGCTAGGTTTGGCCGCAAGGGTGATGCGGCGAGCGTAGAGGATTTTGTTGAGAGTGCTCTCCGATTTGAGCTCGGTTTCACGACCCCTAGATATCCGGAAGAAGAGGCTAGGAATGGCGTCCCTATTCCAGAGGGTGTAGACCCGATGCCTGATCCAGAGATCGATGCTGAGACACTGGGACTATTAACAGACTATGTCCGCTTTCTGGGAGCGCCTGCTCCAGAGTTCTTGGGTCGTGGGCCAGCGGCAGATAGTGTGTCCCAGGGTGAAGCATTCTTTGATCAGATCGGATGTACTCAGTGCCACCGTCCTGAACTCCGCACCGGGAACGCAGAAGAACCAGCACTCAGGGACCAGGTCATTAGACTCTACTCTGATCTCTTGTTACACGACTTTGGGAATGGGGCAGGGGACCTTTGTGGCTCCGATGCTCTTCCAGGAGAGTTCCGTACCCCTCCCCTTTGGGGTCTCAGATATCGTGAGCACTTCCTTCATGACGGGAGTGCGACGGATCTTGTTGAGGTTATCGATCGACATTCGGGTGAAGCGATACTAGCCCGGGTTCGGTTCCAGGGACTCGCTCCTCAAGCGCAGATGATGCTGCTGCGTTTTCTCAAGTCGCTCTGAAGTGCTGGTGGCATATGATTCGACTCACTGAGGTCAGGAAGTACTTCGGCGAAAAGAGAGCACTCGGACCTGTCTCATTCGAGATACCGCCAGGTGGTGCAGTGGGCTTTTTGGGTCTAAACGGTGCGGGTAAGACCACACTTCTCAGGATACTTGCTACTGATCTACGCTCGTCTACGGGTGAAGTTGAGATCGCAGGTATTAATGTTGCAGCAAATCCTCACGCAGTCCGAAAAAAGATAGGCTACCTTCCGGAAACTCCTCCTCTCTACAGAGACATGGCTGTCGGGGAGTACCTGAAATTCGTCGGGCAGATTAAGGGACTTAGTCCGGATAGGGTGGACAACCGTGTGCGCGAAGTTGAGGAATACACACAATTGACGCCTGTGCATGACGAGTTCACTCAAAACCTTTCCCATGGATATCGCCAACGTGTTGGCATCGCCCAGGCGATCATACATGAGCCTGAGCTATTGATTTTGGATGAACCAACAAAAGGCCTTGATCCGGTTCAGGTACTAGAGTTGCGTGGGCTTATCATGAGACTCAAGGAAGAACATACGATCTTAGTATCCAGCCATGTGCTTACTGAGATAAGCCAAACATGTGATCGAGTATTCGTATTGAATCAAGGTGAGCTTATCGCCTCGGGCTCTGAGGATGAGATCTCTGCTAACTTGTCGGGCACGTATCGGATCATGCTTGGTGCGCGTATGGCACCCGATACCCGGGCCGAGGACCTGGTCCACTTTGTTCAAGGGCTTCCCGATATCACCAGCGTAGAAGTGGTTCAGCAGGATGACCAATTGTTGACGCTCTCAGTGCAAAGTCCGACCGACTGCCGAGGGAGCCTCAGCAGGAGTCTTGTGAAATCTGGGCATGATGTGGTTCGTCTAGAGTTGGGGTCTAACGAGCTAGAGAGCCTCTTTGTCGAGCTACTCGGACAGAAGGTCAACTGAGATGAACGGTTTACGTGTGATTTTCCAACGCGAAATCAATGCGTACCTCAGGTCCTCGGTGGGCTATATCCTGGCGGCCACAGTACTCATGCTTGATGGCCTATTGTTCTACACTCAAGCATTGGGCCCTGAGGCTGAGGCGCGAGTTTCAGGACAGGTACTCGCGATCTTCTTCTACACCACTAGTGGCTTAACCGTGATCGCTTCCTTGGTGCTCTCTGTCCGTCTCATCGCTGAGGAACGCCAACTGGGTACTCAAGTTTTGCTCAACACTTCGCCTGTCCGAGATTGGGAAATTGTACTTGGCAAGTTCTTGGCTGCGCTTGTTTTCATCACCGGGATCACGCTCGGTACGCTATACATGCCACTGATGATCGTCGTAAACGGAAAGGTATCGATTGCCCAGATCTTGGTCGGGTATAGCGGTCTTATATTACTTGGAGCAGCCGTTCTTGCGATCGGTGTGTTTGCGACTTCGCTGACTCGAAGTCAACTCGTCGCGACAGCCGTCGGAGCTGGAATTACTGCTGTCATGTTCTTGTTCTGGCCCCTCTCCACTGTTGTTGATCCGCCGATGTCTCGGGTGCTATCTGCGCTTGCTCTTCACGGACGGCATTTTTCAGGCTTCCAGCAAGGTCTTCTTCACACGCGTGACGTCTTCTACTACCTCGCGGTGACGTATTTCTTCCTGTTGTTGGCCACGAAAGTCTTGGAGGCCAAACGATGGGAGTGACAACTCCGAAATTGACAGGGCTTCTAGTCACCGGGCTCTGTTCTGTTTTTCTGGGCGAGCGGGTTTTCCACGACCTGTTCTTGGTTCGAGTACCGTTGGTACTTATCGGGTTAGGCCTGGTGGTTGGAACAACGATATGGTCTACAGCAGCATCGAGCCGGGTCGGTGAACCCGAGAGAGATACTCATCGTTTTCTTGCGCTTTTACATGTCCTTTGTGCGCTTTCGCTAGTCGGACTCCTGATTGGTACCGAGGACGCCGTGCGTTGGCTGAACTTGGACTTTCAAGATGGTAGGTCTGAGCTGAGGTTTCGAAGAGGACTGCTTTCCGTCTCGTCGATTGTTTTGGCAGTTTCATTATTGCCTTTGCTTGCTGCTCAATGGGCTATTCGATCGAGTGGTCGAAAAGCAACCGAGGCAGGTTATGCTGGGTCACTGAGGATCACTGAGACAGCCATCAGTGCGCTGAGCATGGCACTCGCCGGCGCCATGCTAATGCTCCTGGGCTATGTCACTGCGGTGCAGGACCACGTTTTGGACGCCAGCTATTTCAAGACCTCCACACCTGGAACAGCTGTCGAGGAAATCGTTCGGAACATGGAGGAACCACTCCGAGTTCTTTTGTTTTTCCCGACAGTTGATCCAGTTAAGGATGAGGCACTGAGCTACTTTCAGGCTCTTGGTAATGCCACGGATAATTTGGAGATTGCGGAAATCGACAGGCTCGCTGAGCCACAGGTGGCAGAGGAGTACAATGTTCAGACGGATGGAACCATCATCTTGATTCAAGGGGATCGGTTCGGAAGACTCGGGCTCTCTTCTGAACTCACGCGCGCGCGCAGCACACTGCGTGTTTTTGATAGTGAAACTCATGCGGCACTTCTCCAGCTGACGCGTCCGAAGATGGCTGCTTACATGACCGCAGGGCATGGAGAATTAAACAATCCTGATGTTGATGACGTGCTCGGGGGTGCTCTCGGTTCTGAGGTTCAGGATTCCCTTACTGCATTCCGAGACTTGCTGGGATTCCTGAATTATGAAGTGAGAGCGCTGACGTTGCAGCGTGGCTTAGGGAATCGTGTACCTGATGACGCGGCTATGGTGTTGGTGATCGGACCTCAACGCCCGTTCCTGGATGAGGAAGTACTCGCACTTGCTGAATATCTCGAACGCGGAGGATCAGTTTTATTTGCTCTTGAGCCGAGCTCTGATTTCACTCTGGCGGGACTGCGTGACCAGCTGGGTATTGAATATCAGTCAACCATGCTCGTAGATGATCAGAATCACCTGAGGCAGCGAGGCGGGCTCTCTGATCGTCAGCTCATCGTGACAGACCGCTTCTCCTCACATGCCGCGGTAACCACTGCAAGTCGTGCAGGTGCAGGATCAGGAATACTCCTTATGGGATCAGGCCATCTCACTTCCATAGAGGAAATCGAAGGGGTCCGCAGAAGCTTCATCATGCACTCGTTGCCCTCTACATTCGCTGATTTGAACGGTGACTTTCAATTCGATGAAACGACAGAGTCGAGACGTAGCCATGAACTTGCGGTGGCTATCGAGGGTGTTGCAGGGGGCGAACGTAACAACCTTCGTGCGTTGGTTTTTTCTGATGCCGAAATGTTTACGGATGGAGTTCTCGGCAGCCTGGTATCAAATGTCACGGTGGCAGCAGACGGAATTCGTTGGCTAGGCCGTGAGGAAGCATTCTCAGGTGAGATGGTTTCGGAAGAGGACGTACCGATCATACACACACGGTCACAAGACGTTGCTTGGTTCTACGCCTTGATCATTGGGATGCCCACGCTCGTCCTTCTGGTTGGACTGGTGACTCTGGGTTCACGTAGAAGACATAGGATCAGGAGTCTGGCGACGTGATCGGAACCAAGATTCATGGGGGTCTACTAGCTATCGCTCTACTTCTGGCTTTCCAAACATGGAATAGAGAAGCACCCACCGAAATCGAACTTGAGAGAATCCTCATATGGGAGCGGGATACAAGCGCTGTGCTTTCCGTCACCTATCGATCGTCAGATATGGATCTAGCACTCAGCCGTCACTCAGAGAACGACCAGTCTTTTTGGGCCGGATCTGAGGTTAGCTACCAAGATGGAGTTGGCGATCCCAACCTAGATACGCTCGTCTTTCCACTAGGACTACCAGGTGGCAAGCTGATTGAGGACTTCGCAGAATTCCGGGTCCTACGCGATCTAGGTGGTATTGGGAGAGATCGTGCAGATGAATTTGGACTCCATGAGCCCGAAGCTACTGTGTCTATTGAGTTCAGTGATGGTGCCGAGGACCTGTATCTCGGAAAAAGACCCGTTGGATCTGAGGACCGCTACGCGTGGGATTCTCCTGAAGGCAGTCTGTACGTTATTCCTGCGGACGTAATCAGACCTTTAATGCTGGGATCACCGGCTCTTCGTGAACGCCAGGTCCACTATTTTCTCGTATCTGACGTTCTTCGAGTCCGGATAGAAGTCGATGGCCGAGAGCGTGTAATGGTGCGTCAACCGTCAGAAATTGGCGATCCTGCAATCTGGTATCCGCCGGGTTCCTCCGGGCAGCCTGATCTAACCTTTGCGAATTTTATGCAACGAGTTGGTCAAGTCTCAATCGAAGGCTTTGGAAGGGAAGTATCGGTGGACTCCCTCGTCGAATTGATGCGCATCGAATATTTCGATGAAGACGATGAAGAGATCGGTTTTCTAAAACTCTATACTGAATCAGATGAACCTGGTGAGAATTACTACATCCTCAGCGAGCGAACAAAAATGATTGCTGAAGCGGTCAAATCACTCGCGGCAATGGTAGCTTCAGACTTGACAGATATTTTTTGAGTATTACTTGAAATTATTAGAAAACCCTTTTCTGTTCAGCAGTTAGGTTGCATTTTGGTTTCGGATCACTCGGGGAGGCAATGTTCTTCTCCCCGAACACCACTTCTTTGAAGTCTCACTGAGGAGCTGGGTATGCGTACTCGTTCGTTTGACCGATCAAGAGCGATAACTGGGGCAGTGGCTGTTATGGCTGCTTTTGCGCTCGCTTTTGGACCATCACCGTTGGATGCTCAGACGGGGACCTTAACAGGAACCATTACCGCGGCATCTACCGGCCAACCCGTTAATGGCGTACAGGTTACCGTAGAAGGCACCAACTACGGATCACTGACAAATACCGCAGGTCGTTTTGTGGTCATCGGTGTTCCCGCTGGTACTTATACGATCCAGGCGCTAAGCGTGGGTTACCGGACTGAGACAACAGAGGCCTCGATTACGTCAGGGGGGACCGCAACTGCTGATTTCAGCATGACGGTAGCGGCGGTGAATCTCGATGAACTTGTCGTGACGGGTACCGCGGGCGCTGTTGAGCGCCGAAAGGTCGGTACAGCTATTGCCTCACTCGACGTGAGCGCCATCGCGGAAGCTCAGCCGATTGAGAGCTTCAGTCAGATTCTCGAAGGTCGTATCCCTGGCGTGCGCTCGGTCGGCACAGTCGGTGGAGTAGGAGCTTCGAGAGTCTTGAAAGTTCGCGGTACAGATAGCTTCTCACTCGGCCAGCGCCCGATGATTTACATCGACGGTGTTCGAGTCGATAGCCAGGGTAGCGAGTGGGTTTACGCGGCAGGTGGATCGACGACTTGCTGCGCATTCTCGGGTGGGGCAGGTGAGGACAGACTGTCCGACTTGAACCCAGAGGAGATCGATCGGGTTGAGGTACTTAAGGGACCGGCTGCTTCGACGCTATATGGCTCAGAAGCTTCGGGTGGTGTGATCCAGATCTTTACGAAGCGTGGCCGCAGCAATAGCCCGGCCAACTTCACATTGAGCAGCTCAGTTGGGTACAACAGGCACAGGGAGAACTTCCCGACGCACCTGCGCAGCAATTTCAGTGGTCCAGATGGTACGGTTGCCTGGGATCCGAATGAAACGCTGATCGAGAACGGCCTGATCAATACTTATGACCTCACAGTAGATGGTGGTGGCGAAGAGGTCACATACTTCGTTTCTGGTGGATTCAGCTATGAAGAAGGATCGATCAAGCCGAATGATCAGAAGCGCGGAAACATGCGCGTGAACCTAAATTGGACGGCATCCGAGAACATGACGATCGGCGTGACGTCTGGTTATGTACGCAACCGCATTTGGTCGCTTCAGTCAGGGAATAACTGGCTTGGCATCTACACCAATGCATTGTTAACCAATCCGCTGAACGCTACGAAAGATGAGCCTTATGGCGGCGGGTTGGACGTCACTGTGGCAGACGGTCAGGCCATCGAGACGTACTCCGACACAGACCGGTGGACTGGTTCGATCAACTTGAACTGGACTCCGCTCCCGAATTTCACACATAAGGCAACGGTCGGGTTGGACGCGCTCAACGACCAGAAGAGTCGCACACTGCCTTTCGGGCGGCACTACACGTACATCGGGAAGAACGGCGAGCGGAACATCGGTTACCGCAACACCAGAGTATTCACGGGTGACTATCTAGCCACTCTGGACTACAGGCTCGGTGATCTCCTGAGCTTTTTCGGTGACATCGGTGGTAGCCTGGCATTCGGTGGGCAGGGGTACTGGAACGTACAATCCTACTCAATGGCTACAGGAAAGGACTTTGCAGGTGAGGGTGTGACCACAGTAGGTGGCGCTGCCCGTAGCTTTGGTGGTGAAAGCTTCAGTGAAGACATCAACCTTGGTGCGTTCGTCCAGAACCGCTTCGACCTCACGAACGATCTGTTCGTTACAGCTGCGGTGAGAATTGATGGGAATAGCGCCTTTGGTGTGAACTACGGCTTCCAGGTATACCCTAAAGCTGACGTAGCGTACAACCTGCCTGTCAGTTCAGTACCCGTGGTGAGCAGTGCGAAACTCCGTGCGGCCATCGGCATGGCCGGTAAGGCACCTGGAGCGTTCGCCAGCTTCCAGACGTACTCACCGAACACGGTGCTCCAAGATTTGGCAGGTGTTAGGCCGTCCAATCCGGGTAACGATATGCTGGAGCCGGAGAACAAAGTCGAACAGGAGATTGGTCTCGACCTAGGGTTGTTCAATGACCGGATCGGAATCATCTCCACCTACTATAACGCGCAGACCAAGAACGCCCTGTTAGGTATTGCTCTTCCTCCGAGCGAGGGGTTCTCGTCTTCACAGCAGCGTAACGTGGGTGAAATCCAGAACCAGGGCTTTGAGTTCCAGTTCAACGCAACAGCGCTTGATGTAGGCTTCCTTCGCTGGCAGACGGGGTTCAACTACGAATGGAATGAGAACAAGATTCTCGATCTTGGCGAGACTGCTTATGCGGACTCAATTCCTGTCTACGCTGCGAACATGGAGAATGGAGCCTGTAACTCCGCGGCGACCTGCGATGTGGTTGCTAGCTGGATCCATATCAACCGTTTGGGAGGCTTCCGCGAGGGTTATCCGATCGGTGCCATCTTCAGACGTGGTGTCATCGGTTGGGATCCAACGACCCTCGGCCACGTTAGGACTACCTACAACCCTTATTGGGGTCAGTCCTATCCGGGCCAAATGGCTTCGTTCTTCAATGATATCGCGATTGGTAACTCGTTGAGGCTTGCGTTCCAAGTCCGCGGTGAGTGGGGTGCGAGCATGGTAAACTCTGACCGTGGTTACGGTGTGCGCCAGTTGGCATATGACGAGTATCTGCAGCATCTCGCACCGGGTGGTGCTACTACGGCACAGAGTGATTCGACACTGAATTATCACCGCCTCGGATATCCGGTCGATTCACGGGACAACATCCGGCTCCAAGAGGTGACTTTATCTTGGCAGCTTCCGGACGCGCTCTTGGGTGGTCTTGGACTGTCGAGAACGTCGATCTCACTTTCAGGTTACAACCTGCACTGGTGGGACGACTGCAACTGCCCCGACCCGAACCAGCAATACAGGGGTGGGCACGACTTTAGTACATCTCCCTTCCTGGGAGCCCCTCAACCCAGAAGATTCCTCTTAGCAGTACGAACTAGATTCTAATGAGCAACCAGGAATTATCTCGGACTGATAGGAGCAAATTTACTATGAAAATCAATAGAAAAACTGGAATACTTGTTTCGATCCTGATTGCTGTATCGGTGGGTGCATGTGATGACATCCTTACGGTGTCTGATCCACAAGCGTACACATCGGAGGATCTAGATTTTGCACTGCCAGCGATCGCGAATGGTGTAGAGGGCACGGTTCACGAGGTTTTTGATAACTTCGTGATCTATCAGGCACTATTGGCTGACGTCTATCAGCATACGGGTACGTGGTCCGGCTACGACGAGACGGACCACGGTCGTTTCCAGTACGGTACGAGTCCCCTAGACGGCACTCACAATTCGTGGCTCAGGTCGCGGTGGTTTGCGAATGATGCCGCGGACCGTATTACACGTGTAATGGAGGGTGCAGCGGCCACAGATCCTATGATAGCTCAGGTGAAGATGTCTGAGGCTCTGGCGGATCTGATGATCGGGATGACGTTCTGTGAGTCACCGTTGGTCGCGTCGGGTCCGGTTGCTACAGACATGGCGAACCTCGAGCAGGCCGTAGTGAACTTCGGTGAGGCGATATCGGCCGCGAAAGCCGCGAACAACTCAGAATACGAGTATGCTTCCATAGCGGGCCTAGCAGAAGCACATCTTCTGCTTGGCAACTACGCTTCAGCAGCTGCAGAAGCGGCAAAGATCCCCGCTGGGTTTTCCTACGATGCCGTTTACAACGAGGAGGACTATAACGCGATCGTGTTGCTCGGGACCAAGGGCTTCAATGAAGCTGCCGGGCTCATGTACAAGTGGTGGCCGAAGATCGACCAGACCACCACACAGTCATCCTATATGCGTGATCCGCTGACAGATGAATATGATCCACGGATGCCGGTTTACTTCGATGGTGAAATCGCGACCGACAATGAGACACCGCACTATAGTCAGTACAAGTACACGCTTGAGAATGCCGACGTCCCGTTCTTGCATTCGGATGGGATGCGGCTCATCGAAGCTGAGGCGAAGTACAGGACTGGTGACTATGCCGGCATGACGACGATCCTTAATGCGCTCAGAGCAGCGGTCGGGATGTCTGCTTTTGCTACACCGACTGATGATGCTACTGCTCAGTCATACCTTTTGAATGAGCGTTTTGCTGAACATTTCATGGAAGGTCGTCGCAGAAATGATCTACATCGGTTCGGTCTTATGAAATCAGTATTCGCAGCGCTGAATGGCGGTGCAGGGGATTCGGAACGTCCGGCATCTGGGCGACCGACTAAGTTCTCTATGACTGATACTGAGCCGACGTATAACGCGAACATTAATAATGATCTTACCCAGAGGTGTCTGCCTAAGACCTGACTTCTTAGTGAAGGGAAGGTATAGGGAGGAATGGATGGAATTGGCGCGGTCGCCGGCTTGGCGTGCCGCGCCAATTTCTTTTTAACGCTTATAGTGAAGATCCTGAAAAGCAAACAAGCAGTGGTGGGAATTAGACGAGTTTCTGTCTTGCGCCTGCAATGCAGAAACTTCCAATATTTTTGGACTGCTGCGGTGCTTATTCTCTTCAGTCCTTCACTGGCTGAGGCTCAGCGGGATCGAGTTGGTACAGCCTCAATCTCCGGGGTCGTGCTTGACCAAGAAACGAATGATCCCGTGATTGGTGTCGAGATGAGCGTGGACCGGACTTCCGCACTTTCGATCACGAACGAGCAGGGAGAATTCCACTTTGAAGAGGTTCTATCTGGATCTCTCATTCTCAGATCACGCCGCCTAGGATATCAAGAAAGGACGGATTCTCTTTCGGTGCCTGAGGGTACCTTGATCGATGTGACGGTTCGCTTATCCACTGAGCCTGTCGAACTTGAGGAACTGGTCGTTGAAGTCAGATCCCGACTTTTGGAGCAGAGAGGTTTCTATGAGCGTCAACGCACGGGATATGGCGGGGTATTCATCGACAGGGAGGCCATTGAGGACCGTAACCCTAACGTTTTAACGGACCTGTTTCGTACGATGTCAGGGTTGAGGGTTGTTTATGGTGGATTATTTGGGCCAAAGGTATTCGTCAACCAAAACATAACATTCTCGGATGGCGGACTTGGTTGTGAGCCGGGTCTAATGCTGGACGGAGTTCGCTCCACTATGAGAAGCTATGATTTCATAGATCCGGTGGAGGTGGAAGGCCTGGAAGTGTACGCGGGTGGTGGAGCGCCTGGGGGCTTTAGCGATCCATGTGGTACCATAGCGATATGGACCAGGATACAGGTCAGAAGGCGCTAAAGCGTTCTCAGGAAAAGCAAAACACTTTGTTGTAACTCGGGAGTGAGATCCTGGAATCTATAGCGTGCAGATCCTGCTTCTCCTCCGTGCATCAGGATTGCATCCCTTACACTCCGAGCCCTTCCATCGTGCAGGAACTCCGACCGCAAATATAAGCCTACCAGTCTCGTAGTTCTCCACTCGGATGGAGAAGCACCTGGTGCACAGATGCTAGCTAACTCCGGCCCCATATCATGCAAGAGCAGGTCCGAATAGATACGGAAACGCTTGCGATTGAGGGCGGAAGATTGATGGTTTCCAGTGACCAATGTGGGGGTATGGCAAGTCGCACAGCCTATATTCGCGAAGATTTGTCTACCCTCTTCGCTTGCTGCTTGGTCTTCTGGACTATCTAGTGCACGACGTGGTGGCTGGGCGAGAAAACCAATGTAGGCACTGAGTAGGGTTAGGTCTGATGTTTCTATCTCGGGGTCTGGAACCGGATCACTTCCTTCAGGGAGTGGGAGTCCGTTGGGCATCTCCTCAACGGGATGGGCAGGTGTAGTAAGGCCCATTTCACCACGGATCGCGTTTTCTATGAATTCACTCAGGGTAGCATGCTGTGCCTTGTTCCCGAATCGGCCTAATGACCCATCAGGCCCGAGCCCAGGCCGTCCCGAGATGCCATCTCCATCTTGATCGTCTGGGTCAGCCTTGATCAGGATGTCTTCATCTTCAATCGCCTCTACAAGACCGATTCCGTAGAGTGCAGGTGCGCGGAGTTCCGTTACGGCTGTGGCGGATACAGGAATCCGCTCCGGTAAAATCCCTGCAGTTCGGAGTGCAGGTACGACAGATGCCTGGAGTAGATCACCGCCATCTTCCTTGAGTAAATTACACCCAGTGCGTTCGTCGAAGTCGCTGACCTTGGTCACAGGCTCTGCCCCGTGACCTCCACTGGTTGGAAGATCGTGACATGAACTGCAGCTTACTTGGTTGAATAGTGGTCCGAGGCCTTCCTCTGGGGTGAAGGCTCGATTGAACAGAGCCTGTCCCAGCACGAACTGCTCTGATTCATAAGTAGTTACGCCCGGTAATGGCGTCCCGGCAGGAGCCTCTACTTCTGTTTCATCTGCAATCCCGCATCCGGTAAGTACAGAGCACAGTAGGATCGGTAAACGGGTTGAGCTTCTTAGCACGTGAGTGAATTTAGTTGTTCACGATTTCGCCGAACTGATATACGAACTGAAACGTTTCCTGATCACCATCTTCATCTGCGGGGAGAAGCTTACGGAAGTCGTTATACCACTCGTCTTCATCGATCATAATCCGCATAGTCAGCGTCGCTTCTTCACCCTCGGGAGGGTATGTCTCTAGGAAGAATTGGTGTCGTTCCGTGAACGGGTATGTCCTCTCGAATGGGAGAGTCATCGACGAAGTGTCCGAGTTCACAAGGTATACGACAGACGGACAACTGGGATCGTCAGGGCACTCAGGGTTGGGAATCATCAAGAAATGATATGATTGGACTACAGTCACATTGGATACGTCTGAACTCCCGATTTCAACGCTGACCTGATCCGGAATATGCACTCCGGTCAAGAACTCACATGCCCCTATTGATAAGACTATAAGACTAAGGATACCGCCGCGTTTTACCGTCAGGGTCATGCGTTCCAAAGATTCATGGAAAAGTTTCATAACCAAATATAACCTGATCTTCACTGTCAGATCCCTGTGACGATGTTTGATTGAAGCTCGGTCATAGAATGAGGACCCATTTGTTTTGCACCTACGATGATCAGCCTTCAAGTTCATTATTGTCTGATATCAGGTTAAGAAAACCGAATGAGCGACTTCACGAACTATTTGTACTGAGAGGTTAGACCATGCGACACGTTCTACTATCACTTGGAATACTTTTGATTCTAACGGTTTCGAGTATCACTGCTCAGGTCCCACGCCGGTCATTCTTATTCAAAGATGCCCGTGGCGAGTTGGCACAAGCTAGGGCCAAGGGGGAAACAGATGTCCTATTGGTCATCGCATCGATGCCGGATCAGAATGAGCAAGTAGCACAGGCAATCGCTGGACTTGGTGGCACGGTCCAATTTCAGGCTGATGAAGTCGATTATATCCGAGCACGTGTTCCGGTTGAGGCAGTAGAGCAATTAGTCAGCCACTCGGCAGTACACAGTGTTGATATCTCTATTACCGGGTCCAGAGCGTTTGGGATGGCTGCTGATGCACCTGTTTTACCGAATAATGAAGATTTCTCGGTATCCGGAATTCTCTCTGAAGCTGTAAATCCGGACACGATCATCTGGCCTCCTGTCCTATCCGACTATCCGATAACGAACCGTTACAGCCCGCTCTTTGACATACGAGCTTCAGAATTCTTGGACTCGAACCCGACCTACGACGGTCGCGGAGTCAAGATTGCGATGATTGATATGAACCCCGACCCGCTCTTGCCCGAGCTACAGGTGGCTACCGATCTCGATGGACAGCCGATTAGAAAGATAGGTGTCTACGGAACTGCCCAGGACCTTGAAGAAGAAGACGACGGCCGGTGGATCCGTATGGAAGATATGGTTACGGCTGCCGATGGTCAGTTCACTTATGGGGATAACACCTATGTAGCACCGAAGGATGGAACGTTCCGTATCGCTCTCTTTCACGAAGCTCGAGACTCTCTCGCTACGTTCGGAGGCTCCTTGGAAAACGACGTGAATCGGGACGGCAACCCGGAGGGCTCGAGCAGACTCTTTGGAGTACTCTGGGATGAGGAGACAGATGATGTTTGGGTGGATACCAACCAAGACTTGAGCTTCGCTGATCAAACTGCCCTCACCGACTACAACGATCGACCAGAGTTTGGGGTGTTTGGGACAGATGATCCGGATACCCCAATTCGTGAATCAGTCGCGTTTGGGATCCAGATCGCGCAGGAAAAGAAACTGATAGCCCTAAACCTTGGTTCGGCCAGTCATGCGACACTTGTGGTTGGAGCAGCCTTGGCAAACCGGGGTAGCGAGGGGCGATTTGATGGTGTAGCGCCGGGCGCTCAGCTCATCAGCATCGCTGAGGGAGGGTCTGCCTATGGACAGATCGAGTCGCCTCTTATTTCGATCAGAGATCATGGTGCGGAGGTAGTGTATTTTGAGCAGAGTTCCAATATCACAAGGAATTACCTTCTGAGAGATGGTCGTCTAGTACCGACAGTTATCTACGAACGGCTCATCGACAGATATGATCCTGTCATCCTATCCCCTACCCACAACTACCCGATCCTAGGGGGAATTGACGATTTCGTAATGGCTCGGGGCCTCATTGGTATCAACGGACATGAGAGCAAAGAGAACTTCTTTATCAACCACGGAGTCCGTGTCGAGCATGATGACAATCTTCTCATAACTGGTGGTTACGGTCCTATGGGTAACGGGGCACTCAAACCCGATGTCATATCTCCATCCAATTATGTGAGCACGGCCCTAGGGTTCATTGAGGGGCGTGCGATTCCGGGGCTTTACCAACTTCCGCCTGGCTACACCATTGCTGGAGGAACCTCGACAGCCACACCGACGGCTGCGGGGGCGGTTGCTCTTCTCCTCAGTGCCGCCAAGCAGGAGGGAATATCCTACGATGCACATCGTATCAAATATGCTGTTACACGAGGTGCTCGTTGGGTGCCGCATCTAAAGCCACACAAACAAGGCAACGGAGTGATTAGTGTTGCAGGAGCTTGGGATATCCTGAAGGAATTAGACGAGGGCGGAGATGTGGTGAACATTGTAGGTCAAGCACCTGTGAAGCACTCCTATAGCCATCTGTTGGCTACCCCAAATGAGGGAGAAGGGCTGTATGAGCGGGACGGGTGGAATGTCGGAGATAGTGAAGAGCGAACGATAACGCTGACTCGAACCTCTGGCCCGAATGCTCCGATGACGTTCTCCGTGAGCTGGGCTGGAAACGAGGCGGGTACGTTTTCAGCACCGCCTACGGTCACACTACCCTTGAATCGGCCCGTACCGGTATCTATCACCGTCAACCCTAATGTGCAGGGAGCTCACACGGCTCACTTTACTTTGGATCATTCGAGTATACCGGGTTATGCGTATCGGATGCTATTTACTGTCGTGGCGCCAGAATCACTTGATATTTCTAACAAGTTTCACGTACAGAGTTCTGTAGAAGTGCCCCGTCCAGGAATTCAAAGTTTCTTCTATCGGGTTCCTGAAGGCGCGGAGTCACTGGTCGTTGATCTGGGGTGGCAGGAGCGTGAGGTGAGTATGTCTATATCACGGCCCGATACTCGTGCGGTACGAGGTGACATCGTCCAAGCAGGGCAGGGGGTTAAGCAGGTAATTAACAACCCAATTCCTGGCGTATGGGAAGTCAGGCTATCTGACGTTGCTGACACCAGGACATTCGATTGGGAGCAAGCCAAGAAAAAGGAGCCAGTTCCACCAACTGAAGCGACCCTCACGGTTACAGCGATTGCCGCAGAGGTGAGTGTCATGCGGCAGGAGACTGCGGGCCAAGAAACCGGCAGTGCAACTCATGATCTCTGGGTCACCAACCGAATGGGAGTATTCACTGGACGATTGATGAGCAACCCACTAGGGAGTGCTCGACGCCTGCAGCTTGAACTCGCGGAAAAAGAGCAGAGGATCTTCGAAGTCGAAGTGCCACCAGGATCTCCAGCTCTGATGGCTCGTGTATTTGATTCATCAAATCCAGACGCTGATGCAGACCTCTATGTTTTTGACTGCACTGGAGAGGAATGCACACCTGCCCGAACAGATGCCGACCCAGAGGGCGATGAGTCAGTGATTATCTGGAATCCATCAGCAGGGCAATGGAAAATCGTGGTCGATGCTGTTAACCAGCCAGCGGAGACGGTTACATACGAGTACCTAGATGCAGTCTTCAACTCTTCCTTCGGTAACGTTGCGGTTTTGGATGTTCCTCAGGAAAGAGGCCAGGATTCTCGATGGATGGCAAAGGCACATGTGTGGTCAGCTGGTAGCGGGAGCCATGAGCCTGGCAGGATCCCGTATCCAGCTGTTCTACTCGAGGGTTGGGAAGGTAGTCAATCATTCCCGATGGGTATCCTGGAGCTAACAAGAGACTAGAGGGTTTTGGGTTGGGTCCTCCTGATAGACGCTTGAAGAGGGGGTGGCGTAGGTACGCCACCCCCTCTTGAGTAAGCTACAGACTATAGGGGACAGAACTCGTCCCCATAACCCCTAAATTGATGCTAGCGTATCCCCGCTTGAGTGTTTGGTAGGCTGACCCCCACCCAGTCCTCTCTTTCGAGCGTACGCTGACGTGGCCAGACCTCATTCAAGGTGTCTCCCTCGTACAGTCGCCCATTCTTCATGACGTGGGTGATCGTATTGGTATTCCGAATATCCTCCAACGGATTACCATCCAAAATCACGAGGTCAGCGAGTTTTCCAGCTTCAATGGATCCCAGATCTTCATCCAGGCCGATTGCTTCGGCTCCGAGGATTGTTGCGACTCTTAGCGCATCGATCTCTTCCATCACTCCCCCATGCATAGCCCAAAGCTCCCAGTGGTATCCAAGGCCTTGAAGTTGCCCATGACTGCCCACGCCTGCCCGCCCACCAGCTTCCACGATCTGCTTCACGCCATTGGCGTGTTTTATGAAAACGTGCTCGTCATCTCGGAACCATCCCGGCCGCCTTCGACTTTTCTGATCGAGCTCCGCATGAGTAGTGAAGTATTGGAGTTTTGCATCGTCATGTGGATTTTCTCGCGAGTAGAAATAGTTCTCAGCCCAAGGTCCACCGTAAGACACTAGAAGTGTCGGGGTGTAGGTAATGCGAGATCCATTAAAAAGATCTACCACATCCGAGTAGATAGGAGCGATTGGGAGAGAGTGCTCTTGGCCTGGATAACCATCGAGTACCATCGTCATGTCATACTTGAACATCAGTCCACCCTCTGTGGTCGGCATAATTCCTTGTTCCCTGGCGGCCATGATGATCCACTGCCTCTGCTGCCTGTTGCCTGACATGTACATCTTTATGGTTTTTGTATCGTAGTATTCACTGTAACGACGCATGATTTCACGAGCATGATCGAGGCTTTTAATCGCTTTTTCTTGAGAATAATCACCAAAGATGCCCGGTCCCGTAGAATAAATGCGGGGTCCAATCATCTGGCCGCTCCTCACTAGGTCAGAATAACTGAGTACGTCCGTAGTCGAAGTTTGAGGATCTCGGGTGGTGGTCACTCCATATGCAAGGTTTGCCAGATACATCCAAGACTGCGTCTTATGAAGCCCTTGTGGCGGTCTCATGTGACTATGTGTATCTACGAAACCCGGTAATACTGTTTTCCCAGATACATCGATCACCTCTGTTCCCGATGGGATTGTTACGGAGCCCCTACTGCCTACTGCCACGATTCGATTGTTTCTGATGACGATGTCTGCATCCTCGACTACTTCACCGCCATTCATCGTGATTACTTGGCCGCCACGGAGGACAACCGTACCACTGGGAATGTCCCGTTCGGCTTCGATAGACACGCGATGCTCAGTGGGCGTGTATTCCTGAGACTCCTCTTCTGTTTCGGTTGTCTCCGGCGAGTCATCGAATGCTTCAGCGGCTTCTAGGTCATAGACAAAATGAGCATTGCCTATGAAAAAATGGACCTCGCTACCGTCTGCGCTCCAGGCTGGGAATTGTGCTCCGATCTCTGTGATCTTGCGAGCAGGGAATTGAGCATTATCGACGTCTGCAACAGAAATGGATGGTGCCTCACCACCCAGAACAGGAACGGTCACGACATAAACGTTGTTCTCTAGTTCTGCCAGTGCCTTTCCACCGTTGGGTGCCATCTTGATAAGATCGGATGAGTTCGGCGCATCGGCTCCTGGTTGGGTTTCTCCCATGACTTTCAGGTGGGATTTTTCATCTGTGCCATCCCATCGGATTGAGAGGAGTCCATTCGCTGAATGATGCAGATAGATTCTGTCCTGCCCTTCGACAAAATGGGGATTGCCGCGGCCTTTTGCTGGTGCCACTAGGGTGGCCTCACCACCCGAACTCGGGATCCAGACGATATCGGTTTCGGCTCCTATAGCACGTTCGGATTCCTGAAATGCCCTGGCAGGTGTCCTTAGGGCTGCAATCCGCTCACCATCGCTGCTCCAAGCAGGCTGCTGGTATTGGGCAGGAACAGCCGTGACTTGGATCGGCTGACTACCAATTTCGGTTTGAATCTTCATGATGTGCCCACCGCTGGCACCCCAAGTGACGTACGCGATCCACTCGCCATCAGGTGACCAAGCCGGGTGTGCTGCCGTCAAACTACTGTCGTCTAGCTTGGTGGGTTCTCCGTCCGGGTGATCCATGACGTACAGGTCATCAAGCGCGATGAAAGCGAGACTCTGACCGTTCGGTGATGGCACTCCATCTCGTATCTGACGCACCGGGAAAGTTGGACTGTCCTCGATTGGGTAATCGAATTCAACCAAGGGTCCGATTGCTACTTCTTCATGGACTCGAAATGGCACCTCTATTGCGTCCGAGCCGTCGACAGGCATACGCCAGATCTTGCCTCCATACGATGCGACTACCTCACGGGAGTCCGGAGTGAAACTCATTCCAGGGTAGATGTCTCGGTCAGCGATAGACTCTTGGTCATCTCGCTGAACCGGGTATGCAAGCCACCGCTCGTCCCCGGTATTCAGATCCCGTATACGAAGACCGGTTTGGTCTTCGTGTCGAGTCCCGTAAACGAGTGATTCGCCGTCAGGAGAAAGGGTCGGGCGGAACGCTGACCCATAACGGGAAGACCGGTTGAAGGTTTCCCCGGTCTCGCGGTCGTAGATCGCTAATTGATATTGTGGGAACTGAGCGTTGTAGTCCCATGCACGGCCATTCTTGACTGCATGCCAGATGTAGCGCCCATCACTGGATACTGCAGCTCCAACGGTTTTTAGGCCGTCGTCTTCACTTATTAACGCTCGTCCTAGACCCCCATCCGTGTGTACCATCCATAGGTTCACTACTCCGAGACGAGTCTTCCCCTTCGATGCCACAATATAGTCGCCATCAGGTGTCCATTCGGGTGATAGCCACGATCCTTCGTTTCCTCTTGTGATCTGAATGGTATCACCTGATTGCAGATTAAGAGTCCATAAGTTTTCACCACCACTTCGGTCTGAGACAAAAACGATATGGTTCCCTTGCGGGCTGTACCGAGGTTGTCCATCGAATGCCAGACCGTCAGTAATCCGAGTGGCATCTCCGCCTTCGATTGGGATCGTGTAGAGATCACCCAAGAGGTCGAAGACCAGGGTTCGCCCATCAGGGTGCACATCAACAGATAGCCAGGTCCCCTCATTCGTATTGATGGTGACCGAGCGTGATCCTTCTAGAGGTAGTCCCGCCTCGTCGCTTGTATTGTCGGGTAGGGTGTCTGCATGCTCCTGTAGGTTCAGGGCGTGCGCCTCCCCATTCGCAATTATTAGAGTGGCGACTACAGCAATCAGAATGTTCAGTTTCATAGAGTTTATTCCGGAGCAGAGTTTTCTCAGACCTTACTGGGGGGCTGACAGCGTGCGGATAAGGTATAGTGTAATGACATAGGTTGGTGGCTCTTGTCATGGATATGAGCTTGATTCTTGTATGAGGTCGACCTGCTGACCAGATGCGTCTCCAGAAATAGGGGAGAAAGATGACCAGAACACTCAGTTTGATATCCCTGGCTGCTGCTGCCTTTATAGGCTGTGCTGCTTTTCAGATTCAAGTTCTTCCGCCAGGAAACGGGGTTGATGACAACATGGCAATCTCGGCGTGTGGATCTCTAGAGTTGTTCACAAGTCTGGTAACAGAAGAAAAGGCATGGCGAGCTGAGAACCCGGAAGTTGCTTATGCTCGTCCTCGAGTCGGTCAGTCACTATGCGAGCTCTATGCCTCAATCGGTGCCCCGAGCAACAGTGAAATCATACAGAGTGCGGATGGTCTCGATGAGATGGAGCTGCAATACAGAACCCGAGGCAGCGGAGTTGCAAATGTCCAAATTCGGGATTCTTCAGCTACCTCAAGGGGTGCGGGAGGAGGGACCAGCGGTGAACAATGGATTTTTGGAGAAACAGATTCGAACTATATCTACCATGGTGTCCGCCTTAAGCAGCGAGATGGCGGTGAGTTCTTTGTCTCCGCAGTAGGGTGGTAGCGCGCGTTCTCTTTTTGTTATGCAGGCTATAGGGAAACACAGGGGACAGAAGCTACTAATTGCCCAGGGTGATGGGATCAAGACGGATTGATCCCATAAAGATCTTGAGTTCGTGAGAGACCTTCTACGTACAGCTTAAAGACCCAAAGACCAGTCCAGCGACAGTTCCAAGGATGCCTACCCCAAAGCCAGTCCACTTCTTGCTGTCACTATCGCCATCTCTTAATACATAGCCCAGGGCTGCGCCTCCGAGCATGCCCCCACCCATTCCGAGAAGCATTGTTCGGCCACAGCTTTTGTTTTCAACTTCTTCTTGAACATCTTGGATAAACACTGCAGAGAGTTCGGATTCAATCAAGCTTGAGCTTGGTTGAATTTCATGGGCTGTGGGCCACATGAACTCTTCTGTGTCAGCAACTCTTTGGCCAAGAATTGGCTGTGTGAATATTAGGATGAGAAGACTGATTACAGGGATAACACGGAGCAACTGCAAGGTGGACTCTCCCTTACCGGAAGTGCACATGTAATCATTAATATGGGACATGTTTGGTCTATTCGCTTCCTTCATCATGCTTTTGGTTGTTCGACCTGGAGTTAGAGGTAAACCAAGAGGCACCGTCAAAGGGTTGGGACGGAGCGGTCTTATCCGGCTTCCCTCAAGAAGTAGTTCGTAAGACAACGATGGGATGATGCTATGAGAGGGCCACAACTGAATCAAATATGGATACTTCACACTGCTGCTTATCGAGCGTCCGGAGTTGAGCGATGCCAGAACTCAACAGCAGGATCGTAGTCACTACAATTGGTTCATAAAGCGAGACATGTTAAATACTACAAGCGAATGAAGGGTATCCTTCATGAGACTGCTGCCGGGGTGGCGGAACGGTAGACGCGGTGGCCTCAAAAGCCGCTGTCCTTCGGGGCGTGCGGGTTCGAATCCCGCCCCCGGCATTCAGGAGTCTAGGGATGGTTCAGTTGCTAGGATTGTCTCTCAGAGTAGAGAACCCCGCAGGGCTACAAAAAACCCTGCGGGGCTCGGACTTGCTTTGGTCTTCAAAATAGAGAGAAGGCCGCCTCAGGTGTTTCTAGTATCCCCTGTTTCATCGTCTCCACCATCGGAGTCGCCGCCGCCTGAGTCGTCTCCACCCCAGCTTGGTGCTTCTGGCTCAGCAGCTTCTGCTTCATCGTCTCCATCATCGGAGTCGTCGTCGCCTGAGTCGTCTCCACCCCAGCTTGGTGCTTCTGGCTCAGCAGCTTCTGGCTCAGCGGTTCCACCATCGGAGTCGTCGTCGCCTGAGTCGTCTCCACCCCAGCTTGGTGCTTCTGGCTCAGCAGCTTCTGGCTCAGCAGCTTCTGGCTCAGCGGTTCCACCATCGGAGTCGTCTCCAGCTGCCATAAGGCCGTTGTACAAGACAAGGCAGAACTGCATAATTGCAACACCGGCGATGACGAGAGCGAACTGACTTAGGAAACCATTCGCATACTCACCAACCGCTGGAATTACATCCAGGTTATCCGCGATCGTTGGCAAGTACACAGCCAGTACGTACATAGCTACCCGAGTGGCTACGTCTTCAATCGGATTCGTGAATCCCATGGCGAGACCAAGCACCACTAGAACGAGTGCGTAGTACCCAAACACATCCGGGGCAAACGTTGCTGCCGCCGCAACAACCACTGACCCCCACATTAGACCTTTCTGCATATGACGACCCCTTATTGATGTTTCGCAACAAATGACTGAACTACAGCTTAA
>Ga0209752_1000041_pt1 | contig 52550 bp, 52 predicted proteins | sample METZYME_3_250m_FD_187548 | JGI IMG/M metagenome (GOLD analysis project Ga0209752, IMG submission 187548) | Marine microbial communities from oxygen minimum zone in mesopelagic equatorial Pacific - METZYME_3_250m (SPAdes) (version 2) | ecosystem: Environmental > Aquatic > Marine > Oceanic...
CCGAGCTTAATTCGTGTGGTGTGAGCTGCGACGTAAGCCATCCAGATGAGTGGATCCGGAAGAGGTAAGTCGTATCGATCTCCCGCCATCCTGCCGTCTTTCGAATAGGGATATTTTGATTCATGAAATTCGGGAATGACCGTATGTTCCACCGTCCACGCGGAGTCGAAGCCGGCTTCTTCCGCGGCAACAATCAACTCGACCGCGCGATCTGGGTCGATAAACCGCCCAGTATTGCAATAGCGCAGACCAAATTTCATGCACTTTCCCCATCTCGGTTCATATCAACGCTTGAGCATACCCGGTGTTGACGGTAGCGTAATCACTCTAATAGCAAGTAGGCGAAAAACAGTTATGCGTAACGGATTTCGCGTTCTCGACACTGATGCGCATCAAATGGAACCACAATCCATTTGGAAGGAGTACATCGACCCAGACTTCGCCGATCGAGCACCCGCGGTAGGCGATATGGGCAGTGGCAAACTAGGTATGATGGTCGAAAACGAGCCTGTGACGCGTCAATCTGGTTCCTACCCGATGGATTCAAAAGACTTCCACGAAGCCACTATCAAGGCCATGGAGCGTTTCAAAAACACACGAGAGAAGGGTTTTAGTGCAGCCGCCAGGCTAACTGACATGGATGCACACGGGGTCGATGCGCAAGTGATCTATCCCACCGTCGGCGGCCAGATCCTTGGCAAATCGTTCACGGATCCCGAACTTTTACTCGCGGTATGCGCCGCTTACAACGACTGGTCATTAGAATATTGCAGTCTCGCACCCGAGCGATTGCGCATGGCCGCAATGCTTCCTGTTCAGGCACCGGACCTCGCGATCGAAGAAGCTAAACGGACTGCAGCGAAGGGGGCGGCTTGCTACTACGTTCGACCCAACCCCGTCGCTAATCGCAACCTATACCATGCAGATTACCATTCGCTTTGGACCGAAATAGAGTCGTTAGCAAAACCAGTTTGTATCCACGATTCGGGTTCGCCCCATCTTCCGTCCTACGGTGATCGCATGGAAACGCATACTTCCGGGCATATCATCGCGCACCCGTTTGAAGCCATGGTCGCGATGATGAGTCTCATCTGGTACGGCACCATCGAGCGCCACCCCAAGCTCTCAATCGTCCACGTCGAGGCGGACGCCGGTTGGTTGCCCTATTGGCTCCAACGAATGGAACAACACTGGGACTTTTCTGGTTGTGCGGAACATCCCGAACTCAAGAAGCGCCCCACCGAGTACTTCAAGAGCAATTTTCTCGTGGCATGCCGGGGCGATGAAATGACGCTGCCGGCGGTATGCGAACTCGTCGGAGACGATTACCTCACTTTTAACACCGACTATCCGCACCCTGACGGAACTTGGCCTCTGGGAATGGAGAACTTAGAACACCAACCGCTGCCAGAAGAGTCGATCCGAAAAATATTCTGGAATAACGCGGCTCCCGTTTTCGGTTGTGCCTAGCGGCGACAAGACACCGCGAATCAACGCAATACCGCGTTTTACAGATTAACGCCTTCGTGGAACACTGCGCATCGTTCAAATAGGCAACCCGGGTTTTCGCGGCGATGATTGAAAAAGCCCGAAGCATGCTGGCTTCGTACAACACAGCAATGACAGAACTTCAGGCGCTCATCGACGACTCTTTCGAGGACGCCGTGGAGACGCTAGCAAGTCTCGAGTCCGTTCTAATTATCACCGGCCTCGGGAAAAGCGGCCTCGTTGGGCAAAAGGCGGCAGCAACTTTCTCAAGCACCGGTACACCCAGCACTTTCGTACATCCCGTTGAAGCACTTCACGGGGATCTAGGGATCGTCCAAGCGGGATCGGTAATGCTCGCCATTTCGAAGGGGGGCGGGAACGAGGAGACTATTGAATTCGCTCGCCAATACCAGAGTGTCGTCAATGGTCCCGTGATTACCATGACGGAGCCAGCATCTCGATTGGAGGAATTAGCTGATATTGCTCTCCACATACCGGCACTTCCCGAAATCGACGAGTGGGATTTAGCTCCGACCACCAGCACTATCACCAGTATGGCGTTGTGCGATGTTCTCGCTATATGTACTCAACAGCGTAAAGACCTGACCCAAGACGATTTTGCCCAATTCCATCCGAGCGGAACCCTTGGCAAGCGGTTGTTATTGAATGTCGGCGATCTGATGATAGCGGGCGCAAATTTACCCATCCAAGATTTAGACGTTTCGTTTGCGGATCTCGTCTACGAAATTTCCTCAAAAGGCATCGGGATGGTGCTGCTTACCGAAAAGAACGGCGAACTCTTTGGCGTTCTAACCGACGGAGATATTAGACGCTTGATGGCACGAAACGAACCGGTCACCGAAATGACTGCCGTTGAGTGTTTTCGAGCAAGCCGACGGGGAAAAGATCTTCCGAAAGTCGATAAGGGTTGGACCACCCAAGACACAAAAGCCATCGACTGCCTATCGCAAATGCAAATGCACCAGATCACCTCATTAGTCATTCTCGACGAAAAAAAACCCGTTGGCCTGGTACGAATGCAGGACCTTGTTGCCGCTGGACTCTAATGGCTAGCCAATAACCACATCAACAACATGAGTCAAACAATATGATTAACATCAGTCAGGAACTGCGCCAACGCTTGGATTCGGCCCTAAATGACGGCAAAACCCTCACCGCTGCGTACGTTGACTCGCGCGGGAAACCGCACATCTCGTTTTACGGAAGTACTCATGTCCACGAGCCAGATAAACTAGGCATATGGGTCCGTAATCCGGAATCGGACCTTATCAACACGATTCCTGATCGACCCAACATTGCATTCATCTACGGAGATATTGGTAGCCGCTTCTACGCGACATTTGAAGGCACCGCTCGCATCGAAACCCAACACGAGATCCGCCAGCGGATATACGACGAGATGCATCCGGTCGAACGCCAATTTGATCCCGAAATGAAGGGCATCGCCGTCGTGATCGACCTCGAGACCCTGACGGTCCAATCCGGCCGTGATAAGCAGGTATCGACCATTTAATGAATTCCACGATCGGTCAACTTTGGACGCTTTCAATTTCACGCCCGATCGGAAAGTCAATGTGCGATGTCTATCCGATACCGCCCGATGCATAACAACGCCAAGTCCCTGCCTGCTCCGGAGAAAACATGGCCGATCAGCTAACGGCCGCATCGGATCAACGGCTAGGACAGGCGAGCTGGGCACTATTCGAGTGGGCCCGAAACCCCTACTACATCCTGATCATGATCTACATCTTCGGGCCTTACTTCACCAACGACGTCATCGGCGACCCCGTGCTAGGTCAGGAAATCTGGGGGTATATCACCGGTTTCGCTGGTCTTATCACTGCGAGCCTAGCTCCATTTCTCGGGGCCATTGCTGACAAAGTCGGCCGCCGCAAGCCTTGGATTGCGGCATCGGTAATCATGATGATCCCGGCGATCCTTCTCCTTTGGTACGCAGTACCAGGTCAAGAGACGCGCGGTGTTGTGACCGTCTCGATTGCCCTCGCTATAGCGGGCACCGGCTTCGCATTTACAGAGGTTTTCCACAACGCGATGCTGCCTTCTATCGTCCCTTACAACCGGATGGGTAGTTTGTCCGGACTCGCGCTTAGTCTCGGCAACGGAGGAACCCTAATCATATTGGTGGCCATGCTGTACGCGTTTGCCCTTCCCGCCCAACCAATCATCAATTGGGGCTGGCTCCCCGACCAGGTTTTATTTGGGCTCGACGTATCGAGCCACGAACACGATCGCATTTCCGCACCGATCAGTGCCGTTTGGCTATTCGTGTTCTCAATACCGCTATTCCTCTTTACCCCTGATCAAGCTGGAACGGGCATCACAGCTCGCGCTGCCATCCGTCAAGGCTTGGACGACGTATGGTTGACCATTCGTCGCTTGCGCGACTACCGCAATGTCGCGCTGTACCTCATCGCACGGATGCTCTTTAACGACGGCAAAGTGGCGATCATGACGTTCGGCATCATTTACGCCTCCGGCGTCTTCGACTGGGGGTTGGCAGAAAGACTAATCCTCGCAGTATTTCTCACAGTTTTCGCGATTATCGGCGGTCTCGTCGGCGGGTGGCTCGACGACATCGTTGGGTCAAAAAGGGCACTTCTGGTAACCATCGGTGGGAATTGTGTAGCGCTCTTGCTGGCCGTATCGATTACGCCAACCACACTTCTTTTCATTCCAATCGAGGGGATGGATGTCCCGTTGTGGGATTTCGCTTTCTTCCGAACACTCCCCGAAATCCTCTACGTATTAGTCTCAGTACTATTTGCATTGTTCATCACGTCGGCATACGCGAACAGTCGCACCATGTTGGCCCGAATCGCCCCGGAGGCCGAAATGACTAAATTCTTTGGGCTGTACGCACTCTCCGGTCAGGTCACGACGTTCATTGCACCCTTAATGGTCGCTTTTTTTACAAGGTTCTACGGAAATCAGGTGGGTTTCGGCTCAGTGTTAATCCTGCTCATTGCAGGATTTCTTTTGATGTTTCGGGTCAGAGAGACACGAGAAAATCTCTGACGAAGACAATTCGTCAACGCATCACATCGACCGATATCAACGAGCTAGAACTTTGAGTGTCGGTTTGAGGGATCGCTGAAACCGGATGTACGAAAACCCATGTCGCCGCATGACTCGCTCGATCGAACGTCGAGTGAAGTACAAAAGATGTTCGGGTGGCCTTATAAACTCGCCAGCGTAGGGGTTACTGCGGACCGATCGATGCCCGAGGTCTGGCGTTGTAATAAAAACCAACCCATCTTCTGTAACGAGCTTCTGTATCGCCTGCAAAAAGGACACGACGTTCGGCAGGTGCTCAATGACTTCGCTGCAATAAACGACATCGAAGCGTTGGTCCGCCGAAGCTATAGCTTCGGCGGAACTGTGTTCGAATCGACAATCCGGAAACAACGTTCGCGCCTCCCCGATCGCAACTGCATCGATATCAATTCCGAGTGCTTGCAACCCACACTGCCTCGCAGCCTCAACAGCGAAACCGACATTGCACCCAACATCGATGAAGCGCGAGCCAACCATGCCCTTTTTGACGCGACGAATCCGACGTCGGGCCCGACGTACCTTAGAATCGAGCTTTTGACGATATTGTCGAGTTTTGTAGTAGTCACGGTAAAACTCAGCCAGTTCCTCTGTAGTCGGCATTGGATCAACATAGGTTAATTCGCACGCCTCACACGTAAACAACGAAAACCCATCTCTAGTTCCAAACGGCCGGCCGGGGCTGGCGTCACACGATGGGCAGATACTCATCAACGACGTGTCCTCAACTTCAACAAACCATCAGGGCGAAGCGGTACTCGGACTCGTATGCGCACCGGCAACCATCGATCACCATGCAGTCCCAGCCATACGTCGAGGCCGCGTTGTTCTCCTTTCTCGTAGTTAAAACGATACCGACATAACTGCGTACTTCCGCGAAAATACGCGCGACCTTGATCAACAGATCTCTTCCGACTTGCCATAAGCACCACTTCATACGCGTCCTCGCCATCGTGGACCCAGGCCGAGTCAAAGCAATGGTCTGTAAGGAACAATACCGACATCAAGTCTGAGCCTCGCGGATACTGGACTTCGCGAGATTCCGCGGCAGGTCGATGAATCGTCGTCTTACCATGGGCAGCTAACGTCACCTTGCGCGAGTTCTTCCGTTCTTCAAATAGCAGATAGGCTCGCGTCCGGGGCTTTTCCTCGACCATAAAGCCAACCGCAGCAAACTTACCTCGCCAACGAAAAAAACGCTCGATCGCACCGCTCGTGCGTACGTCGCCGAACAATTCGTAACGCCCTTTGCTCAACGCCATGTTGACTTCTAACCTTCCGGCGGACAGGAAGCCGACGCGCGCGTCGTAGACGAGCGATTGCGTCGCGTCGCCACTGCCAATGGCCTGTAGCGCAAAGGTCAACAAGAACAATGCCGGATAGTTGATAGGGCAATTCATCGGTTCGTCCGATTCGACTCGTATTCCTTGAAACGATTATGAGACCGATAATACAAAGTGCGCGCCTGTCGGTAACAAACCATCTAGCTGATTGAAAGCCTCCGCAATACGTCTTCGGCCAGTGCATTGTGATAGTCCCTCGCTGGCACAGACATTTCCGGAACACCCTCAAGCCCGGCATCAACCTGTATACGAACGCAAAAACCAAGCTGCGTGAATTTGTTCAAAACATTCGTGTAACGGGTATCTGGCCCTCCTCGGCCACCTTGTACAACAACAAGAGGCTTTTCGGCACTGATGCACTCGTTAATCATCGACATACTATCGTGGGTAACAAAGTTACAGTCAGCAGCGCCGAGGAGCGTCTGAAATATCGGTTCCGGCCTTTGGTGCCACCATATGGCGTACGCCAACGCACTGTCCGCTATTGCGGCTCGTAACGCGGACTCTCCGGTGGACGTCGTACGGCGAGACGTCGAAACCAACCATCGAATATCCAATTCGCTAGCAATCCGACTCATCCAGATGCCAAGGCGCGTCCAATCTCGAACACGATAGCGAACACCAGCACCGTTGCCCCCGCAAGCCATGCAGAACAATGGTCGGTTCGACGATATCGTCTCTTGTCGCCAAGTCCTACCTGCCTCGGCAACCGCTAGCGCATCGATGTTCGAGGGGCTCAAAGTCATTACCACGTTCGTGCTGCCCCCCGTCGGCTCTAGCGTCAAATGCGCCGAGAAGATTTTTCCACTGAGGCGTCGACCGGAGCCGATAAATACGTTCGGGACTTCAAAACGACGTTGTAATAGGACATTCGCGAACGCCGTATTTCCTCCAGCTGACACAATAAGGTCCGGGGGCTCAACGGGATAGTCGATCGCGTACGCCCATTTGAGCGCACGCACATGATCCATCGACCGCTCGATCCACACGGTCAATATCTGCCGGCTGAGTGTTCCAGCCCGCAATCTCACGGAGACTTCCTCCACGTCGAGTTCGCGTTGCTTAGCCATCCAATACAACAATCCACGTGCTTGGTTGACATGCCCCGGAACACCGTCCGATAACAACCAGACACGGAGTGCGTTTGTCATCCCGATAGCCCCCGAAACCCGGTGCGCATTCGCAGCACGAACGCCAGCATGTTGTCCTTCCCACTCACCTTGATTCGTTTCAATTCAAGTGGCGAATTCACGGTACTTGTCGTAACACCCGGCTGGGTCGTGACCGCCGTGGTGAATCCAGCCTCGCGAACTAGATCCACATCGATCGAATCGTAATGTCCAAAGGGATACGCAAAACTGCCAACTACCACCGAAAACGTCTCTACCAACCGCCGCCTACTACCCAAGATTTCTCGCCGCTTTGCCTCGTCTGACAGGTCCGGTAAATAGGCGTGCGTTTCCGTATGTGCGCCGAGCTCCCAACGACCCGAATCCACCATCATCCTTACCTGTTCGTCCGCTAGTTTGTGTTCACGTCCGAGTTCACCGTCTCGACGATTCGGATTCTTATGCGTCGACCAGTCGTGCCCATGACGATTAACGACCAGATACAGCGTTGCTTTCGCATCGTACTTTTCAAGAACGGCATGGGCGTGCGTATAGTTGTCGAGATAACCGTCGTCGAAAGTGATCGCAACCGATTTTGGCTCACGGCTCTGCAAGAGGTCAGAAACAAAAATAAACGTCCATCCATTATCTCTTAGCCATTTAATCTGCCGATCGAATGTCCTCGGGTTGACGCGTAATTTATTGAATCGAGCCCGCGGACGTGAAGAAGCAATCATGTGATACATCAGTACTCGAGGCGCGTCGTCGGAAACTTTTGGCCTCCACCACGCATATCGAAGCGAGCCCCAAATCAGCACTACGCACACCGCGACCGACACAACGATCGTCATGGGCACAATTCCTGGTACATAGCGATGGTTTGCTGACACATGTTTTGCAAGGTGAATTCGTGGTTATCAATCGATGGTGGGCTCTCCAAGAACGACGCAATCCGCGCAAAAACATCCTCTGGCTTCTCCGGATCTACAGCCCCATCGGGGCATATTTCGTTGAGGATTTCACCAACACCGCCGTGTCTATACCCCACTACGGGCGTCCCCAACGAAAGCGCTTCCAGCACCGTACGACCAAAGGATTCCGGTCGCGACGAAAGCGAAAGCACGATGTCCGCAACAGACATAATGTCGCGAAGATCAGAACGATGACCTAAAAAGACAATGTGTTTGGACAAGACTGGATCGTTTCGAACCGTACTCTGTATCTCGCGAGCGTATCTGCGTCTTTTCGGGTCGACGCCGCCGATCACTAAAACTCGAATATCACGCCCGGTACGCGCCAGCAATCGAACCAAGGGGAATAACGCCTCGTGTCCCTTCAGGCGCGTCAGACGACCCGGCAATACAAGAGTCGGCACGCGAGATGTCGAACTCCACTGTCGATACCATGTGTCGAGCCAAGCTTGATCCGGTCGATATTCTGGAAAATAAGCGTTCGGGTCGATGCCTCGATGTATGACCCGCACTTTGTCTCGCGGATCAACAACATAATGATCTTCCAAGTATTGGCGAGCTGTACGCGAGACGACCTCGACGCGCTCGCCGCGGGATATCACCGAACTGTATCGATTGACACTATGTAAGCCGTGCACGCTCGTGACGAGTCCGGGCCGACGCTCGACCGGCATACTCTTCCAGATCCTCCAACAGAGCCATGCGGGCAAACGGGACCTCGGATGGATCACGTCAGGCCGTTCACTTTCCAACCAACGTTTTAGTGTTCTCAAAGCGCCGAGCGCTTTGATCGACTTATCCGCCACCGACATCAGAACGTGCCTCGCTCCAACACGTTCCACTTCGTCCACAAGTTGCCCACCTTGGGATATCAGTACCGCCTCATGACCTGCCGCTACCAGCGAGGACGCAACCTCGATAGCTCCTCGCTCAACGCCCCCACTTTCTAACCGCGGTACGACTTGGACGATTTTCATCGACACGAAGAAATCCCTCTGTCAATACGCCACAGGAGCCGTCCGGACGCAAAACATCCAAACGTTATCGATCCTGGCATGCTCATTGCCCGTATCGGGGTGCTGATAGTAAATACGAATTCTCCTCTGTAGTTGACTCCCGTCGCAGGGCCACGTTTCGATGTGGAAATCGACCAAAACGTTGGATCAAATCGCGATGGCCTTTGGCATGTTTCGCAAACGCTCGTACAAATGGTTTCCATTCGTCTGGCACACGGTCAACCATTTGCCCGTATGTATCGACGGCCCGATCTTGATCAAGTGGACTTTCGCTATGGGTGAAGGGATGAGAAAGAAAGACCTTTCCCGGGACCGATAATTGCTCATCCAACTGTCGATCGAGTGCTCGCACGGCAACCGCACGCGCTAGGTCGTCGTGGACGAAAGCTTCGCGATGACCCCGATACATGTTCCTAGAAAATTGATCCAACACGATGACGACGGCCAATGCACCCTCCGCGTTCTCGCCCCAATGCAGCAGCCTCCCCTGTCGAATCGACGTATGCACGTCTTCGAATCGGTGTTTGATATCACGGTCAATTCGGATCGTCGGTCGATACCAAAAACGATTTCGCACATGCGCGGCAGCGGGATCGGTTTCGGTATCACCAAGCCAGTACGAATTCACGTCGGCCGGCTCGTGTACGTCTTCAGACATCGCTTTATTGTACCTAACGCGGGCCTCGCACAGGCATGCGGCGGCACCCTAATGGGAATCTCGACATACCAATGAAGTACGCAAGGGCATTGTCATCGACGTCTAGAAACTCCGGGATCCGAGTTTCTAGACTTACCTAGTCCACGACACCGCCGGGTGCGCTACTATCTCCTCTCGCACGGTACGGAAGCGTGATGGCCACAACAATCCCTCAACCCGATGTAAATAACATCTGGCGCTTAGAAACCCCTGGCATCGAAGATTGGTCAAGGACCGCGCGACCGGAAGATCCCAACAAATATTTCATGGTGTCGACGGACGGACATGTGCAAGAACCCGCGGACCTTTGGCGCACGCGCATGGATAAAAAATTCCGAGAGCGATTACCTGGTGTCGCCGTCAACGCTCAGGGTAAAAAGTTCCAAAAAACAGAAGGCTTTAGGCCGCTCAGGATCCGCAACATTGAGTTCCGAGGTGAGGACTTACTACGCAATCAATCGGGCGCCGATCCCGAGGATCGGATTCGAGATTTGGCCGCAGACGGCGTGGACGCCGAAATTCTTTTTCCCAATAAAGGCCTTACTATCTGGGCAACCCCTGACCCAACTTTCAGTCAAGCCATGTGCCATGTATGGAACAACTGGGCATGGGAAGTCTTTGGCGACTACAACGACCGCCTATCCCCCATGGCATGCGTTGCTTCCGCCGATATACCCGGCGCCATACAGGAAATACAGCGTTGTGCCGAGCTAGGATTTCGAGGACTTTCTTTGCCGTGCAAACCGGTTTGGGGGGCTCCCGACCACGAACATTTGAATTACAACCTACCGGAATTTGATTCCCTATGGGCCACCATCCAAGAGGTCGATCTTCCGGTCACATTTCACGTTTCAACCGGACGCGATCCACGGACATCAAGAGGAAGTGGTGGCGCCGTAATCAATTATGCCGTCCATTCGCTAGCACCGACGATGGAGCCAATTGCCAACCTTTGTGCGTCCGGCGCACTCGATCGGTTTCCCGATTTACGTTTCGGTAGTGTGGAGGCAGGGATCGGTTGGGTTCCGTGGGCCATTTGGGCACTCGACGAAGCCTATCGAAAACATCACATGTTCGTTCGCCCAAATTTATCTAAGCTGCCGAGTGATTTCTTTCGAAGTAACGGCTTCGCCACGTTCCAAGAAGATAAACCGGGGCTCGATCTAGCGCGGGAGCATGGATTAGTCGACAATTTTATGTGGGCCAACGATTACCCCCATCACGAAGGGACATGGCCGCACTCCGCTCCCGCGATCGAGCGGACTATGGGACAACTGTCAGACCATGAAAGGGCCAACGTTCTCGGTTTGAATGCGGCTCGAGTCTTTAGGCTCCCAATCCCAACGCAATACCACGCGCAAGAAGACGTCGCCGCCGTCGTTGCCGGAAACGCAATCTAAGGGCGACGCGATCGCCCCTACATTACGCTGGAATACGCGTGACCGATCGCATCAAAAACCGTATTGCTCTCGTGACCGGCGCCGCTTCGGGTATTGGTAAAGCGACCGCAGATCTGTTCGAGGCCGAGGGCGCGGTTGTCATACGAACCGACATCACCGACGGTGATCACCATAAACTCGATGTCGCGAAAGCATCGCACTGGCGTCGACTGATCGATTCCATCGAATATGAACGCCTCGATATTGTTGTGAATAACGCAGGGATCTCTCCGCACGACAACATCGAGAATCTAGACATGGATAATTGGAACACCATTCGTGGGGTCGTTCTAGACGGCGTTATGTTGGGCTGCAACCACACATTACCTCTGCTAAAAAAAAGCACCTGCGGCGCGATCGTTAACGTGTCATCGGTCGCCGGTATGGTTGGCTCGAGCGAGTACACCTCGTACGGAGCCGCGAAGGCTGGCGTCCGGAACGTCACCAAGTCGATCGCCCTGCACTGCGCGCGAAAGCGTTACAGCGTACGTTGCAACTCGGTTCATCCAGGTTCAATAGACACACCCATATTGGATGCTGACAAAGCGAAATACGGCGAGGAGAAGACCATCCAAGTCCGAACCAAGGCCATTCCGATGGGCCGTCTAGGTCTCGCCCGAGAAGTCGCCAACGCGATCCTATTTCTGGCCAGCGACGATGCCAGTTTTATAACGGGGGCCGAGCTTGTAATCGATGGAGGATTCACAGCTCGCTAACAAACCGCGGTTTTCTTCACGCGGTTGGTAACATGTTCTCTGTCCATTCGGGAGGCACCTATCATGGCCGACAGCAAACCAGCAACCGCCGCCACAATTGCGGCGAATCGAGCCGTCCTCGAAGAACTCGATTTCACCAACACCTCAAGTTTCGACGATGCCCAGCGTGGCTTCATCGCAAGCATCGAGCCACTCAAGATCGCGCACAATGAAGCCGATCGATCGGTCTTCGACCTGACGGCCACAGAGTTTCTGGAAGACCAAGCACCCGACACCGTAAATCCGAGTTTGTGGCGCCAAGCACAATTGAACGCCCAACACCATGGACTATTTGAGGTGGTGGAGGGCATTTACCAGGTTCGCTCATTTGATATCGCCAACATGACGTTAATTCGTGGCAACACCGGATGGATCGTGATCGATCCACTAACCTCAAGCGAAACATCAAGCGCCGCGCTGACGCTCGCAAACAAGCACCTCGGCGACCGCGAAGTCGTTGCTGTGGTCCACACCCACAGCCATGCAGACCACTTCGCCGGGATACTTGGCGTCGTTGATCCAAACGACGTGGCGTCCGGAAAAATCCCCGTCTTTGCGCCGGTGGATTACGTCGACGAAGCGCTCGATGAAAATGTGCTAGCGGGTAACGTCATGAACCGACGTGCAACCTACATGTACGGCAACTTACTCGAAACATCGACCACCGGGTTTATTACCGCGGGACTGGGCGCAGCTTTATCGATGGGATCGACTGGATTTATTCCACCAACAGAAACCATCAGAGACACAGGGGAAACTCGAACCATTGACGGTGTCGAGTTTGAATTCCAAATGACGATGGGAACTGAAGCGCCGGCTGAGATGGTCTTTTACTTTCCCCAATTCAAAGCCCTGTGTATGTCAGAAATCACGTCGCACCATCTCCACAATGTTTATACCCCTCGAGGCGCCCAGGTACGCGACGCACTTGCATGGGCCGCGCAAATTAATGAGTCCATCGAACTATTCGGAGACCGCCTCGAAGTTCAATTCGCGAGTCATCATTGGCCTATCTGGGGTCGTGACAGAGCGTTGGAATTCCTCCAAAAGCAACGCGATACGTACAAGTACATCCACGATCAATCGCTGCGATTGGCAAACCACGGTTATTGCATGGACGAAATTGCCGAGCAGGTCCATCTACCGAAAACGCTAGCCAAAGAGTTCTACAACCGAGATTACTACGGCACCGTGCACCATAATTCGCGAGCGATTTACGTTAAATACCTCGGCTATTTCGACGGTAATCCTTCGCACTTATTTCAACTACCCCCTACGGAAGCCGCCCACCGCTACGTTCGATTTATGGGCGGCGCAGATGCGATCGTTACTAAAGCCGCCGAGGACTTCGACACCGGCGACTACCGCTGGGTTGCCGAAGTCCTTGATCATGTGGTCGTTGCTGATCCCACGCACCAGGCGGCACGCAATCTATTAGCCGACGCTCTAGAACAGCTGGGATACCAGGCTGAATCAGCACCTTGGAGAAATTTTTTTCTTAGTGGAACCAAAGAGTTACGTGATGGAGTGAAAAAAAGATCAAACTTTTCTGCCAGTGAAGCTATGGCGAGGGGTATACCACTTTCGAATCTCTTTCGGACAATCGCCGTGCGCCTTAATGGACCCAAAGCATCCGCTCATCGTATTCGACTCGCGCTCAATTTTCTGGATATCGAAACGCCGTGGCTGGTGATCGTCGAAAACGGTGTCCTGAACGCATACCCGAATAGAACGACCCCGTCCCCCAACGCCTCGCTGGCGTTGACGACCGTGAACTTCAAGAGACTAATGCTGGGGCTAACGGACGCCGCTACGCTTATCGGGTCCGGAGAGCTATCCATCGATGGTGATGCGGCCGTCTTATTGACCTTCGCTGGGCTTTTCGACCAATTCGATCGTGGCTTCCCCTTGGTAGGCGCCCGACCCGAGACAGAAGGTTCCTGATAAGATCCACGTTTGCCGTAGTTAGAGTTCGTATGCGTCAAACAACCCCTGGGGTCATGACACCGGATCCGACTGTGTTTCGATCCGGCATGTTCTCGTCGCTACGAATTCGTGATTTCAAGCTTTTGTGGATCTCGAACTTGGCGGCGTCTTTCGCCATGCAAATGCAAATGATCGCGCGCGGCTGGTTGATTTATGACATGACCGGTTCGCCGCTCGACCTGACGTGGGTGATGCTGGCCTTTATGCTGCCGTCTCTCGTCTTCTCGCTTGCAGGCGGCGTCATCGCCGATCGGATGCGAAAAAAGTCGATCATGGTAACTTCTCAGTTGCTAAATACCGTCGCCACCGTGCTGCTCGCAACAATTATTTACAACGGCGACGTGACCTTTGCACACTTCATTTACTTTGGCCTCTTTAACGGCACCGTGTTGTCGTTCAGCATGCCAGCGCGTTCAGCCGTGATTCCAGAGATCGTGGGCCAGGATTCAGTCGTCAATGCAATGGCGTTGCAAAGCGCGACCTTTAACCTATCGCGAATCTTGGGACCGGTCGCTGCCGGCGCGCTCATGGCGTACGTCGCGGGCGGCAATACATCGTCTACGCTTGGGGTTGGCATCGTCTTCTACCTCATTGCACTGCTCTACATCGTGTCGGTCATCGCGACCGGCCTCTTACGATACACAGGGAAACCCTCACGGACCGAACACGCCGGCATGACCGAGGACGTCTTAGAAGGATTTCGGTACATGCGCCGCGAGCGCGTCATCCTTGGGTTATTAATCATGGGCTTCTTGCCTATGACCTTTGGTTTTACGGCGATGTTCTTGTTACCGGTCTTTAATGCCGACGTCATTGGCGGCGGCCCCGACGATCTTAGTTTTCTAGTGGCCGCGATGGGCGTGGGCGCCTTAGCCGGCTCATTGGCCCTTGCACGACTTGGGGACATAGGCAGCAAAGGTCGAATCCTGTTTTTGACCTCGTACCTTTGGGCAGCTTTCCTAGTGATGTTCGCGATTTCTCAGACGCTTTGGATGGCAATGTTGTTCGGCCTTTTTACCGGACTCTTCGGATCCGTGATGGGCTCACTCAACATGAGCGTCGTGCAGCTCGCTATACGACCTGAAATTCGAGGTCGGGTGATGGCTATTATGTGGATGGCCCACGGGCTCATGCCCATCGGGATCATTCCCATCAGTTGGCTCGCTGAAGTCGCCAGTATTGAGATCGCCCTGCTGGTGAGTGCTTGCTTATTGGCCGCCACGATGGCGCTTCTTGGGATCGTTTATCCGGAGTTAAAGAGCATCGACAAGGGCCACGGCGCGGAGGATAGTGTGGACGAGACACCGGTACCAGACGCATCGATTCAAGAAGCAAGATGACCGACTCCGCCATTACTTACGTCACCGACAATATGCGCAAAATGAAAGGCGTCTGGACCGATGAACGAACGGCGCCTCCTATTTCAATGTCAGATATCCGTAAGTGGGCGATCGCAACGTATTGGCCAGAACAACCGCCACGGATCTACTGGGACGAGTCATATGCCGAGGGCACTCGCTGGAGCGGCATTCTCGCCCCTCCAGATTTCAACCCATTCGCCTGGCCGGTTGAACGAATCGCGAGGGGAGGAATACCGCAACCACGAAAACCGGACGGCTCACGATTGACCGGAATGAACGGCGGTCAGACCGACACCTACGGTGCACCGATGCGACCCGGCGACGTTATTACAGCTCGTTCGCGCCTGTCTGATTGGCACGAACGCGACGGCCGGCTCGGCTGGACACTTTACACAACCACAGAAATTGAATGGCGCAATCAAGACGACGACCGTGTCAAAACACGAATGTCGATCGGTATTCGTTACTAAGGAGAGGCCATGTCCATCGAATTTTCAGAAATTAAAATTGGCGACGAACTGCCGCGTTGGTCACGTCGCACTTCGTTCGCCGAATGGAATCGCTACGCCGCGGTTAACGACGAATTCGTACCCTTTCACATGGACGACGAGGCTGGTCGACGCGCCGGCAACGAACAAGGTGCGTTCGGTATGGGCAACCTCCGTTACGCGTACATCGTCAATGCTCTACATACCTGGATCGGCGATGAAGCACGTATCCACGAAGTCGCTTGCCAGTATCGAGCGATTAATCAAAAAGACGACGTCTTAACTGTAACTGGAACGGTGACCGAGAAAAAAACCGAGGAAGGTGAACAACGGGTATATCTAGACATCAACGTCCTCACCGATGACGATCAATCCACCTGCCCAGGGCATGCAGTCGTGGCATTACCCTAGGAAGTCGGCGATCTTGTTCGTCCGATCGCATTGCTGATGGACTGCCGTATCGGATGCGGTGCTTGCTGCATCGCACCATCTATAAACGTGCCCATGCCCGGCATGCCTCATGGAAAACCCGCGGGAGTCCGCTGCCTTCATCTGAGCGAAGATCGTCGATGCAAACTCTACGATCGTCCAGAGCGTCCAAACATCTGCATGGGGTTTGCGCCCGAATTAGCGTTCTGCGGCACGAGCTTTAACGATGCACTCGATAAGTTCAGCGTCCTCGAACTGGCGACGCGACCAGTTGATTAGTCTATTCAACAGCGTCGGTTCGTGACATCTCAAACCTATGACAGGAAAAACCAATCACATAAAGGAGAACCCTATGACTGCCTGGCGATTGATCCTTAGTTGTGGCTTCCTGGTCAATGTAGGTGGTTGTGCTTCATCCAACTTACCAGGATACCCAATCGTAGACATGAAGGGCGTGAACGCAGCGGCCTACGAGGCCGACCTTTCCGAATGCAGTGAATACGCCAAAGAGGTCGCAGCAGGCAAGCAAGTGGCAATCGGCGCTGCAGCTGGGGCAGCCGTAGGCGGACTGATTGGGGCATCGGTTGGCAACGCCGAGCGAGCCAAACGATCAGCCGGTGCAGGCGCGACGTACGGAGGCGCGCGGGGCGGCATGCATGCGTTAAATGAAAGCAACAAGGTGTTAAGGACTTGCCTCCGTAACCGCGGTTACTCGGTGCTCAATTAACGCGTAAATTCCTAGGCCTTTGACCGCTAAAATGTTCCGTTTGCGGTCGAATCTCTTCCACTAAGACAAGCCTCTGGTATTCTGATTCGTTTGGGAGAGGGGTACCCGATGAACGCCGAAATCGACGCCACGTCGGAGAAGTTTCTGCGCGGCAAGTACGCCATCGTTGGCGTAGGCGAGACGCCGTACACTCGGGGATCCGGGACGACGACGCGCGCCCTTGGTACCCACGCTGTGAGATGCGCGGTCGAAGATGCAGGTCTTGAGATGGACGATATCGACGGCATGCTCTCGTACAGCGGTAACGATTCGATACCGTCGACCGCGGTCGCCGGCGATCTCGGTATTCGACTCAATTTCTACATGGACGTCATGGGTGGCGGATCAAGTACCGAGGCCCTGATTGGTATCGCGATTGGCGTAATCGAGGCCGGGATGTGCAAGACCGTCGTCATCTTCCGTGCCATGAACGGATATTCGCAAATACGAATCGGAGGAACGGGACGAGGATCAGGAGTCCCGAGTCTCAATGGCGACAGCCTTCTTAACCGAGCCTACGGCCAGACGAGCGCTGGACAAGCATTCGCCCAGACATTTATGCGACACATGTACGACTACGGGACCACACCCGAACAAATAGCACACGTGAAAGCGATTCATTCAGAACACGCATCCAACAACCCGAAAGCGTATTACAAGCACCGAGTTACCGTTGACGACGTGCTTTCTAGTCGAATGATCGTGAAGCCCCTCCACCTATTGGACTGTTGCGTTGAGACCGACAATGCGACAGCCATCGTGGTAACACGAATGGATCGTGCCCGCGACTGTCAACATACACCGGCAGTCATCCTTTCAGTCGTCGGGCGATGCTGTAAACCCCGTATCGACAACCACTATCAGGCCGGTCCGATATCGACCGTCGCCGGTCATTACGCCAAAGAAATCTTGTGGCCGAATGCCGGGGTCGGCCCGAGCGACATAGACCTAACAGGATCGTACGACGCCTTTACGTTCACCAGCATGCTGCAGCTCGAGGACTACGGCTTTTGCGAAAAAGGCGATGGTGGTGAATACGTAAGCTCCGGAATCATGCGTCTTGGAGGGGCACGGCCGAACAACACCAGTGGTGGCCATCTCTGCGAAGGATATACCCATGGCATGAATATGGTGATCGAGAACGTGCGTCAGCTCCGAGGAGAGGTTGACGACAGTTGCCCTATCGACGCGAATGGCAAGCGCCAGCACACCTACGATTACTCTGTCGGAGGTTGCCGACAAGTTCGTGACCCGGAAATCACCGCCAATCTCGGTTGGGCGATGCCAGGTACCGGATCGGCACTCGTCATGGAAAAGGGAGACCGATGATGTCACTTCAAGGCGAATACCTTGGCATGTCCGTCGCCATACCAGACCTCGACCGACCCAATCAGGAGTTCTACACCCACTGCGGGCAGGGAGTTCTGCACCTGCAGTCATGCGTGAAGTGCGCCCTACTTCGCTACCCAACCACAACCGCTTGTCCTTGGTGTGCCGAAGCTGAGTACGTCTGGACCCCGGTATCGGGAAGCGGGACGCTGTACTCGTATGGCGAAGTACATCACGCGATCCAACCTATATTTCAACAATTTACACCGTACCTCATCCTACTCGTAGAACTGGATGAGCAACGCGACACGCCAAACCATTTCGATGGATTACGCGTCAACGGTAACCTGGCGGACGCGTCTGGCGAACTAGCAACGCCCGAACTAGCCGCGACCGTTGGGATTGGTAGTCGTCTTCGCGTCGTCTTTAAACCGATCGGTGATGGCATGGCGATACCGCTCTGGACGGTCGACACTGAGGCGGAACAAGAAGCCCCGTGGCGATATCCCGATAACTAGGGGGCATCGGTGCATTTCAACTTGGCAACCGTTAGCGAAGCTGTTTGCGATGTCGTTCCTGATCGTGAAGCCATTATTTTCAAAGACCGTCGCATCACCTATGAAACCCTGCGGAATCGATCGAGACGATTCGCTAACCTGCTCCTCGATCGGGGACTGGGTATACGAACACCCCGCGATCAACTCCAGGATTGGGAATCGGGACAGGATCACCTCGGCATCTATCTATACAACGGTAATGAATACCTCGAAGGCATGTTGGGGGCCTTCAAAGCCCGCCTCGCTCCATTCAACATCAACTACCGCTACGTCGATGAAGAATTGGTTTACTTACTCAACAATGCACAGACACGCGTCCTTCTTTACCACAGCTCTCTCGCAGATCGCGTCAGGAAAATTCGTGACCGAGTTCCATCCATGGAATTACTTGTGCAGGTCGCCGACGATGAAAGCGATCTTCTTACCGGCGCATTGGATTACGAAACAGCTCTATCCGAATCTGACGAAAGTCGGCCCGTCGTAGAATGGAATCCCGATGACCTCTACATCCTCTATACAGGCGGCACCACGGGCATGCCGAAGGGCGTATTGTGGCGCCAAAGCGACGTCCTTATCGCAACCTTAGGTGGTCGTCGAGCCAACGGACATATCCTTGAGAGCCTTGACGAGTATGTTGAACGCGCTCGAGGCATGGGTAGGAAGTCGCTACCGGCGCCTCCTTTCATGCACGGAGCTGGACATTGGAACGCACTACAAATGCTCAATGCGGGTGGCACCGTGGTTATTCAAGACGACGTATTCCGATTCGACCCTAAAAACGTTCTCGAAATTATCACCAGAGAACAAGTCACTACCTTACTAATCGTTGGTGATGCCTTCGGCCGTCCCTTGGCAGACGAACTCGCTAATCACCCTCACGATGTCTCATCGCTACGAAACATCATTACCGGCGGCGCCATAATGACCGCCAACGTTAAAAGGGAACTGATCCAGCTCATACCGCAAATCAACATTATCGATTCGGCAGGCTCGTCGGAAACCGGTGGTCAGGCATCGCATGTGAGCAACGCCCAAGCAGGCGCAGAAACCGGTCGTTTTACCCTAACCGCAAATAACGCGGTATTAGCCGAAGATCTATCGGAAGTATTGGCACCGGGTCACAAGGGGTTAGGTTGGTGGGCCCGCAGCGGCAATATACCCTTGGGTTACTTAGATGACGAAGCGAAAACGCATGAGACGTTTCCAACCGTCAATGGCATCAAATACTCTGTTCCGGGAGACAAAGTACGGCTCTTATCCGATAGCACGCTAGAGCTGCACGGACGCGACTCTGTCACGATCAACTCCGGTGGAGAAAAAATATTTGCCGAAGAAGTGGAACAAGCCGTCAAACACCACTCGGCTGTTTTTGACGCGGTCGTCACCGGACGAAAATCCGATCGGTGGGGAAGCGAAGTCGTTGCAATCGTGCAATTGAAAGAAGGCGCCATGGCTTCTGAGGAAAGTTTACTCGCGGAATGTGAACGCCATATTGCGCGCTACAAACTGCCTAAAGCATTCATCTTTTTAGAAACCATTGTTCGCAGTCCAAGCGGTAAAGCTGACTACCGATGGGCCAAAGATATTGTTGAACGCTGATACGATAACTGGCTCAGCGTCCAACGTAATAAGGCATTACTGAGGTAAATCGAGAAGGAGAGCATCCGTGGGAAGGTTGAGCGAAAAAGTGGCGATCATCACCGGCGGCGCAAGTGGGATGGGCGCGGCCACGGCAAAACGATTCGTCGAGGAAGGGGCTCACGTAATCATTGCGGACTTGCAAGTCGATAAGGGCAACGAGCTCGCGACGTCACTCGGGGACAACGCCAGATTCATCGCCACTGACGTCGGTCGCGAAGCCGATGTGGTTGCCATGATCGAGGTCGCTTCAAGCCAATACGGCCGACTCGACTGTCTATTCAATAATGCCGGTTTCGGCGGCGTCGGTGGCGAAATACACGAGACCGATATGGGTGCCGCATACGAACAAACCGTCTCGGGCTTGCTGACGGGCCCTATTCTTGGAATGAAGCACGCGGCCCCCATTATGCGCGAGCAAAAAGGAGGCAGCATCATCTCAACGGCGAGCGTGGCCGGAATGCGAGGTAGCATGGGGCCGCACGTCTACAGTGCGTTAAAGGCAGCCGTCATTGGTCTCACCCAATCGGTGGCCGTGGAACTCGCAAAAGACTCAGTACGTGTCAACGCCATCTGTCCTGGCGGAATCATGACCCCCATTTTTCTTGGCGACCGCCGTCCCAAAAGTGGATCGAACGAGTCCCTCGAAGAGGTACTTCGCCCCGTGTTCAGCAACATTCAACCGATCCCGAGAGCGGGCGAACCGAAGGACATTGCCAATGCAGCACTATTTTTGGCGAGCGACGAATCAAGCTTCATCACGGGTCACGCGCTAGTCGTGGACGGCGGACTAACCGTCGGGAGACGCCGCGATACACCCGCCAGTGACAGTCCGTTGCGGCGTGCGATCAATTCGATTGCGGATGAGGATGAAGAGTCTTGATCCACAATTTCGACCCATTATATGCATTCGGTAGCCCCCCACACTTAACCGCCACAACATGCAGCTGACGACGGAACAGCTCGGATTCTTCAAGCACAACGGCTACCTCATCGTGCCCGGTGTCATGGATCCGCAGTTATGTGCAAAGGCGCGAGACCGTCTATGGGATTCGTTACCGGCATCTAGCGCGATCAAACGTCACGACCCAAGCACGCATGTTGGCCCTTTCAACGAGCATGACGTCGAGTCCGATCACCTCAATCTCCGTCAAGGTTACCGTTGGCAATTGCGATCGGTGGGTACCGAGCCGCCGCTCATCGATCTGGTGTTTTCGAGCACCCTCCAAACAATCGCTACCCAGTTATTGGGCGACAACATGCTTCGCCCACCTCATGTAGGCGGAAGGCCAATGGGTACACATGGAGCGGCATGGCCCGGAGGACCCGTGGATCCGGCCGATAACGAAGGTGCTCGCGGGATCTACGCCACGCTCCCATACGGTGATAGGCCACGTGAAATAGACCATTGCCATACGGACGGACATCCATTCAATCTAGGCATGGTGGGTCTTATTGACGCAGTCCCTCGTGACGGTGGCGGCTTTAAAGTGTGGCCCGGTTCACACCGGCGTCTTTATCCGACTTTCCAAATGAGTTACGACCAACCACGAATCCCCTACTACCCGCACTTACCAAGCTACAAGGGGATACTGCATACCCCGGAGTACCTTGCGGAAATCAAAAAGATTAACGATGACACACCGGCCGTTGACTGTTGGGGTACCGAAGGCGACGTCGTGCTATGGCATCATCGAACCGCCCACATGGCAGGACACAACTACTCCAATAAGATTCGACAAGCCGTCCTCTACGACTTTACCCGGATCGATCTAGACGGCTCTAGAATCCACGGGCCACGCCAAGACATGTGGCACGACTGGTCGGAAGTCTTGCAACGCGTAAAACCCACCTACTCGGAACCGTTTGCGCAATCGCAACATCTTCTCTAACGAGCAACTCCGCTAATTCGATCCAGATTCGTCAAGCGACTCCCCCATGGCTCGAGCTCGATCAAGGCGACTGGACTCGTCCCTTGGCAAATGACGTTGCGCCTGGATCAGACAGAAAATACTGACCACAAAAATCAACATCGAGCACGCCATGGCATTACGTAATGCCTCTGCGGATTCGAACCCGTTCGCCATAAAGACGTCGCTAATTTGGCCGATCACGTAGGGGCCCAATGCCAGCCCGATAAACGTATTCACAAGGATGTAATACGCCCCCGCCACGGCCCGCATTCGCGGCATCACCAGGTCATTGGCTGTACTTGGCGGAACACCTGGCCAACATGCACCCACGAGCGTGGCGACAAAATTAATCCAAAAGGCAAAGTACAAGCTCTCCGTGTAGATGAGTACCAGGACCGCAGGCACGGTACCTACGATCGCCACGTACCCGAGCACGAGTCGTCCGCTTGGAAATTTGGTCTTAAGCCAATCGGCCGCAATCCCGCCAATCGTGACTCCCAAAAATCCGCCCGCAGCAGCGCCAAGACCAAGCCAGATACCAACCTCAGTCGCCGTCGCTCCGTGTGCGCGCATTAACAACGGAGCGGTCCAAAAACCGACCCCGTATCCGACAAACGCGATCGTGGGAAAGGCAAGCATGGTGTAGATCATGGCCTTCGATCCGAAGATCATCGCAAAGGTCGCTGGATCACGAGACTTAAGCGACTGTGCCCACGAAACCGTCACGTACACGCCGATCCCTGTAGCCACCCATTGTGCGACGGAACCAGTCAGACTAATTAACAACGCGGAACCCAGGGCGATGCCGGACAAGGTAATTAAGTTGAACCGCAATGACGCGCCCGTCCGAATGATCGCCACAATGTTGAAGGGGGGAATGACGGCAGCCATCTCCGTCCTAAGCACATGCAAAGGCTCTGGATGGGGTTTTGTCACAAGACCTTCGCTCAACCCACGGATGGGTTCCCGCAACGTGCGTACCCATGCGGCCATGAATAAGCCGGGAAGACCCACAACCATAAACGCCACGTGCCAACCCTTCAGACCTAGGGGCGGATTAACGGGGTACATGGCCGTCCATTGATCAAGTATCCACCCGCCTAAGACAAGACCGATACCGGCACCGATGTATACGCCCGAGGAGTATATGGCGATGACGGTCGCTCGTCGTTTCGGCGCGTAATAATCTGAAAGCATCGAATACGCTGCCGGCGAAGCACTCGCTTCCCCGATACCGACCCCAATGCGATAAAGCGCGAGGACAGAAAAAGACCGTGCAGTGCCTGACAATGCCGTCATCGCACTCCAGAAAAATAGGCCGGCGGAAATGAGACTCCGACGTACCCACACGTCCGCAAAGCGAGCCAACGGAATACCGAAAACAGCATAAAAAACCGCAAACACGGTGCCGTATAAGAAGCCAATCTGCGCATCGGTGACGCCCAGATCGGCCTTAATGTCTTCGGCCAATATCGATAGGATCTGCCGATCAATAAAGTTGAAGACGTAAACAAGGACGAGCACGGCGAGAACGTAGTGCGAGTATAGCCCGCCAATCTTCTGCCGACGGCCGTCCTCACGCGTCCCATTCGGTGCTGCGTCGCCGCTCATACCTTTCCCTCCATTGGTGTCGTCAAGCCACCTACTACATCGTACTACCATGTGCCGTTGCATGGGGTTGTCCATATACTTGCAACTCTCTGCTGTATCTCTGCTATGGAATCCGGGGGGAAAGCAATGCCATATATCACGGATCGAGTTGTTCACGACGCTGACTCGCATGCAATGGAACTACCGGACTGGTTCAGTGAATTCGGAACCGAGAAAGTCAAAAAAGCTTTTAACCACCGCTTCAAGTACGGCATCGACCTACAAGAATTGTCTACGCTTCATAAAAGCCCCGAATATCGATCACGGAACGAAGCAGAGATCATGTCTCGAAAGAATTATCAGGCCCTTGGTGCCTTCGATCGAGACGACCGCTCCGAGGCGGTCGACCACATAGGAGTCACGTCCCAATTAGTTTTTCCAACCAGCCCCAACGTCTGGCTCGAACAACTTGAACACGGCGACGATATCGATCTGCTTTACCAAGTAGCCGAAGCCACGAATCGCGCACAGGCGGATTTTTGCGCTAATGACCCTAGGCTCTTCCCCGTCGGGTACGTTCCACTCGCCGACCTCGAACGAACCGCCTACGCAGTAGAAAACGCATTGTCTCTCGGCGCCAACGCGTTATTGATTCCCTGGGCCTGTCCAAAAAACCATGCGACCAGTCACATCGCGCTCGATGCCCTATGGTCTCGCGCGGAAGAAGCCCGCGTACCGATCCTTTTCCACGTCGGTGCCGCCGATCGTGTCCTCCCAAACGCGCACTCAAACAATGGTCTACCGCCCGTTGCAGACTTTCATGGCGGTGAAGAAAACTTTCGTTCAATTTCTTATATGGCGATCTCTCAAGGGCCTATACAGGCTCTGTCGATGCTCATTTTTGATGGCGTTTTAGACCGTTTTCCCGCGTTGAAATTCGGCGTCATTGAGCTTGGCGCAGTGTGGCTTCCAGGGTTCATGCGGCAACTCGATTCAGCATTTGAAGCATTTTCGAGACACGAAGAAAGGCTTCAGAAACTGTCTCTAAAACCCAGCGAATACGTCCGCCGGCAGGTTCGGATCACTCCCTACCCGACCGAGCCGGCCGGTTGGATTATCAGCCAGACGTCTCCAGACATATGCATGTTTTCCACCGATTATCCTCACGTTGAGGGTGGTCGTAATCCGTTAGGCAGGTTCGATAAGTCAACGAGTGCATTGGTGGAATCCGATCGCGATCGTTTTTTTCGAGCAAATTTCGAAGACCTCATGGGGTCCGCGTTTGAAGGAGCGCAAACATGAAATTAGGCGTCGTATTCCCACAAACCGAAATCGGGTCCGATCCGGCCGACATAGCCCAGTTTGCAACCACGGCAGAAGAACTGGGTTACGACCACCTGATCGCTTACGATCACGTGCTTGGTGCAAATACCGCCAGTCGTCCCGATTGGCAAGGTCCGTACACATCCGAGAGCATGTTCCACGAACCTTTCGTACTTTTCGGTTATCTCGCCGGCCTCACTGAGGCGATCGAACTCGTTACAGCCGTCATTATCCTGCCACAACGCCAAACGGCACTGGTTGCGAAACAAGCCGCATGCGTCGACGTCATATCTCGCGGACGGCTACGTCTCGGTATTGGTACCGGCTGGAACGCAGTCGAATACGATTCGCTCAATGAAAATTTTTCCAACCGAGGACGTCGCTCCGAAGAACAGATAGACGTCATCAGAAAACTCTGGGCTAATGAAACGATTACGTTTAACGGCGAGTGGCATCAGATCGAGGATGCCGGGATCAACCCTTTGCCCGAAGCACGGCGGATACCCATCTGGCTAGGAGGGATGGCACCACAAGTCATTGATCGCGTCGGCCGAATCGCCGACGGATGGTTCCCGTTCCTTAATCCCAATCTGGGTCAGCAACTAAAGGATGTCCATCGATCTGCTGAAAAGGCGGGCCGCGACCCAACAGCGATTGGCGTCGAATGCATAGCGCCTTTGAACAACGGCAGCGACCAGTTGAAAAACCTCCAGGACATCGGCGTCACTCACGTGGCAGTGGTTACCATGAACTCAGGATTACGCGGCGCTCAACAACATATTGATGCGATTAAACGCTATCGCGATGCTATCGGCGATATCGTCGGTTAAGCCCGCGGCGCAAGCTTGAATCGTCTGCGCGTTTGACCTGTGGGCTAGAGGCCTGCACGATGGACGGCCCCTCCCAACCAAGGAACAGACGTGACCCAGCCAACTCCTGGATCCGACGACTGGCTCGAGCTAGTCGGAGAAGACATCGTCGATCCAGCTCGACCCATTGTGGATCCACACCACCATCTCTGGGATCGACCGGGCTCAACCTACGTGCTCGACGAATTGTGGAGAGATACAGAATCCGGTCACAACGTCCAGAAAACAGTATTCGTTGAATGTCACTCGGCCTATCGAACGGACGGACCCGAACAATTACGTCCAGTTGGCGAAACCAGCTTCGTCGCCGCAATTGCCGAAGCGAGCGCGTCCGGAGACGGCGCGACCATCGCAGGCATAGTCGGACACGCCGACCTGACTCTCGGTGAAGCCGTCGAAGAGGTGCTAGCCGCACACACCGCGGCAGGGGCCGGGCTTTTTAGGGGAATTCGCCACGCGGGCGCCCATACCGAAGTACCCGAAGAACTGATGATTCCCGGTCGAGCGCCAGAAGGCTTATACCAATCCACAGAATTCCAGAACGGTGTGCGGACTCTGGGTCGACTAGACCTCACCTACGATACCTGGCAGTACCACTACCAATTACCCGAGTTAACGGAACTTGCGCGCTCCTGCCCGGACACCATCATGATAATTGATCACTTCAGCACCCCCATTGGGGTGGGTCGTTTTGCTGGTCGGCGAGAGGAAATTTTCGACCAATGGAAAACTGATTTCGCGGAACTCGCGCGATGTCCCAACGTAGTCGCCAAGTTGGGTGGCATTGCAATGCCAGACAACGGGTTCGGCTGGCACACGCGTCAAACGCCCGCAACGTCGGACGAATTGCGACTTGCACACGCGCCCTACTACCTGCACGCCATCGAGAGCTTCGGCGCCGATCGATGCATGCTGGAGAGTAATTTTCCTGTTGATCGATTCTCAATTTCATATCACGTCCTATGGAATGGTCTTAAGAAAATCACCGCTGCATTTTCGGAATCCGAGAAAAACGATCTCTTTAGTGGAACCGCCACGCGGGTTTATAAACTCTGAATAAACCAGAAGACCCGCCACACCTTCGACGTAATATCGCTGCACAGCTAGGTCACGGGATGTTCGGGCAGACCGGGATGCGCTTGGTGTCCGCACCGACGTTCATGCCCGCCTATTTGTTTGCATTGTCCGGCTCAGAATTTGTGGTCGGTCTGACCCGGGCGTTGCAAGCAGCCGGTACGGTGATATCCCCCGTCATCGGTGCCAGTACCGTCGGCCACCGGCAACGGGTGCTGAGTGCCACGCTTATTACGGCGGCGATGATGCGCATTCAAATCCTCGGTCTCGCACTGTCCGGGTTCTTCCTCGGCCAGCGCGCACTGCTTCCTGCCATTGTCGTTTTCTTGACCTTCATGGGCTTCTTCCAAGGAATGGCCCAAGTCACCATGAATACGCTTCGTGCAAGGGTCATCCCCGTACATCGGCGCGGGATTGTCAGTGGTACGAGGAACTTTTTGGCCGGGTTTACGTCGGCCGGCGTGTCCTATCTCGCTGGCGCGTATGTTCTCGAAAATAACCTATTAGGCAACGGGTACGGTAGCGTGTTCCTCATCGCTTTCGGGATAGCGACTCTCGGTCTCGGGGCGCTCGCGTTTACTCGCGAAACAGAAACGAAAATGGTCCGTCCGAGAGAGTCCACCCGCGAAACGTTGCGGGCGATTCCAGCACTACTCCGCGACAATCCAGATTTCGCTAGGTTTTTTATCGCTCGTGCACTCGGATCGAGCGGTCGAATGGCACTTCCTTTTTACATTCTCTACGCCGGCACACAGATGGAACTGACCGGTACCGTCCTCGGTCTTCTCACCACCGTATGGATGATCACATCAAGCACATCCAACCTGTTTTGGGGGCTACTAGCAGACAGACGCGGTTACCGAGTTGTCATGATCGCGACATTAACAATCTGGACGCTTTCCCACGTGCAATTGTTATTTGTGGAGTCGCTATCAGGAGTCATCGCGTTCTTCATCGTCATGGGTATTCCCTCAGGCGGATTCAACCAATCAGGTCAAAACATGGTCTTGGAATTTGGCGATACTGAGGATATTCCCATACGACTCGCGGCCTCCGGAAGTGTCGTAAATTTCGTTGGCGCGATTGGACCGCTACTCGGTGGACTTATCGTCTGGGCGTTCTCTTACCCAGCACTATTCATCGTCACCATTGCCCTACAATTGGTCGGACTCCTGATTCTAGTGCGTTGGGTTCCGGAACCGCGACGCCGGCACATGGACACCGGTAGAACGCGGAATCGATTCACTTAGTAAGATCAGCGCGAATTCGTTAAATAACGCTAACCAATTGATTTTGTTATAGTCGCCGGCCCAAAAAAATCCTGTTTCGATGATCGAAGACGACGCTCGAACTCACATACTCCCTCATCAACACAAGCTTGGCGGTGTAATTCACGCGCTCCATGATTTGATGCGCGTCTACGGTTACATTCACGAGGAACACCTCCCTATTGTCGCCGACGTCTTCAACAATAGTGTGGCCGAGGTCAGAGGGCTCGTCAGCTTCTATGAAGACTTCAAGACCCATATACCGGCGCATACCACCATTCGAGTTTGCCAGGCGGAAGCCTGCCAAGCCGTTGGAAGCAGACAATTAACAAAGGAGCTGGAAACATTCTACCGAACGGAATTAGGACATCGGGGGAAAGATGTCGAACTCGAGGCCGTGTACTGCCTCGGTTTGTGCGCCTCGGGTCCAGCAATCCAGTTCAACGATAGGCTGATTGCTAAAGCGAGCATCGAGAAGTTACGGGTACCTGGATGACTATCGCGTACGTCCCTCTCGATTCTGTTGCCGTCGCGATGGAGGCGAACGCGGTCGCGGCTCAACTAGCGGAGGCTGGAGCTACTGTTATCCGAAACGGCTCGCGTGGTCTCGCTTGGCTAGAACCTCTAATTGAAGTCCAAGATGAAAAAGACCGAGTGGCTTATGGCCCGGTAACCCCCGAGACCGTCGCCGAACTCATCTCCGACGGCGTTCTTCACCACCAATTAATTCGTCATCCACTCTACATAGGCTCCATCGAAAATCATGATTTTTTGCGATCGCAACATCGACTCGTATTTGACCGGGTAGGATACGACTCGCCGGTCGATTTCCCCGATCCCACCGACACGCTTAATGCACTCGCAATGTCACCGGACGCCCTGATCGACATGATTGAAACATCAGGGCTACGGGGTCGCGGGGGTGCCGGCTTTCCCGCCCACATCAAGTGGCGAACCGTCAGAGGAACGGAAGCCCCCGCGAAATACTTGGTCTGCAATGCCGATGAAGGTGACTCGGGCACGTTTGCGGATCGGTTATTACTGGAGGGCGATCCATTCCGCTTGATTGAGGGCATGGTGATCGCTGGATACGCGACAGGTGCCAAACTTGGCATAGTTTATCTTCGATCCGAATACCCCGTCGCCAAAACCATATTTCTCCAAGCGCTTGAAATCGCTCGCGCACGCAATCTGATCGGGCGCAACGTACTCGGCTCCGATTTCGACTTTGATCTCGAATTATTCGTAGGTGCGGGCGCTTATATTTGTGGCGAGGAAACCTCACTGCTCGAAAGTCTCGAGGGCCGACGTGGTCAAATACGCGTTAAACCACCGGTCCCGGCGATCAGCGGTCTGCTTTCAATGCCGACATTAGTCCATAACGTCATCAGCTTTGCATCCGTCCCCGCCATCGTACGTTTAGGCGGTGACGCGTATCGAGACTTAGGTGTCGCTCCGTCGTCCGGTACTATGAGTTTTCAGCTTGCGGGAAACGTCAAGCGGGGCGGTCTTATCGAAGTGCCGTTTGGAATAACACTTCGCGAAATGGTCGAAGGATATGGCCAAGGGACCCTCTCGGGACGACCATTCAAAACACTTCAAATTGGCGGCCCTCTAGGTGCTTACCTTTCCCATCAAGAACTCGACACTCCACTCACTTATGAAGCCATGACGGATATCGGTGCAGGCATTGGTCACGGCGGCCTGGTGATCTTCGACGATACCGTGGACCTTGCCGAACAGGCTCGATACGCGTTCGAATTTTGTGAGTTGGAATCCTGCGGAAAATGCACGCCATGTCGCATCGGTTCGGTGCGCGGTAAAGAGACAATGGAACAAATAATCGGCGGTCGCGCAACTGACCGAGAATTCAATATGATAGACGATCTATGCGAGGTCATGGATCGGACCAGCCTGTGCCAAATGGGTGGCATGACGCCAATTCCAGTGCGTAGCGCGATGGAGCGATTTCAGCAAGACTTTCGTCACAGGACAAAGCCATGAGGCGAATAGAAAACGACCTCGGAACACCGGCCCCACGAGGTGCTCAAAACGCCACGGTGTCGTTAACGATCGACGGTGCACCCTTAACCGTGCCCGAAGGCACGTCCATCATGAGAGCCGCTCGCGAAGCAGGGATCATGGTTCCAAAACTTTGCTCAACCGACACTCTCAACGCGTTTGGTTCTTGCAGACTTTGTATGGTGGAAATCGAAGGCCGAAACGGTCTTAGCGCATCTTGCACGGAGCCTGTTAGCGAAGGCATGTCGGTTCGAACGCAGACCGAAGAATTGGCCCGGCTGCGACGCGGCGTCATGGAGCTCTATATCTCGGACCATCCCCTCGACTGTCTCACCTGTGCCGCCAACGGCGATTGCGAACTTCAAGACATGGCGGGCGCCGTTGGATTACGGGAAGTTCGATATGCCGAAGGCGCTAGTCATTTAGTAACTGAAAAAGACCTATCCAACCCTTATTTCGCCTTCGACGGATCCAAATGCATCGTCTGCTCGAGATGCGTACGCGCGTGCGAGGAGGTCCAGGGAACCTACGCACTGACGGTGGACGGCCGCGGATTTCAATCCAAAATCAAAACCAGTACTGAACAATTTTTCGATTCTGAATGCGTCTCCTGTGGGGCCTGCGTCCAGGCCTGCCCTACCGCGACGTTAATAGAGAAATCTGTCATTGATCACGGCGTGCCCGATCGGTCGGTTCTTACCACCTGTGCCTATTGCGGTGTTGGCTGCTCCTTTAAAGCGGAGCTCAAGGGCGACCAGGTCGTACGCATGGTTCCCTACAAAGACGGTATGGCAAATCACGGTCATTCCTGCGTTAAAGGTCGATTCGCTTGGGGTTACGCACAACACCAGGATCGAATTACCACACCGATGATTCGGCAAACGACCGATGACCCGTGGGAAGAAGTTTCCTGGGACACAGCGGTCGATTTCGCGGCCAAGAGATTACAAGCAGTTCAAAAACGCTACGGAGCCGATTCGATTGGCGGCATCACGTCATCGCGTTGCACCAATGAAGAAGTTTGGCTCGTCCAAAAAATGGTCCGTACCGCATTCGGTAACAACAACGTCGATACCTGCGCACGCGTCTGCCACTCGCCGACTGGCTATGGCTTGAAGCAAACCTTCGGGACTTCAGCTGGAACACAGAACTTTGATTCGGTCGCTGACGCTGATGTTCTGGTTGTGATCGGAGCAAACCCGACCGAGGGCCATCCGGTCTTCGCGTCCCAGATGAAGCGTCGGCTCCATGAAGGCGCACATCTCGTGGTCGTCGATCCGAGGAAAATTGCGTTGGTTCGTTCGCCTCATGTCGAGGCAAACTTTCATCTTCCGTTACAACCCGGGACCAACGTGCCGATCATGAACGCCTTCGCGCACGTCGTGGTCACCGAAGATCTGATCGACCACAATTTTGTGCGCGAACGATGTGACCTCCAAACATTCGCGGAATGGGAAGATTTCGTACGCCAGCCAGAAAACTCGCCGGAACAAGTCGCCGTCATCGCCGGCGTGCTAGCCGAAGACATTCGTGCCGCGGCTCGCCTTTACGCAAACGCCGATAATGCAGCAATCTACTATGGCCTCGGTGTGACCGAACACAGTCAGGGTTCAACGATGGTGATGGCCATGGCAAATCTTGCGATGGCAACCGGCAACATCGGCCGCTCAGGGGTCGGTGTAAACCCGTTACGCGGCCAAAACAACGTCCAAGGTTCCTGCGATATGGGGTCGTTTCCCCACGAATTATCCGGATACCGGCCCGTCGGCGATCCCGAAACACGAGAACTTTTCCGTAAACATTGGGACGTCGAGCTCAACCCAGAGCCTGGTTTTCGCATCCCCAACATGCTCGACGAAGCCTGCGCTGGCCGCTTCAAGGGCTTGTACGTGCAGGGGGAAGACATCGCCCAATCGGATCCCAATACCCAACATGTCGAACAAGCGCTCAATACCATGGAATGCGTGATCGTTCAGGATCTTTTCCTCAACGAGACGGCAAAGTTTGCCCACGTCTTTTTGCCAGGAACTTCATTTCTCGAGAAAGATGGAACGTTCATCAATGCTGAGCGCCGCATCAATCGAGTTCGTCCAGTAGCGAGCCCCAAAACCGGAATGGAGGAGTGGCGTGTTACCGCCGCGCTATCGAACGCTCTCGGGTACCCAATGAACTATACATCTGCCGCCGAAATCATGGACGAAATCGCGGCGCTCACGCCCAGCTTTTCAGGCGTCTCGTTCAGGCATTTGGATGAGGTCAACAGCGTGCAGTGGCCTTGCAATTCCGAAGCGCCACTAGGCACCCCGGTAATGCACGTGGATGAGTTTGTACGTGGTAAAGGCTGCTTTGTACTGACCGAATACCAGCCAACCGAAGAAGCAGCCAACCGGAAATTCCCACTGTTATTGACGACCGGTCGTAAGCTTCACCAATACAACGTTGGCGCGCAGACACGCCGGACGAAAAATTCGAAATGGCTCGAAGCGGACACGCTCGAGATTCATCCAACCGATGCGGAAATGCGTGGAGTTCGCCACGGCGAATGGGTATCGATCACAAGCCGTATGGGTGAGATCACCTTACGCGCAGAGATCACGGAACGCGTCGTTCCCGGCGTCGTTTACACAACGTTCCACCATCCATCGACGGGAACCAACGTTATAACGACGGATCTCTCAGACTGGGCCACCAATTGCCCAGAATATAAAGTAACGGCAGTCGAGATTCGGCCCGCGAACCATCGTTCGGATTGGCAGAAGCAATTTGACGAGAGGGAGCGAGCACAATCCGATTTACTCCCCGCCGGTGGTCGATGACTACGCTTGAGACCACACATTTGCCGGTAGCGAGTACTCGGGTACCCGTCGAACTTGTCAACCATGAGACGACAAATATCGAGGATTTCGTGAGCGTCGAGGAGCCGCTGGAAATCCGACTTGCGTACGGACCCGTGGACGCCAGGCTCGAACAAAGCATTTCAATCACCATGCGCACGCCGGGGAATGACCTTGAGCTAACGCAAGGGTTTCTCTTTGGAGAGGGCATTGTTCACGCCACATCGGATGTCCTTGGAGTTGAACACTGCGGACCACCTTCACCCGATAAAGGTATCCACAACGTGGTTCGCATCGAGTTATCAGAAACGGCGCAGTTTGATCCCGACGCGCTACTCCGCCATACATTTACGAGTTCAAGCTGCGGCATCTGCGGTAAAACGTCATTGGACGCGGTCAAGGCCATCGTGCCGAATTACAAACCAAAAGGTTTTGCTGTCAATGGCCGTCAGCTGAAGGCTCTCCCCGAACGACTCCTAACCCGTCAAACCGAGTTTGTCCGAACAGGCGGATTACATGCCTCAGCATCATTTGATCCGACCGGCCAGATCGAACGTATCAGAGAAGACGTGGGACGCCACAATGCACTCGATAAACTCGTCGGTTCGTACCTCGATTCCGGGATTGATACGTTGCGCGAACGTGGGGTACTGCTGTCAGGGCGAGCCAGTTTCGAATTGGTGCAAAAAGCCGCAGTCGCCGGCATTCCCCTCATCGCATCAATCGGACCGCCATCGAGCTTAGCCATCGAGCTGGCCTCATCTCACGATATGACGTTGGTCGGTTTCCTGAAAGCCGACCGGTTCAACGTGTACTCGGGTGGAGCAATCGAAGCTTGATTAATGCCGCAGATATCACCGCGCTGCTCTTATGCGGGGGCAAAGGCGCACGACTCGGCGGTCAAGACAAGCCCCTGCTCTCACTCGGTAGTGACAAAATCATCGACCATTTGCTGACGCGTCTTAAATCTCAGACCGGCGAAATCATCATCTCCTGTTCGCGCAACGTTGCCCGTTATGAAGCCTACAAAGTACGCATTATCGTCGATGAGACCCCCGACGAAGGTCCACTCGGTGGTCTTCAGTCTGCCTTTAAGGCCATAGATACGGAGTGGGCGTTAACGTGCCCCGGCGATATTCCATTCCTCGCTCAAGAACTGGTGACTCGTATGAGCGACGATGCTGAACGACAAGGCGTCGCCGTGCCCTTTGCCGACAATGAACGCCAGAACTTGTGCCTCCTTATCAACCGAAAACGACGCGATGATCTTGTTGAATTCTATGCACAGGGTGGTCGTGCCGTGAAACGTTGGTTGGATCATGCCTCCATTCAGTCAACCGACCTTTCCGATCTAGGGCCTTCCTTTTTTAACGTCAACACGGCGCACGAGCTCGAAGAAGCTATCGAGCGCTCCAACCAGCCGGTTCGACCATGAACCGGCACGTCGCGGTAGCCGTATCGATAATCGCCACGTTTTGGAACGCGTACCCGGGTTTAGCAAATGAGCCCGGTGCCGATATCTACCAGACGCGTTGCGCCGTCTGCCATACCGGCACCAACAAAAACGCAGGTCCATCGTTGGATTCCATTCAGGCAATGAGCAGCGCCGAGATTCGCTTCACGCTTCTCGAGGGAAAAATGAAAGGGCATGCGAGCAGCCTTTCCGATTCGCAACTGGAATCCTTGTTGAGATTCCTCGTGGGGGACCGACCAGACGCCACAATCGTTATTGGTTCGAGCACTGCATGTTCCAACAATCCGATTTCATTTGACGCAACCATGACGAGTTGGGGGTTCAACGCCCAGAACACTCGCCACCAAAGCCATACGTTAATCAACACCGAGAGCATCAATAGGCTTGAGCTTGCCTGGTCGTTTGGTTTGCCCGAAACATCGACCGCCAGGTCCCAACCGATAATCACCGATAACACCGTATTTGTCGCATCGACTAGCGGTCACGTATACGCGTTGGATCGGGCATCCGGTTGCGAACGTTGGCACTACCGCTCGGAAAATCCATTGCGAACATCTCTGACCCTTGGAACCGTGAACTCGAGCCCCGCTCTTTTTATTGGCGACCAGCGGCGCGGCGTCCTCGCCATCGACGCCAACAGAGGAGACCTCCTTTGGAGGAGCCAGGTCGGTCTCTTCGATGCTTCCATGCTCACGGGAGGAACCGTCCAGCACGGTAACCGCTTATTCGTGCCTATCTCAGCCTTCGGCGTCGCGCTGGCGCAAAATCCCGACTACGAATGTTGCAAAAGTCACGGCGGCGTGCGGGCTCTCGATGCTGACACGGGCAACATTCTATGGACGGCCCACATGACCGCTAACGCAGAGAAGACGTACGAGAGTAGTGCCGGGACACAAATGTGGGGCCCGTCCGGGGCGCCTGTTTGGACAACGCCTGCAATCGACCCGAAACGCAGGCGCATCTATGTAGGTACGGGAGAAAACACATCGACACCCGCGACGGAACTTTCCGACGCAATCGTGGCAATCAACATGGATACCGGTGAGATCGTCTGGAGCTATCAAGGCACCAGCGGTGACGCATTCAATATGGCATGTGGGTGGCGACGCGGTCCAAGTTGTCCAAAAGAAAATGGCCCCGATTTCGACTTCGGCGCTTCCCCTGTGATGGCGACACTGAGTAATGGTCGAGATGTCATCGTGGCCGGTCAAAAATCCGGCGACGTCCACTGCCTGGACGCGGAAACCGGAACGCTCATTTGGCGAACCAAAGTCGGGCAAGGTTCCGCGCTGGGAGGGATCCATTGGGGCATCGCGGTCTCGAAAGACCGCGTCGTTGTCCCCGTCGCGGATCCTGGTTCCGCGCGCGGTGATTACCAACCGACGCCCGGGGTGTACGTTCTCGATCTCGACACCGGCAAGGTTATTTGGTCGCACAAAGCCGAGCGCGGTTGCACCCCGGAAAACGGCGAACAACAGCGCGCACGTCGTCGCAGTGGCGGCAATCGATGGCCTGCGTGTCCTCGACGGTACGCGTTTTCTGCAGCCGCAAGCAGCACTCCTCAACTGGCATTGGCGAGCGCCCTCAACGGTCGCACCATGGCCTTCGACCTCTCAGATGGGACTGTCCTTTGGGAGTACGACACAGTTCAACAATTCGACACCGTAAACGGAGTCGAGGCACACGGCGGCGCGATTGATAGCGCCGGCGCCCAAGTTGTCGATGACATGCTTTTCGTCCAGTCAGGCTACGGCATGTTTGGGCAAATGCCGGGAAACGTTCTGCTCGCTTATCGGCTGCAGAATCCGAAATTGAACTCGAAAGACTAATTCTTCTCTGCACGAATTTGATTCCGATGAAAGCGGGTTTTCAGTACCGCTCGCCAGTATCATGGCCTAAACGGTAGCCCGGACGAATCGATGTACACATCCTCGAGTGACGCGCTCCATGTCGAACAACGCGACGCCCAGTTACGGATTCACTTCAGCCGGCCGACGATCAATTACGCCATGCTTGAAGCGCTTACCGCGTGCGTCCTTGAGGCAACAGCCGACGACGAAATTCGTGCACTGATCGTTAACGTGAGCGCCGACGGCGACGACGGTAACGATATGGGACCCTGGCCGGATCGCCTACGGCACCGGCACCCCGAAGGTAACCACGGGGCAGGACCGCTCGTCGAGCAGGATGCGATTCGGGCGTTGCGTCGATTCATGAAACCCACCGTCGCCCTCATGGAAAACGTTGTAAATGGACTCGCAATTGATCTCGCTGCCGCCTGCGATGTACGCATTGCGAGCGCGACAACCACGCTAACCGACTCGCGTATTCACCAAGGTCGAACAGCATCAACGGGCATCACCTACATGCTCCCAAAACTTATCGGTCAATCGCAGGCGATGCGAATCTTGTTACTCGGAGAAACGCTGTCCGCCGCAGAACTTCGGAGAATTCACTTTGTCCATGAGGTCGTTGAGGATGCCGAATTTGCAGAACATGCGATCACATTGGCGAACCAAATCGCGACCATGGCAACGCGCGCCTGGGAAGTTCATAAAATGCAGGTCGTGCCTCAGCTGGACCTCGGCTTTGACGCAGCCATGGTACACAGTCTCGGTATCCGCCAGACCCACGTCATCGAAGATCGTGCCGAAGGAATGCGCGCGTGGCGTGAAAAACGCGATCCGGAGTTTACCGGTCGATGAGCTCTAGCGAAGCACTCAGGATTGAAGACAGCGGCCCGGTTAGGCACCTTATTCTAAATCGCCCCGAAAAATTGAATGCCATCGACATTACCCAACACGAGCGTCTGATGGCAGCTTTCCTCGAAGCGGAACGCAATTCCGATATTCGAGTCCTTGCGCTTTCTGGCGAGGGCCGCGGATTTTGTGCCGGCGATGATTTAACGGCCGAGAAACGCATGGGCCCCAACCCTCACGCTAAACGCGCCGTCGACCTAGAAATGGGATCCGGCCCCGCGGTCCTACTCGAATCTTGTGCGATTTTGCGTCGACTGACCAAACCCACGGTCGCGCTGATCCACGGCGTCGCGCTAGGATCGGGCTATGACTACAGCCTCTCCTGTGATTTCAGGTTGGTGACGGAAGATATTCGCTTCGGCGATCCGCGTATCGACCGTGCGCTTTGGGCAGCTGAGGGTTGGTCATATAAGTTGCCCCGACTGACGAATCAGTCCGTCGTGACCCCCATTGCTTATCTAGGCCGCCTTATGAACGGAAATCAGGCGCTTGAGTACGGACTCGCACACGCGATCCTGGACATCGAATCCGATATACGAGAGGCGGCTCGACCCTTTTTGGTCGCGCTCAGTCTTCTTGACACCAATGCATACGCGTCCACCAAAGCCGCGATCCTCGACGGGCTCGACGCGACGTTCGAGCAATCCTTAACCATGCAAGCGACGCATCCATGACGTTATTGACCGACGAAGAAGTTCAGGAGTTTATCGTCAACGGATTCTTGCGGTTACAGCCTGATGTCGACCCCAAGGTCCATGCAGACATCGATCAGAGACTTCGTTTCGCAACCGAACAAGAATTCCCCATGGGAAACAACATCGTGTCACGGGTCCCCGCATTGTGGGACGTCGTCCGATGCCCACGCGTTCACGGTGCCCTCGTGAGTCTGCTTGGAGCCGGCTATTTCGTGCATCCTCATCGTGCAATACACACGAGCGTCCCGGTCGAAGATCCAAGCGTCAGTTACCCAGAAGACCACCCCGGCCCTCCGCTTGGGAAAGGCTCGATGGCTGGATCAGGCTGGCACCAGGATGCACAAAGCCCACTCTCTCGGATGCGCCATCACGTCCCACGGTATCTGATCGGATTCTATTTCCCACACGACACACCCAAATTAATGGGTCCAACCAGAGTGCAAGCCGGCAGTTATCTGTACGCGCATCCGGTCGCACCCCACGGCGTCGTGATACCCGAAGACGTGACCGCGGGTACATTCTTCTTGTTGCATTTCGACACCGTTCACGCCGGTTGGGTCAACCGCCTAGACCAAACACGCTACATGGTGAAGTTCGTGTTCACGCGTACGGAACACCCGACCTCCCCCGCGTGGAATCACGACAACTCACGCTGGCAGCGCCCGACAACTTGTATTCCGACGTTCGACGTGGAGCCCGCTTGGTCCTTTATTTGGGACTGGATGCGCGGGGAAGCGCAAACGAACCGGCCCGCACCATCTGAAAGCGCGAACCACCACGCCGCATTGAACGGTGTTAATCAAATAGAGCGTTTGAACGCGATCTATAGCCTCGCTCACAGATCCGAAATTGAAGATCTAACGGGCCGCATTGAATCACTGAGTGGGTTAGGTCTGCATGAGCGGTCCTTGGCGATAGACAAGAACGGAAAACAGCAAGCGCGAGATGCTATCGAGGGATATCCTCGGCGGTGGAACGAGCGGGCGGTGGTGGTAGACGATGCCGCCTACTCTCTCGCCGCTGTCGGGAAAGAAGCGGTCCCGGCGCTGACGTCATTACTTCGTACAGAAGACCCATGGGTCGTGATCAACGCACTGTTCGCACTCGGAGAAATCGGGCCTACGGCACGAAACGCATTGCCACACGTGATCCGATTACTCGAACACTCCAAACAACAAGTCGTTCGGCAAGCTTTGGACACGCTCGGCGCGATCGGTGGTGACGTTGGCGAAGCGCTGCCGCAAATACACGCGCTTCTCCAAGAAACAAATCCCGACTGGCAAAGTCCCGAAGTTGTTCGGGGCTGGACCGGACAAGATCAGGTGCGTTTAAACGCTGTCCTCGCCATCCTCTCGTGCCTGAACGAACCCGCTAACCATGCTTCTATCGAATCGATGTTGATCGCCTCCCTCGATGATCCAAACGGTTATGTCCCCGCGGTTGCCACCGAAGCGCTCGTGAGGTTGGGTTCAAAAACCGCCATCGAAGCATCCGTCCGCTATCTGCAGGACCGACGTTGGGATGACACACTAATTGGACGCGTCAAACCTTACTAGATCGGCACCGGTTCTTGTTCGCCAGAAAGTAGCCAACGAATCATTGGTAAATGCTCTCGTCCCTGAAAGGTCTGACCCTCGACAAGGTACATGGGGGCATTAAATACACCTTCCGCTTCCAACGATGTACGAAGCGAGTCTAGTTCTTCTCGCATGGCGCCTGGGTCAAACGCAGTCGTACCTGACGAAGCAAGCGCATCGCTAACGGACCGGACATCATCAAGGTCCATCGACCCCGACCAAAAACGCGAAAATACGGTTTGCGCATAATGCAGACCGTCGCCCTCCCGATTGCCCCAGAGGAGCCCTAGCAACGACATTGTCGAGTCAACGCCACGGTTATCTGCAATGAGCTCAATATTCTGCAGCTCGGCGTAACGCTTAAGATCGGCCCCGTAATACTCTGCCCGTACGCGGGCATGACGTTCACTGACCGTCTCTTCGCCATCTACCTGCGAGAGAACCGATACCTCCGTTCGGTAAGGTAACAATTCAAGGGGCACGCCGAGCTCCTCGGCCAGAGCCACGGTAGGCCCCAGCGAAAGCCATGACAGGGCGTTCTTAAAGTCGATCACCAACCGAATCAAGGTTTTATCTCGGGGAAGTGCTGATAGGCGATATCGGGCGCCGAACCATGTTTCCCACCCAAAATCCAACGAATCATCGGCAGGTGTTCCCGACCAAAGAATCGCTCACCCTCAATCACATATGTCGGCACGCCAAAAATTCCTGCTGGATGCAACGCGTCTTGCAATTGGTCGTGAAGCTCGCGGCCGTCGCCCGCCAAATACTCTCGAAAACCGCTTACAGCACATCCAGATTCACCAAGCACTGTCTCAAGTACAGTCGGATCTTCAATGTCCAGCTCACGCCGCCAGAATCGCTCAAAGATCCGATCCATATATGCCATGAGCTGAGCGCTTCCATGGTCTTTGGCCCACAGCATGCCAATGGAGGCGCCAGACGAATCCCAAATCTTTTGAGGGCCGTAGAGGATCATGTCTTTCAGCCGGGCATAACGCTTTGCATCCATGTAACCGTAGCGAACGCCATTCCACTGTCTCGGCGTTCGGTTGTCCTCAACTACGTTGCCCTTGTCATCCGTTCGCGCGGAACCCAAGAAACTTGGAATGTCGAGCGTTAAAGGACGCCAATCGATTTTGATCTGATAGTCACGCTCCAATTGAGCGGTCGGATCTTTCGCCAGGTACGCGTACGGGCTCTTGAAGTCGAGGTAGACGATGAGCGAATGATCCGAAATCAGCGGGTTCATCCGACGCATGATAAGCTCGGTTGCTTTTCTGCGCGAACCAGTCAAACGAAGAACCATGAGCTGGAAAGACGACGTTGATGAACTAAAACGCCAGATCGAAATGGCTGAACAAATGGGCGGCGGCGACAGCGTCGCATTTCAACATAACCGCGGCAAATTGACTGTTCGAGAGCGGATCGCATCGCTCGAGGATCCCGGTACATTTCAGGAAATTGGCGCAATTACCGGAACCGCCACCTGGGACGGCCACCAGGTATCAAGTTTGAAGCCCTCCAATACCGTCATTGGCACCTGTCTTATCGATGGGCGCAAAGTCGCTTTTTCGGGAGGCGATTTCACTATTCGAGGCGGAGCATCGGATGCTGCCATCGGGAACAAAAATCAGTTCGCCGAACAATATGCGCTTGATACGCGAATCCCTTATATCCGACTGCTTGACGCAACCGGCGGTAGCGTCAAAACGTTTGAGAAAATTGGGCGAACGTATCTCCCTGGGAACTCAGGCACCAACATTTCTGCCGAGTTGCTACAACACGTGCCCGTGGTTTCTGCTGTACTCGGATCGGTCGCAGGCCTTCCGGCCGTCCAGGCATGTCTCTGTCATTTCAATGTCATGGTTAAAGGGACTAGTCAGGTGTTCGTCGCGGGTCCAAAAGTCGTCGAACAAGCGACCGGACAAACCATAACCAAAGAAGAGCTCGGCGACGAACGCACGCAACTAAAAAACGGCGTCATCATGAATCTCGCGGAGACCGAGACGGACGCAATCTCTCAAATCCGAAGGTTTCTCTCCTATTTGCCAACAAGTGTTTGGGAAATGCCCCCAGTTACGGCACCAGATGACGATCCAAAACGTCGCGAAGAATCGCTCTTGTCCGTGGTCCCAAAAGACCGACGTAAAATCTATGAACCCCGCGACGTCATCCATGCCGTGGTAGATACAGAGAGTTTTTTTGAGATCGCACCTTTCTACGGTCGTGCGCGTGTCACCGGACTTGCTCGCGTCAACGGAATGCCCTGCGGCGTCATGGCTAATCATCCTAAGTTTAACGGTGGTTCGATGGATATCGCCGCAGGAGAAAAGACCCTCCGCATACTCGAACTTTGCGAGACATTCCACTTACCCCTGGTTTACTTCGCCGACGAGCCCGGATTCTCTGTAGGGCCTGCCCAAGAAAAAATGGGCATCGTTCGCGCTGGGGCTCGCGTCGTAACAACGCTTGCCAGAACCCAAACGCCCTATATTTGTTTCATTATGAGACAGCTCTACGGCGTCGCGGGAGGCCTGCACCAACGCGGTGGACCAGGACTTTACCGACGGTACGCGTGGCCATCGACACACGGAGGATCCATGCACATCGAGGGTGGTACCGCCATCGCCTACAAACGCGAGATCGAAAACGCCGACGATCCTGATGCAAAACGCGAAGAAATCGAAGCGCGGCTGCAATCGATATCGTCTCCATTCAGGAACGCCCACGCTTTCGGGGTCGAGGACATCATTGATCCGAGGGACACACGACCCTTGCTCGTGGACTTTCTTGCCGACTCTCAACGCGTCATCGCAAGCCAACTGGGTCCAGTTTCAGGAAGCAGCTACCGCCCCTAGTCAGTATCCCCTCGAATCACGATCAATAGGATCGAGGCCTCTCGGGCTGGATCAATTATCCACGACGGCGATTCAGTGGATCGAATGGCGATGCCGCCGACATATCTCTTACGGTCTCGGTTTGGTCCATCAGATCATCAAAGGTCGCTTCCGTTCCAAGCGAGATTCCCTGGTTCGTGTATGTCTGCGACCGCGAATAGCGACCACCCGACGCATGAATCGTATTCGCGGATGGCGCGTCTTCACTGCACATCAACAGGACAGCGGGTGTAACCAACGCGGGATCCATTTCAGCCGGCGGCGGTCCATCCGCGTCGAAACGCGAACCAGGAACACTCGCCGTCATCCGCGTAGCAGCGCCCGGGGCCAAACAATTGACCCGGATATTGTGTGATGCGCCCTCAATCGCTAGAACGTTCATCAAGCCCAACATCGCCATCTTAGCGGCACCATAATTTGCCTGTCCGAAATTCCCAAAAATACCTGACGTCGAACTGGTAAACACGACCCTGCCCCAGTTCTTTTCGTACATGATCGGCCACGCCGCTTTGGTGACGTAGGCTGATCCGCGTAAATGCACGTCAATGACCAAATCAAATTCATCAAGGGTCATGTTCTTGAATGACTTGTCGCGGAGGATTCCCGCATTATTGACGACAATATCCACCGTACCAAAGGCTGCTAAGGCGTCGTCAACGATACTTTTCGCACCATCACGATCTGATACAGACGCTTTGTTGGCAATGGCGACACCTCCGGCAGAGGTGATTTCTTCGACTACAACGTCTGCCATTTCACTGGCACCATCACCGTGCACGCTACCACCAAGGTCGTTTACAACTACCTTTGCTCCACGTTCAGCAAACGCCAACGCATGACAACGCCCGAGACCACCTCCCGCTCCGGTGACGATCGCTACTTTGCCTTCAAAATCACTCATACAATCTCCTTCCCTCTAAACGCCTTAGCAAATTCTATTTCAAACCATGTGCCGACAATGATACAAGGTCGCCATGCGCTTGAACGAAAAAGTTGTGGCCATCGTCGGTGCCGGGCAGACATCCGGCGAGACCATAGGAAATGGTCGCGCCGCGGCGATACGTTTCGCACAAGAAGGTGCGCGTCTTATTCTGGCTGATCGCGACGTCGACTCTGCCGAGGAAACACGCGCCATGCTGAAGGCAGATGGATTCGACGGCACGGTCGTGAATGCCGATGTCAATCTCGAATCCGACTGCGCCAGCATCGCCGCCGCGGCAGTGGCACGACACGGTCAACTCGACGTCCTCCACTACAACGTCGGCCGAAGCGAAGGGGACACGGAAGTTGCCGCACTCGACGTCGAGCAGTGGGATGAGATCATGTCGATGAATCTGCGCGGGTTTTATTTGTGCAGCAAACACGCGTTAGCGGTCATGCGCCCCCAGAAGAGCGGCGTCATCTTGTGCATATCGTCCGCGGCGGCACTCGCTTCCGGTAGCAACATGACATACAAAACGTCGAAAGCCGGCATGAACGCGTTGGTTCAATCAATGGCAATTAACAACGGACCCCACGGAATTCGGATCAACGCCATCATGCCGGGTCTCATGGATACGCCCATGGCGATCGAGCGCCGCGCGCGAGAACGTGGTGTCGATCGGGGAATCATTCGCGAAGAGCGTGATCGATCCGTCCCTTTGCTTGGTAAAATGGGAACCGCGTGGGACGTAGCGAATGCAGCAGTTTTTCTTGCTTCCGACGAGGCCAGTTACATCACCGGGGTTGCACTCGCCGTCGACGGCGGCGTCACCGCGCGGGTGGGTTGACGCCTCAATCGATCACCGGTCTAAACACCGGAATTATGCCGCCATCAGGAAGACTCTCAAACGCCACCTCGACCTCCATTCCGGCCTTAACTGCGTCCGGCGCTACGTCTACCAGGTTGGTTGAAAGGCGGACGCCTTCGACGACGTCGACCTGCGCCAAAATAATCGGTAATCGACCTTCGTGTCGCGGATGGTACGCCCGCCGTAGCAAGCCATGGCTATACAAAGTACCGCGGCCCGAGGCGTCGCGCCAAACGACGGATCGCGATCCGCAGTGCTGGCAACGTTCACGATAAGGAAACGTCCAGGTCCCACAATCGTCACAACACTGAAGGCGCAGTTTGCCTTCGGCAGCGGCATCAAAAAATGGGGCCGTACGAGAACTGGGTTTAGGCAGCCAAGACTCATCCACAGATTGGCTCACGATGCGGTTTCCGGGGACAGCACCACGGTCGAATGGTAATTCAACATACCGCCGTTACCAGAACAGATGATGAGATCGTTGGCCGTCTGCCGATCACCAGCCTGGCCACGGCCCTGGATGATTGCCTCCGAAATAGGTGTCATACCCCACATGTAGTAACTCGATAACTCACCCCCGCCCGTGTTGGTCGGCAAGGCGCCACCGGGGCCTAGACGCCCATCTTCTACAAAGGCACCCCCCTCACCCTTCTCACAAAATCCGTAGTCCTCAAGCGTGACAAGTACCGTGTAGGTATAACAGTCGTAGAGTTGACACTGTGTGACCTCGTTGAGGCTAGCGTTCGCCATTGTCAGTGCTTGAGATGCGGTTCGCGAGCCCGGACCACGAATCGCCGAATCGGGAACGGCCTGGCCCGCGTCGTGTCGATGTCCCTGGGCAAAACCGCGGATGTATACCGGTGGCTGTTGCCCATCCCGCGCGTGCTCGGCCGACGTGACAATGACACAGATAGCACCGTTTGAAACAAGGCAACAGTCAAGAACGTGAAAGGGCTCCACTACCCAGGGGGAATCGTGATAATCGCTAAGCGTAATCGGCTCTCGTTTCGTCGCCCGTTCGTTCATCCCTGCCCACGCTCGTTGCGATACTGCGATCTGACCCAATTGATCTCGACTGGTCCCAAAGAGATCCATATGACGTTGCGCTGCCATGGCGAACATTGGGATCGCACCGGTGAATCCGTAAAGACCATGCAGCGAACTCAGAGCATCGCCGCCAAAACGACGCCCGCCAGAATACGATGCGCCCGTGCGTTGTCCATCGACCAACGGTGCATCGGCAAAAACACACGCGACGTTTTTTGCGAGACCATTCGCCACAGCCATGGCCGCGTACTGAATCATTTGTCCGGCACTAGAGCCGTACCCCTGCATAAACGTCAGTAGATTCAATTCCTGAAGTCCGAGCGCCACATGCAAGTGCAGGTCGAGTCCCCGGGTAATCCCCGTGTTGATCAGCAATCCATCGAGCTCAGACTTGTCGAGCCCAGCGTCATCGATGGCGAGATAAACAGCGTCCGATGCCAAATCGATGGTCGATCTATACACCCGCCCCATCTCCGTGATGCCAAGACCTGAAACCGCAGCGGCGCCATTCATGGGATGGTTCATGTTAAGTCCTTATCAGCACGACCACGGGGATTTCGCGCGCGGTACTTTGTTGATATTCGTCGTAGCCTTTCCAGATATTCGTCATCAGAGCCCACAAGCGTCTTCTTTCCTCACCAATCGCGGTCGATGCCCGCGCAGAAAATCGATCTGCTTTCACCTGCACCTCGACATCCTCTTGCGCGACCAAATTTTCATACCAGGACGGATGGAACGCGTGCCCACCTTTCGAACCCACAACAATGTAAGCCCCATCATCTTCACCGTAAATCAGAGGAATTAGGCGTCGCTCTCCGGATTTTCGACCCGTAGTCGTCAACAAAAGGGTCGGGACCCCGCGCCACGTGTGTCCTTCATCTCCATCCGTTGCGAGATAACGTTCCACGTGCTCCGCAACCCAATCCGGCATCTCTCGCTCACTCAAACCTCGCCCCCCGCATCCGCTTCACCATCTTGTCGGAACAGGGCCTCAAGTTTAGCTTTCGCCTCAGCGTCCGGATCGATATTAATCTCGGAAGCATCCAGATCGTGTTCAGATTTCTCTTCGCCACCAAAAAGGTCCTTCAACCCCGCACGGGCACCCGCATCTTTGATCCCAATCACAGAGTCGTACGTTCCCGAAGCCGGTCGAAAAAAATCGCAAAAATTCGCATTTTCTTTATTGATCGGTGGATCGGCCCTGTCGTCCGTGCAAGTAATGGTGTCTCGCGGACGATATCGGCGACAAAGTCGACAGCAATGCAGGCTTTCAAAACACTCGGGGCAGTTGTTATGACGGGTAATCGGCCGCGGCAAGTCGTCAAGCGACGTACCGCAATTCCAGCATTCCAACTCCGCCATCTGTGAGGCTCCGCGATGGCCGAATTAACGTCCCGAAAATTCTGGCTTACGCTTTTCGAGGAACGCTTTCACGCCTTCCTCAAAGTCTTCCGAATTAAAAAGACCGTTCAGATGCACCATCAAATGATCAACTGCCGTGTCGTAACTTTCTTCCAATCCCATCCGCATCATTCGCTTGGTCGTCTGAACAGCCATAGGCGCGTTATCAGCAATTTCGTTAGCCCACTGCATGGCCGTATCCATCAGCTCTTCGTTGGGAACAACCGCATTCACGAGCCCAAGATCGAGCGCTTCTTGAGCGTCAATCGTACGTGCCCGATAATAGAGTTCCGCCGCCTTAGCCCAACCGATCAACCGGGGTAGTAACCACGTCCCGCCACTTTCTGGAACAACATTACGCTTCGCCGTTACCGCCGCCATTTTGGCCGACTCGCCCGCAATGCGGATATCTGCGAGCAAGGTGATATCCATACCGTAGCCCGCCGCTGCCCCGTTCACAGCACATACCACGGGCGTATCGATGTTCCACATGACATTAATCGGCGCATCGCGCAGATCAAACAACTGGCGAGGACGATTCTGACCTTTCGTCGCCGAATCACTGCTGCCAATCCCTCCTTCGCCGACGGCGATAAGATCGAGACCTGAACAGAACCCCCGACCCGCACCCGTCAATACGATACAACGCGTGTCCGGATCCTTGTTTGCTTCGACCATCTTGTTCGACAGTTCCCCCAACATATCGCGACTTATCGCGTTAAGGCGTTCCGGCCGGTTCAATGTTAAGACCACGACCCGATCTCGTTGTTCAACCAATAGCTCGTCGGTGTTCGAGGCGCTGACCGTCATAGGTTTCTTCCCATCACTCAATAAGACATTGGAGGCTAGCCGCTGACTCGAGGGAAGTCCATGCCCGATCAGGCGCGTTCCCTTTCTCGGTTGGCCAGAAGTCATCCTCTACTCGGCAACTGTGCCGTTCAATCTTGGCTCGTGTTACTTTCGTTAAATGCCGCAGTTCGCCGAGGAGAAATAGTGTCCGCCGATCGGTTGCGTCTTGGAACGATGATTTCGTTCGGTTTCGGCCAGATCTCAGAGGCCGTCAAAAACGTCGGCTTCAACACCTTCCTGCTCTTCTACTACAACCAGGTACTCGGCGTCTCAGCCACCTTAACGAGTATCGCGCTCGCATCTGCTCTCGTGTTCGACGCCGTCACAGATCCCGTTGCTGGGGCTCTGTCCGATAAAACGCGAAGCCGCTGGGGTCGACGACATCCGTTTATCTTGATCGCTTCAGTGCCACTCGCGATCACGTTTTTCTTGCTTTTCAACCCACCAGAAAATCTCACGGAGAGTGCGTACTTTCTATGGTTATTAACATTTGCGGTGCTAACCCGCGCGGCGATGACGTTCTACCACATTCCCCATCTCGCCCTCGGGGCGGAGCTCGCTACCAATTACGATCAACGTTCGACCCTCTACGCATTCAATACGTTTTTTGCCTCCCTCGGAGCCGGCATATTTGCCGCGGTGTCCTATCGTTTCTTTTTTCCTAACACGGCGGAGTTCAATCCCGGACCCCTTGATCCCAATGCCTACAGCAGTTGGACCGTCTTCGCAGGCGCCATCATGATCATCGCCATCTTGGTGTGCGTGTTCGGGACAAGGAGCGAGATTCCAAGACTGCGCGCGATAGCAACAAAAGCCGCCCAAGAACGTTTCGGGATAAGACGCCTTGGCGTCGAACTCGCGTCAGCATTCAGGAATCGATCGTTCCGCGCTATTTTCTTCGGGATGATGCTAGGTACATTCATCATCTCGGTCGAAGCCGTTTTTCAGCCCTTTATGGGGTTTCATTTTTGGGGCATGACCTCACAACAACTGTCCTTGATCCCATTGGTCAGTATGTTGGGCTTGTTCTCGTCGTTAGTAGCAATTCGGGCGATTACGAAGAAATTCGACAAGAAGCCCACCCTCATTGGCAGCGCACTCCTCACCATCTTGAACATCAACATACCGATTGTCCTCGCGTTATTTGACGTCTCTTGGTTTCCAGAACGCGGTTCTACCGCACTGCTCGTCATTCTTATGGTCAATGCAACGGTCACTGGGTTCCTCGGACCCATCATCTTCGCGACCTTGAACTCAATGTTCGCTGATATCACCGACGAGCATGAACTTGAAGTCGGCGAACGACGCGAAGGCATTATTTTTTCTGCACGCGCATTCGCCGTTAAAGCCACCAGTTCATTCGGACTCATCTTCGGGGGTGTACTGCTCGATTGGATTCAGTTCCCTCGCGGTGCAATCACCGGTGAAGTTGCTGAGGCAATCGTCTGGCAGTTGGGCGTCATTGCGGGACCCGCGACGTCGGTATTTACGTTTTTCGGGATGGCTCTATATCTCCGATATCGGATTGATCGGAAACGACATCTTGAAATTACCGAGGCCTTGGCAATCCAGCGAAGCGAATTTTCGGAAATACGAGGGAAATAACCGTACTTACGACGCCTTGCTTAGTACGCTGCGAATAGTGTTTCTTTACCAAAGTGTTGGGCCTGAAGAATTTTCCGCGGGTTGATCCTTTGGAAATTTCTGTCGATCAGGAAATACCCCACGTTTTGTGGTAACCCCTTGTTTTGGCTAATACTTATCGTTCGCTCATGCATCCCTAGTGGAACATTTATAATCAAACGGTATAAGAATATTATCAATTATTGCGCAATGCCATAAAAAGCCGAGGTCATAACGTCATCTCTCATTGCATCCGTAGAACTGACGTTATATACAGTGGTCCGGGTTTAAGCAGTACCCATGCGGTTTTGAGAACTCAATCGTACGAGGGTTAACATGTCTTCTGACCGAATCTTAATGATCTTGATGACTTTGGTCGCCATTCTTGCCGTGATTCCTGGAGTACCGATGGTCGCCTTAGCGCCTCTAGCGCTAGTTGCCATTGGCCTCATCAGCGGGTTTATGAGTCCCGAAGATGATCTCCTGACAAGATTGGCGTATCTCGTTGTTGCCGTTGCACTTCCGACCGTTGCGAATAGCCTAGACGCTATTCCGGTGGTGGGTGGCTACGTAAACAGCATTCTCGATAACATCGCAGTCGGCATAGCCGGCGTCGTTGTTGCGAACATGCTACTTCAGATATATGCGAGGCTGATGCCTGCTGACGACTCCGGCTCGAGTGCTGGTGGCGGTGGCGGCTACAGCAGCGAATAGCGTCTGTCGAAGTTCGACAATGATCAAAATGGCCCCGATTTAGGGGCCATTTTTTTTGTCACCCGAAATTTCTCTATCAGCATGCGTTCGTAGGAAAAACGCCTAGCGTTCCACGCCCCCACCAGATCAAGACGCCTTCGTCAAGTTTACAAAGCAATCACAGGCGTTATATACGGTTAACCCGGATAAAGCAGTAATTCATTCAAATACGAACGAGGGGTCGTTTTATGTTGCAGAAAGTTTTGACCTGGGGTTCGCTGGCGATCGCTGTGATTGCAGCGTTTACCGACGCAATTCCGATGGTACCGTTGATTCTTGTATTGCTGGGTCTGATCGGTGGATTCATGAATCCGCTCGAAGACGTTGGAACTCGCGTTGCCATGTACGTACTAGCAGTCGCGTTACCAACGATAGCCAATAGCCTGGATGCAATTCCAGCGATCGGCGGGTACCTCAACGGTATTCTCGACAACGTAGCGATCACCATTGCTGGTATCGCGATCGCGAACTTCGTCCTCGCGTTGTACAACAATGCGATGGCGGCAGGAAACGACGACTGATCGAGTCTGCTAATAGAGTGAGAGGCGAGCGTTACCGCGAACCTCACAAAAATGGCCCCTTTTCGGGGCCATTTTTTTAGAGCGTCGATAATCCGAGGAATTAATTCGAATCTTTCAGCAAGTTCTCCACTTGCAAAAATGGGATTGCTCCTCCCGTAAATTGCGGTAGTTTTCCATCCCACTTCTCCGCCATCCGCAACTGAATAAGTTCGGGATTGGACTTCAACGCAGCGGCCTCTCGCCGGATAGCCTCGGCACGTGCAATCGACTCAACCTCAGTCTTGTACGCTTCGGCATCGGCGGATAAGGTCCGCTCAGCTGCTGATGCTTCTGCCTGGGTGATCTTCTTAATTTTTTCGTTTTCGGCCTTTAATGCGTCCTGTTCCGCTCGAACTTTTTCCTCAATCGATCGATTGAAATCGGCAGAGAACTCAAATTCTTCAATCGCTAAATTAGCAATCGAAATCGAACCGTTTAGGTCCTTTTGCGTCAGTGTTTCAGTCAAAAAGTTCTCAATTTGAGCTTGCATCGAAATCGTGACTTCCGCGCGACGGGTCACCAACTCTTCCGCAGTAAATTGCGCCGTAATCGCTTTAACTGATTCCGCGATCGCTGGTGTCAGAATCGCCGACTTAACGATGGCGCGGTTACCTACCTGTTGGAACGTCCTCGGGACTAGGGCCGCATTCAATGAATACTGCAATACAATCGTCGTATCGACCTGTTGTAAGTCCTTGGAAGCGGCGCTGCCTGGAACCCGTGCTGGTTGCAGGCGTATATCAATCTCCTCGACGATATCGATGAAAGGGATCTTGAGATGAAAGCCTTCGGGTAACGGCGTCATACTGACGGCACCGAGGCGTTTAATGACACCCACATGACCAGGATTCACCACCACAAAACCTGCGTAAAACATCAACAATCCGATCAAGACAACAATTCCACCAAGAATCGATTTAACGGGCATCAACTTTCTCCCCTAAGGTTCGATGGCCAGCATAGGCCCGGGATCGAATCGATACAACGACCGCGAACCCACGCCTGGTTCCAAGTCAGCTGTCGCCACAAAATATCACGGTCAATTCGCATTAAAACGTTCCCGTGAGCATATAACCGTCCTGCAGTCCAACGATCGAAACCGTTTGCCCCTCAACCTTCAGTGGTTCAAACCGGACCTGTCGGGCTCCGTTTTCAATCAGCTTGTAGACCTGAGAGTCCGTCAGGTCGCTATCGAGCAAGTCCATGTGTATATCTTCAACGCGCCCACGACGGGATATGACATACGAGAACCTTACAAACAACGATGCGTCTGAGACGCTCGAACCTCCCGACCTGGAAGATACTTTGATAGGCGTGACGAAAAGCCGCTTGCAGAGATTTCTTGCCGTTAATTGATCGCGTGACCAGGCCCTTGGGACGCACGTTCCGTTCTCGCAACGCATGCATCGAGTTAGGTATGCGGCTCGATTTTTGCGTATACCCTGGAGCATCTCAGGTTTTAGCTCGGCGTACTCACACCCAACAATGTCGATGTGCGCGATGGGCCAACTCCCGCATTGAGCGACGGCGTGTACCGTGACCTCTTCCACATCACGAGACGAGTTGACATCGTTGTTCGCTGTCTCAGCAAAACTAACGGGGCTACTGATCCAACTGACGAGGACACACCAAAGACTTCCTAGCACGTGTATTCTCATTTAGGGTCGATACGAAACCACGAAAACGAATCGTTCACGGAACTTGGGTGACCCGATCAATGAGGCCCCGTCTGATTAAAAGGGTCATTCCAAAGCGCTGTCCAGA
>Ga0209752_1000044_pt1 | contig 51412 bp, 48 predicted proteins | sample METZYME_3_250m_FD_187548 | JGI IMG/M metagenome (GOLD analysis project Ga0209752, IMG submission 187548) | Marine microbial communities from oxygen minimum zone in mesopelagic equatorial Pacific - METZYME_3_250m (SPAdes) (version 2) | ecosystem: Environmental > Aquatic > Marine > Oceanic...
CCGGCTTCTGCCGCGGAGGGAGCCGGACCGACCTCAGGGGAAGATGAATCCATACTTCTTCAACAGCCTTCTAAAACGCGCCCGTGACTCTTCCGTAAAAATATAGCGCGATCAACACCCCCACGACCGCCATCGATTGGCGGTCCACAGCACTGACCGCCGTCGACGACGCGCCCGTCGCCCCTCGGCGAATCGCCACGGGGATCGAACGGATCCTATCATCCCGTTTGATCTCCTCGAGAGCTTCGGAGCCCGTGCAAGCTCTCCGCATCTCCACGGGGACTCCAGCGGCTTTCTTAAGAGCTCGTTCGATGACAATAGCGTAGTCGTCGTCAGCGAGAACGACGTGCCACCCCGTCTTCTCCACCCTTTGGGGCGCTCTCACGGCACGGGCTCCTCATCGGGCACATCAGCCGCAATGGTGGCTTCGTGCCCCCGTCTCCTCACTTGATCCATCAATTCGGCGGCTCCGGCCCGATCGGAAAACGCCCCGATTCTCACGCGCACGAGCGGACTCTCGGGGACACGGACGATTCTCGCGCGGAAGCCGGAGGCGTTCACCGCCGCCAACAGATCGCGCGCGCGCTCCTCGCTCTCGAATGCCCCTACCTGAACAGCATAGCGGAGCGACGCCGTTTCGGCGCCGGAAGGGGAGTTCGCCTCGGGTTCCTGAACGGCGGCGGCAGCGGCAGCATCGGCACCGGTAGCGGAATCGGCACTGCGGAGGGCTAGAGCCTCCGCCTCTCGGGCCTCGGCCTCCTCGACCTCTACCAAATGATCGGAGAGCCATTCCTCTGCCTGGCGGCGCCTCGGACTCCTCGGATAATCCGTAACCAAAGTCCGGAAGTAACCTGCTGCGCGCGGAAGATCCCCGGCGCCGGCTGAGATCAAGCCGAGGCGCAGCATCGCCTCATCAGAGTAAGAACCACCCGGATACTCCAAAGCCAAACGCTGGAAGTCGAGGCCAGCCATGTTAGGATCCACAGTGAGGATGGCCCTCAACCACAGGCCGTGCTGCCGGTCGCGTCGGTTCGATCCGGCCCGTTCATTCAGCCACCAAGAATCGAGCGCGGTCCGAGCTTCATCGGCACGGCCAGCCAGGGCCAGTGAATCCACCGTAGCCAGGCTCTCCTGAGCGCCTACCGGAACCGCGACGCCCACTGCCAGGATCACGGCAGATAAGAGACCTACGCCGCGACGTCTTCGCGGCTCATCAATGTGAGAAGCCATTCTTCCAGGTGGTGCTCGTCGGAAAGGGAACTCGCCTTCAGCAAACGATCGACCCGAAGCAGGCCCAATACCGCCGACCTGATCTCATCCGCACTCCATCCCCCGGCCTGCACGCTGATCTGCCGGGACAGCCACCGCTGGTGAGGGGGAAGTACCTCCTCGACGGCCCGGGGGCCACTCTCCACTACCAAGCCGATTCTCAACAGGTGGGTCGACAACCCGACGGTCAGACCGACACCGCTCTCGCCCTGGTTCAAGAGTACTCGAACGCCCGTTACGGCCTCCCGAAAACGCCTGAGGCCCACGAGATCGAACCACCTCCAGCGATCCTGTTTCGGCAAGACGATCCCGGCCGCCCGAACATGCTCTAGGGTAATACGACCTTCTTCTCCCGCAACCGTATTGAGCTTTTCGATCTCCTGCGAGAGGATACCCAGGTCGGTCCCAATTGCTTGGCCCAAGGCCCTCGCGGCGTCAGGCTCCATGACAGTCCTGAAGCGGACGGTGACCTCCTCCATCAACCACCCGGGCACGTCCTCCGGCGCGATCATTGCAAATTCGACCGATTGAGCCCGCTTGATCAAGGTCTGATAGAACTTCGCCTTCGAACGTTCGGGAATCCGCGCCGAAAGAATCAGCGCGAGATCCGAAGGGGGATTTTCGACAAGGCCGAGGATCAGGTCCCGGGATCGTGCCGCACCGGCAAACGCTTCGGTGCCCCTCACCACGACCACCCTCCGCTCGGCCATCATCGGAGGCGTGGCCAGTATTCGGGCGAGATCATCGACGCTCACGTCGGAGGCTTGCACCACGTCCAGGTTGAAGTCACGAGTGCCTTGATCCAGATGGGCCTCTACCAGGGCTTGAACCGCCTCCCTCTTGCGATGCTCATCCCCGCCATAAAGGAAAAAAACCCCGCCCCGGGATCCTTGCGTGAGGACCTTCGGGAGAGGGTTATTCATAGGGGGCGATTTGTTGGATGTGTCCGTCCGTCCAATTCCGTCCGTTCAGTCAAGACCCGTTCTTCGGAGTACCCGTTCGCCACGATCCTGCCGACCACGATTCCGCTCACTCATCGGAGAATACTCGAAGAGGAGATCCTCCATGTCAGACCATAACCCTCCCGGGAACAGACCGGAAGAGACTGGCGTGAGCCCTGGCACATCAGGGCCGACGAGCGGCTCGAGCATCGGCGGACCCGATACGATGATGGCCGGAAGGTCGACTTCGGGAACACCACCGCCGATCATTGGCGACCATGCGACTGCGGTGAGCAGGATCGCCATACCCAGCACGGTTGCCGCCGGAATGGCGGAAGCTTTGCCGGGCCGGGCCGCCGATCCGCCTTCGTCTAGGTGAAACAAGCGGTGTTGGAGTCGCGGACGGAAACTCTCGGCGAGTTCAGGCCTGGGCACCACATGGAGCAGCGCCACACTCCGGGTCACAACCTCTTGGTATCGAGCACACTTTCCGCATGCCGCCAAGTGGGCCTCGGCTTCCTTCCGTACCGGGGCTTCCTGCGAGGCGTCATAAAACTCGGAAAACCGGCTTAGAAATTCCGAGCAATCCATAGCTTGATACGGACTCCTGATCCAAGATTCGCGAACGGCATACGTAGTCGAGCTTAATTATTACGTGCACCGGTCGGCGGTGTTCCCTACTTGGATCAGGACGACGAGGAACGAGGTCCCGGTGAGTCAGTCGAGCGAGGGAGCGATCACTCGGGCGAAGTTGTTGCGCGCCCGGTTCAGGCGGCTCTTCACCGTGCCCAGATTACATCCCGTGATTTCCGCGATCTCCTCATAGGTCTTGCCCTCGAGTTCGCGCAGCACAAAAACGATGCGATGATGTTCTGGCAACTGCGTCACTGCCTTCTCCACCAAGTCCTTGAGGTGCCGCTTGCGGAAGAGATCGTCGGGCCTGTAGGTGGAGTCCTCCCATTCGAGCGGCCTGTGATCGGCCTCCCAGTTCTTCCGGATGGTCTGGAAAAGCACCAACGGGTTCCTCGAGCGATTGCGCAGTTCGTTCTTGGCCAGATTCCCGGCAATCGTGTAAATCCACGTCGAAAACTTCTTGGTCTGGTCGAAACGGTGCATATGGCGGTACACCCTGACGAACGTCTCCTGCACCAGATCCTGCGCCCGCTCACGGTCGCCGACCGTACGATAGACAAAGTTCAAGAGGCGTCCATCGTACCGTTTCACCAACTCCCCAAACGCACGCTCGTCACCGCCGAGGAAGGCCCGGACGACATCACTGTCGCCGAGTTGCTCGAGCATCTTGCGATGCTCTTTTGCCGCACCACCTGGCAGAACCTGGATTTCGGCTGTCTTCTTCACGTTACGGCTCCCCCTACTGCGTCCCGTTATGGCGCAGCGCCACCCGACTACTTTGGTGTTGTGCGTAGCCCTCGGGTTTTGAGCAGTGCACGTTCCGTGCCACTTCGGTTAAATGCAAAGTAATCCAATTTCAGACACCCCACGCCCCTCATCGTCCCACCTAGAGGACGCTTGATCTTAGCGGGGGACACACGCCGGCGCACATCCGCAGGCCCAGTCGGTCCGTTCCCACTGTGATCGCCTCGCACAAATCGATCCGCGAAGAGGATGGCGGCCATGCTCTTGGCGGCCACGATCCATCCGTCCCAGACCATATCGAGCGCCTCAGAAAAGGAGACTCTCACCACTTCTATGAATTCGTCCCGGGTCTCTGGAGAGTTCGCCAGGCTCATGATTCGTCGCGATGAAGGGCCCGATCACCTCGTCCGTAAAACCGGGTGTGGTATATATATACGTGTGAGGGCTGTCATTTGTGACGCCCGCATCCCGGTTTCTTCTTCCAGCTCCCTGTGCGCGCAGTCCTCCCAACTCTCCTCGGGACCTGCGGGTAGGCCGGCCGGGACTTCATAGAGATAGCCGTCGGACGCGTATCGGTACTGCCGCACCAGTAGCACATCGGGGTCAGGATCCAACAAATCGCCCAGGAGGGGCAACACGGCAGACGCGCCGACATGCCGAATCATCTCGAGTTGGCCTTCGCTCCCGTCTGGGAACCGAACCGTGTCCACGCTCAGCCGAACTACCCGCCCCTCGTACACGACCTCGCTGTCGATCCGTCTAGGCACGTGCGTACTCAGACCGCCTCGACCGTCACGGTTCCCCATCCGAGTTCTTCCAGCGGGCCCTGGACCTCATCGGCGTCCCCACCGACTACCACCGTCATCTCGTCGGGGCGGATACAGCCGCGTGCGGCCTCACAGGCTGCTTCGAGCGTCACACTGCGAATACGATCTCGATAGTCCGCATAATAGTCGTCCGGGAGATCGTAGACGAGAAGCTCCGCAATCCGTGCCGCGATCTGGCCGGTTGTTTCCAACTCGAGCGGGAATACGCCCGCGAGGTAGTCCCGAGCGGCATCAACCTCCTCTGCGGTCGGCCCATCCGCGATCAGAGTGGTGATCTCGGAGACCGCCTCGCGTACGGCGTCGGCCGTGACGTCGGTACCCACCGCAGTGGAAACGCACCACGGACCTTCTCCCCTGCGGACCAGGAATCGAGAGCGAACGCCATACGTGAACCCGTGCTCCTCCCTCAGGTTGAGGTTGAGCCGGCTCGTGAACGCACCTCCCAGAACCGTATTAACAACCCTCAGCGGGAAGTACAGTGGCGTGGATCGGGCCTGGCCAACGTGACCGATACGGATTTCGGATTGCACAGCATCCGCGCGATGTACTACCACGATCCCCCGCTCGTGAGTCCTGGCCTCGGCGTCGATCCTGGGCCGGAGGCCGGTCCCGCCCGTCCACTCGCCAAAATGAGTCTCCACCAACGAGCGCACCTGTCCGGGATCGACGTCGCCCACCACAACCAGGCCAGACCCCTTAGGACGGTATTGGGCCACCACAAATCCTGCGGCCGCGGCAGGGTTGAACGGACCCACCGACTCCACGCTCCCTCCAAGTGGACGCCCGTACGGAACCCCGTCTCTGTAGGTCAGACGGCGTGACGCGGTCGTGGCAATCCCGACGGGGTCCATCTCTCTCTGGTGTATCGCCGCCAGACGTTGCCCCCGGATTCGTTCGACCTCGTCATCAGGGAAGGCGGGTTGAAGAACTACTTCCGCGAGGAGGCCGATCGCATCATTCAGCCGGTCAGCCACGCACGACAGGGAAACGGTGGTCGAGTCCCACCCCGTGCCGATGGAGAGCCCGGCCCCGATCGTCTCCAAGGCCTCGGCCAACTCCACCCCGCTCCGTTTGGCGGTGCCCCCCTCCAGGCAGTCCCCCGTCAGAACCGCTGTTCCGGCCCTGCTGTCGTCTAGTAGAGCCTCTCCGGCGTCCAGGACCAACATGGCCGTTACGATGGGTAGGCGCCCGACCTGCACCGAACGGATTCGGAGACCGTTGTCCAATACGTCAGCATGGACTGGCGGAAAGTCGAAACTTCGGATGGGCCCAGTAGACGGTGCAACAGATCGAGATGATCCGCTCATGCCACACCAGGGGTCGTCGATTTCACCGTCGCGGGAACGTACGTCAGGACAGCCCGATTTTCCGCTCCCAAAAACCCACCCACAAATGCGGAAACATCCGCGGGCGTCACGGCGCGCAGTCGCTCCAACTCACCGTTCAAGCGGGCTGGATCATCAAAGAACTGGTCGAACATCGACATCAGGTCGGCGCGTTGCCCTACTTGTTCGACCTGCCTTACGAGGGCGGTCTCAGTGAGCGCCACAGCCCGTTCGATCTCCTGGTCCGTAACTGACGAGAGTCCTTCCATCTCGGCGGCCAAGGCATCCTCGATCTCACATGGATCTCCATCGGGGAAGCCGGTCGCCCATACGAGCAACATCCCGGCTCCTGAGGTGAGTGGGAGAACAAAACTGGTGACATCCTTGGCCACACGCCTTTCACGCACCAGCGAACGGTACAAGCGTGACGCGCGCCCGGTCCCAAGCACGGAACCGGCGATGTCCGCCGCATAGAAACCGGCATCGGTGAAGGGGGGGACGCGGTAAGCCATGAGAACACGGGGAAGAGGCACCTCGGCCTCGACGTGTTCGCGAACCGTCGCCCCGATGGTGGGGTCGAGGTTCGGATCCCCCGGAATGGCCGGGATCTCTTCACCCTGCGCAATTTCTCCGAAGTGACGCTCGATGAGGTCCAGAGCCTCATCTCGACCGAAGTCTCCACACACGGTCAGAACCGCATTGTTGGGTACGTAGTACGTCTGAAAAAACTCAGCGACATCTTCGAGGGTGGCAGCCTCGATGTCCTCCATTGATCCGATTACGGTATGGTGGTAAGGGTGAGACTCTGGAAATACCATCGCCTGAATCCACTCGTCCCAGTCGCCGTAGGGCTGGTTGTCGTAGCGCTGCCGCTTTTCGTTCATCACAACATCACGCTGATTATCGAGCTTGTCCTGAGTCATCGCCGGAAGCATCCACCCCATTCGATCGGACTCGAGCCACAGGGCGAGCTCCAAGTGGTGTGAGGGGACAGTCTCGAAGTAGTTGGTCCGGTCGAACCAGGTAGTCGCGTTGAGCGATCCGCCTGCCCTCTCGATCAACTCGAAATGCCTGTTCTTGGGCACATGTTCGGAGCCCTGGAACATCATGTGCTCGAACAGGTGAGCGAATCCGGTTTTGCCCTCGCGTTCGTTCCGGGATCCCACGCCATACCAGAGGTTGACGGCGACAACGGGGGTAGTGGCATCATGGGAGAGGTTTACCCGGAGGCCGTTGTCGAGCGTAAACCGTTCGATCGGGATAGACAGCATGAGGCTCCCCACTGGGGGGGACGCGCCGTTCATACGGCGCGATGGCGGGTCTAACAATAGCGGAGTCGGTGGGTGGCGCTACTCCCACACCTCATTTCAACCCTCGGTGGGCCCCGTTTCAGCGCCCCGAGCGGATTGTCAGGCGTTACTACGCCCCATACTTGTCGAGCCGGACCGCATGCGCGAGGGCCAGGGCCATCAACTCCTTGCCTGGTACGACCCCGAGATCTCCTCCCCGGCAAGACGACTCCCCGAACACCTCAGCCGAAGGCCTCGTCCAGTTCGACGCGACGAGCGTAGGCACATGGTGCCACGAGTGCTCACCGTAGAGCGCAGACGTCGAGTGATCTCCAGTAACGACGAGCACGTCGGCACCGAGGTCCGTGACTCGGGGGAGCAAGGCATCCACCTCTTCGATGGCCGCGACCTTCCCCTCGAAATCGCCATCGTGAGCCCGAGAGTCCGTGTCCTTGAAGTGGATGAAGTAGAAGTCGTAGGCGCCAAAGTGCCGCTCGAGCATCTCCACGCTGCCTTCGTTCGAGTCGGGCACCCCGTCGATGGTCATGCCAACCAAGCTCGCCACGCCGCGATACATGGGGTACTTCGCCACTGCCACCGCCCGTAGGCCGTACTGCGTCTCGAAGGAGGGGTACGGCGTAAACGCGGCGAACCCACGCGCCAGGAACGAGTTCACCCGAGGTTCGTCCGCGAGGATGTCCCGGACCTGGTCGAGGATGCCCTGAACCGTACTCGCCATCCGCTCGGACGCCGGATCTGCCCCTATGGCAGTAGCCGGAATGGGTGGCAGGCCTGTCCGCTGTGGATCGGTGTCGGCGACGTCGGCACCCAGACCCTCACCCCGAAGCACCAGGACCGCACGGTGCTCCTTTTCATGTATGAGCGTCACGTCGACCCCCTCGGGTGCGCGAAGACCGTTCCGGACCGTTTCGATCACGCGCCGCCCGTCCTCGTCCGAGGGACGTCCCGCGCGGCGGTCCGTCACCACTCCGTCACCATCGACAGTGGCCAGGTTGATACGGGCCGCCACGTCTCCCGGCCAAAGTTCGAACCCGACGCCCAGTGCGCTGAGTACGCCCCTCCCGATCATAGACTCGACTGGGTCGTACCCGAAGAGCGCGAGGTGTCCGGGCCCACTTCCCGGCGTGATCCCGTGCCCCACCGGAGCCAGCATCCCCAAGGAACTCCGGGCAGCGAGTGCGTCGAGGTGGGGAGTCGCGGCAGATTCCAACTCGGTTCGGCCCGTGTCCGGATGTGGCAGTCCGCCCAGGCCATCCATGACAAGCATGATGATCGTTCCGCCACCGTCGCCGTGGAACGCGAGGTCATGGGGGAGCGAGATGTCCGACATGATTCATCCTGAGAAGTGTGTTGAAGAACCCTTGCCGATCACCCTTCTAGAAAAACATAGCGGGACCGTGGAGCCGTTACGATGTTTCGGGGTTAATTTACCCAGTTCCAGCCTTTGCAGAAGAAGTACGACATCCGCCGACACCGGGAGGATCTGTAGGTGAAGTACCACCCCTTCGCAATGGAACGATGGCAATCCACGTACGAACACCGCGTTCGCTTCAACCTCTCTGAGAGCGGGGTACACCCGCTTTCGGTCACGGAGCTGCTCTCCCTGGCGGATCTTGATCCGGATACTCTCGACGTCCGTCTCGGATACGGACAGTCCAACGGCAGCGATGACCTCCGAAAGCTGATCGCCGATCTCTATACCGGGGCGACCGAAGCATCGGTACTGGTGACCACGGGGGGCGCCGAAGCCAACTTCACAGCGTTCTGGGAACTCATGGAGCCCGGCACATCGGTCGCGGTCATGCTTCCCAACTACATGCAGATTCCAGGATTGCTCGAAAGCTTCGGGGCACACATCCACCCTTTCCACTTGGTGGAAGAGAACGGCTGGCAGCCGAACCTGAACGAGTTGGAGAAGGGCCTCAGGGACGGGGCGCGTTTCATTCTCATCACCAACCCGAACAACCCTACGGGAGCCGTGCTCGATGACACTTCGGTGTCCGGGATCGTCGAACTCGCCGATCGCCACGGGGCGTGGATTCTCGCCGATGAGGTCTATCGAGGCGCCGAACTCAGCGGTCCCGAGACTCCCTCGTTTTGGGGCCTCCACGATCGGGTCCTTGTCACCAACTCCTTATCCAAAGCCTACGGATTACCCGGGCTTCGGATCGGCTGGGTGGTTGGGCCCGCAGAGATGATGGAAACCCTTTGGGGCCGTACGGATTACACGTCGATCACCCCCGCGAGCCTTTCCGACGTGCTCGCCCGCGTAGCCCTGGAACCCGTCACCAGGCTGAAGATTCTGGCACGAACGCGTGAGATCCTGACCAACAACATCGCCCTCTTGTCGAGTTGGATGGATGCCCAAAAAGACCGGTTCAGGTACCGGCCTCCCGACGCAGGTGCGATCTGCTATACGCGCTATCACACATCAATCAATTCCGGCGAATTCGCAGAGATCCTTCGGACAGAGATGGACCTTCTGGTGGTTCCGGGAGATCACTTCGGAATGGATCATTATTTGAGGCTCGGATTTGGCCTGCCGGCGACTGAACTGGAGGAGGCCCTGGAACGTATGGCCACCACATTCGATACCGTCGAGGAACGAGCCCGGCCGGCCAACTAGGATCTTTCCGACTTCCGGTCGTTCTGATTCAGGACAGCGGCTCGATGCACTCGGGCACGTCGTTCGCCGGGCGATTGACGAGGGTCGACACGGGATACGCCCCCAACTCCCTCTCGTACGGTTTGAGCAAGCTCAGGGCGTACGCGACCGGCGTTTCTGTGTCGAGCCAGGCCTCCCGATCGGAGGCATGCACGATGGCAGGCATTCGATGGTGTAGGTGCTGGATCTGGTCGTTGGCATTCACCGTGATGATGGCCATTGAGAAGACCGGCTCGGTCCCCGGGAGATGCCAGCGCTCCCAGACACCGGCGAAACCCATTGGCTCACGGTCCGGGGAGTGAATCCAATACGGAACCTTACCCTCACCTTCGGCAGCCCATTCGTAAAATCCGTCGGCGGGGACCAAACAACGCCGGGCGACGGCCGCCTCCTTGAAGGAGGGCTTGTCAAGCAGGCTCTCGGCTCTGGCGTTGATCGTTCGCGAACCCATCGAAGGATCGTCAGCCCAGGCGGGCACCAAGCCCCAACGTAACAAACCCAGCCTCGTGCCGCGCCGGTCCGACGCGACGACCGGCACATCCTGCGAGGGAGCGATGTTGTACCTAGCCCGGTAGTCGAACGCGAGCGGAGGAACGTCGAAGACCTCGACGAGATGGTCTTCAGGTGTCGACAGGCTATAGCGACCGCACATGACCAACCTCGGCGTCTACCAACAGCCTTCAATCCTCGGTTGATGCATCCGTCAGCTGTTTTTCCAGCAGCTCGTATGCAATCGGCATGAAATCCGCCTCGGTCACCAGCCCCACAAGCTTTTCGCCTTTCAGCACAGGCAAACAGGACACGGCGTTCTTCCGCATCATGTCGATAGCCTCGAGTGTGGACGTCTCGGGGGTGACACACACTGGATCTCGCTCCATGATCGTCTTTACGGGCGTGGTCCCCTTGTCCCCTTCGTTCCCCATGTCGGACGCCATACGCAGGATGGACCGGTACGATACGAGCCCGACCAGCCGATTCTGTTCATCTTCCACCGGCACGTGCCGGATTTGGTTTCGCTCCATCAGGAACGCCACCATCTCGAGCAGTTCATCTTCCTGCACAGTGAAGAGTTGAGTGGTCATGTAGTCCTCCACCTTCACATACTTTCGGGTCCAACCGCCCGCTTCTTCCAGCATAGCCAACTCCCATTCGTGGCAGGGCTTTCGCTCCGACTGCCGATTGGCGATCGCAGCTGTAAGCGCCGTCATACGTTCGGTTCGGCTGCCCCGATCCTCCATCTCGGAAAGCGAGCGCATCATCCAATCGGAACCGGTTCCACGACTCTGCACGCGGTCGTGAATCACACCGAGGTACTTGTCGATTTCGGATCGATCGACGTATGCCTCTAGTCCCGCCCGAGCGAGCGGGAGCAGAGTCTCGAGAATGAGTTCCGGCGCGGTTACGCTCTGTCCATCAACCCAACGAAATCCTGCGTCGAGCCCTTGGCGCGAAGCCGTGAGGAAGTTGTACTTCGCGTCGTCGAAGCTCAGCCTCTCCGTGATATCGCCGTATTCATATTTGGCGCCGAGGACCAGGCCGATCCAGAACGCCGCATTCGCAACTTCGTCCAGCACGGTCGGGCCGGAAGGCAGCACCCGGCACTCGATACGCAGATGGGGTTTCCCCTCTGAAATTCCATAACAGGGCCGGTTCCATCGATAGACCGTGCCATTGTGCAACTGGAGTGCCTGCAGGCGAGGGATGTCCCCGGCCGCCAATTGCTCGAAAGGATCTTCTACGGTCTCCTGAGCCAACAAAACCCTGAATTGGGCGATATCCTCTTGGAAAAGTTCGGCCACACTCTCCTTCACCCAACGGTCGCCGAATCGCACACGGGTGCTGAACTCACGTAGATGGACCGACGTGCTCCTCGTATCAATGGACTGACGAAAGAGTGCGATCCGAGTCTCGGCCCAGAGGCGTTTTCCGAAGAGGACGGGTGAGTTCACGGCGGCTGCCAGAACCGGGCCGGTCATGGCCTGAGCCGCGTTGTACATCGGTGCAAACTCCGTCGAGTCGACCTGAAGATGGACCTGGCAGCTGCAGTTGCACGCCTCCAACATCACCGAATCGTGTTCGATCTGGAGTTCGTCACGCCCCTGGATTTGGAGCCTGTAGGCCCTCCCACGCATCCTCGTCAGTGACTCGTTCAGAGCATAGTAGCGCGGCATCGGACTGATGTTGTCGAGTGTGAGGTCGGATTTGCCGAGTGTCGGGAGGATGCCCGCCAGAACCACGTCCGCACCCTCCTCGCTCGCGGCCTCGCGTGCCATGTCCAGGAGTTCCTCAATGCTCTCTTGGAGCGTGCTCAGGCAAGCGCCACCGAGCACCATGGGCTCGACGTTCATCTCCAGGTTGAAACGCGCCAACTCCGTGGTGAACGCTTCTCCATCGAGCCGCTCGAGGACCTCCATTGCGACCGGGGCTGGGCGCCAAGCTCGGTTGACCAAGAACATTTCCTGCTCGCAACCGAAGCGCCGCACACCTGATTCGATCAGACCGTTCTCCAGCATCTTTTCGAGGGCCTGAAGGTCTTTGAGAAGTGCCTTCGAAAAGGCGCGGGCCGAGCCTTTCCCTATCTCCGAAGTGACCGTGTGACTCGTCATTCGATGAAGATCACGATCTCCTCCAACGACTTCCTGCGGAGCTCCGGCACAGTCGTGTCGGACGCAGGATAGCCCACCACCAGGATCAAGAACGGTCGCTCATTCTCGGGCCGTCCGAGTATCTCGTTGAGAAAGCCCATCGGGGAGGGCGTGTGCGTCAGTGAAACGAGGCCGGCCTCGTGAATGGCGGTGACCAGTATCCCCGTGGCGATGCCCACAGACTCCGACACGTAGTAGTTCTTACTCTTTTCGCCATTTTCCTCGACCGCGTAACTCTCTGCGAAAACGACGATCAAGTAGGGAGCCCCTTCAAGAAACGGCTTCTTTTTATCGGTTCCGAGAGGCGCCAAGGCCTCCAACCAATCGTCGGGCGCGCGTCCCTCGTAGAACGCCTTTTCCTCCTCCTCGGCAGCCACCCGGATCGCTCGCTTGATCTCCGGATCGGACACGGCCACGAAGCGCCATGGTTGCCGATGAGCTCCGTTGGGCGCAGTTCCAGCAGCGAGGATGCACGTTTCGATGATGTCTCGTGGAATCGGACGGTCGGAAAAATCACGTACCGTGCGCCGGTCCTGGGCCTGCTTCAGGAACGCACGCGCGCGCTCCCGCATTTCATCCACGGGCAACTCGACGTAGCTGGACAACGGGACTTGTGGAATTGGAATGTTCAGTTCGAGGTGTCTCCAAAAAGGTACGGGGACGTCTCCTCCAAGGTCCTAGCCCCCAATCTTCCACCCCTACGAACGTTTCGCCATATGCAGCGCGCCGCAATTGATGGACCTAAGTGCCGCGCTGAGGGCCGTTTACACGGTCCCGGAAAGGCTCTATGGCGCGGGTACGATCTGGCGCCGACTTTCGGGGTTCCATCGGGGACGGTCGGGCCGCATGGCAAGCTCGTATCCAAGATAGAAAATCAATTGGCTGATTCTCACCGCCTTGTCCGCATCGATGCGATCCACCTCGTCGTCACGCCCGTGGTAGTCCGCGTGTGTGCCGTTGAAGAAGAAGAGGACCGGCACACCCTTCAGGGCGAAGTTGTAGTGGTCGGAGCGGAAGTAGAAGCGCTCTTCGGGCCAGATGTCGTCGATCGCGGTCATCCCGAGTTCCGGATGCGCTTCGCTGGTGAGCCTGAGCATCGCTCCGAGGTCGGAGTGTTCCATTCCGATCGCTGCGATGGTGTCCGGCCAGTTGCGCCCCACCATGTCGATATTGAGGTCGGCCACCATGCGGTCGGTGGGCACGGGCGGGTTTTCCGTGAAATGGGCGCTGCCCCACAGACCCTTTTCTTCACCGCTCACCAACAGGAAGATCATCGAGCGCTTCGGCTTGGTGGCCAGCGACGCATACGCCTCTGCGATCTCGAGGACGGCCGTCGTACCGGACCCGTCATCATCGGCACCGTTGAAGATGCTGTCACCTTCGGCGTTGGGTGTACCGATTCCGACGTGATCCATATGGGCACTGAAGACCACGTACTCTTCCTTCAGGAGCGGGTCGCTGCCTTCCAAGATACCGGCCACATTCGGCGCCGACACGCTTTGGCGAAACTGATCAGGCCCGACCGTCTCGATCACGTACCGCTGGACATAGGATCTGTCATCGCCCGCGGGGACCAGGCCCATCCGTTCGAATTCGCTGGCAATCCACGAGGCCGTCATCTCGAGGCCGGGGCTCGGTGTATCCCGCCCGCCCATGCTGTCGTGAGCAATCACACCGAGCTTTCGCAGATAGTCCTCCGGCGTGATGGACGCGGCTGCGGCCGAGACATCCTCACCCAGAGGCTCGGGACCGACATCAGCTTGCTCCTGAGTACAGGCGGAGCCCGAGACTGCCCCTATGCAGACGAGCTTGGCCACAAGATACCGTAGTTTCATCAGACTCTCTTAGGACTCATCAAAGACTTCGTCATATACTCGCGAAAGCCGTCGTCTGCGCCGGCTCAATCAGACCGGCAGCGGGTTCACGGCCATAATCTACCCATCGAAACGGACTGCGCCAGCGGCCACCGCAGCTCTTGCAGACTTCAGCGGGGGCCTAACGTACGGTCCAACAAATCCTCCAACTCGCGCTCGGTGAGCGCCCTCGATAGGACCGCCACACCGGCGAGCCCAACCGAACATCATGGGTCTCACCTCTTCTTCGTGTGCCGCCCCTCGTACATAATTGTGGGATGGACCTCCTAGCCAGCCCAGAAGCGTGGATCGCCCTGGCCACACTCACGACACTCGAGATCGTTCTCGGGATCGACAACATCGTCTTCATCTCGGTCCTGGCCGACCGGCTTCCAGTTGACGAGCGTCCGAAGGCTCGTCAGTTAGGACTCTTGCTGGCGATGCTCACGCGGATCCTGTTGCTTTTCTCCATCTCGCTGATCATGCGGCTCACGGAGCCGCTGTTTGAGGTTTTCGAGCATAGCGTGTCAGGGAAAGATCTGATCCTGATCGTCGGTGGTCTCTTTCTCCTGACCAAATCGACGCGCGAAATCCACAGCAAGATGGAAGGGGGCGGTGACGAAGAGAGGAGCGGCGGCAAAGCGGTGACGTTCGGTGGTGTACTCATCCAGATCGCGATCCTGGACATGGTCTTTTCGCTCGACTCGGTGATTACCGCCGTCGGGATGGCCGACGACTTGGTTGTCATGGTCACGGCCGTGATTCTGGCCGTGGGTGTCATGATGATTTCGGCGGGCCCAGTCGGGAGCTTCGTATCCAAGCACCCCACCGTGAAAATGCTCGCCCTGAGTTTCCTGCTTCTCATTGGAACGAGCCTCATCGCCGACGGAGCAGGTTTTCACATCCCCAAGGGGTACATCTACGCCGCGATGGCATTCTCGGTCTTCGTGGAGGTCTTGAATCTCAGAGCTGACCGAGCCCGTTCGAGCGGGGAGGGCGCGGGGGTCACCTAAAAGTAAAGAGCGCCGCCCTCTGCAAAGGCGGCGCCAAGGTGACCTCGAACTCTTGAACTCTCAGTCTTCAGGACATTCGATGGATGGAAGCGTCTGTAGTCCGTCGGCCGGGAGAGATTCTGCGGCTATTTTCCTGAGAACCTCCGCCACGTGCAGGTTTCCCTCGCGTTCCACTCTGCATGCGGCCCGAAGTAGTTGCCGGATTCTCTGCTCCACGCTCATCCTCCGCCTCCTTCCTCACCGGACCCGTCAAACTCGGTCCTCGCCCCTCGAACTGCCACCTACGTAATACGCCCGCCATGGGGAAGTGTTTCAGGCGGAGCCACCCTGCAGGGGGCGGTAGGCTTCAGGGACGGTACCCGGGCCCCCGTACGATCATGCCTGGTTTGGCACCCGTGTGCTCGCCTTCACGAACGACGGCCACTCCGTTTACGAAAACGTCTCGGATCCCGGCCGAGACCTGGTGGGGCTCTTCGTACGTGGCCCGGTCGATGACGGTCTCGGGGTCGAAGATGACGATATCGGCATAAAAACCCTCACGGAGCACTCCGCGATCGTGAATCGACAAACGGGTTGCGACCGCTGAGGACATCTTCCGGACGGCGTCTTCGAGGGGCACAACACCCTGCTCACGGACGTACCGGCCGAGGATTCGAGCGTAGGTGCCGTACGACCTCGGGTGTATCAGAGCGGTAGTAGTCTGGGGATCCACCCCCCCCGCATCGGTACCAAATTTCATCCACGGCTGCTTGATCTGAAGCCGGACGTTTTCTTCACTCATCATGAAAAAGACTGATCCGATCCGTTGGCGCTCGTCGAGGACCAGATCCATCGCAGTCTCGATCCAGTCCTTGCCGAGCTCTCGAGCGACGTCGTCGAGATAGCGGCCGGAATACGCCCGCCGGTTCTCCGCGTTGTCAAAACCGAGCAGGAGCACACCGCTCGGAGTCGCCAGTGCACAGAGATTCTCCCAATCCTCAGTCTGATTCTCGATCTCGGCCCGAATCCGGGCCCGTGCTTCGACGTCCCCAAGGTTGAGGTAGAGCCTACCGCGGGCGGACGCCGACGGCGGAAAACACGATGTGAGGCCGGTGCTCCCGGCCGCGTAAGGGTACATGTTGGCCTGAACGTCGACGCCACCGGCCCTCGCCGAATCGATCTTCTCGATCGCTTGGGCCGTCTTGGGCCAATTCTCCCGGCCACCGGCCTTGAGATGGAAGATCTCCACGGGCACACCACCAAGGGTCCCGATCTCGATAGCCTCGTCGATCGCCTCGAGAAGGTTGTTGGCCTCGGAACGGATGTGCGAGATGTAAACACCCCCGTAGGGGGCCATGGCGGCCACGACTTCTCCCAGTTCCTCGGTGGAGGCGAAGTTCCCCGGGGCGTAGATCAGCGCTGTGGCCACTCCGAAAGCGCCGTCCTCCATGGCTCTGCGCACCACCGCTTTCATCGTGTCCAGCTCGGCCCGGCTGGCCTCGTCCATTCGCGACCCGAGAGCATAGGCCCGGAGCGTCCCACCCCCGAGGAAAGAGCCCTGATTTACTGAGGTGCCCCGAGCCTCCATCGCCCGAAGCCACTGGTCGAACCCTCGCTCTCCGGAAAAAAGCCGGGCTTGGCGGTCCGCGGTCGACTCATCGTCCCCCGCAGGACCGAGGTAGGCCGGATTGACCGGAGCCGTGGTCGTCCCCTCCCCCATGATCTCCGTCGTGATACCCTGAGTGACCTTGCTGATGACCCGGCTGTCCCCCGACAGCAGAGCGAAGCGGGACTGGCTCTGAATGTCGATGAATCCGGGTGATACCACGTGCCCGACGGCGTCTACCCGCTGCATCGCCGTCGATCCCCTCAGCAAGCCACCCGGTGTGATCCGAGCGATCCTGCCATCGCTCACAGCAACATCGCCGTAGAACCACGCGCTCCCCGTACCGTCCACAATCCGCCCATTCTCGATGATCAGATCGTGGTCGAATCCCGGCTCCGGCTCGATGGGAGCGGGCGGCTCGATCCTCGGCTCGATGGGAGCGGGCGGCTCGATCGCCGGCTCGGGTGGGGCAACGGGCGGAGGCGTGGTCCCTGCACACGCGCTCAACAGGGATATGCCAAGAAGCGTCACAAACGGTCGTGCTCGACGCATGTCACCTCCGTCGGGCGGGTGGTCCCCTCCAGGAAGCCTTTTCGGGTGACCATCCATGGAACCCCCAAAATCGGGGAGGGCCGTAACTACACCATGATAAGAACGAAGTAGGAGCTAGTACATCCTGAAAATGCGCTAGGCGGGTGACTAGTACATCGTGGCAGTATCCAGCATGTTCAGCAGTGGCTCTCCCGCAAGGTACCGGCGAAGGTTCTCGCAGAAGATATCTGTGATCCTCTCGTTCTCGTGGTCGCTGGTTCCGGCAGAGTGCGAGCAGACGAGCACGTTGGGTATCGTCCAGAACGGGGAGTCGAGGGAAAGCGGCTCCTCCTCGAACACATCGAGCGCCGCACCTCCGACATGACCCGATTCGAGGGCATCGACCAGAGCGGATTCGTCGATTAGTGCGCCCCTTGCCACGTTGACGACAATCGCTCCCGAAGCCAGGAGCGCGAGCTCGGTCACCCCGATCATTCTTTCCGTCTCCGGTGTGTGGGGAGCCGACAATACGACGTGCTCGGCGCCCCCGAGGGCCGCGTGGAGTTCATTGAACGGGTAAAGATCCTCCACGTGAAGAGAGGCAGGATCGACTCCCGCCACGGTCCGTTTCACGCCGATGGTTCGCATGCCGAAAGACGATGCCAGGCGAGCCACCGCCCGCCCGATCGACCCCACCCCCACCACGACAAGACTCCGCCCCGTGAGATCCGTGGAGGCGAAGCGCCGCCACCGAAGTTCCCGCTGATCAGTGAGCATCTGCGGGACCTTCCTCCGAAACATGAGGATGGACATCAGGGTGTACTCGGCCAGAGGGATCGCGTGGACCCCACTGGCGGTCGTGAAGACCGTTTCGGGCATTCGTTCCGCGTACCGATGTTTGGCCACGAGTTGGCCGATCCCAGCGCTCGTTGCCTGGACCCAACTCAGCGACGGTGCACGCTCGGGCAGGTCCTCCATGTGAGTTCGGTCGAAATCGAACAGGACTTCCGCCTCGGCGAGTAGAGACGTCCAACGCCTCTCGTCCAACGCGGGACGCTCAAACGCTTCACCCACATGGTCCGCCACATAACGGGGCGCCGGGAGTAGGTGGGGCTCGTACACGACCTCGAGGCGTGGACTTACCGCGCGGATTCGATCCACGTGGTGCGGCTCCAGATAACTGGCGATCACGATCCGCACCGGTTGCGAAGATCGGGTCACAGGGACGCCGGGCGTCAGACCCGCCGCAGCACCAGCGTGGCGTTCGACCCCCCGAATGCGAACGAATTCGAGAGGGCGGCCTCAAGGTCCGGGGCATCCCGGCCAACATGGGCGACACAGTCGAGGTCACACGCCGGATCCGGGACGGTCAGGTTGGCCGTCGGCGGAATCCGGCGCTCGTGGAGCGCCATCGCTGCAATCGCGCACTCAAGCGCGCCGGATGCTCCCACGAGGTGCCCGTGCATCGACTTGGTCGAACTGACGGCCACACGCTGTGCGGTCGCCCCGAAAACCCGTTTGATCGCGTCGATCTCGACCGGATCTCCGGCCGGCGTTCCCGTTGCGTGCGCATTGATATAACCGACGGCGTCCGCCGGGACCCCAGCATCTTCCAGAGCATTCCGCATGGCGCGCTCCTGACCCTCCACCGACGGCTCAGTCAGCTTGTGCGCATCGCTCGAGGCGCCGAATCCGATGATCTCCGCGAGCAATTCGGCCCCCCGTGCCGCGGCTCTTTCCTCGCACTCGAGAATGAGCGTGGCAGCGCCCTCCCCCAGCACGAGCCCCGTGCGCTCGAGGTCGAAGGGGCGACAGGAGGCCCCCGCACCGTCGGTGTGCTCCTTAGCGATCACACCGACGGCCTGCCATGCAGCGACGGATCCGTCGTTGAGCATCGCCTCCGCTCCTCCAGCGATGACCACGTCGGAGTGCCCGTCTCGGATGGAACGGAACGCTTCACCGATCGCGACCGAAGAGGAGGCACAGGCGATCGAATACGTCTGCGCCGGTCCGCGAATGCCGAAGCGCATGCATACCTGGGAAGCCGGGCCACTGGCCATGATCAGCGGAACCGTCGTCGGCCTCACCCGCCTGCTGTGCCGCTCGAAGTAGGTCCTATAGGATCGCTGAAGGATCTCGGCTCCTCCGAGACCGCACCCCATGTACACCCCTGCCTCTTCGGGTCCACGTCCGTCGGCCATGAGACCGGAGTCCTCAAGAGCGTTTCGGGTAGCGACCACGGCCATTTGTGCCGCCCGCGCCATGAAAAGCAGGTCGGCCTTGTTGATTCGGTCGCCCGGTTCAAAGTCGATGGAGGCAAGCAGCACATCGGTCCCGAGCTCAGGAACACCGGATTGTACCAAGCGGATGGCGGACTCTCCGAGGCAGATCCTCTCGAAGATTTTCGCCGGGTCCTCCCCATGGGGGGACACCAACCCGAGCCCCGTCACGAAGACGCGGCGGCCACTCACGGGCGGCTCAGGCTCCCTTGGCTTGGACGAGCTCGTCCACCAGAGCCGCAGCCTCCGCAAGCGTCTGGAAAGTCGCGCGCTCCTCGGGAACCTCGATTCCAAACTCGTCTTCGACGTCGAACAAGAGCTCGACGACCGTCAGAGAGTCGAGACCGAGTTCGGTCAGTGTCGCCTCCGGACTGATCGCGTCTGAACTGACGTCGTATTTTTCGCTCAACACCTGGGCCAAGAACTCATAAGGGCTCACACGCTCGTACCTCCTGAAGACATATCCGGCTTCTGAAGACATAACTTCATGAGGCCAACACCTTGCGCAATACCAGCGTCGCGTTGCTGCCACCAAACGCAAACGAGTTCGTAAGGGCGTACTCCAATCCTGGCACCTCTCGGCCCACCAACGGCACACAGTCGAGGTCGCACTCCGGATCGGGATCGGTGAGGTTGGCGGTGGGAGCGATCCGACCGGTCTGGAGCGTACGAACCGTCAAGGCAGTCTCCAGCGCACTCGCGGCCCCGATCAGGTGGCCGTGAACCGACTTTGTGGAGCTTACCGCCAGCTTGTCGGAATGCGAGCCGAAAGTGGTCCTGATGGCCTGCGCCTCGACTCGATCTCCCAGGCGTGTACCCGTGGCATGCGCATTAACGTACCCGATGCTCTCGCCCGCAACGGACGCGTCCTCCAGTGCCAGGCGCATCGCACGAGTCTGACCGTCCGAAGAAGGCTCGGTCAGGTTGTACGCATCGCTGGAGACACCGAAGCCCACGATCTCGGCCAGCAGCTCGACTCCTCTGGCCCGAGCCACATCCTCGCTCTCAAGCACCAGAACCACGGAGCCCTCGCCGAGAACCAAGCCCGTCCGCTGAGCGTCGAACGGTCGGCTGGACGCTTCGGCGCCGGTCGCATGCTCACTCGCAAGGACGCTCAGCTCTCTCCAACCGGCCAATGCCCCGGTGTTGAGTTGGGCTTCGGCCCCACCGGCCAAGGCCGTATCGATGTACCCATGCCGGATCGCACGAAAGGCCTCTCCGATCGCCACCGCCGAGGAAACACATGCGATGGAATAGGTCATTGTCGGGCCGGTAATCCCATACTGCATGGAGATGTGGGACGCCGGGCCACTCGCCATGATCATCGGCGTGCTCGCGGCTCTCAGCCTCTTGGGGGGATCGGCCAGATAACGTTCATAGTGGGCTTGGAGCTCGTCGGAACCGCCAAGTCCACAGCCCATATAGATGCCTGCCTCTGTCGGTCCGGCACCGGATACCAGCAGGCCTGATCGTTCTAAGGCGTGACGCGCCGCAACAACTGCCATCTTGGTCGCCCGTGCCATGAAGCGTCCCGACACCTTGGGAATCAGAGGGTCCGGATCGAAGTCGACCGGCGACAGAAGCATGTCGCAGGTCGACCCATTGGCCTCGATCGGCACCTTCCGGACCGAGGACTCCCCCGAGAAAACCCGATCGAAAACCTCGTCCAGGTTGTCCCCGTGGGGGGATACCACGCCGACCCCTGTGATAAACGTGCGGCGCGGGGGCACGCGGCTCAGAGTCCCTTGGCCTCGATCAACTCATCGGCTAGAGCTGCTGCCTCACCCAAAGTGGAGAAATTAACCTGCTTGGTGGAGAACTTGATACCGAACTCGTCCTCTAACTCCCTCACCATTTCCATCGTGGAGAGGGAGTCCAGGCCCAGGCCCGCAGGCGAGGCGTCGGGCACCAACTCGTCGGCGTTCACGCCAAACTCATCTACCAGTAGTTTGACGAGAAAATCAAACGACTTCACCGGCGCCTCCAACCTGATTTTGAATCATCAATCATTGGGGTGACAAAGAAGAACATACCATTCGCCAGCGATTCTCGTCCATCCCCGACCTACAGCCAGCCCGCGCGACGATACCATGCCCCGGTGATTCGTGTTCCCTCAGCGAAGGAAATGCGGGGTTTCCAGCCAAGCGCAGCTTGGGCCTCCGCCGAGTCGCACACCCAGTGTGCCGCCAATAACTCGTTCAGTTTGTCGCGCGTCAACATGACCGCACGTCCCATGACAGTTCCGTAGAATTCGCTACCCAGAGCCGCCCCATACATGAGGAAGCGGGGCACGGGAACGCGCAACCAGGCGCGCTTACCGAGTGCGTTTTCGATGTGGGTAATCAATCCGCCGAGGGTCTCCAGGCCTCCGTCCTCGACGAAGTACGTGGCGCCGCTCGGTACGTCAGCGTCGAGCGCCTTGATACACGCCGCGGCACAATCCGCGACGTAGATGGCGCTAACGGCGGAGTTCAGCGAACCCGTCAAGGGGAGGACCCCCAACTGAACGGACTTGAAGAAAGGAAGGACTTCCCGATCTCGGGGACCGTAGATTATGGGTGGCCTGATGATCGTGATGGGAAGCGAGTCGGCCTCCGCCCGCGCGGCTTGTTCTGCGGCCAGTTTGCTCCGCCCATAGTGGGTGACGGGATTGGGAGGCGCATCAGCCGGGAGAGGACGTCCGTCTTCACTAGGCCCCATCACCGCCAGCGACGAAACCAACACGAGGCGCTGGATACCCTGAGCATTTTGTTTCGCAGCATCGAGCAGGTTGCCTGTCCCTTGGCCGTTCGTCCGGTGAAAATCGGCCGGACGCCGGGCCTTCACCAAGCCAGCCGCGTGGATAATTCCATCCACACCTTCCACGGCCGCGAGTAAGCTGTCCTTGTCGCTCAGAGCCCCGGCCACAAGTGTCACATGCTCGAGACCTTCTAGAAATCGGGTGTCACTCGTCGGCCGAACCAGCGCACGAACATCGGCACCTTGCTGATCGAGCTGTTCGGCAATGTGCGAGCCAAGGAATCCCGAGGCCCCGGTCAGCAAAATCCGCACAGAGACGACGCTTCAGATCACCGCGAGCGCCTTACCGGCGCTTCGGAGGGCTTCGAGGCCCCGATCGAGATGCTCGCGTTCGTGGGTAGCCATGTAGCTGGTGCGCAGCAGAGAGTGCCGGGGCCGCACACCCGGAGAGATAAACGGATTAGTGTACACCGAATAATCCTCCAACAGCATCCTCCAGAACTCCAGCGTCCGCTCATTATCACGAACGAAGATCGCGATTACGGCACTCTCCGAGTCACTCAACTCGAAGCCCATCCCAGCCAACTCACCCTTCATGTAGGTGTGGTTCTCCCTCAACTTTTCAAGCCGCCAGGTCTCTTCCTGCATGACGTCGAACGCGGCCATCGCGGCGGCGGTACAGGATGGTGCACCACTGGCCGCAAACATGAATGAAGGTGCAAAGTGTCTTATGTAGTCCAGTACCTTCCGCTCCCCAACGAGATACCCGCCGACGCTGGCCAGCGACTTGCTGAAGGTGCCCCCGACGAGGTCGACGTCCTCCTCCAATCCGAAGTGGTGTGCCGTCCCGCGCCCTTCCGGTCCGATCACCCCGAGAGCGTGCGCGTCGTCCAGAAAGAATCTCGCGCCATACTTCTGGGCCACCGGGATCAACTCGTCGAGCTTCGCGATATCACCCTCGGCGCTGAAGACGCCATCCGTCATCACGAGTGCGGATTCATTGTCTGCGAGCTTGGAGAGCGCGCGCTCCAGGGAAACCGCCGAGTTGTGTCTGAACCGGACCATACGCCCGCCCGCGGCCTGGCCCAGGCGTACTCCATCGTAGATCGACGCATGCACGCTTCGGTCGACCACCGCGACGCTGTTTTCCGCACCGAGCAGGGCGGAGCCCAAGGCGAGGTTCACCTGGTACCCAGTGGTGAAGACGAGGGCCGACTCTCGCCCATAGAAGTCGGCGATTTTTTCCTCGAATTCACCATGCAGCCGGATCGAGCCATTCACGAAGGGAGACCCCGTCATGCTCGTTCCGAAACTGCTGATAGCGGCGGCGGCGGCCGCCTGAACCTTCGGGTGCGTCGTCAGCCCCAGGTAGTTGTTGGAACCGAACATCGTCACCCGTTTGCCGTCGATTACCCCCTCGGGTCCGTCGTGGTAGTCGAAGGGCTTGAAGTAGGGGTAGATCCCTTCTCTTCTGGCGTCGTCGGCCGCATGGAACTCATAGGCCTTACTCAGCACATCGAATGCGCGCTCAGCCACCTGGGACTTGAGTTCAGACACCTTGAATCCGGCTGTGGATGGAATAACCCAATAAGAAACGATTTAGGCGCGTCATGTGTGACGGGAAAGCTGTTGAAGTCAAAGGAATCTCGCCAGCAGCACTGCTGAGACCGCGGCGCCCGCCGTGAGCCACTTCCAGTTCTCGTGTAGGAAGTTGATCACGTGGGTGTCCCAAGCCGCCCATGTATTACCGCGAAGGTGTGCCACGTAGGCGACCTCCGGGTCACCGTGGCCGTGCTCGTCCAGCGAAAGAATTCTCATGCCTTCCGTCACGCCGTACTCTCGCACCCTCCCGGTCAGGAAGAGGGGACCCGCCGTGGTGAGGACCCGAAGGTGTCGCGGCCACACCCTACCCCACTTTCGGTAGGCGCGTGGAAGGGAAGCAACGGCATGGTGGAACAATGGGTGCCCTTTTACGGAGAGCATGAACTGGTTCGACACGCCAAACGGCGTCGTCCGCGGAAGCACCACCTCAGTCTCGAGAAGAGAGTCGATGGCGCGGAGGCAATGCAGGTCCAGATCCGCATAAACCCCTCCGAATTCTCTCAGGATCACATACCGGGCGGCGTCGACTCGCTGAATGGCCTCGGGATAGCTCTCATACAAGGGGACGAGTTCGGGCGCCCGCTCCCGAACGAGTGCGGCCAGGTCCTCGTCCGTCCAGAAGCGGTACTCCCAGTCGGGGTGGGCATCCTGCCAACTGCGCTGAGCATCGAGGAACCGGGCGGGAACGTCCTGGTCCTTCCAGGTCTGATGAATGACGCGCGGAATCATGACCCCGGAATCATGGCGAGTGACTTCTCGTAAATGCGCCAACGCTTGTAGGGCTCCAGGTTCATCGCCTCAAGGGGTGCAACAAGCGACTCGTTGTCCTCGAGAATCCACGAGGCTTCAGCCCCTTCGGCCCCGATTTTCTCCGCACGCCGAGCCACCTCGAAGGCAAAAAGCGGGAAAAACCCCCGGTTCCGGTATTCTGGTCTGAGGCCCAATAGCACGATCCGCCCGCTCAGGACTTTGGGGAGCCCCAACAGGAGACGGGCGATATTCCAAGGCCAAAGCCGTCCCGACGGTATCTGCCGAAGCACTCGGTTCATGTCACGTGCGATCATGATGAACCCCACCGTCTTTCCTTCGAGCTCCGCTATGAATGCGAAATCAGGATGCAGCACAGACTTGAGGTCCTTGGCCAGGTGCCAGAATTCCTCCCATGACGGGGGGACGAAACCCCAGTTCCCGCCCCACGCGTCACAGTAGAGGTCGAAGGCATCTCTCGCCGTCTCTTTCAGGTCGGCTAAATCCCACGCCCGAAACACGAGGTGGCTCCTCTCGAGCGTTCGCTCCGCAAGCCGACGTACCCGATCCGGAACCGCGAACTGGTCGTCGGCAGGCAAATAGTATCCGAGGAGATCTCGGGCGGGAGCATAACCCGCCCGCCCGATCAAAGAGTCGTAATAGGTCGGATTCCAGGCCGTCATGATCACCGGCGGGTGGTCGAACCCGTCGACGAGCACACCGCACTCATGGTTCATCGACGGACTTACGGGACCACGCGCCGAGGTCATCCCCCGGCCTCCGAGCCACTCCTCGGCCCGATCGAAGAGCCCGTTCGCGGCCTCCTGATCGTCACGACAATCGAAAAAGCCGAAGAACCCGACTCGATCCTCGTGGTGGTCGTTGTGCGATCGGTTCTCGATCGCGGCCACCCTCCCGACAACCCGGCCATTACGCTGGGCGATGAAGAGTGCCCGCTCCGCCTGCTGATAAAACGGGTTTCCACCCTGATCCAGGCCATCCCGCACGAGGGCCCGAAGGGGCGGGATCCAGCCGGAAGAAACAGGTTGGTCGTGCACGCTCCAGGCGGCGTCCACAAAACGCGATGTACCCCGCCGCCCCTTTACCTGGGTGATCTCAAGAGAAGAGGTCACTTAAAGCCGCCGCCCAGTTGACGCACCGTGGTGAAATAATGCATGTCCGATTCGCTCCTGAAGAATCGGATGAGCGAATCGACCAGCCAGTTCGACAGGACGCTGCGAGCCTTGGATCTGAACGCCACGAGCACGGTGTAGATCCATCGAAACAGAGGTCTCAAGAAGGGCAGGATGATCAGACAGTAGTCGGAGGCACTTCGAGACAAACCAGACCGGGGTGATTCGAAAAACGTGAGAGTGTCGCCGTGCCCGTCCAGGCCGTGCGACGAGAAGAAGGCCTCGATATCCTGGTCACTCGTCTGTTTTCCAACCCTCTCGCCGATCGCGTCGAGAATGGTCCCGGTCATCGTATCGCCTCCGTCCCGATTCGCCAGGGTCGGTGATATGGAGCCCTCATCAGCGCCGAGGAATCGTGCCAACTGCACTCCGAAGTCGGCCTCCTCAATATTCATGACGAGAAGCTTACCGCTCCGGTCACTGAAATAGCGAATCACGTGTTCGTGATATGAATTCCGGATCCGGATCCAGCGCATCACCGCTCGCTCACGGTTGTCTAGGACCCACCAGTTGATGATCCGGGCGACAAACCCGAGCGGAACGTACTTGGTGAGGGCCCATCGAACGCCCGTCCGGGATCGCTCGACCGCTTTGTGTCGACTGAGCACCCAGTGCTTCAGTGGTCTCGTGTTGAGGACGAAAAGAGCCTCGGGATAGAGATCGTCCAGATTTCTGATCGCGGCACATTCGCCATCGGTGAACGCCTCGAATCGGTCCAGTTGATACCGATTCCTGGTGATCGACCAGTCGGTCCACCCCGGTTTGTGTGCCGAACGATACGAGAGTTGATCGCCCAAGATCCGGTGCAGCGTGGTCGTGCCGGTCTTGCTGAAGCCCACGCAGAAAACTTTAGGGCGCCCCTGGTCACCCCCGTCAGACATACCTCGCCCTCACGATCGTATAGGAAGTCCCTCGCACAAGCTCCTCTGGTTCATTGGGGTGCCGAAGGCCGTCAGATCGGCCTCCTGAAGGCGGTCAGCTTGGAATCTCAGAGACAGCCCTTACTGAAGCAACGCCCGAATCCCGGTCGTTCACGCCGTCGGCCAGTGCTATACTCAACCGGGCAAGGCATTTCAGTACCACCAAGAGGTCCGGCGATCGGATGACTGCACCGGAAAAAGAGACACGAGCGACGCCCACGGGCGTCCTCCGCCACTACTGGCATGTGGTTGACGGCAAGGTGTGGCACCTGGCTCTGCCGATCTTCTTGATCCTTATCGCTGCTGCGTTCGAATTGGTCTCCTTCTCACTGCTCCTCCCGCTCACCGATGCGGTTATTGATAATTCCTTCGATTTCCTGGAGACGTCGAGATGGTTCGGATGGATCACCGCGCTCGTTCCAGCCGGTCTAGATGAGTCGGCACGACCCGCCTATCTGGTGATCTGTATCGTCGCCCTGATCATTCTTGGGCGTATAGGTAAGCAAGGAGTCCAGTACGCGGCCCGGCGCTTCGTGATGGTGCGCAACGAGCGGTACCGGGTCAAGGTCAGCCAGGATACGTTCGGCCGGGTCCTGACGTTCGGGCGCCAGTATTTCGACCGCCAGGCGATCGGCAGAATCGACGCGGAGATCGGTTGGTCCAGCTCGGTGCTCGGGCTTCTGGTCGCGGTTCAGGAGCTCTTCCGTTTCGTTGTCTCATTGCTGGCAAAGGCCGGCGTGATGATGGCGATCTCGATCCCACTTTCCGTCGCCTTCCTCGTGACACTGCCATTGGTGCAGGGTTTGGTGGCGGCGATCAACCGGGCGGTGAAACGCATCTCGGAGGAAGGGGTCGAGGTAGACCGACAGATACGCACACAGATCCTGGACATCCTGGGGGCGATCCCTCTCGTTAAGGCATATTCACAGGAACGGGCCGCTACCGAGATGTACGAGACAGTCCTCCAGCAAGGGGAAAGTGTGGCGGTGCGGCGCGATAAGGCGATCGCCATTCGTTATCCCATCGAGGAAATCATGATCCTCGTCGCGATGCTCCTTGTGCAGGGCGTGTTCATTCTCGTGAGTGGGGATTTTCAGCCGGCCGAACTGGCGATTTTTGCTGCTTTTCTCCTCCCACTTCAGCAGGCCCTTCGTGACTATAAAATGATCAGCCAGTTCAGCCTTCGCGTTTCCGAGGAACTTCCTCGTTTGGAGGCCGTGGCGGGGCTCTTCTCCGACGAGGGCAAGTTTATCGTGCCCTCCGGTGAGAAGACCTTCCGAGGGATCGCGCACGAAATCGAGGTCTCCCACCTCGATTTCAGCTACGCACAAGCGAGCGAGGTGCTCCACGACCTGAGTGCAACCATCCCCGCCGGCAAAGTCACCGCGGTCGTCGGCTCGAGTGGAGCGGGTAAGACGACGTTTGTCGATCTCCTCGCGCGTTTCTACGACTGCGCACCGGGCACCATCTTTCTGGACGGTACCGATATCCGGGAGTACTCGCTCCCGTCGCTGCATTCCGGCATGTCGATCGTCAGCCAGGACGTCTGGTTGTTGAACCAATCCTTGCGTGACAATCTGACGTTCGGGCTCGGGAGGAAGGTGCCGGACGAAGAACTGGCCCGGGCGCTCTCCGATGTCCAACTGGACGACCTCCTCGATGAGAGTTCGGGCGGCCTCGACACGGAGGTGGGTGACAGGGGAGTTCGCCTATCCGGGGGACAGCGACAGCGCATCGCGCTCGCACGAGCGCTCTTGCGAGATCCGGACATCGTGATTCTCGACGAAGCGACCTCCGCCCTCGACAGCTTGATCGAGCAGAACGTGGCCGACGCGATCAAGCGGCGGCTGGCGGGGCACACCCTCATCGTTATCGCGCATAGACTGTCGACCATACGAGATGCCGACCTCATCCTCGTATTCGAGAGCGGTCGCATCGTCGAGCGAGGCACTTGGAGTGAGTTGATCGAACGGCGTGGAGCTTTTCACTCACTCTGTCGCGCTCAGTCGGAGAAGGACGCAGCCGTCGGAGCTTGACCGTCTCCCGGTCGAAACGAAGCGCCTTAGCCCCTCAAGTGACGTTCGATTTACTCAAGTAGTCGTCGATCTGGGCCTGGACTCCGAGCAGTTGGACGGCCTCACGCGTGAACCAGGAGCGATAGGGCCGGTGGGCCATCTTCTTCGGGTCACCGTCCGGTACGTCAGTCCGGGAAATGCTGCCGCGATGCATCCGCCACACGTTCTTGAAGGGTAGGTCGTACGCACGGGGTAACGCACCTGTCTCCCGAATGGACAGAAGAGAGAGGAAGATATCCTCCCCGTTCCACTTGGGTGAACCTCGCGTGATGAGCTCCGCCGCGGATGGTTCCGCTGCGAGGAATACGTCCGCGTAAGAGCGGTGCATCATGAGGCAGCGAGTCAGGACGACCGGTGTCTCCCCCCGCTCGTATCCTTCGTACGAGTATTCGTAGGCCGGGCTGATACGACGTCCAAAGATCCCGTGAAGCGTGTCTGGCGCATCGTCGAAAGACGCCTTCAGCGCGGTGATCGAGCGCCCGGGCACCACCAGGTCGTCATCGAGGATCAACACCGCGTCGTTTCTCGCCTCCCTCGCCGCGACAAAACGTAGAGCGAGCCCGTAACGATCGTTGAGATCCCAGTCGTGACGGTGGATGATTTCGCAGCGCCGGCTCTTGAACGAAAAACACGTCCTCTCACGGCCGTGAGAAACGTGGACTTCATCGATGAGAGAATGCCGAGCGAGCAACGGCAAGATCACACGGCGTAACCACAACGGCCGATTCCAGTTCAGGATGACTACGCTGACGTTCGCCGCACTGATTCCAGGTCCTGACACTCCAATCATTCTTGTCGCTCGAATTCGGAGGCGTCGGGGTAATACGCGTCCAGGAACTCCCGCACGCGGTCGCACACCCAGGCATCGGGATCCGGTCCCTGGTCGTCGTTGAGACAATAGAACTTGGGCTGCATCTCCACTAATGCGTCCAAAGCCAGAGCCTGCTCTTCCCGGGTATTATTGATCCGGTGAAAACGGTGGTATTGAAGCAGCGCGCGAGCCTTCACGGCCTCGGCGTGGCGCCTCTGCGGCCCTAGCATCCACATTCGGTAGAGTCGATCCATGCGGAGGTCCGATCCGGCGCGGAAGCGGCTACTACGAGTCCGATGTAACGCTTCTGGATTGGCCTTCAACATGGCCTCCCAAAACGGTTTATAGACGAATCTCGGACAGTGCTCCAAGTGTACGGTGTTGAAGAACTTCCACCGTTTTCGATAGACCCGAAAGGGAAGCCAAATCCCGAAGTAGGTTCCGAACACCCTCTGTTTGCCCGCGGCCGTCAAGAAATCCTCCCGGACAGTGGGAGCCCCGAAGAGAAAGTCGTCGTTGAGGTAGAGGAAGTGGTCCGAGAGACCGGGGACCGCATGAACGAAGCTCTCGATGGCCGTAGAGTTGAACGTCGGTAGGTAGGGGGCGAAGCCGCTCAGTTCGTCGTGGTGGACGACGTTGATCCTCGGATTGTTCAGGTCCAGCCACGCCGGGACCTGCGGGCGACGCGTGATGATGTGGACGTTCTTGATCCACCCCGCAAACATGGCCACCGACCGGAGGCTGTACCGCAACAGATCGTACAGGTCTCGCGTCCGCTCCGGGTTGAGGTCGCCCGGGAGGGAAGCGTATCGGCGCATGTCCGTCTGCAGGTCGGGATCGTCTCCGTCGACCCAGGCGTACACGAGATCGACGGCAGGCCCACCGGCGGGCACATCGGCAGGCACACCCCGTTGTGAGGTCATCTCGCGTGTACGGAGCCGGTGCGGTTAGACATCAAGATCATCATAGCTAACCAAGTTGCTATTTTTCCGGGGTAACTCCAATATGCGCTCCTTCGACCTAACTCCGGTTGGCCGTCCAGCCATGATCATCTCTCACCGCCATAGCTTCATATTCCTCAAGCCTCGGAAGGTGGCCGGCACGAGTGTAGAAGTTGCACTCGCGCAGCATTGCGGAGACGACGACATCGTCACGCCGATTACCGCCTTCGACCCTCTCTGGGACGAAGAGGAGTACGACCACCCGGGAACAAAGCAGCGGGGGTACCTCCGTCACTCGACCCTGCCCGCGGTCCGGAAGCGCCTCGGCCAACCTCTGTGGGACACCTATTTCAAGTTCGCGATCGTTCGTAACCCGTGGGATCTGGTGGTGTCCCAGTACTACTGGGCGACCCGCGACGTGGATTGGCAGCCCTTTCGGGCGACCGTTGGAGGGAGCCTGAGGCGCTTCTGGAAGTATCCCCTCCGAGCTCGGAGAAATGTGTTCGCCCTTGGCGCCAATGTGGCCCGAATCTTCTGGAAGCTGGAGGACGTCACGTTCGACTTCTTCGTGGCTTACATGTTGAACTATTATCCGCCAAACGGGCGGTTCTATTTCGATCGTTCGGGTTCTGTGGGACTCGATTTCCTGATCCGCTACGAAAACCTTCAGAGCGACTACGCATCGGTCTGTGAACGGATCGGACTGCCTCACTCGGAACTCCCGTCCCTGAAAACAAAAAGCCGTCCGGAGCGGAATCACTACACGACCTACTACGATGATCGGACGCGCGAACTCGTCGCGAAGAAGTATCGCCAGCACATCGAGCACTTCGGATATCACTTTGAAGAACCTTGATGCCCTCCCTTCTTTGATGAGCGCCTGAGCAGGTCTTCGGAACGGCTTTGCTTCCGACTCTGTTAGTGGCGGGCATGCTCAGCATCGCCGGATACGGTCTGTTTTGCCGCTTGGAGGGTCGGCAACCCGCCCGCGAGATCCTGTATGAGCTCACGTTAGGACGGCACGAGCTACGGGACCTCGATGCCACTGCTGCCGCGACAGAGCGTTCGGATCTCATCGTTGGACTCACGACGATTCCGAGCCGGCTGCCGTTCCTGTTGCCGACACTCAAGAGCTTGCTGCTTCAGACCGTGCCCCCAAGAAAGATCCTGCTTCATCTGCCCAAGCACAGTCGCCGCGAACAGGTCGAGTACTCCGTCCCGGAAGAACTCCAGAAGCTCGAGGTCATACAGATCGTGGAGTGCCCCGACTGGGGACCGGCAACCAAGATCCTCCCCGCACTGATCGACAGTGATCCGAACCAGCGCATCGTCGCCGTGGACGACGACCGCATCTACCGACCGACGCTGCTCGAGGATCTCCTCGCGGCCTCCGTTCGACATCCAGACGCCGCGGTCGGATGTTACGGCCTGATCGTTCCGCTCGACCGTGTCGATCGTCGAAGGGGGCTCATTGGCCGTACCGTCGCCGGCCTGAGATTCGGGCGTGGTGTGTCACTTCGCGGCTCGCGCCTGCGGCACCCGTTGGCGGTAGATATTCTTCATGGTTACGGAGGGGTGATGGTTCGCCCACGTCTTTTCGATCTCGATCGTCTGGCGGATCTCCAGGGCGCCCCCGATGCCGCTTGGCTGGAAGACGACACCTGGTTCGCGGCTCACTGCCGGGTGCCAAAATTGATCGTTCCGGGAAAACCCGGGAGCTTTCCCCGATACTTCGGAAGACGCATCTATCGGGCCAGTCGTCTGGGGGCCCACAATCGAGGTGGGGCCGACCCCGAGAGGCGAAACACGACGGTGCTGATGCGCATGTTCAGCGATCGATGGATGCCGTGATGGCGATCGCTGTCCATACATCCGAGCCAAGGTTCCTGTTCTTCTGGAATCACAAGGTCGCGTCCCGCTCCCTCCTCGACGCTCTCGAGGCAAGCTTTCCGGCGCTCCGCGTATATCCGCAACCGTCCTTTCGCCCGCCGGCCCAAGACGAAGACTGGCCACGCTTTCTGCTGGTCCGCGACCCCTGGTCCCGCACGGCCTCATGCTTTCGCAACAAGTGCCGCGATGCGACCGAGGCCCTGGAGCGAAATGGCGGCCTGGAGCCGTGCCAGCGCCACCTGCTCCGTGAACTAGGGGCGTGGCCTTGCCGACCGAGCACGGGGGCACGGCGCCTGGCCGAGCTCGATTTCGCGGAGTTCGTGGATTTGCTGCCAGGCGTCCGCGACGGGAACAGTCACTTCCGCCTGCAAATCGATGTACTGCAGGACGCGAGCCCGATCACGTCTAGGGTTCCTTGGACGGGACGGGCGATGCGAACCCTCCTTCGCCTCGGCCGGACGCACTACCTGACGCCACGGTTGTTAAAGACTGGACCGACCGCATCAGCCGACCGGGCCGCCTTGGCCGAAGGACGGAAACAGTCCGTGCGGTGGCTCCGCCTGGAAGATCTCCCGGAAGTATGGGAAGAAGTCGAGCATACCTTGGGCCGAACGATTCCACTTCCCTGGCACGCGCGGACGGCCGGAGGAGACGACTGGCAGGCGCTCTACGACGCGACCCTTCGGGAACGGGTGGCCGAACTCTATCGGCCGGACCTAGAGATGTTCGGATACGGTCCGTCCAACTGACCAGACGCGTATACAGCCAGCGCAGCGATCGGGGAGATTTGCCGAACATTGCCGGATTTCATCATGCTCTCCACCAGGTCGGGACTCATCAGTTCGCGAATCGAGTTGCGTCGATCCATGACCATGTCCACGAAACCGGGCGATCGGAACCAGTTGGCGTAATCCGCATAAGGAGGCCCGCCGCCAAGCTTCTTCATCCAGTACAACAGCCCTGGATCGACCGCCATCGGTCGACCGGTACCCGGCTCAGGAAATGAAAGCAGCTCAGGGCAAAGGTTGTTGATCGCGTGGCGGTGCCAGCGCGAGCCAAGCTTCTGTGCGCGCGGCAACGACTTGGCGACGGTGACCCACCTCACGTCGGTCATGGGGGCAACCACTTCACCAAACTGGCGGTAGAGCTTTAGGCCGTTGCCGATAAAATTCCTGACACGCTGGTGATAGTAGAAGTGGTCGAGACTCGACTGAAAGTCATTGCCCCGGCTAGCCGCCACCAAACGATCGATCCTGCGGCGTGAACCTCGCCCGGCCAGGTCATCACGAACCGGTGGGCTCAGGCCCTCGAGCTGATCCGGGTAGAACGGGTTCTTGGCTTTCACGCTCCAAAACCTCTTCAACAGCGGCTTTCTCGGGAGGGCTGTTGTAGCATGGGAGACGAGCCCGCGATCGAAGTAGTAGGATCGCATGGACTCACCATTAGCCCCCACCACGATGTTGCAGTCGGTATCGAGTCCTGCCTTCAGCGGGTATAAAAACGTATGCCAGTGCCTGGCGGCCTTGGTCCCGCCGGTTACCTCGACGATCCGCTCCGCGTGATCCACATAGTCCTGCGCGCTGAGTTCGACCGCTATCACCTCCAGGGACAGTCTCTTTCCGATTTGCTCCACCACGTCTCGGTCGAAGTTGCCCCTTGGACCACAAACCAGGAGCCGGGGCCTGATCCCGAGATGCAGCAGGGCCGCCAGCAAGAGTCGAGAGTCGAAACCGCCGGAGGCTGAAAGAACGATCCCCCCAGGATTGGTGATGTTCTCCTTCAGTATGGAAACGGTGAGCGCCTCGAGATCGCCGTGAGCCTCTTCGATGATCGGGGCCGAGCAAGGACGGGATTCGGTGAGCGTATCGTCGTCGAGGGTGTGATCGACGGTCAAGAGATCGCCTACTGCCGTGTAGTTCCAATCCATGATCGTTCCCGAGGAGCTCCTTTCGCGCGCAGGGTGAGGGTTCGACACCGATCGCCACGTGTCAACCCATAAGTGCGCCCCGCTTGCGGCTTGCCACATCCGGAACGAGAATTCCCTGTCCACTTGATCTCAACCGACCCGTAGGCAGCGCGTATCGTGAATATCTCGTCCAGACGACTTTTTTTCTGGATACCGGGCGCCATCCTATTCGTCGCCCAGTTGGTGGTCCAGCCCCTTGCCGCGTGGGAAATCGGGCCACAGACCAATACTGCTTCTCGGGTAATCCCAGGGCCGGACCCCCAAGCGACTACGGACACACACACACCCGACCCCAGGATCTCTGAGGCGCACCTCCTCTTCCGCGATGACCAGGTCATAGAATCGCTTCAACTCTTCGAGGACGTCGTCGACGAGTATCCGGAGAACTACGAAGGGTTATGGGGCGCGGCGCGCTCAGCGATCGCTTACGGGCTCCTATCCCGTGGGAAGCAGATACGAGATCAGTGGTACAAGACCGCGGAGTCCTACGCTCGTCGGGCCACCGAAGTCGAACCAGAGATTCTGGACGGGCTATATTGGCTGTTGACCGCCAAGGGTCTCCTAGCACTCCAGGCAGGGGCCAAAGAAGCATCGGAACTCGGCCAGGAGGTATACGACCTAGCCCACCAGGTCTTGGCGAAGGATTCCCTACACGCCGGTGCCCACCACGCCCTTGGTCTTCTGAACTACAGGGTGCAGAAGCTTTCCTTCATTGAGCGTTTTGTGGCGAGGACGTTCCTCGGGGCAGGCGTCATGAACTTGACCACTTGGGAGGACGCCGAGCGCTACCTCAAGCGCGCCGTGGAGTTGAGGCCCGATTATATCCTGTTCCATCTGGACCTCGGGAGCATGTATTTGAACCGCAAGCGGATGGAAGAAGCCCGAGTCCAATTTGAGCGGGCGCTGGAGCTACCGCTCTTCGAACCGCCCGACACGCGGTTCCAGGAGACCGCGGAGATTCGTCTCGCGGAGACGTTCAACTAGTTACGCCGGTTACGGCAAGCCGAGCGCGCTCCGGACCGCTGGAGCAAATCGCAGCATTCCATCGTCGACCACATCGTTGCGCCCGTGGTTCCGGAGCTCGAACTGCTCACGGGTCTGACGCCGTAGGTAGTTGTCGTTCTGGCGGGTCTGGAATTCCTCGAAGGACTTGCTGAAGTAGTGGTTGATTCGGAGCGTCTCCACATGGTCGGGTGACACGAGTGTCCCACGCTTGTGGAGGCCGTGCGACCACCGATGGGCGCCCCTGCGGAAGTGGTTGCCGGACAGCTTTTCGCCGTTCCCCATCTCCTTTTGGCTCGACCGTGCCGCTTCGCGCTTCAGATAGCTCTCGATGACAAGCCCTGATGGTCGCCGCTCGTGCCCACTGTCGCCGAAGTTGAAACGTGGCATATAAATGCCGCGAGTCCGGCTGCGGTCGAACGCCCGGACCGGCCCGATCACGTCGTCGCCCACCAGTGGGTAGAGAAACTCGTCACCGTCGATCTTCAGCGCCCAACACACACGGCTGCGGAAGTGGCGCGCGAAGTGCCGATGCGCCAGCGAACTCTTGTTGTGGCGAAACCAGGCTCTCTTCCGGTCCAAGCGCGTCCCTTCGTATTGGGACCACGGAATGCGGGTCACGACCCCCGCGTCCTCGTAGGACTCGAGGATGCCGGCCTGACCCTGCCCAATGTCCATGTCGTACAGAAAGAAGTGTTCGACCCCGACCAAGAGGTGGTACTCGAGCCACTCTCGGAGATAGAGCTCCTCACCCTGGATTCTCGTCACGAACGTCAGAAACCAGTCACGTCCGCTCATCTCTTCCCTTCATCCGGTGCCCCAACGGTACATCACCACACGGCCAAACTATAGCCCTCTAGGGAATGTCCGGCAGCCCTTCGTCAGTTTCCAGGATCTGTACCCCGAACGCGTTGAGCGACATAGAGACGAGCCGATACGTGCTCACGGTCATCAGCGCTGAGATGGTCTCGCGAGTGTCGAAGTCGGCGGTGATGGCATCCCAAGTCTCGTTCGAAACCGCTGCGTCACGATAGAGCTCATCCGCCAAAATCAGCAGCGTTACCGAGAACGGGCTCCAGCCATCGGCACCGGGTCCCTGGGCGATGAGCCGTGGTTCCAGCCCGTGATCTCTCGCGCGACCCACACTACCGACGTGCTTCGCCCATTCGTATTCGGCCTGGCAGTTCCAGCCGATGCGAAGGATGAGCAACTCGCGGTCGTGGTCGGTCAGAGGCGATGCGCCCAGCACGAAGTTGTACGTTCCACCTTGGACCGCGGACAGACGGGGGTGACGGCCGAACGTCCGGGTGACCCTGATCCCTCTGCCTGCGAGTGGCGCGATCCGTGGATTGACGAGCGGCGGCTCCCGTTCCGGCACCGCCACACGGTAGGCAACATCCGTCGGCAACCGGTCGGTCGTCCAATCGTTGGGCTGTACCCCCAGGGAATTCAACATCATGGCGAGCAGCGTGGACTGGTTGACGTTCGCCACCGCTTCCATCATCTGGAGCAGGTTGTAGCGGACCCCCAGCGTCGTCCAGGTCTGGTCGGACACGTAAGAGTTCCGATAGAGCTCGTCGGCCAGACGGAGGTGCGTGGCATCGAAGTCGTCCCAGCCATCGGCGTCGGGTCCCACAGCGATGCGACGCACCTCTGCATCCGTGAGTCCGGCCGCACGGCCGTTCGATGCGAACACCGACCATTGGTACTGGTTGTGCGTCAGCCACGCCGTCCGAAGCAGAAGAAGCGACCGATGACGTGGCTCCAACGCTGATTCCTGCTCGAGGAACCTGTCAAACCGCATAACAGCCTCGGCGAGCTCTGGCACGTGCATCAGTGTCGAGAGGGCGTTTCCCACGCGTCCGTCCGGCGCATACTCTCGGACCAGCGCACGGTGCCGATCGGTCCATTCGGACTCGGGGAGCGGGGCGATGCGGGGTGTGGTCAGGCGAACCGGCTCGCGGCTGCCCGGAGCATCCGGACGCGACTGAGCAATAACCTGCCCAACGGGCGAAACCAGCATGCTGAGCAAGAGGCACGCACAGAAGCGCTTCATGGTAACCTCCGGGTGTTCGCTGTTTGGAAAAGCACGACGCCAGAGCCCTTTGACGAGTCAGTGATACAGTGAGGGGCAGGACCAGCCCGGTCAACTGGATGCCAACGAGGTGGGGAGTAGTGCGCATAGCCCGTGACCCCAGCGAACGCTAGATCCTTACTGTAACCGCCAACGTTTGACATGCAGGCTTGTGTGTGACTCTCCCGTAAGGTAGCATCGGCTTTCCGGTGCCCCAGCCCACCTCTACCCCAACCGAAAGACAGGTCATGCCAAAGCCCCCCCTAGCGTTGATCGTAAAGTGGCGGGACCTCGCTCAAGAGGGTCGGTTCTATACCGACATCGCCAAGATTTTCCCCGACTATACATCCAGTCAGGTCCGGCATTACTGTCTCGGGCACTCCGGAGCCAAGGCTCCGGGCCCCATCCAAGAACGAAGGCGCTGGTCCGATAACCCCTGGCTCCAAGGGGAAAAGTCGCCGCACGCTCTCTTGGAGGAAACACAGGTCCGAGAGGTCTTGGACGACTGGGACGATGAACGGGGCTACTGGCGCAACGCGGCCGGACACTGGGCCACGCTTCTGAAGGTCTCGCCGAGTACGATTCTAGCGGTCCGGCGCGGCGACACCTGGAAACACCTCAAGCACTCGAACGCCGGACGCAAGAAGGAAAACTAGGCGCGTTAGAACCGTTCGGGGACCAAGCGGGAGCGGATTGCCAGGCACAGAGCCGGTCGGCACTTTGGACCCTCCTCGATCCCACGAGGCTCCCTCACGGAGAATTGAAGAATGCAGAGATCGCCTAGAATTCTGCCGATCGGCGTGATCCTGTTCGCCGCACCCTTCCTGGGTTCATGCGCGGGGGCTGAGGATAGTGAGGCAACGCGCGCGCGCGATGCCAGCGGTGACGTCCCGACGTTTACGGTCGACCCGTCGTGGCCTCTCGAGATGCCCGACAAGTGGATCATGGGTGCTGTGACCGCGGTCTTCGTGGACGCGCAGGATCACGTTTGGGTCACCCATCTCCCCGAGACGCTCACGCCCGAGGAGATCTCGGCCGTCCAGGATCCGCCGCTCGGCACGTGCTGTGTGCCGGCTCCCGTCGTGATCGAGTTCGACGCCCAGGGCAACGTGGTCCAGGGGTGGGGTGACCCTGCTACACAGGACATCTCTGAGTTCCCGAGAAACGCGCACGGACTGTTCATCGACCACAACGACTTCGTGTGGATCGGGACGTTTCGACATCACCGCGTCATGAAGTTCACGCGTAGCGGAGAGCTGGTGATGCAGATAGGGGAGTACGAGGTGACCGGGGGCAGCAATGACGAGAGTCTTCTCGGGGGGCCGTCGGGGATCTGGGTGGATCCGTCGACGAACGAGGTTTTCATCTCCGACGGATACAGCAATCGCCGCGTGATCGTGTTCGATGGCGAAACGGGGGCCTACTTACGTCACTGGGGTGCATACGGGGAACGGCCCGACGACACGTACCGGTCCAACCGCGATCCGGACGGCCCAGCTCCGCGGCAGTTTTCCACACCTCACGGCCTCATCGGCTCAAACGACGGACTCATCTATGTGGCCGATCGCCGCGGTAATCGTATCCAGGTCTTCCAGCAGAGCGGTGACTTCGTGACGGAAAAGATCATCGCTCCGGAAACCCGCTCATCGGGCTCCGCTTTTGTGGTTGGGCTGTCGCCCGATGCGGACCAGGAGTGGCTCTACCTCGCGGACGGTACGAACCACAAAGTGTGGGTCCTCCACCGATCCGATCTGGAAGTCGTTGGCGAGTTCGGGCGTGGCGGTCGCCAGGTCGGCCAGTTCCTGCGGCCACACGGCATGAGCGTGGATTCGCAGGGCAACATCTACGTGGGTGAGGCTTCCACGGGGCGGCGCGTGCAGAAGTTCACGGTCACAGGCGGCTGACCCGTTGGCCGGCCGCTGGTCGACCACCGGTCGATGAAGCGCCGGCTAAAAGAAATGGGAGTGTAAGCGATTGACGGCCTCGTGGACGTCGGCCTGGTTGATCACGAGACCGATATTTACCTTGATCGCCCCCTGACTGATCACTCGAACATGTACCCCCGCTTCAGCCAGCGTACTCAACACTTGCGCCGCAATGCCATGAGTGTGTGCGATCCCTTGGCCGACGACACAAATCAGCGCATGGCCAGGCTCGACCGTCACATCACCCAACTGGTTAAGCTCGTCACAGAACGACGGTAGATGGTCAGCGCGATCCGCGGTCATTGTGATCGAGACCTCGGACGTAGCGACAAGGTCGACGTCGACCTCATGGGCCTCGGCGATGCCAAACACCTTTGCGAGGAACCCGTGCTGTTGCAGCATCGGTGGGGACACGAGGTTGATCAGGTGAATGTCGTCCTTGTGCACGACGGCCCTGACGGGGGCGCCGGACTCCTCGTAGGTCGCCAAAACGACCGTCCCGGTGTTGTCGGCGTTGTTAGTGTTCAGGACCCGCACAGGGATGGACTTCTCCATCGCCGGCAGGATCGTCGCGGGGTGGAGTACTTTGCCGCCGTAGTAGGCGAGCTCACTTGCTTCGCGGAAGCTCATGGTCGGGATCTGCCGTGCAGACTCCACCAGCCGCGGATCGGCAGTCATCACCCCATCGACGTCGGTCCAGATCTGAATCTCCGAGGCATCGAGCGCGTTGCCGAACAGAGCCGCCGAGAAGTCGGAGCCATTTCGGCCTAGCGTCGTGATGTTCCCGTCGGGGCCACGGCCGAGGAAGCCGGTCAGAATCGGGACACCCTCGATCTTACTCATGTTCTCGGCGATCCGACCATCGTCGGCAAGAGGTCGCGCGCGGCCGAAGTTGCCGTCAGTGCGTAAGCCGACCTCGAACGCATCGACCGCCTGGGCCTCCATCCCTTGCTGGTTGAAGTAGGCTGCAACGAGCCGCATCGAGCACCGCTCGCCAAAACTCAGCAGGAGATCCCGAACCCTGGGACTGGCCTCCGACACGAGCGTCATCCCTCGCACGAGGTCGGCCATCTCGCCGAGCTGTTCGTCGAGGAGGTCGATCGGCAAGTCGAGACCGTCCAGAAGTCGGCGGTGGAAGTCCTCGATCTTGGAGACGTCGGCGTCACCACCGGGGGCGGTTCGCGCGATCTCAGCGAGGGAATTCGTCACGCCCGCATGCGCCGAGACCACGAGCACAGGGTCCAGGTCAATACGGTCGCGGACGATACGGAAGACGTTCTGGATGGATGGCGCGGTCCCTAGCGAGGTCCCACCGAACTTCATGATGATCATCGTTGTCGACCTGGGATGGTTTTGATGCTAGTCGGTGGCCTGCGGGGCCGTGGGTAGAAAGACCTCAGAATGAATCCGCCAGCTACGATATCGAAAAGGGTCGCTGGGCTGAAGATCCAAAAGACGGCCACCGCCGAACGATCGGGTGGGCGTCTCTCAGGTCGTGTTACAGCAGGCTCTCAATCACGCCGAGAGTCATTCGCTTCCTCGGCCTCCATCCTCTCCTGATAACGCGCACCACTCAAAACGGCCGAGAGTGCGTAATTTCCCTCCTGACAAGCGTACTCGTACATCTGGTCGGGCATTGTCGTCATCGGGATCTGTCCTCCCCACGGCTCCGCGTAGGTCGACGGATCGTCGACCATGAACTCGTAGAGGACAGCATCCTCTCGCATCCGGCTGAACCGCTCGGTTACCTTCATTTCTGCTGAGGAGTACGGCTGCAGCGGATGGATGTTGGTGGTCTCGACCACGAGCACATCGCCCTCCCAATGGCCCCACGAGTCTCCCATCCAGGGACGAATGTGTGGGGGCAGCTTCGGGCCATCACCTATCCGGATAATCCGTGCGTCGTGGACCATCTCCGTCATGATCAACACATGATCGGGCGTCTGTACGATGATGTAGTTGCTGTTGTAAAGCCCGGTCGGGAGCATGGGCGGTCCGGCAGGGGAGCCGTATGAAGTGAGGCAACGTTCTGCGAGTGGTCTCAGTTCCGGATGGTCGTACTGGCCAAATTGCCCTCTGGCCTCCCGGCTCTCCGCTCTGCGCGCTCGAGCCTCGGGCGTACGTGGGGGAATGCGGCCATTAGACGGAACGGTGATGAGCGAAGTCCTGGGTTCTCCGTAGACGACCGCCACCCCGTTACCCCTCTGGAAATAGACGTCGTTGTACGAGTCCGCAACAGAAATGGTGTTCTTGGGTTCTGGTGGCGGACGATTCGGGTCGCTCGCCTGGGCTGCACTCGCCTCACGGTCCGCATACCCTCGTTCGATCTCGGCGACCTCTTCGGGCGTGTAGACCGGGCCCTGGTCCCCTCGACGTTGGGTCGGAGTCATCGACTGGTTGGTCCAGATCCCCTGAAGATCCGGGCGGCCGTCGGGTGTTCTGGGGACTTCCCACTCAGCCTCGGAGGCTCTGTCCTGCGCCGCCGCGGTCGATACGACGCCGAGCGCTACGGTTACGCAGAGAAACACCATCGCCATACGCTTGCTCATTTCACTCTCCAATCCAACTGGATTCACGACACTGCCCGTCACTCAAGATAATGTGAAGGACAGGATCGAAGCGGTCAATTATTAGGGCAAGGTGAGAATCGGGCACACCCGGAAAGTAGGCTGCGGCCACCACTAGCCGGTGGCGTAAGGGTGGCACCCAGCCACCCAGTGACCAAGAACCCATTGCGAATGTGGATACGCTACATGGCGGACACGCTGTATGACGGATACCCTGTATGACGGATACCCTGTATGACGAACACGCTATATGAAAGCGAGTTGGTACGTGCATTTAGTCGGGTACGGTCGAATGTTTACACGCAGTTTCAAGACCAAGACACACGCGTTAATAGCTGTACTCTTGCTACTCGCATGTGGAGACGGCGGGACCGGACCCACTGTCTCACCGACTACACCGACCACGCCAACGCCAACGCCTACGCCAACGCTTGTCGCGACCTCGATCACGCTCTCAGCAACGAGCCTGAGCTTATTTTCTTCGGGCGCCACCACACAGCTCACTGCCACGGTCAAAGACCAGAACGGTGCGACGATGGCGAGTGCCACGGTGACGTGGGCCACATCGGCCGATACCGTGGCTACGGTATCGTCTGCCGGGCTCGTGACTGCGGTCGCGGCCGGTACGGCCACGGTCACTGCGACGAGTGGCTCGGCCAGTGAAACAGCTGAAATTACGGTCAATCTGACGGCGCCAACCCTGGACGCGATCACGGTTACCTGGACTGAAGGTGCCGCGGCCACGATCACCGGCACACGCTTTAGTGCAACCGCGTCGAGTAACGAGGTCACGGTTGATGGACTGACGGCGTCGATCACGTCGGCCAGTATAACAGAGCTCCAGATCACCGTGCCTACATTTGTCTGTAAGCCGTCCCGCGTGGTGGATCTAGTAGTGACAGTAGCGAGCGAAACCGCCACAACGACCGTCGGGGTGAAGCCAGCAGCAGCTGTTGTGTCTCTAGAGTTAGGCGCCGGCGTCTACACGGCCGGTGGTGAGTGTTTCCACCTCGACGGCGGGAGTGGTTCAGAGAAGTATATCATGGGTTTCTTTTCGAGTTCGGAGGCTGCGACCTCGCTCACTGCCCTCAGTCAGACTGCGATCGCGGGCACCACTCTAGCGGGTGAGGCTGCACCTGACATCCTGATTGCCAGCGAAGACGTTGGCTACTTCGAAGCTCCGATCATCGCATTTGGCTATCAGCCGGAGGCCACCCCCGCTCTTACGCAGCAGGTGCCTATAGATCCCGAGCAAGATGCAATCTGGCTTAGGCACAGAGAAGCAGAGCTTCGCAGGTGGGAAGCCTGGCGTCAGAACCGGGACGAAGCCGTTGTGAGAGAGGAAATCGCTCTGAGAGATATGATGGGTGCCCAAGCGGCGGATACAATAGAGCGTAGCGTGGGTGACACCATAGCAATCAATCATGGAAATTCATGCGAAGTGTACGACACCCTAAGCACTGTCGTGCGACACATCGGCACATCCGCATTTTACGTAGAGGACCTGGATAATCCGGTGGCTACGTCCTTCACTGCTTCGCAGTACGCTACCCTGGATGCGACCTTCAGCGGCATAACGTTGCCTAAGCTCAAGGAATACTACGGGGAGCAGTACACCGGTACCTTCGGCCTGGATAATGCCAATCGCGTCACTGTGGTGGTGACAAAAGAAGTGAATAAGGTAGGGAGTGCATTGGGGTACGTAAGCTATGCGGACTTCATGCTTCCGAGTGGTTGTGCTAGAAGCAATCATGGTGAGCTGTTCTACGGTCTTGCTCCGGACCCCACTGGGGAATACGACTTCGGTGCAGTAACCCAGGCGGCTACCCTCGACTACTATCCTGCTCTTCTCGCTCACGAATCGACCCACATCCTTCAGATCACTCAGTCAGATCTTTTAGGCGCAGCATCTAAGGCAGTGTGGGAAATAGAAGGAGGAGCCACCATGGCCGAGTGGCTCGTGGGCAACGAGATTTTTAACCATGGCGGAGCCAACCAGAACCTGGGTCTGACAGAATACATCGAAGGTCTTGGTTGGTATGGGGATCTAATGTCAGATGCCGCATTTTACTTTGGTTATTCAAGCTCGGGGAAGGTGGCAGGGGCACCGGAGCGGTGTACCTGGGTGGAAAGAGACCCCCCGGGTGTTTGTGGGAACAGCGCCAGGGCGGTTTACGGGGTGCCGGCCACGCTACTCCGGTTTATTCTCGATCTGTATGGTCCAGGTTACAGTGGCGGCGAGGCTGCGCTGATGCGAGACCTGACGAGTTCTGGTGAGACCGGCTACGCGAACTTAGTCACGACGACAGGCGCCGATAGCTTTGCCTTAATCCAGACTCTGTTTGGTCTTAACCTGTACTCTGATGGTCGTACCGGGGTGACCCAGTCCGCCAATACAACGAGCGCGTTGACGTACTTCGACTTCGGCGGGATCAGCCTTGGACTTGTAGAGGATGCTCGGCTTCAGCCCTACACAAGCTCGGACGCGGAGCCGAGCAAGACCTTTTCCGTCAGGGGCGGATCGACTGCCTACCTAGAGTGGGAGCCACCGAGAGAGATTGCCGTACTGGGTGGGCACGCACCAACCAGCATACGACTCGCGACACAGTCCGGGGGCGAGCCGCCCGACGTAATAGGCATGTGGATCTTCCGTATCCAATGAGGCTGAACCTTCTTCTCGTCCCGCTTGTCACGGCATCGTGTTCGGTGGGATCCGCTAGCCAATCTGTGTCCGTGGCACCGCCCGAGTCGTGCCTCACGGGTCAGATCTTTTCCGTGGGTACGGATTTCGCGCCGGCCACGATCCTGCGTCTGGACGGTGGAGAGGAGGCGTACATCACCGGAGACAGGGAAAACCAAATTCGGGTGTTGGGCGGTACGGTCGTGACGGTGTGCGGGGAACTGACGACGGATGCGAGAGATGTGAGCACAATCGAAGCTCAGTCCTTCGAGTTGCGAGCGGTCGACGGGATGACGGCCTATCTGGGCACACTACAGGAAGTCGATGGCGGCTGGCAGCTGAACCCGGAGCGGAGCGGAGCCCCCGTCCCGCTCTCCGGTGTGCCTGAGCTGCTGCGTGAGGCCGAAGGATCTCTTGTCTGGGTCGCCGGGACTTGGGAGGACGAAACCTTCTCGGTCAAATCGTTTGGGCTAATGGAGCGGAGTTAGAGGGCTCCTAGTTCAACGTCTCTCGCTGGCCTGGTTGGAGCGAATTGATTCGTGAGACCCGGCCCTTAACAGAGCACGGTGTCACCACCGGGATCTCGGTTCTTCAATTCGTCCAGTGCGGTTTCGGCTTGATTGAGCCTTCTCAACCTCAATTCTTCATCCAACACTGCTGAAGTCCACAACGGGTGACCCTTCCATCGCCACCGTCGTCCCTGCCGTCCTCCCTGAACATCCCGTTTACTCAGTACGCCCGACAGGATTCGAACCTGTGACCTCTGCCTCCGGAGGGCAGCGCTCTATCCAGCTGAGCTACGGGCGCAACATCGGATGCGCGGAATAAGCCGAGTTCTGTCCTCCGCCGAAGCAGCGGGAGGGTCATTTATCTGGGACCGGCGTTGCCGACGGCCTCATGCGGCCTACCCGGGACTCAGGCGGAGCGAGCGACTCCTCATCCCTTATTTGGCCTTGCTCCAGGTGGGGTTTACCGTGCGACCCCCGTCTCCGGCGGCCCGGTGCGCTCTTACCGCACCCTTTCACCCTTGCCTGTGCCCCCGAAAGGGCCATCGGCGGTTTGCTTTCTGTGGCACTTTCCGTCGCCGGCCGAAACCGACGCCCGGGTGTTACCCGGCACCCTGCTCTACGGAGCTCGGACTTTCCTCCATCGGTACCCCTAGGGACCCGACGGCGACCCTCACTTCGCATATCCTTGTGTCTGTAGTCTATCTGTATCGGTAGCCGGGAACAACGGCCCTCGGAACTACCTCAAAACGTCCAAAACACGCCGGCGGTGAGTTCTGTGTCGTTGTACGTTACAAACTGGTGACTGTCCAGGTTGAACCGGTACTCGCCCCGCACCCCAATGTTGTCGGTGGCCCAAAGCCGGATGCCGAGTGGGAACTGTAGGGTCGAACTCGTAACGCTACTGGCGCCGGGGCCCTCATCGTAGCGTCCGAAAAATCCGGCCGAGAGCCCCCCGTAGGGCTCCACCCGACCAACGGTATATCGAAACTGAAGACCCAATGTGACCGTGAAAATATTAGTGCGCTCAGTAGGCAGGTCAGGATCGAACATCCCCGCGGTGTTGGTTTGGATCTCGGGCCGGGTGTAGGTCGTGCTCGCCTCCAGACGCACCCACCTCGATAAGGGCTGGTCGGCCCTCAGGGCAATGATTGGGAAGTTCTGGTCTCCTGACTGTTCGTAATCAAAAACGCCGGCGGCCAAGCCGATGGACCAGCTTTCGCGGGTGGGTCCTGAGGTTTGGTTCTGCGAAACGGCAGGCGACACCGCCATGAGAAGTCCGACGGTGCAAGAGAACAAGGCGGGCCACGTGCCACCCCATTTCGGGAGGCGGGCCAACAGTGCCAATGAGCGTTCGGAGATACAGAAGTTCATTGGCTAAACTAGCAGACCGTGGGGTCGTGGGAAGGTCCATCTAGCCAATCGCGTGCTTTTTCGATATGGATCTCCTTAGGAGGATTGGGGCTTTCATATAGGACCGAAGACCGGCCCGGCAACCCTCTCGATCCACCATGAACCCTCAGATGAGACCAGAGTGAGCACAGTCGCTACTGCCGAAGCTCAACCCGATGTGCTGAAAGCCCTCCGTTCCCTGGGGGGCCGCGGTACGCTGGGAGACGTGGTCTCCAGCGTGGGCTTACCACGCGATCAAGTCGAGGCCACCCTCAACAGCCTCCTGGAGTCTCACCAGGGACACCTCGAGGTGTCCGAGTCGGGAGAGTTGGTCTACCTCTTCGATCGCAAGCTGATCCGGCGGGATCGGATCCCCACGATCCAACGGCTCAAGAGCGTGGCGAAAAGGATACTCACCGGCGCATTCAAGGCCTGGATCGTGGCGATGCTCGTGGTTTATTTCGTGGTCTTCGTGGTGCTTGTCGTTTTGGCACTCGTCGCGATGACGAGCCGCGGCGGCGGCCAACGTCGCGGTGGTTTTGGCGGTAGCGGACGCCGGCATCGTGGTTTCTTTCCCGGACCGAATTTTTTGCTCTGGTACTACATATGGACGCCGCGTTGGCGGCTTGGCAGTCCCTACTATGGTCGCCGCTGGGAGGCCACACTCGAGAAGGACAGCCGGCCCCCGTTCTACAAGAAGGTCTTCGCGTTCGCCTTCGGGCCCGACCGGCCGGAGCCGACCCAGAAGCAGCTCGACCGTGGCACGCTGCGTCTCATCCGTGCCCGAAAAGGGGCGCTCACCACGGCAGAACTCGTCGAGCATACGGCTTTGGCCATGCCGGACGCGGAAAATGAGATGGGACGGCTCTTGGGATCGTACGCCGGAGAGCCCAATGTTTCGAGGGATGGGGAGCTCGTCTACACCTTTCCCGAGCTCATGACGAGCGCCCACGGGGCTACTAAGGTCCGAGAACCCAACCCGGCATGGATGCGCATGGAGTATCCGCTGGAGCTTACGGGCAACGAGAAAAAGCATGACGCCGTCATCATCGGGATGAACGGGTTCACCTTGGTGGCAGCCGCCACGGCACCGGCGTTCATCATTCCACAAGTCGCCACGTATTACCCCTCGCTCGCCTGGCTCGGAGGCGCCGCTGCGTTCTGGGGGCTGGTCATCATCCCCGTGGTCTTCAGCGTCCTCTTCTTCTCGATCCCGCTCCTCCGCGTCCTGGGTGTCCGCCGCGAGAACCGCGCGCGCAAAGCCCGAAATGTGCGACGGCAAGTCCTGGGACTCGTGTACCGGGAGGCACTCGCCGGGCGTGGCTCGGTCACGGTCGACGCGGCGACGGCACACGTGCAGGCGAGGATGAAAGGTCGGACGGTGGATCCGTCGGCGGTCGAAGCGGCTCTTCATCAGCTGGCGGCTGAGTTCGACGCGGACGTGTCTACTGGGGAGGGGGGCGAAGGATCGCTCCGTTTCTCGTTTCCCGCCATTCGGAAGCAGTTCCTGGCCAGCGAGACGGTTCGGCAGCGACTCAAACTCGGGGACGGAAAGATCGGCGAGGTCGTGTATTCGAGCGCGGATTCGGAGGAGGAGGCGTCCGAGCGGGATCAAGCCGCCTTTGACCGCGAGTTGGCCGGCGTCGACCTGACCGCCTACCTACCTTCGCCCGACCGGGTGGGTTTCGAGGACGAGTTCGAGATCGTCGCGTTCGAGGAAGAGCTCAAACGCCGGGCCAAGGCCAAGACTTAGTGGGTCAGCGCGTATAGGACGATGTTGATCCCGAGCGCGTAGGCCTTGGGGGAGAATAGGTAGAAGAACTCTACGTCCTCCCCCTCCCTCTCCCAGCCATCGGCGATATCGGTGTTGTGCGACATCAAGACCATGACCCGCCCTTGCTCGTCCCGGATACTTCTCAGGTGCGGGACGGCACTGTCGGAGCCCTGCTCCGATGTCGACGAGCCCCTTCCGCTCCGGCGCCAATGTTGAATAGACGGTACCTGGGGCACGTCGTACACCACATATAAGGCGTTGAAGATCGTACTACCGGGCTGAACATCCTCGATCGGATACTCGTCCTCCGGAAGCACTTTCTGGAACTCTCGGACCCATGACCTCCAGGCCCGCGAGCCCCAGAAATCGTCGACCCAGAGAAAACCTCCTCGCAGGAGATATTGGCGGAGCCTCTCCGCCTCGTCCGGGTTGATCCCTATCGTCCCGACGTCTGACATGAAGATGAAGGGGCACTGAAAGAGCTCATCATCGGTGAGTTCCACGACGATATGCTCGGGGTTCCCCCCTGAGTTCGTCCTGATCGGCACGGTCGTGAGTTGGGAGACCCTGAGCATGAGGTTGCGGTCGGCATCCGGATAGTCGGTGGTCCAACCTGTGCCCAGCGGCTCTGAACGCACCTGCCGGTAGGCGACCCGGCAGAACGTGAAGGCTCGCCCGTCGGGGCCCGCAAAACCCTCGCCCTCGACGCCTGGAGTAAACCCACGGGAGCCCCTGAAGCGCTGGTCGAACCTCTGTGCAGCCGAGACGGAGGTGGTCCCGCACACCAGGACTATCACCCCCAATGCCATAACACCGCCCCGGATCCATCCACCCTGGATCCTTCCGCTCCGTCCTACCTCACTCATCCGCTCTCCCTCACGCTGTGTACTGGTCCAGCCCTCTCGACCTCAGCACCGCCTGGTCCTTCGTAACGATCATCCCCTCGATTCCCTCGAGACGGTCGAGAAGTTCCATTCCATCCCGCGGGCCCAGCACCAGCGCAGCGGTCGACAACGCGTCCGCGGCCATCGCGGACGGAGCCACCACGGAGACGCCGCTCGTATGTCCGGGCGACGATCCGGTCCGAGGGTCGATGATATGATGCAAGCTCATATCAGGCGTGAGGTACTGTACGTAGTCACCGGAAGTGGCAACAGATTCGCCTTGAAGCTGGACGACGCCAAGATTTCCATCCGGAACCCGCGGGTCCTGAAGGCCGATCCTCCAGGCGTCCCCGCCGAGGGCCTCCCCGGCGGACGCCATGTCGCCCCCTGCGTTGACCAGCACCCTCTCGGCGCCACGCCTCCGAAGAACCTCGACGGCACGGTCCACGATATATCCCTTGGCGATCCCGTCGAGCGTCACTGCCATGTCGGCCTTCTCGAACGCGATCTCGCCCGGGCCCACCTGGACCCGCTCGGATCCGACGAGGACCAGGGCCCGCTGGATCTGTTCTCGAGGAGGGGCCCCTCCCGTCTCGGAAAAACTCGAGTTGTAGAGGTTGAGCAAAGGAGCGATGGTCATATCGAACGCACCGGCCGTCAGCGCCGAGTAGTCGAGTCCCTTCTGGACCACGTCGAGCACCTCCGGCGGGGGAGCACGGAGCACCCCGGTCTCGTTGAGACGCCATACAGGTGTGCCCGCGCGATGACGGCTCAGCAGGCTCTCGAGCCGCTCGATTTCATCGAAGGTGTCGGCCACCATGATTCGTGCGGCCTCGGCGTTCGGATGAACGGCGGAAATCGTGACCAGCGTGCCCATCTGGGTGCGGGTCTGACGCACCCGGTGTAACCCCACACGCTCCAGTGCGGCCCGAAGCAGGCCCCCACCGAGTACTGCCGACACACCCACCGTTGCGGTAATCCGTAGAGCCTGGCGCCGGGGCAGGCTGCGATTGGGTGTGTCTGACATAGCGCCCCCTACCGAGCCACGGTTTCTAACTGGACCAGTCGAGATCGAACCTCGTCCATGTCGTGTCGACACACACCCGCCTTCGTCAACAGCTTGGTCTCGCAGACGTTACAGCGGACGCACTCTTTGAAGTCGATCTCGGGTCCGCGGATCGCGCCAGTGGGACATGCGATTTCGCACACCTTGCAGGGTTCGCACTGCTCCACGCGCCGAATCCGGAAGAACGACAGGAGGGAAGCGACGCCCAACGCTGCACCCAGAGGGCAGGCGTACCGGCAGTAGAAGCGCGGCACCACGGCCGACGCCACCAGAAACCCACCCGCGATACTCAACAAGAGAGGCGACGTACTCAGGTAGAAGACCGTCCCGAAGGGCTCGAAATATTGGTAGACCGCGATCTGGGCCGGCAACGCGGCGAGGCCTACGATCAGAAGTAAAATGCCGTACTTGAGGTAGATAGCTCGGTCATGGATTCGCTGGGGAAGGGCCCGCTGAAAACGGCGAGGCACAATCCGTGTGATGAAGTCCTGCAAGGCTCCGAACGGACAGAGAAATCCGCAGAACACCCGCCCCCAGAGAAGGGTCGTGACCACGGTGAACGCGATCATGATCAGCAGCGCCATATCCCGGAGATAGACGCCCGGACCCACGATAATTCCACTGGTGATGTGCGAGACCGAGAGGAAACCACCGTCGATGAAGCCCAGATAGACGAGCGTCGCGCCCAGAGTGACGGCCCCTACTCGCCCACTCTTCGCGAAGAAGGCGTATAGAACGAGGCCCAAGAGGAGAATGAGGCGAACTACAGGAGCCCACCGGGTCTCGAGCAACAACTGAGAGAGAGCCGTTTCGTCCTCGAAATCCTCGAAGCTCGAAAAGTCCAATCCGGGGATACTCTGGGCCCCGGTCAATGCGTCATCGGCCGCTGGCACGTCGGAGGGCGCCACCGACAAATCGAGGACTCCCTCTGGGACGGTCAGCTCAAGGGGCGCGGCAGACCCATCGGTTGGCGCACCTGCCGCTGGCTCCGAAATAACCGGCTCAGCAGTGACCGCCCCAGGAGCCCCTATCCCATCC
>Ga0209752_1000045_pt1 | contig 51092 bp, 47 predicted proteins | sample METZYME_3_250m_FD_187548 | JGI IMG/M metagenome (GOLD analysis project Ga0209752, IMG submission 187548) | Marine microbial communities from oxygen minimum zone in mesopelagic equatorial Pacific - METZYME_3_250m (SPAdes) (version 2) | ecosystem: Environmental > Aquatic > Marine > Oceanic...
CCGAGCCGTTACAAGCCTCCGACGATTCCACGTTCTGGTACAGCAGAAACACCATCCCACATCCGGGCAGGAGTCCCAGCAGATGAATTTGCCCACCAACATCTTCCCATTCCTGAAGTCGACACCCACGGAAATCGAGTAACCACTGAGGTCGAAATTTCCGTAGGCCACCATCAGGTTGATGGCGTGTAGCGCTCCAGCTCAGCCTGCATCGCGTCGGTGCTCATCGCGGGGTCGGAAAATGTCCGGAAATCTAGCTGAGTGCAGGCCAGAAGAACGATCGAAAACGCCGAGGCGACAACGAGCAGCCAAAGCGCCGATCGCCCTATTTTGGTTTGAGGAGGAAGGGTGTTCAAGAAATAGTCTTCCTATCTCCATCCTCTATGGCTCCGGCCTTAATCGCAAATATCGAGCCTGGTAAACGAAAGGAAGGCCCCCGGCCGTAGCATCAAGCGGGGGCGATTCTTTCCTAATCCAATAGTGATTGCTGCCTAACTCAGAAAGTCCGTCGTCCATCTGGCGTAGTCGGCCTTGCGGGTGAACTGGTCCAGTTGTTCCGTGGTGGCCAGTTGGGGACTCAGGTCGGCGGGAGGCACACCGTCGCGCAGAGCCTTCAGGGTGTCGTAGGTTGCCTTGATCGCCGCCGCGAAGGGCAGATGGCCCTGCAACGCCACCCTGACTCCAACCGAGCCTAGGTAGTCTTTGTCAGCCAACTCTCCAGTGGTGCCGCCCAGGAGCAGCGGTATGTTCATCTCCGAGCCGACAGCTTCCACCTCAGCCTTGGTGGTTGCGCCAGCCAGGAATACGGCGTCCACTCCGGCCTGCTCATACGCCTTGACCCGTTTGATGGTGTCAGCCAGGTCGGTGATCCTCAGGGAGCTGGTGCGTCCGGCGACCACCATGTTGGGATCGCGCCGGGCGGCCAGGGCCGCCTTCATCTTCCCCACACCTTCTTCGATGGGCAGCACGGCGTCCGCGCCGCCGCCGAAGGTCCGAGGCAGGACGGTGTCTTCAATGGTTAAAGCCGCCACCCCGGCGGTCTCCAACTCCTCCACCGTCCGCATCACGTTCAATGCGTTGCCGTACCCGTGGTCGGCGTCCACCATCAGGCTCAGGTCACCCGCGCGGCAAATGCGGTGGATCTGCTGGGCGAATTCTGTCAGGGTCAGGACGATCAGGTCCGGGGCGCCCAGGACCGTGCCGGAGGCGATGGACCCGGCGAACATGCCGACCTCGAAACCAAGGTCCTCGGCGATCCGCGCCGAGATTGGGTCAAAAACCGATCCGGGATAAACGCACTTGTCACCGGCCAATATGCGCCGGTATCTTTCTCTTCTCGTGGTAAAGTCCATGTTGCACCTTTTTAGTCGTAGAGTCGTTGCCTGGTCTGAGCGCGCGCGGTCACCTCGTAGAGGCAGGCCGCAGGCGTGAATCGAATCGGCATAATTCCCGGCCCATTTTAACATAGCCACTCTCTGAAATTTTAAGCCGGCGGAGGGTACGTGGCCGAAGAGACAACGATCCTCGGCGTGGACTACAGCGGCGCACTCGCAGACAAAAATACCTGGGCCACCAAAGGTGTCCTGAGGGGTAACGTCCTCACGCTAATCTTTTGCGAGCCCATGCCACGCGCCGAACTGACCGCGAAGTTGGCGTCTCTGCCGGCGGATGCCGTGGCCGCCCTGGACTTTCCCTTTTCCGTACCCCAGGTTTTCGCCGAACGGTGGCTACCCGGCGCCAAGACCATGCCCGATCTCTGGCAAGCGGCCGCCGCCATGGACCTGCCGGACTTCATGCACCTCCGGGACGAATTCGTAGCCCAACACGGCGAGCCCTTCCGCCGGGGCGATGGATATTTCCCCGAGTGCTACTCATGCCTCCACAAGGCCAACCCCAACATGGTGCCCATGACTTTCCGCGGCATGCGGATGCTGAACGGGCTATGGCAGGCAGGGTGCAGAGTACCGCCTCTGCCAGACGGTGGACACCCCGGACCGTTGCTGCTGGAATCGATGCCTGGCGCGGCGTTGCGGGCTTTTGGGCTTCCTTTCAAGGGATACAAGAAGGGTCAACGCGCAGTCGAACTGAGACGAAAGATTCTTGACGGTCTAGAAAGCCGTTCAGGAGTGAAGATTCCCAATCTAGCCTGGTTCGACGATCGTTGCATCGGGAATGACGACTGCCTGGACTCGGTGGTGGCGTCGGTGGCCGCCTGTCTCTGGTCACTAAACCATGCACTGTTCCGCTTGCCCCAAGACGGGCCAGGGGACCCCACCACCCGCGGCGGGACCCCCCAATCAGATGGGAACGAACTGGCTGCAGCCCGCCTGGAAGGTTGGCTTTATGCTCCCGTGTTCTTAAACGGGGACCATTGATTGATCGTGATCGCTCAGTTTAGATATTGCCCAAACACTCGTCAGGTATTAAAGTGTGGGCCGACGCCGGATACCGAGCGGCATGCTTACTCCGGCAGAAAATAAATCCGGCCCTACCGGAGAAGAGGAAACATGGGCATCTACCGAATGTACACAGGCGGCGACGGCCAGACCCACATTGAGGAGACCAGTCTAGCTACCCACCCCGAATTGGCTGAAGCGGTCAAGACCACCCAAATCAGCTTCACCGAGCACGAAGCAGGCCGGTTCATTGACTGGCACCCAGCACCCCGTCGCCAGTATGTGATCTGCATCTCCGGCGGGATCGAGATAGGCCTGGGTGACGGCTCCACCCACACCTTCGGACCGGGCGATGCCCGACTGGTGGAGGATACTACCGGCCAAGGCCATACCACAAAGACTGTCGGCGGTGGCCCCGGTATCACCTGCACCGTGCCATTGTTAGACCAGTAAGCACGATCGTTTCGCGAGATTTGGTTTCAACCAGATACTAAGGAAGGAATATGCAGATAGTTAGAGTTTATTCTGGGGACGACGGTGAGTCTCATTTAGAGGATGTATCTTCCGAAGAGATGGTAGAGATCGCCAAGCGGCTAGGCGAAGGTGATATCCAGCTGAACGCCCGCCCAGCTCCGTCATTCTCTGACTACCACACCGCGCCCCGCCGCCAATATGTACTCCACCTGCTGGGCACCGCTGAATATGAATGCGCAGACGGTTCAAAACGGCAATTAGTCCCCGGCGACGTTCTCGTCGCAGAAGACCTTACCGGCCACGGGCATATCGCCCGCGGGTTAGGCCAAGGCGAGCGCTATATTCTGGCCATACCCTTAGCTGAAGCGTAAAAACAGAATCACGAGGAGTTATCCATGAAAATCGTACGAGTATTCTCCGGCGATGATGGCGAGTCCCATTTCGAGGATGTCTCACCTGAAGAGATGGCCGAAATCGTCAATCGAGTTGGCGCTGGCGACATCACCCTGGGTCTGCGCACCTCGCCTTCGTTCTCCGATTATCACAACGCCCCCCGGCGGCAGTATGTGGTCAACCTATCCGGTACAGCCGAGTTCGAATGTGCCGACGGGTCCAAATGTCAGATGGAACCAGGAGATATCCTGGTAGCTGAGGACCTAGAAGGTCACGGACACATCGCCCGCAGCCTGGGCGACACCCCTCGCGCGTCTCTCGCTGTCCCGTTGGCCGAACCTAGTTAATAACGAATCGAGGTCAGAGATAAAGAGGGCTCTCCGATCGGAGAGCCCTCTTTATCTCTGCGTTCAGGTAAGAACCTTGGGGAACACAAACTCGTTGTCAATGGGTGTCCCGTGATCCAGGGAAACTAACAGATCCCAGGAATTATATCGGTGGTCCAGAGTGTCGGCAGGTCGATTGACAAGGGAGTTATAACGGAGCCCACCAAGACCAATGCGGGCCGGAGGGCAGTCGACTTAGACTTAGATGAGGGCTCAGTAGATGTGCTGAGGGCCCACATCGGAAGGCAGGTGTTGAATCGATTGGAGTTGGGAGAGATTTACCAAGACCATGGGCTTCTGTTACCAAACTCTAAATGACTTCTATCGAACCTGTAGCAGGCCTGGACACACCATCTCGGGCCTGCTGACAAGATTCTTTGGGCCGCATTAGAGCCGTTGACGGCCAGGTCATTATTTTGGGTGATACCATTGGCCCTGGTAGACCTGATGTTGGCAAGGGATTAAGGTGATGATTGTTACTCCGCCAAATATGACGCTGGTAGCGAAGATCTACCTCCGCTAGAATGGCTATTATTCAGCAATCCTGTGTTTTCAGAACGATTTATGACTACTGGCGCTGCCGGGCCTTTAACTCTTGCCTATTACGGCCACTGCGCCTTTCAGTGGCGCACAGAGGCCGGTCTAAGGGTGCTGACCGACCCTTACCGCAACATAGCTGGGCGCTATTGGTTTCAAAGGCTTTTCCCGGACGTGGAATGTGATTTGGGTTTGATTACTCACGCCCATTTCGACCACGACGCCGCCGAGCGGTTGCCCGAGGGAGCGTCCTTGATCAGAATGCCCGGTGAATTCACCTACCAGGACATGAGCATAAGAGGCGTGCTGGACCTGCACTCTGGAGCGTCGCGGCTGCGGGAATTTCCCAACGTTATGTTCCGCCTGGAGACCGGCGGAGTAAGCTTCCTCCATCTGGGAGACAACCGGGCCGACTGGCCGGCGGGAGTAGCCCGGGCCATCGGTGAGATCGACGTGCTGTTGGTGACGGTGGACGACTCCAACCATCTGCTGAACTACCAAGAGGTTGATTCCTTGATCGAAATGTTGGAGCCCAAGGTCGTGATCCCCATGCATTATCAGATTCCCGGTCTGATGGCCAGCGACACCGGATTAGAGCCACCCGACGGTTGGTTGAACACACAGTCCAGGGTCAAGCGGCTGGACGGCCACACCGCCGAGTTCTCGCCGGGAGCGCTGCCGGCCCTGACCGAGGTCTGGCTTTTCCAACCGTCTCAGGCATCATTCACCAGTCCAGCGGCAAAGCCGGTCTAAAGGGCAAGATGAGATTATTCTCCCGGAATACCTATTTCGGCTGGTTCGTTGTGGCGGGCTGCGTCTTGGTCTCATTCGGGGTGGCCGGCGGCCAGTTCTCCTTCGGCGTATTCCTCAAGCCAATGACCGAAGAGTTCGGCTGGAGTCGGGGCTCCCTGTCTCTGGCCTTCGCGTTGACCTTCATGCTCTCAGGGTTACTGCGGCCGTTGACCGGTTATTTGGCCGACCGCTACAGCCCCAAGGCCGCCGCCCTTTCCGGTGTGTCGGTCATGGGTGTGATTCTGCTATTAATTCCTTTCATCAACTCCCTAGGTCAGCTCTACGCCCTGTTCGCCGTCATGAGCATCGGCATCACCCTGTGCACCGGCCCAATCCTGACCAAGATCGTTAGCGCCTGGTTCCACACTAAAAGGGGACTGACACTGGGACTTGTCAGCGGTGCCGGGTCCTTCGGCGCGATGATCCTGGTACCAGGCGCGTCCCTGTTCCTGGTGATCTTTACTTGGAGAGAGGCCTATTGGTTCCTGGCGTTGTTGTTGCTGCTCTTGGTATTACCCGCAGGGTTCATGCTGATCCGGAACCGGCCCCAGGACATGGGGTTGGAACCCTTGGGAGCGTCGGAGGGAGGCCAGGGCAAGGCAGCCAAAATCGAAGAAGAAAAACTACTTGGCCGGGACGCAACGTTTCCCGAAGCCATTCGCACACCGTTGTTTGTCAGGCTCACTATGGGGTACTTCGTTTGAGGCTACACCATGAGCTTCGTGAACGCTCACTTCGTAACCTACGTCCAGGATCTGGGGTACCATAAGTTAGTGGCCGCTGGGGCGTTCAGCATCATCGGTGCGTCGGCCATCATCGGCGCGTTGTTGTTGGGGCACCTGTCGGATCAGCACGGCCGCCGAAGGCTACTCAGTTTCTCCTACAACCTAAGGGCGGTTGGATTCATCCTAGTCTTGCTATCCATGGGGATTCCCTTCTTGAACATCCCGTCTATAGGCATCCCCGCATTACTGGTGGGGATTCTCTTGGTGGGGTTCTCTTGGAACGCGATCACCTCCATCACGGCTGCCTATGCCTCCGACCGCTTCGGAATATCCCAGTTGGGGACGATCTACGGCACCATGTTCGCCGTGATGCCCCTTGGGTCCGGACTGGGCGCCTACCTTGGGGGAGTGCTCTACGACTCTCAGGGCACCTACGCCATCGCCATCTGGAGCAACATCGCTCTGTTGCTACTGGCCACCGGGGCCGTCTTCACCATAAAAGACCGCCGGCTGCCCACCGTCGGAGTAGCGGCTGCAGATTAGTTAAGCGCAACCGGCAAATAGGCTGTATAGACTTGGGAACCCCACCCCAAGATTCGGTGATACTCGTAGGTGTGGGTTTTTAACCGCTCTCGTTGATCGAATCCGTGGTTGGAAGGCGGTTGCTATCTGGCCGGTTCAGAGATACCGCGCCGAACCGAACGCATTTTATTCAGGCCCAGGCGGGTTGGAAACCCGCGCTTCAGGGACAACAGGTAAGGGAAGAAGATCGTTCGAACCGGACTAAACATCCGCTGAACAGCCCCGGCTGACACAGCCGAGGCTGTTTTATTTAAGCACAACGTGCCCGGCTAGTCAGCGGCGTATTTCTCGCCTAGGGCCGTTTCCCAGCGGAGGTAGTTCATCATGTCAGCGAAGTTGCGCTCAGGGCCAGACGGGACGATGTCCGTGGGCGGGCGCATCACTCCCGACAAGCCCTGTTCCACCCCAAGCCCGGCCTGTCGCCAGGCAGCGATGCCGCCCTCCAAGACCGAGACGTCCTGGTAGCCCATCTCCTTGAGCGTTGCCCCGGCCAAAGCCGCGTTCTGGCCGTTGTTACAGGTAACCGCGATGGCCGCGCTCTTGTCGAGTGCGATCCCGGATATCTCCATCTCAAGGGAGCCTCTGGGTACCCAACGGGCGCCGGGGACGTGGCCGGCAGCGAAATCCGAACTGATCTCAACGCAGATGACCGAAGCCGGTTTGGCGGCATCCAGTTCCTTTGGCGAGACCATCTTAACTTGGCCGCGGGCTGCCTCGAGACCGCTGGGTATCGCGTCGCCGGAGCCGGACTCCAACTGGCGTCCACTCGCGGCCCAGGCGGTCGACCCACCGTCAACAGCGTATACTTCTTCAAACCCGAATTGTCGGTACCAAGAGGCGATGAACGTGGCGCGGGCCTTGCCGTCGCAGCAGAAGACCACCGGGCAGTTCTTGACCACCAGCACATCGTCGGAGCGCTGCACCACCTGTCCCCCGGGGAACCAGCGGAAGCCTGGGATGTGACCCTCGGCGTACTCCTCGGTGGTGCGGACATCTACGAAATAGCAGGTCTTCTCTTTCCGTTCGTCCAGCATAGACTGAACAGTGTCCACGTCCAGGTATCGGACGCCGTCCTCTTCGGCCAGCAGGTCGGCATACTCCAGGGCAGCGGCCAGGCCATCTTCCGAGGGTTCCGGCAGGCCCAACCGGTCGCCACCGGTCTCTAGGTCGTAGCCAGCCAGCAGCCAGCCGGAGGTCCCGTTCTTCAACCCAAAGATGTTGGTCCAACCCATGCGTTGCAACACGCGGGTGCCGATGACGCTACGGGTCCGGCCGGCACAGTTAATGATGATTGTCGTGTCCTTGTCCAGGTCTTTGGTGATGTCGGTAACGCGCAGGGCCAGCTCGCCACCGGGCACGCTTCGGCCGCCGGGGATGCAGAACCGCTGGTACTCCTCTGGGGTCCGTGTGTCCAAGATAACCAGCTTATCGCCGCGCTCGATGCGTTCGTGCAGTTCGGTTGCTTCGATCTCCGGGACGTGATGCTCAACCTCCATCCGTTCCCCGAAGTCCTTGCTGATCACGTTGCTGCCCCACTCGGTGGGAAAGCCCTCGGTCGACCACTGGTTGATGCCATGGTCCAGGACCGCCACGTTGTTGAAGCCCATACTTTCTAGCGTCACGGCGGCCAGCGTGGCCCGGCGGCCGTCGTCGTCGCAGATTACCAGTAGCTCGCCCTTCACAGGGGCTGAGACATCCATCCTGAATTCCAGCTCTTTCCGGGGAATCAGGCTGGAATCAGCGATGTGGGAACTGTTGTATTCGCCTGCTTCTCGAACGTCGATGAGCGCGAACTTGGACTTACCGTGTAGCAGGTCGTTGAGGTCTTTGGCGGAGATAATATTTGCCATTGGAACCTTCCTTCGTGTCGTTTGAAAACTCCCGGGCTAGGGCCGCAAACTGTGCCGGTCTGCGACTCCCCAATATCTTGCCGCTAGCATAATCATATCTGAGGAAACAGACAAGTTAGACGGCCTAGTCCCCTTATTTCCGAGGCTGTTGCAGCGCTAAGCTTTACTTAAATCGAGATTGGATCTGGGGTAACTTTCAACTAGAAGATTCGCCACAGAATAGGAGGCCACGCCATGGCGGCAATGCATTGATACTGGTCAACGCCGACCCCGCTAACACTGGGGAGGTCATCCAGAGGCTAGGAGCGATCGCCGGCCCCGGGGTCCACGCGGTTTGGGCCCCACGATGTCGTGGTGGACCTGGAAGCAGACACCCAGGAGAATATCACCGCCATCCTGCGGCATAAGATACGCCCGATCAAAGGCATCACAAACACGGTGACGTGTATCTGGTGTTAGCTTTCAGCGGTCTGCTTTAGGGGCCAGTGACCCCGGCATACCACCCTTCCGAAGCCCCCAGAGCGTCTACTCTACCCGGTACCTGTTCGCCTCAGCTTGGGGATACGGACCACCGCTCGAACCGGCGAGCGCGCGTTTCCGTCGTGCGATCTTGGTGGGTTTGCTAGAATAATCCACGGCGTTTCTCACTCAAGTAATGGATCAAGGTTGAAGATACATGGACGACTATTCGGTTGCGGTGGATGTGGGCGGCACTTTTACCGACATCGTGCTCTGCAACCTGGCTACCAACGAACAACGGGTCCACAAGACCCCATCCACTCCCGACGACCCCAGCACCGGATTCCTGACCGGACTCCGGGAGGTGCTGGCCGCAAACTCGGTGAAACCCTCCCAGGTCAAGCACGTTTTCCACGGGACGACCATCGCCACCAACGCCATACTGGAGAACAAGGGCTCGCCGGTGGGACTGGTGGTGCCTGAGGGATTCAAGTTTGTGCTGGAGATCGGCCGCCACGGGACGCCGCGGTTGGTGAACCCCCAGACATGGGTCAAACCCGACCGACCGGTGCGCCCAAGGTACATCGTCGAAGTCGCAGAACGGGCCGGCTTCAACGGTGAGGTCCTGATTCCTTTAGACGAAGAAGCGGTTCGGGCCGCCGCCCGCAAGTTCCGGGCCGACGAGATCACATCCATCGCCGTCTCCTTTCTGCACTCCTACGCCAACCCAAAGCATGAGGATCGGGCCAAAGAGTTGATACTGGAGGAGTACCCCGGCGCCCAGGTCTCCATATCCTCGGAGGTCCTGGCTGTTTTCCGCGAGTACGAACGGACCATGACCACGGTGTTGAACGCCTACGTCATGCCCAGAGTGAGCACCTACATCGGCAACCTGGAAAGCTCTCTGCGCGCTAACGCCGTCGACTCTTCCTTCTCTATCATGAAGTCCAACGGCGGCATGATCGGCGCCGACATAGCCGTCCGCCAGCCGGTGCACACCGCCCTATCCGGCCCCGCCGCTGGGGTGATGGCCACGCTGCAAATCGCCGAGAACACGGGCGTCGCTAACTCCATATCCTTCGATATGGGGGGCACCAGCACCGACGTCTCGCTGCTGCAGGAGGGGCGCCCAACCACAAACCTGGCGGGGCGGCTGGGCACTTGGCCCATCCAACTCCCCATGCTGGACATCGCCACCATCGGCTGCGGTGGGGGCAGTATCGCCAACGTCTCGCCCTACGGCAGCCTGACGGTTGGACCGGCCAGCGCCGGATCTGTCCCAGGCCCGGTTTGCTACGCAAAAGGCGGCACCGCGCCGACAGTCACGGACGCCAACCTAGTGCTTGGCCGCATCAACACCCAGATCGCCGGCGGGACTTTGCCCCTGGACGCAGACGCCGCCGCCAAGTCCATCCGGGAAAAGATCGCCGACCCATTGGACATGGATCTGCACACCGCCGCCAGCGGCATCCTGAGCATCGCAAACAACACCATGGTCGGCGCCATCCGCAACGTCAGCATGGAGCGAGGCCACGACCCTCGCGAGTTTGCCCTGGTCGCCTACGGCGGGGCCGGGCCGATGCACGCCATAGACGTAGCCAAACTGCTGGGCATCAACAAGGTCATCGCTCCACTGCACCCTGGCATAGCCTCGGCCTACGGGTTGCTAGTGGCCGAGTTGAAGAACGACTACGCCCGCACATCGCTACAGACCCCGCCGGACTACAACCCGGAGGGCATGGAGCGTGTCTATGCCGAGATGGAGTCCGAGGGCCGGGCCTGGCTCAGCGAGGAAGGGATTCCTCAAGACCTGCACGTGTTCGCGCGGTGGGCCGACCTCCGGTACACCCACCAAGGCTCGGAGGTTACAGTGGCCCTCGGCGCGGCGAAAGTGACCAAGGAGTCCATCGACGGCGTGATTGACGGGTTCCACACCCATCACGAACAACTCTACGGCTTCGCCTTGGACCAGCCGGTGGAGATAGTCACGCTCCGGGTTGCCGCCTCAGGAGACGTTGGTTCCGTTGAGATGCCCCTCCGTCCCAGCGGACTGGTGGAACCCGAGCAAGCCATCGCCGGCCAACGGCCGGTTTTCTTCGACGAGGCCGGCGGCTTCGTCGACTGCAAAATCTACGATCGCGACCTGCTCGCCCCAGGCTCAGGCATAGAAGGCCCCGCTATCCTGGAGGGAATGGACTCTACCGTCCTGATAAATCCCGGTTGGACCGGGCAGATCGATGGATACGGCAACTGCATCATGCAACCGATTGAAGGACAGGACTCTAAATGACATCGACCCATCACGTGGACCCCGTGACCCGGCAACTGGTCCGGGGCTCCCTGCGGGCGGCCCGGCTGGAATGCGAACTGCTCATCGAGCGCACTGCAATGTCGGCCTTCATCCGCGAGAAGAAGGACTACCAGGTCAATTTTCTGGACCGGAACGGCCATGAGCTGTATGGCGACACCATGGGTAGTGACATGGTCCAGTGCGTCTGGGATACCTATCCGGCTGAGACCATGGCCCCAGGCGACCTGTACTGGTACAACGACCCATATCTGTCCAAGGGCAGCGTCACCCACACCCCTGACATGACATTTCTAGCCCCGGTGTTCTTTGAAGGCGAGGTCGTGGCCTACTGTCACTCCTTCGCCCATTTCTGGGACCTAGGCGGCTCCCGCCCCGGCAGCATCGGCCCGGCCAACACCGAGATTTTCCACGACGGCACGCTGGTTCCTCCCATCAAGATCGTCGACCAGGGCAAGCTGAACAACGAGGCCTACCGAATCATCCTCCGAAACTCCCGGTACCCTGACTTGTTGGAGGGAGACACGCGAGCATTGATGGCCTCCGCCAATCGTGCCCAAGAGCGCCTTCTAGAGATGTTCACACGTTTCGGCAAAGAGACCACCCTGGCTTCCCTGGACGCCGACCAGGCCGACACGGCCAAGATGGTCCGTGAGAAGTCGCTGGAGATCATCCCCCAAGGCAGCTTCAGCGTCCGGGATTACATGGACCACGCCGGAGTCAGCGACCGGTGGTATTCCTATCACGTAAAACTCAGCCGGGACGAGGACCGGATCACACTGGACGCCACCGAAAGCGACGACCAGGCCGACGGATCGATCAATTTCCTGGCCAGCGACGGCGCCCTGTCAGCCTACTTCGGCCAGTATTTCCACCAATACGACACATCGCTGCTGCCCAACCACGGCCTGCTGGCGGCTATCGACGAGGTCCAACTGCGCCAGGGCAGCATCCTGCAGCCAGATTGGCCGGCGGCGCTTGGGTGCCGGGCCCACACTTTTACTAAGCTCAAGAGCTCGGTCCGCGCACTGCTGGCCGAGGCCACCGGCGGCAAGGTCATGGCCGGGTCGGCGGTCTACGTCATCGCCTACTGGCGGATGAAGGAGTCCGGCGGCGATTGGCTGCTCTGCACCGACGGCATCGCTGTTGGGCACGGGGCCCGTCCCTTCGCCGACGGCCTGGACGCCATCTACAGCCGTCACAACGAGAACTACCCCGGGGAGTTCATGGAGATGGAGTACCCGCTGCGCATGGAGCGCTACGCCATCGCCCCGGACTCGGGCGGGCCCGGCAAGTACCGTGGCGGCTGCGGAATCATCCGCGACGTGCGTATCCTGGCCGACGAGGGGACTTTTGGGCTGCGGGTGGAGAACAACATTTTCCCCACCTGGGGCGTGGCCGGCGGCATGGGTGGCGGAACATCTAGAGTGGTCATGAACCCAGGCACGCCGTACGAGAAAGAGATCAGGGCCTTCTCCGACGACAACATCTGGAAGAAGGGAGACCTAGTCCGCGTACACACCGCCGGCGGCGGAGGCTGGGGCGACCCCCTAGAAAGGGAAACAGACCAAGTCCTGAACGACGTTCTAGACGGGTTCGTCAGCGTGGACGCTGCCCAAAATTCTTATGGGGTAGTCATCGACTCGGAGAAAATGGTAGTGGACCAGCGCTCAACAACCGCCAAGCGAGAAAAACTGCGAAAATCACGGGGGCCGACGAAACTGTTCCACCGCTTCAGCTACTTCGACGCAGCGGAGGAGGAGTTGGAGTGGGTGGAGAAGCATATTCCGCGTTGATTCACAAGGGGCGACAACCAAAAAAGACCAGGACGATCGTCCTGGTCTTTTACTTTTCTGAATGGTGGGCCTGGATGGACTTGAACCAACGACCTCGGTCTTATCAGGACCGCGCTCTAGCCACCTGAGCTACAGGCCCACATAGTGGGGAGTGGCCAACAACCACGTTTGGATTATACCGACTGGTCGTGGCACGGGCAAGGTGGAGGAGTTGATCCTCGCCCCAACGGTCACCCTATTCCCAAGCCATCAGCATCACCGTCACCCTCCAGATCTGATTCCTGCGGCGTCTAAATATTTCTCCTAGTGCTGCCACGTCGGCGGTGGGTTCCCGATTTAGAGGCAGTTTTCAAAGATCTTCGCCGTCGAGATGCATGCGCATTTTGGTTCTGCCCATTCCGGGACAGAAAGTCCTCGGGTGTCCAACCTTCGGGAAATTGAAGCGTCCGCACCGGGTAATTTATAACGATGCCCTCTTCTTGAAACCGCTTGTGGAGCAATTTCATCATGTCCGACTGAACGACAAAACTGCCCAAGCGGTCCGTTGCCTGGACAAATAACCAGAAATTAACGTTGGAGTCACCGAAATTGTCGAAGGCGAAGTACTTGCCGTACTCTTTGATGGCCATGGGGTGAGAATCAACGATCGTGTCCATCACCTCAAGGCAGATCTCCTCAACGCGGTAGAGGTCGCTGTCATAGCTGGTACCACACTCGAAATACACGTTGACCGCTTTGGTAGGCTGCTGAAAGTTGGTGATGATGGTTTCGGCGAACTTAGAGTTGGGCACCACCACCAGGTTGTTGTGCCAATCGCGAATCCGAGTGCTGCGCCAGCTCACTTCCACAACGTACCCTTGAAGCCCGTTCTCCAATTGGATGTAGTCCCCGGTGGCGATGACACCCTCAGTCATCACGTAAGTACCGGCAAACAGGTTGGCGAGTGTGGGCTGAATGGCGAGGGCCACTGCAAGTCCACCCAAGCCCAGCCCGGCTATGAGTGGGCTGATATTGATGCCCAGAACATCCATCATCAGCAGTCCGCCGATGGCGTAGATAATCACGCCGCCGGCCCGTCTAATGAGGGGCAGCAAACGTAGGTCCACCACACGGCTGGCGCTGGTAGCCAAAGAGGCCAAGTACCAGTCGATGGCGCTAGAGAGGAGGCCGACCACCGCGGTAATTGCAATCATCACCCCAAGGGCTTGGCCAACAGTGTCAACCTGGCTCCGCTGGGACTCTGTTAGGTCTAGAGGGACCGTGAATGCAAGGTAGACCCCTAGAACCACGAAGCCTAACGTCGTTGGCCAACGGACCGACTTTACCAACCGGGAGTCCAGATCGGTGGGCGTCCAACGAGTGAACCGGACGACAAGTGGGAAGATCAGCTTATGGAACACGAACGCCGCCACGATGCCGATCAAAGCAATGGCTCCCGCAGTGGCCGGGTCCAACCACTCTGGGTCGCCCAGTCCGAAGCGGGCTAGTAACGGCTCAACCAAGACGAATCCCATCAAAAGGGGCTACTCCCAGCAAAGAAGATGGCCGTAAGACCGAGGCGGAAAACCACGATTTCCAGCGTGGAAATTATAACATTCAGGAGTGTGATTTAGGCGCTTAATCAGACATTGTCCTTCGTTTATCTACTAGTGGTACTCCAATTCACATGCCGTTATACCTCCCTTCGATTCGGCCACGTATAGACTAAATAATCAGAGTCCGGTACTGACGGGAATAAACCTATGCCCGTACTAAACCGCGAAGACGCAGCAGATGTGGAAGATCAGATCACTTGGATTTTCTCAGCATCAGACGACCAAAGACCTGATCGACTGAGGCGGTTATTCGGCGAAAGATTAGATTTCTCTTCAGCTTAGCCAAGGATCGCAAAGGGCCAAGGCGTATCTATGTTGGTACTATGATTACGCCGAACCAGGTTCCGCAGTAGTCGGCTCTTCTAATTTCACTCTAGCTGAATTCAGCGGCACACCGAGTTACAAGGGCCTTCAAATTCAAGGCCAAGATTTAATCCAGCGAATTGAAGGCCTTAGACAAATTTCCCGGCTAAATCCCACTGAGTAACAAGGTACGCAAGAGGAACAACAGTCTCGGTTGATAAGGATTGTTTGCTCGGATGGTTTAGTGGACTAGATTATCCGCCTTCACCGTTCTTCAATCGTCTTAGCAGTAGCGGGAGCAGTTCGCCGGAAGGCCCGTTGAGCGTGATATCGCACGCGGGGGTAAGTGCGGTCTCCCCAGGGTTTATCTCAATGAGCTTGGCGCCAAGTTCTTTGGCCACCAGCGGCAACCGCGCCGCTGGGTTGACTGTGCCCGAGGTCCCAACCAGTAGCATGCAATCGCAAGTCTCGGCCTCTTCACGGCTGGCCAGCAGCACATCCTCGGGGATCGGTTCGCCAAACATGACCGTATCCATCTTGATCACGCCGCCGCATTCGGTGCATCTTGGCGGCAGGCTGTCGAAATGGTAGCCATCCCGGGGTTGGCGCACCCCACAGTCGACGCACCGGAGCCAGGTGCGGTTGCCGTGGATCTCCAATAACGACCGGCTGCCTGCCTCCCCGTGCAGATTATCCACGTTCTGCGTGACCACGCATTTCAGCAGCCCCAGTTCTTCCATCTCGACCAAGGCGTGGTGTCCCGGGTTAGGCTTAGCTTGGTCGACGGCAACTTTTAGTTCGTAAGTTGGGTCACCGGGGCGGTCCTCATTGCGGAATCGGTCCTCCCACCACTGCCCGGGGTCTCGGATGAACTCCCGGTAGGAGAGATTAGTCGGCTCACCGTGCTTGGTCCAGAGTCCGCCGGGGCCGCGGAAGGGCGGGATGCCACTCTCGACAGATAGGCCGGCCCCGGCCAACGCCACAACATGCTTGGAGCGCAGGATCACAGAGGCAGCATCGTCGAGGCAAGCGGAAAGTTGGGCGGTAAGCTCTAACATAGTTACCTGAATATTCTAATCAGGCTAGAGCATTCTGAGAAGGGCCGGCGCTTACGGTGAAGCGGGGAAAGCGTCGTGTCCGATCAGGGGGACGAACCGGCAGGGGCCCAGCATCCGAAGAGAGATGCCCTCACCCGTGCGCAGGGCGCAGACCAATTCTTGCTGGTCGCGACTGCCCACAGGCACGACTAATCGACCGCCGAGTGCCAGTTGGCTGAGCAGCGTCGGCGACAAGGTCGGCGCGGCGGCAGAGACTACTATGGCGTCATAGGGGCCTAGCCGAGGACAACCCAAAGACCCGGTAGACTCTTCAACGACGATATTCCCGTAACCAAGGCCAGCCAGTGTTTCACGTGCCTGTTGGGCCAGGCTCGGGACCAGTTCCACGGTAACCACGTTGCCGTCCGGGACCAACTCAGCCAACACGGCGGCCTGGTAGCCGGAACCGGTGCCTAACTCCAGCACCCAGTCCGTCGGCTGTAGGCGAAGCGCCTCAGTGATCAAAGCCACGATGTAGGGCTGGGAGATGGTCTGGTCTTCGCCGATGGACAATGGTTCGTCCCGATACGCCCTCGGACGGTCCCGGGCGGAGACAAATTCTTCTCGGGGCACTCGTTCCATCGCCCGCACGACGGGGATCGACCTGATCTTACGCCTAAGGCTGGAGAAGAGAGCCTTCCGATCCGAAAGTAGCTTTTTGTCCGGATCATGGTCTAGCATCAGCCTGATTATATATTACATAACGTGAACATAAACGCAGTTCTCAGGCACCTTTTGGCTGATTTTTAAGGTCTAACTGCAGGGATCATTGACTGCGATAATCCCGTATGCTAACTTGAGTTAAGTTTTGGTCTAAATACTTAGTTTCTTAGAGATATTTATAGAATTTTAGCTAAAACTCACTGTGTTAATCCTTTCCGGGTCGCCTACAGTGGTAGAAATTCAGACTTCCAATAACCCAATAGTCGAAAAGTCTCAGTGGCTCTCCCTTCGGGACGCCTGTCGGCTGCTTGATGTCAGCAACACCACGCTCCGGCAGTGGGCCGACAACGGCTACCTGCGTGTTTACCGCACGCCGGGCGGACATCGCCGGTTCCTCAGAGACGACGTAGAGTCATTCGCCAACGCTCCTGAGCAGTCCCAAGAACAAGGCCGGGAAGACGCCATCGAAGATTCGGCCCTGCGCAAGATTCGCCGGAGTCTCAGCCGAAACGACGTAGTGAAGCAGTCTTGGTACCAGAGTGTCGAGGAAGAAGGAAAAGACCGGATGCGGCTCTTTGGCCGCCGCCTGTTGTCACTGCTGCTTCAAGGGTCTGGCCCCCGCCGCCGCCGGCAGGAACTGCTGGAAGAAGCCCACATGCTGGGCCGGGAATACGGCACCGAGATGTCCGAGCGGGGGGTGAGCCTGAAAGACACCATTGAAGCGTTCGTGTTTTTCAGGACGATGGTCCTGGACTCAACCAACTCCGGCGCCTGGAACCGGATCATCGAGGCCGCAGACCGAGTGTTGGTGGGCATGGCTGATTCCTACCAAGACGCCGATGAAAGGTCTTCTGAAAAGGCGCGGGCCAAATCCAAAAATTAAACTTGAACGAATATAAACCAGGAATGCCCTTCGATCATTGGCGCTGGCACTAGCTAAATCAACGAAATCTACTAAAACCAACAAACCGAACCGGGAGGAAGCTCAAACAGCAATGGATATCACAGATCGCGAGCTGTTAAACAAGATTCAAACCCCATTTCCCATGGTCGACCAGCCATACCAGCAACTTGGCGAGGAGATCGGTATCAGCGAACAAGAGGTCATTGACCGCTTAACCGTGCTGAAGAAATCCAATGTCCTGCGCCAGATAAGCGCAATCTTTGATACCCGGCGCCTGGGCTTCAAGACCACCTTGGTAGCCATGGCCTACGAGCCAGACCAGTTACATAAAGCAGCGATGGAGATTAATAAGCACCCCGGCGTGAGCCACAATTACGCACGGGAAGGGTCCTACTACAATCTGTGGTTCACGCTAGCCGTGCCTCCGGAACACGACCTTGAAGCCACTGCCGATTACATGGCCCGCAAGACCGGGGCGTTGGAACAGCGGATCATGCCCACCAAACGGTTCTTCAAGATCGGCGTCAATTTCGACATGGTCAACAAAAAGGGATCTTCGTTTAATTTCTCTCCCGACAACGTCCAGAATCAAAAGCCCGGCGGAGAGAGCGCGGAAAGCAAAGAAGCCGCCGACTCCTGGAATAAGGCAGTGCCGGTAACCGAAACTGAGAAGGACGCAATACGGGGGATGCAGGAAGACCTGGAGCTGATTCCCCGGCCTTACGACCAGATCGCCAAAGACTTGGGAATGTCCACCGATGAATTGTTCGCATTAGCCAAAGATTTCCAAGACCGGCGCATTATGCGGCGCTACAGCGCAGTGCTGCACCACCGCAAATCCGGATTCAAGGCCAATGCCATGATCGTTTGGAAAGTACCCGAAGAGCGCTCCGAGGAAGTTGGCCTGACGATGGCCGCCCACGACGCTGTGACTCACTGTTACGAACGACCGACGTTCCCGGACTGGCCCTACACTCATTTCACCATGGTCCACGCGACCACTCCCGAAGGTTGCGAGGAGATCAACAATGAGATCGCCGAAGCCACTGGGATATCCGAGCGTCTGGTGCTATACAGCACCCGGGAATACAAAAAGACCCGGGTCCGGTATTTCGTGCCCGATTATGACGAGTATCTCGACATCGAAAAACCCGACGCTGTAATCACAGCCTAAACCAGAGAGCATATGACATCCTTTTACCCCGTTTTCCTTAACCTGACTGGACGCCGGTGCGTCGTCATTGGCGGTGGACAGATCGCCGAGGGCAAGATCACAAAGCTGATCGATTCAGAAGCTAAGATCACCGTGATTAGCCCTGATGCCACACGAGGCATCCGCGACGCCGCAGACCGCGGCGCCATCAAGTTTCACGAACGCAAGTACAAGAACGGCGACCTTCAAGACTCGTTCCTAGCCATAGCGGCCACCAACGACCGGGTCGTCAACCAAGAGATCTTTGAAGAAGCCGAGAAGCTGGGCGTATTGCTCAACGCAGTCGATGACCCTGCCCGATGCTCGTTCATAGCGCCGTCCATCGTAAAACGCGGCCCAGTGACATTGGCGATCTCCACTGGCGGGGCCAGTCCGGCTTTGGCCCGCAAGCTACGGGAAACCCTGACTGACTCCCGGGACTTGGAATGGGTGGACGCAACCGGCGTCCTCTCCAAAGCCCGCCAGGTCATCAAAGACAAACAGGTAGCGATAGACCCGCAACGCTGGCAATGCTGCATGACTTCGGATTTCTTAGCCATGGCAAAATCCGGCCGCGAGGATGAGGCCATAGAGGTTCTGCTTGGAGGTCTGCTGGGCAAAGATTCCAAAGGCAGGTGCTCGAACGTAGCCGAATGCGTCTCCGGCGGCTGCCAAGTGAGGAACCAAAGCCGTCACGATTCGGCCGAAAATAGGAACGACCAAGACCGCATGGCCCAGGCCGCGGGGGGACTAACCCCTTGACCACCAGCGACTCAGAGGATAATTCCGGTAGTGGTGGCGGACCGGCCATCAAGGTCGGCAGCCGCGGCAGTGCCTTGGCCCTGATCCAAGACCATGTGGTAATCAACCGCCTGAAAACCAACAACCCGGCCCTGAATTTCGAGGTCGACACCGTACGGACCCGGGGCGACGTTGACCAAACCTCGCATTTGGCGAGCATGGGCCTGGGAATCTTCGTCAAAGAACTGGAACAAGAGCTTTTGAACGGCAAGCTGGACATCGCTGTGCATAGCCTCAAGGACATGCCCACCCAGTTAACCGACGGCCTGATCCTGGGAGCGGTGCTGGCGAGAGAAGACCCGCGGGATGTCTTGGTAAACCGCTACAACTGCCCACTTGATGGTCTCCCCCCCGGCGCCAAGATCGGCACCAGCAGCCCCCGCCGGGCCGCCCAATTAAAGAAGTACGCTCCTCAGGTAGAGGTCGTTTCCATTCGGGGGAACGTGGAGACCCGGCTTAGGAAGGCCCAGGGCGAGGAGGCTGACGGGGCTATCCTGGCTGCCGCCGGTATGATTCGGTTGGGACTGCAAGACCAAGTCGCTGAATATCTATCCACCTCGCAGTTCGTGCCGCCGCCCGGACAGGGCATACTAGCCGTGGAGGTGCGGGCGGACGACCACCGGATGCTGGAATTGTTGAGCACCATCAACGACGCAGACACCCGCTACGAGGCCACGGCGGAACGGGCTTTTCTGGAAAAACTTGGCGGCGGCTGCAGCATCCCGGTAGGCGCTTATGCGCAATGCGTCGAAGACATCATGGTCATGACGATATACATGAGTACCGAGGACGGTGAAAAAAACTTCACAACCAAGGTACGGGGGCTGAAACGAGATCCTCTACAGCTAGCCGGCGACGCCTACCTAGCCTTGGTGGAACAGGGCGGCGCTGATCTGGTGGCGGCTGCCAGAGCGAACCAAGGGTAATCAACCGCCAATAGAATTTTTAAGTGGGCATCTTTTTAAGGTGGAATCATTGACCGGTAGAGTGTATCTGGTGGGCGCCGGACCCGGTGACCCCGGCCTAATCACAGTCAAGGGAATGCAAGCGCTGGAGCAGGCCCAAGTCGTCGTTTACGACCGCCTGGTAGACCCGATCCTCTTGAACGCCGTCCCAGAAGACGCCGAACGCATCTTCGTCGGCAAAGCCCGCGGGCGCCAACAACTGACCCAGCCGGAGATCAACCAACTGCTGGTGGACAAAGCATCTCAGGGGTTCACCGTGGTGCGCTTGAAGGGCGGCGACCCATTCGTGTTTGGCCGTGGCGGGGAAGAAGCCCTCGAACTCAAAGCCAACAACCTGCAATTTGAAATCGTCCCCGGCGTTACTTCAGCTATCGCCGGACCAGCCTACGCGGGCATACCCCTGACCCACCGGGGCATCTCGACGACGTTCACAGTCGTCAGCGGCAGCGAAGACCCATCCAAGCCCGAGTCCACCATCCCCTGGGAAGTCCTGGCCAAGAACGGCGGCACCCTGGTGGTGCTAATGGGATGGGCGTCTCTGGAAAAGATCCTGGCCACCCTGCAACAAGAGGGCCTACCTTCCAGCACGCCCGCGGCTCTGGTGCAATGGGGCACCTGGAGCGACCAGCGCACCGTTACGGGAAACATCGGCAACATCCTCGAGGAAGGCCGAAAAGCTGGCCTGACTCCTCCGGTGATCACGGTCATCGGCGCGGTAGTCAACCTCCGGGAAGAACTAGCTTGGTTCGACACGCGAGTACTGTTCGGCAAGCGCGTACTGGTGACCCGCTCCCGCTCTCAGGCGTCACGGCTGTGCACCCTGCTGGAGCAGGCCGGAGCCAACGCGGTGGAACTGCCGACCATCCAGATCGTACCCCTGAAAGACTTCTCTCTTCTGGACGCCACGCTGGAGAAAATATCTAATTACCAGTGGGTGATATTCGCCAGCGCTAACTCTGTTAAGTCGGTATTCGAGCGGCTCGAACTGCAAGGGAAGGACGCGCGGGCGTTGGCCGGAACGACCGTTGGCGCCATCGGCCCCGCCACCGCGCAGGCATTGGCCCGCAGGGGAATCACCGCTGATTTCGTGCCCAGCCGTTCGGTTGCCGAGACTATCCTCGATGAACTTCCAGGCCAGGACTGGAACGGCGTTTCTGTTTTGCTCCCCGCATCCGACATCGGACGCGACGAACTCGAAAAAGAACTCTCCGCTATGGGCGCCCAGGTCAACCGACTGGCGGCCTATCGGAACGTGCCGGTGGAAGGCATAAGCGACTTGGCCAAAAAAGCTTTTCTTGGCGGCATCGATGTCGTAACCTTTACCAGTTCATCCACGGTGCGTAACCTGGTTGAGATGCTGGAGGGTGACCTCGCAGGTCTGGACGCTAGTTTCATCGCCTGCATCGGCCCGGTAACCGCCGCCACCGCCCGCGAGATGGGACTGCGGGTAGACCTAGAAGCAACCGAGCACACCGTCGAAGGCCTAGTGGATGCGCTGACCAACCATTTCGCCGGAGGCAAGCTTTCCCACAAGTAGGATTAGGAGAAAAGGACGTCATGACCAGCTTCCCCGACTCACGGTTGCGCCGCCTGCGCGGTAGCGAACCCATGCGCAACATGGCCCGGGAGACCCGCCTCACCGTAAAAGAGTTCGTTTATCCCCTGTTCGTGGCCCACGGACACGGCGTCAAAGAAGCCATCGAGCCCATGCCCGGCCAGTTCCAGATGTCGCTGGACGTGCTGTCCGAGGAGGTTGGCGAGGCCCTGGAATTGGGCATCCCTTCCGTTCTGCTGTTCGGACTGCCCGCCGAGAAAGACCCCCTGGGCACCGAAGGGTATGACCCAGAAGGCATCGTGCAAGAAGCCGTGCGGATGATCAAGAAAGACCATCCCAACATGATGGTGGTAACCGATGTCTGCATGTGCGAGTACACCGACCACGGACACTGCGGCGTCATCGACAACAACCGGATCGATAATGACCAAACTCTAGAACTCCTGGGCAAGACCGCTGTATCCCACGTTCAAGCCGGCGCCGACCTTCCGGCGCCATCGGCCATGATGGACGGACAGGTCTGGGCGATCCGCCAAGCGTTGAACGACCAAGGCTACGAAGATGTGCCGGTCATGGGTTACGCGGCCAAGTATTCGTCAGGGTTCTATGGGCCGTTCCGGGTGGCCGCCAATTCCACGCCCCAATTCGGAGACCGCAAGGGCTATCAGATGGACCCGGCCAACGCCCGCATGGCCATGCGCGAGATCGAAGCCGATATAGCCGAGGGCGCAGACATCGTGATGGTGAAACCCGCCCTGTCGTACTTGGACGTTATTCGCCAGGCCAAGGACCGGTTCGACCTGCCTCTAGCCGCCTACAACGTCAGCGGCGAGTACTCCATGATCAAAGCCGCAGCCGCCAACGGGTGGGTCGACGAGAAGACGGTTACCATGGAAGTTCTGACCTCCATCAAACGCGCCGGAGCCGATACCATTCTCACCTACCACGCCAAAGAAGTGGCGAAGTGGCTGAAAGAAGCGGAATAGACACCAATCGGACATCGATCAAATCAGCGTTGAAAGAGACAGAAGAATATTCAATCGCCGATATTTTTAATCAGGACGTTGCATGCAACTTAGCAAGTCGGAAGCACTATTCGCCGAGGCCCAGAAATACATCCCAGGTGGCGTTAACAGCCCGGTTCGGTCATTCAAAGCCGTAGGCGGCACTCCGCCCTTCATCGCCCGAGGTAAGGGATCACGGGTCTGGGACGTGGACGGCAACGAATACATCGATTATCTAGGTTCCTGGGGACCGCTGGTCCTAGGACACGCTCACCCCATAATCGTTGAAGTCCTGAAGAAAACAGCCGAAGGCGGTACCAGCTTCGGCGCGCCTGTGGAACAGGAAGTAGAACTGGCTAAGATGATCTGCGAAGGGCTGCCGTCAGTGGAATCGGTCCGGCTGGTCAGCTCCGGCACCGAAGCCTGTATGAGTGCTATCCGGCTGGCAAGGGCCTTTACCAACCGCGACAAGATCATCAAGTTCGCCGGCTGCTACCACGGCCATGCCGACGGGCTGCTGGTCAAGGCCGGGTCCGGCGCGTTGACCCACGGCATCCCCACCAGCGCGGGAGTTCCCGAGTCATACGCCAGCGAGACTCTAGTCGCCGACTACAACGACATCGAGTCTGTGGAGCGGTTCTTCGAGGCCAATCCCGGAGGTATCGCCGCCATCATCATCGAGCCGGTGGCAGGCAACATGGGCGTAGTCCTACCACGAGAGGGGTTCTTGGCAGCGCTGCGAAAGATCAGCCAAGACAACGGCGCTCTGCTCATCTTCGACGAAGTCATCACCGGGTTCCGGGTCGGGCCCAACGGCGCCCAGGGCCTGTACGGAATCGCTCCGGACATCACAACCATGGGCAAGATCATTGGAGGAGGACTGCCGGTGGGGGCCTACGGCGGGCGAAAAGACGTGATGGGGATGGTCGCGCCCTTGGGCGCCATGTACCAGGCAGGCACGCTATCGGGCAACCCTCTGGCGGTGAGCGCCGGGATCGCAACCCTGACCGAACTGCAGAAACCTGGCGCCTTCGAACGGCTGGACAGCCTGGCCCAGCGGCTGACCGACGGTCTGACGAAAGCCTTTCAAGCGATGGGGATACCCTGCACCATCAACCGAGTGGGTTCGATGTTCACCGGTTTCTTCAATCCTGGTCCGGTAGAGGGCCTGGCTAATGCCGAGGGTTCGGACACAAAGATGTACGGACGTTACTTCCACGCGATGCAAGAGCAGGGGGTCTACATCGCGCCATCCCAGTTCGAGGCCGGCTTCGTCTCCACTGCCCACACTGAGGCCGACATCAACGCCACGATCGCCAAGGTCGAGGCTGCGTTGAACAGCCTGCGGTAATCCCCTAAAAATACGTAGACAAAAAGGCTCCCCGGTGGCGGGGAGCCTTTTTAATTTGCCATGATTGGGTTGTGGCTTACGCGCCGTATCGTGCTGTAGAAAGCGGATCGCTGTAGGTCTCACCCTTGGTGGCCCAAAATGCGGCGGCGATGGCGTCACAAGTCGCGACCAATTCCTCGCACTTGGCCATATCGACATTCTGCTTGCACTGGCCGGCCAGTTTCAACGCGGCGTTGAACGTTCCGTGCAGGTCAAAGCCGTCCGGAGTGTTCGGCCAACCGTAATCGGCCCAGAGCACCGCTAGCTCGTGCTTGCAAGTCTCGGCATGTTGCTCTTTGACTTCCACATACCGGGCGATCTTGTTGGCGTAATCTGCAAATCCAGCAGCGTCACCGTCGCCGGGACGCTCTAGCGCCTGTATTCGCAGCGTCATCTTCTGGACGGTCTGGGCGGCGATCTTGGCGGAAACGGGATCGTAGATACCGCACGGGATATCGCAATGGGCTAGGGCGATCTGTGGCTTAATCCAGCCTAGGGGGTTAAACATGGCAGCCTCTCCTGACTACACCTGATTTTAAGCAAGCACCAGCGTAATCAATATTCGGTAGGGACGCAACCCCTGTTTCGTGCCTGGCCTGACCATGCGAAACAACCATCTTGTAACCACTTAGTATAGCCACTTATAATTGCCCAATTACGCGATATCACAGCCCGTCGCGTATCGATAAACCATTTTGCAATGATTCGGTGATTTTTCAACCCCCAGGAGATGACCCAGTGGCGACAAAATCTAGACCCTCCCATATGAGGCACCGTAGTAGTGAGTTGGTTGACGGCCCTAATCGAGCACCGTCCCGGGCCATGCTGATGGCCATGGGCCTGACCCAAGACGACATTAAAAAACCCTTCGTCGCCATCGCCAACCTAGCCAGCGATGTCACCCCTTGCAACGTGCACCTAGACCGGTTCGCCCAGGCGGCCAAAGAGGGGGTGCGCGCTGAAGATGGAGTCCCCTTCGAATTCGGCACCATCACAGTAAGCGACGGCATCTCAATGGGCACGGAGGGAATGAAGACTTCATTGGTCAGCCGGGAAGTCATCGCCGACTCCATCGAACTGGTCACCTTCGGTGAGCGCATGGATGGGCTGATTACCATCGCCGGCTGCGACAAGAATATGCCCGGCTGCATGATGGCCATGGCCCGTTTGAACGTGCCGTCCATCTTCATGTACGGCGGGTCTATCATGCCCGGACAATTCCAAGGCAAAGACGTAAATATCCAAGACGTGTTCGAGGCTGTTGGCGCCTACGCTAAGGGCGACATGAGCCTGGAAGACCTCACAGCGCTGGAATGCGTGGCCTGTCCCGGCGAGGGTTCATGCGCCGGCTTGTTCACCGCCAACACCATGTCCACCAGCATCGAAGTTTTGGGCATGTCCCTCCCCGGCGACGCCTCCATCCCGGCCATAGACCCCCGGAAACTGGGCGAGGCCCGGGACGTAGGACGGACCTTGATGCGGCTTCTGGAAGAAGATGTACGCCCCCGGGACATCCTGACTAAGCAGGCCTTCGAGAACGCCATCACCGTGGCCGTGTCCATGGGCGGCTCGACCAATTCGGTGCTGCACTTGATAGCAATCGCCCGGGAGGTTGATATCCAATTGACCCTGGATGACTTCGACCGCATCAGCCGCAACACCCCTTACATAGCCGATATGAAGCCGGCCGGGCGCTACGTCATGTCTGACCTCAGCCGTTACGGCGGCATCGCCCTGGTCATGAAGCGGCTATTGAACGCCGGTTTACTCCACGGCGACGCCATGACCGTGACCGGCAAGACCCTGCGGGAAAACGTCGAATCCATGGAGACGACCGAAGACCAACCGGTGATCTACCAGGTCGATGCGCCCCGCAGCCCTACCGGCGGGTTGGCCATCCTTCGGGGCAACATCGCCCCCGACGGCGCGGTGATCAAGGTCGCCGGGCATCAGGAACGGGTCTTCGAGGGTCCGGCCCGGGTCTTCGACCAAGAGCCGGCCGCATTCCAGGCCATCCAGCGAGGCGATATCAAGGCTGGAGACATAGTCATCATCCGCTACGAAGGCCCCAAGGGCGGGCCGGGCATGCAAGAGATGCTGTCCGTTACCGCTGCCATCGTTGGGCAGGGATTAGGCGAGGACGTTGCGCTGATCACCGACGGCCGGTTCTCCGGCGCGTCCCACGGCCCCATGGTCGGTCACGTAGCGCCTGAGGCAGCAGTGGGTGGACCCATCGCGTTGCTGCAGGAAGGCGACATCGTGACGCTAGACATCCCGGGCCGTAAATTGAACGTGAAACTCACCGACGAAGAACTGGCGGCCCGGCAGAGTAAGTGGCAGCCGATTCCGCCCAACTACACCACGGGCGCGCTGGCCAAATACGCCAAGCTGGTGTCATCCGCTTCGCAAGGAGCGGTGACCCACTAAAAAGGTTTTGCCCGCGGGCTGGTTTAACAAAACGACGGCCTTCCCTCCAGGAAGATTGGAGATTTGGAAACATGGCTCAACAACCCAGGGACTACGGCAAACAAGCGATAGACCGCCACCGAGAAACTCGGGGCAAGGTCAGCATCGCCCCTAAGATGGTAGTAGAAACACTGGATGATTTGTCCATCGCTTACACACCTGGCGTAGCCTCGGTCTGCATGGCCATCCATGCCGACAAATCGGAATCTTACCACCTGACAAACCGGGCCAATACCGTGGCGGTGGTCACCGACGGATCGGCCGTGTTGGGACTGGGTAATATCGGCCCTGAAGCAGCCATGCCGGTGATGGAGGGCAAGTCCATCCTTTTCAAGGGCCTGGCCGATATCGACGCCTTTCCAATCTGTCTAGCTACTCAGGACAACGACATCATAATCCAGACAGTGCGCGCGCTGGCCCCCAGCTTTGGCGGCATCAATCTGGAAGACATCGCCGCACCGCGTTGCTTCGACATTGAGGATGCTTTACAGGACCTGGGCATTCCCGTCTTCCACGACGACCAACACGGCACGGCGATCGCCGTACTCGCGGGGGTAATGAACTCGCTCCTAGTTACCGGCCGCAAGATCGAAGACACCAAATTCGTCTTCGCCGGTGCTGGCGCCGGTGGTATCGCCTCCACAAAACTGCTCATGGAACAAGGCGCCACCCATGTGACCCTGGTAGACAGCACCGGAATCATCCACAAGGACCGGTCGGACCTGACGGCGGTGAAATCCGCTATGCTTGAGACCACTAACCCGGATAATACCCAGGGTGGCATGGCTGAGGCGATGCGCGGGGCCGATGTATTCATCGGTCTTTCAGCGGCCGACGCTGTGACAGCCGAGATGGTCTCTTCCATGGCCAAGGACTCAATAGTGTTCGCCATGGCCAACCCCATCCCGGAGATCTGGCCAGACGAAGCCCGCGCCGCCGGCGCCGCCGTTGTAGGAACCGGTCGCAGCGACTTCCCCAACCAGATCAACAACAGCCTGGTCTTTCCGGGCGTGTTCCGGGGGGCGCTGGACTCCCACTCGACCAGAGTGACCACTCGCATGAAGCTGGCCGCAGCGAACGCGTTAGCGGCTATGATTGCAGAACCCACACCTGAGATAGTCATCCCCTGGTCCCTGGACAGGCAGGTAGCACAGACCGTCGCCAACGCAGTGTCTGACGCCGCGTAGCGTCGTAATGCTATCTCCGTCCCCGTCCCGCGTAACCGTAGAGTCCCTGGACCGCTTCCAGGCTAATCTGCAATCGCTAGTTGCCGAGAAGGCCAAGATGTTGCCGAGCCTCCGATACTGCGACCTGCGCATCGAGGTCAGGGAAGAGAAGGGCGCGGTGGCGGAGAACGGCTCGGAGAAAGGTAGCTCCGAGGACTACGCCTTCGACTTTGGCGTCCGCGTCATTGCCGGCGGACGTACTTCCTCCTCCGGTTATTACGGCAAGGTTTTGGGCACAACGGACCTGAGCCATTTGGAAGATGTGGTCTGGGACGGCATCCGTCAGGCCCACGGCCGCGCCCGTGCCAGCGCCAGGCAGAAATCGCAGATACGGGTCCGCTACGAGACTCTAGGCAGCAGCCTCACGCCAAGTGACCTCGCCCCGGTGGTTGTCCACCAGGCCACGGTCCCGGCCAACTTCAGGGTCGACCCCCGGCAAGTTCCCTTGGCTGACACCATCGCCATGGCCGTGGACGGCTGCAAGCAGATGCAGGGCCAGGGCAGCAACATCGTCTATTCCGCCTGCTCGGCCTCGACGTTCCTGCTCCGGGAACTATTCCTCAGCTCGGACGGCGCGAACATCGACCAGAGCTTCGCCCAGACCGAAGGGTTCGCCATCGCCATCTGCTCCGGGGAACACGGCAACTATGAACTCTACGACTTCACCGGCCACCAACGCGGCTGGGAGATATTGACCGAAGGATATTCTAACGGTCCTATCGTCTTGCCTAACTTCATGGACTTCTGCAGGACCCTTGGGGCGGACGCAGTGGAAGTGGCCGCTGCACCGCCCCTAAAACCGCCCGACAAAGAGGTAACGGTCGTCACTAACCCTCACTTCAACACCCTGCTGGTCCACGAAGTGGTCGGCCATCCCTCGGAGTTGGATCGGGCACTGAAGTACGAGACGGGTTACGCCGGGCGTTCTTGGTTCCTAAAAGACATGCAGGACAACCAACTGGGCAACCAGATCGCATCGTCGATGGTAACCGCCTATTCGGACCCAACCATGGAAGGCTACGGCTCTTTCAGCTACGACCACGAGGGAACACCGGCCCGACGCGCCTACATCCTGAGAGACGGCGTGCTGGAGGAGTTCCTGAACAACCGCCAGACGGCGGCAATCATGGGGGTTGAGCCCAACGGATCGGCCCGCTCCACTGAGGCACAATTGGTGCCCCTAATCCGCATGACCAACACCATCTTCAGTCCGGGACAACAGGACCCCCAGAGCATCATCTCCGACGTTGAAGACGGCTACTACATCGCGGGACACCGGACGCCGTCCATCGCCGAATCCCGAGAGAACTTTCGCATCACAGCGGTAAAGGTCTACGAGATCAAGAACGGCCAGTTGGGCCGGCTGTACCGGGACGGCGGCATCACCTCGGACAGCCGGGACTATTTCATGTCCATCGACGCCGTGGGCAACGACCTGGAGGTGAACCCCATCCCCAACTGTGGCAAGGGCCAGCCTATGCAGGCCAAGCGAATGAGCAACGGCGGACCGACCATGAGAGGCATCGCCCGTCTAACGGGGCCGGGCTAGCTGGGCGGGAGCCGTGGAAGCTATGACAGTGGCCTTGATAATCATCGGTGTAGCCGCCCTTTCATCCACGGGGTTGGCGATAATCTTGATGTTCCGCCTGCTCAAGTCCCAAGGCGACTCTCAAAGCCAAGATAGCGCCTTTGGCCATCAGGTGGGTGAGATCCGCCAGGGCATGGACCGGGTCAACGAGGCCATCCAGAACCTGAATGTCGACCGGGCCAAACAGTCGGAACGTCTCGAAACCATGCTCACCAGCTTGAATAGCAGCTCGTCGGCCCTCAGGGACATCCTGGCCAACACCCAGGCTCGGGGACAATGGGGTGAGCGTATGGCCGAGGACGTGTTCCGGATAATCGGCTTTGTCGAACACGTGAATTATGTGAAGCAGGCCACAGTCACCGATGGGAGTTCGCGCCCCGATTTCACCATATTCATGCCAGAAAACAAGAAACTGAATATGGACGCTAAATTCCCATTGACGAACTACATTCGGTTGTTAGAAGCAGATACTGAAGAAAAGACCCAACAACATAGCCTCGCCTTTCTGCGTGACGTTCGAGACCGGGCCAAAGAAGTCGTCGGCCGGGATTACATCAACTCCGAAGACAATACCCTGGACTACGTCCTAGTTTTCATTCCCAACGAGCAGATGTTTCACTACATCCAACAGCACGGGGCCACGGTGGTGGAAGAAGCGCTCCGCAACCGGGTGGTGCTCTGCTCACCCATCAGCCTGTTCGCGATCCTTAGCGTCATCCGACACGCTCTAGATAACTTTGCCATCGAGCAGGCCTCCAACGAGATACTGTCCGAGCTGGCTATCTTCGACCGGCAATGGAAGCTTTTTGCAGCGCAGATGGAGACCGTGGGCCGACGTATCGAATCAGCACAAACCGGCTTCGAGTCCCTCAAAGGCACTCGAAGCCGGACATTAGACCGTCCATTGCAACGCATTCAGGAAATCCGCAAACAGCGGGACATCCCCGACGCCGCCGAGGTCGATTCCATCGAATCGGAAGACCCCGTTGCCCTGCCCGAAGCCGAGTTGGTTGAAACGTATACCGAAGAGAAATAATGCCCTACCAGCCGGGAGAAAATAGATAGATTGTTATCTGTAGCCGAACTGCGCCGCGCCGTTAAGAACGCCTTGGCCTTCGCTTCGTCCCAGCCAGATGTAGCAGAGGCCGAAGTTTTTGCTTCGGCTGGGGCAAACCTGACGGTCCGCCTCAATTACACCTCCCACATTCCCAGCAACGGCGTGGAGGAGCCCAAGTCCACTGAGGGTTACGGTATGGGCATCCGGGCGACATTCCGAACTCCGGGCGGCATCAAGACCGGGTTCGGCAGTGAGCCCACCGATCTATCGGTGGATGGGGCCGCACGGGCTTTGGACAAGGCCCGCTACGGCGCGGTCTCGGACACCGAGTTCGTTTCGCTGCCCAAACTGGAATCGCCCCACCGGGCGGCCCCAACAAACAATGAGCCTCTGGCCAATTACGACCCGGCGTTGATGCGTATCGGCGGCAAGGGTCTAGTTGACGCCGGTTGGCGCATGATGGACCGGGCTCTGGACGCGTTTCAGTCGTCGGAAGACCTGATGGGAATAGCCGGTTCGGCAGAAAAGATGTCTGAGCTGGGACTAATCTTGGGCGGGGACGTAGTCATGCTTCAGGACCGTATGTCCATTGCGTCAACCCACATCCCCAGGGTTCAGACCGAACAAAACACCCTCGTTATGTCATTCGCCACGGCCATGATCGAGAGCCAGGCCAGTAAGGGCAGCGGGTGGTCCGTGGCCAGTAAGTTAGCCGAATTTACTGGGGAAGCTGCTGCCGAAGCCGCGCGTAACGCTATCGAGTCCATGGACGGCCAACGGATCCCCACCGGCGAATACAACGTAATCCTAGGACCTCAAGCCGTGGCTGAGATTCTGGAATGGGTGCTGATGCCGGGGCTCTCCTTGGACATGTTCTACGCCGGCGCTTCGCCCTTCATCGGCAAGCTGGGCCAGGCGGTGGCGTCAGCGGACTTCAACCTGTACGACGACGGGGCGGCGCCCGGACTGCCTAGTTCCAAGTCAATCACTGACGAGGGCCTGCCCACCGGGCGGACTGATCTGATCCGCGGCGGCGAACTCTCGGGCCTGTTGGCCGACTACTACAATTACCAACGCATGTTGAACGACCCCACTGGCCGGGAGAAGCTGGGAGTCAATCCGTCCGACGCCCTGGCGAAGATTGCCCCGCGCAACGGGTTCCGGCCCGGCAACGGCGGCGGCCGTAACTTTGGCGCCATTCCGGGTGCGGTATCCAGCAACCTGGTCATCGAGGGGACCCCGGGCCACAGCCAAGAAGAATTGCTGCGGCTAGTGAGAAACGGCGTCTACATCGGCCGTATCTGGTACACCTACCCGGTTAACGGCACCACCAGCGGCGACTTCAGCGGGACGATCATCGGCGATTCCTATCTGATCAAAGACAGCCGGTTCGCCGCCCCGCTCAAGCCCAACACGGTACGCATGAACGACAATGTGCTCCGGCTGATCAACAACACCCTTGGCATAGCGGCCCAGCGCCGGGCCACTGTGCGCTGGTCGTCGGACCAGGTTACCTGGGCGCCGGAGATTGCGGTATCCGGCTTCGGCCTTGAAGAGATTTCCGAGTACATGGAGAGCGTCTAATGGCCTTTGAAAACATCAGTTTCGAAAAGATGGACGGCGTTGGCATTATCACGATGAACCGCCCCGAGTCTAGGAACGCACTGACTCTGGAGATGGTAGCCGAGATGGGGGGAGCGATCGAGGCCTGCAAGAGAGCCGATGTGCGTTCCGTGCTCCTCACAGGAGCCGGCGGCGGGTTTTGCTCCGGCGCTGATCTTAAATTCCTCGTGGAAAACCTGGAGAGCGGCGGCCCAGAAAAGATTCAAACCTATATCCGCGATCTGGCCAACAACTTGCACCACGATGTCGTTATGGGGCTACGCCAATTGGGAAAGCCGGTGGTCGCCGGCATAAACGGCGTAGCGGCGGGTGCGGGCTTCAGTCTGACCTTGGGTTGCGACGTCCGGGTGGCGGCCAACAACGCCCGGTTCCTGATGGCCTATGCCAACATCGGCGCGCCAGCCGACGGTGGATCAACCTATCTGCTTCCTCGCCTGGTCGGCGCTAGCCGGGCCATGGAGTTCTACCTGGCCAGCCAGCCAACCAGCGCCCAAGCAGCCCTGGACATGGGGTTGGTCAGTCAGGTGGTCGCAGATGACCAATTGCACAAACACGCCATGGAAACTGCCGTCCGCCTGGCCCAAGGACCGACATTAGCCTATGGGCGGGTAAAAGCGCTATTCGAGAGTTCCTGGCAAAACGATATCGAGACCCAACTGGACGCCGAGACCGCTGTCTTTGAGGAAATATGCCTCACAGAGGATTTCCAAGAGGGCATTAAGGCTTTCACAGAACGCCGCCAGGCACGATTCCAGGGGAAATAGGGCTACTCTAGTTCCGCCACCGTAACGCCGTCGCCGCCAGGGCCTTCTCCGTCCTCGGCCGACATCACCAGCGGATGGCCTCCCAAGTACTCCCGAATGGCCCGCCGCAGGGCGCCGGTGCCTTTGCCATGGATCAACCGAATAGAACCGGCGCCGTCCAATGCGGCGTCATTCAGGGCTTCGTCAACCCGGCTAATTGCCTCGTCCACCCGCAGGCCCCGTAAGTCCAATTCGGCATTCGAATTCTTTTTGGGCGCACGGTCCAGGTACACACCCCGTGACGCCGCCGTCGGGTGTCCTTCGGCCTGCCGGACTAACTGGTACACCGGAATCTTGGCCCGCATAGTCCCTAACAACACCCCTACCCTGTCCTGGTTATCCGGTGGGGAGATGACCTCCACCGGTTGAGCGATCCCGCGGACGTAGACCCGGTCTCCCTCTTTCAAGATCGATTGCCAAGGGACTCGTTCAACTTCGATGGGCGACCAGGACGCCGATTCCAATTGCCGTTGCATATCCCTGACTTCGGTCCGGTGGGCCTCGATCTCCTGCCGGGAAGCCAAGTTGGCCCTGGCATCGGCGTTGGCCCGCGATTCGGCATCTTGCCGAAGCTCGGAGGCTTCCAACGAACGTTCGGCCCTGGCCAGCCGGTCCAATATCCCGCTGATACGGCCCTGCAACTCCTGTCGCGATTCCTCCACCAGATTGGCCTTGGCCAATTCCACGTCGGCCAATTGAGCGTCCAATTCCCGTTGCATACGCACGGCTTCCGACCTAGCAGTCTCGGCCTCTTCCCGCAGTTCCTCCACCACTCGGCGCTCCTGTTGGAGCTCTTGCAACAAGCCCTCGGTGGCCTGTTCCACAGGGGAGATACCGCTGCGAGCGTCGTCAATGACTTCTTGGGGTACGCCCAAGCGCGCGGCGATGGTTAGCGCGTAACTACGTCCAGGAAGGCCCAAGGTCACGTGGTAGGTTGGCTCCAGAGTGCTGGGGTCAAGGTCGACACTGGCGTTGACCATGCCCGGCTCGTCTTGTACGAACCTGGCCACGCCCCTGTGGTGGGTGGTGCCAACCACGAAGGAGCCGATCTTCTGGAAATACCGCAGCACAGCGCTGGCCAGTGCGGAGCCCTCCTCCGGGTCGGTGCTGGTGCCCAGTTCGTCGATCAGTACCAGAGAATGAACCGTGGCCCGGGACATGATGCCCTTAACGTTTGTGATGTGGGAGCTGAAGGTGGATAGCGATTGTTGGATGCTCTGTTGGTCGCCGATGTCCGCGTAAACGCCGTCGAACCGAGGAAGATGCGCCTCTTCGGCAGGCACGTGCAGTCCGGCTTGGGCCATCATGGCCAGCAAACCCACGGTCTTCAGTGTTACCGTCTTGCCGCCAGCGTTGGGGCCGGTGATCAGCATCACCTGCTGCTCCCGGTCCAGGTCGATACTGACTGGGACCACGGCGCCGGTGAGCAATGGATGACGGGCTCGGACCAGTTTCAAGCTCCTTTCTGCCACTTCCTGGTCGGCTACCCACGGGGCAACCGCACCTATGGCTGCGGAATAACGGGCCTTGGCAATGTCCAGGTCAAGTCTGGCCATCAGGTCCAAAGTCAACAACAGGTCTTCGCCGGACATTCCGACCATCCCCGACAACTGGCGCAGCACGCGCTCGACCTCCCTACCCTCAGCCAGCCGGGCCTCCCGCCAGCGGTTACCGACCTCGATGGCCGGCATCGGTTCGACAAAAACAGTCGCCCCGCTGTCGGACACGTCATGGACGATGCCGGGCACGCGGTAGCGCATCTCGGCCTTGATCAGCAACACCATCCGGCCGTTGCGTTGGGTGATCAGCGGCTCTTGGACAACCTCGGCCCGCTGCAGGCGACGCAGGTTGCGTTCCATGATCTCGTTGAGCCGGTTCTGGGCCTGGCGCGCCTCCTGGCGGAGGTTGTGCAACACTGGACTGGCGTTGTCCAGCACCTCACCGGATGGACTAATTGCGCCCGAGATTGCCCGCTCCAAGTCGCCCAACTCTGGGATGATCTCCGAGATGCTAGACAGCATCGGTATCTCTTCGTAGCGACCCAGTTCCGTGCGGTCGTAGCGGGCGGCCCGGAGCAATTCTCTGACCAGGAACAGTTCCTCTCCGCGCAGTAGTCCGCCCAAGAGCGCGCGCTGGAACAGCTCCCGGAAATCCTCGTCCGGCCCAAATTCCAGGTTGCCGTCCTGTTCCAGATACAGCCGAGCCTCAGAGGTCTCCTGCTGGCGGGTGGCGATCTCCAACAGGTCGCGGGTGGGTGTTAGCGCTCTGGCCCGTTCGCCGCCGACCACGGTTTTGGTGTGACTTGCCAGCAGTTCCTGGACCTTGTCGAACTCCAGAAGAGGGCCGGCAAAGTCGAAACCGCCCAAGTCGTTGTTGAACGGCCGGACGTCAGCTCGAGTCCGGAAATAATGGCCACCAGACCTGGTTGGGTTATTGGTTTCCAGTTCAGCGTCGCTCAATATTCACCAATCGAGGACCCAAACGCGGCTTTCGTAGAGAGTCTCTCCCAAGTCGTCCAAAGTGTCACGTTTGGGGTCCCGGATATTCAATCTTCGTTTTAGGGTGATGTTCTTATACTCGTCCAGACGGGGGCAGACCTTCAAAAAGCCGTTCAGCGTGAACTTCTCTCCGCCTAAAACCACGTGGTCTAGCTCGCTGGCCACCGGCTCGAATTGGGCGCGGATGGTCTCGCAGACTTTGACGTACAGCCGCCGCATCTGGCCTTCCCGGACGCGGGTGTAGCGCAGTTGGGACGTGCCGCCGGCATGGTGCTTGCCTTTCACATAGCGGGAGTCGGTCTTGGATGTAACCAGGTCTCCGCCTCGGTAGACGGCCACCGAGTAGCGCCCCAGCCGCACCAGCACCACCCCAAAGGTGCGTTCCGCGTCCAGCAACGTCCAGAGCGGTCCCTCGTCCCAGGTATCGAACCGGCTGCTTTCAGTTATGGGGAAAGGCGGCGCGATGACTAAAGCCCGCCCCCCAGCGCGAAAACCAACCAGCCCGCTCCCACTATCCTCCGGCGTTTTACCCAATCGTGCCAGCCGCTCCCGCCATTCGGAGGACTCGGCAGTGTCGCCAGGCTTCAGATAGACCGACGACGCAACTTCTCCCTCGGCGGGCTTTCGCACGTTCAGAAGATTATGCAGCCGGTCTTTGGTGAGCCAGTCTCCGTTGAGTCCAGCGGCAGGCGTGGCGGTCCTGTTTCTAGCTTCGGTCATAATGTTCAGGAAATTGTAACACTGTGGATTCTTGCTTCCCTGGAGTTTGCCGCTGCCTTAGAATAGCCTCACAAACTAAGACACATCTGGAGAAACGATGGCACCAGAACAAGAACTGACCTCACTCCAACGGCGCGCACGCGTGCTGGAGCGGCTGGACGAGGGGTATAAGAACCTCCATACCTCACTGGAAGGACTCGATCCCGTGGACGCCTTCTTGGGCTCTCGGTGGTCCGTCTGGGAGGTGCTTAACCACCTGGATACCGAAAAGTTCGTCGCGGCGCTGGAACAAATCGTGGCCGGTGACGAAGACATGTTGCCTCCGTTCAACACCCGCGAAACGAAGCTCAAAGCAGACATTGTCCATCTGGACGACAACTACCGGCGGTTCCGCAAGTTGGTGGGGAGCTTGACCGAAGCAAAGATGTCCCAGCAGGTGACGGCGCCCAACCCTGAAAACTCTTTCCCCGGACTGACCCTGCTGGAGTTGGTGGAACGGTCGTCCGGCCATTGGACCGCCCACTCCCGCCAGATCGTGGAGACGCGGAAGTACGTGGAAGCCTTCAACGCAAGGGAACGGGCCGTAACTTTCATCGCTCTAGATCCGGACCGCCCTTCCGAATTAGGCGTTTTAGCCGTGGGCCTTCTAAAACACGCCGACTACGTGGCAGGCACACCAGAAGCCTTGGACGCTGTCCGGAATTCCGCAAGCGGGACGGAGCTGATTCTGAACGGCAAGAACACCAACGAGATTCTCTCCCGCCTGGGCCGGGACGCCCGCGCCGGGCTATGGACTGTGGTCTGCACCATCGGCAGCCCGTCCGAATCCCATCCCGAGGTGTTAAAGGCCGCCGAACAACACTGCGACAAAGTGGTCATCCAGCAGGCGGGTAAATAGCGCCGCGCCGTTTGCCCAGCCCAACCACTTTTGCTACACTGTCGCCGAACCTCACGCCCGGCTAAAAACGAGCCTAGACGAGCCAGCAGAACGCAAACAACCCCACAGAGGAGCCGCCATGATCTATGAAGTGCGTACCTATACCCTGAAACCAGGCAGCGTTCCTGAATTCGAAAAGAATTTCGCCGCCGCCCTGCCTCACCGCGAGAAATACTCCAAGCTGGGAGCCTTCTGGCACACGGAGATCGGGCCGTTGAACCAGGTGATTCACGTCTGGCCCTACGAAAGCGTAGAAGAGCGCAACAGCATTCGCGCCGAGGCCGGAAAAGACCCCAACTGGCCGCCGCCCAATGACCCCGAAATGTACGTGAACATGAATTCTGAGATCTTCATCCCCGCGCCATTCATGCGCCCGATGGGTGGAGACCAAGCTTTGGGCGCTCTCTACGAGATGCGCACTTACACCTACAAGACCGGCAGCATCGGCAAGGTAGTCGACATCTGGGCCGAGGCAGTCCCTGCCAGAGAAGAATTCTCCCCATTGGCCGCCGCGATGTACACCGACGTTGGCGGACTGAACAAGTGGGTCCACATCTGGCCCTACGACGACCTAGAACAGCGGAGCAAAATCCGCGCCGAAGCCGTAAAAACGCCGTCCTGGCCGCCGCCCACACGAGAGTTTTTGGTGAACCAAGAGAACAAGATCATGGTTCCCGCATCCTTCTCGCCGATGCACTAACGGCCCAGCCGCGTTTTGTACGGGCGAGTGATCAGATAATTGGAAAGAAGGGCCTGCCTGGAAACGTCGGCAGGCTCTTCTTCGTCATTCTGCCCTGCGCCGGGATAACGGAAGAACAGATTTATGAACAACATCGACGAACAATTGGAACTGCTGGTCACGGCCAACCGAATCCTGGCGCGGGAGGGCGTGGTTGACGCCTATGGCCACGTCAGTATCCGTCACCCGGAACGGCCCGATCGGTACATCCTTTCCCAGTCCCGAGCCCCTGACCTAGTGGAAAGGGACGACCTCATGGAATACACCCTGGAGGGAGACCCCTTGGACCAGCAAGGCCGCCCCATGTATACCGAGCGGCCGATCCACGGGGGCATATATCAGGCCCGGGACGATGTGATGGCCATCGTTCATAATCACTCGCCGACAGTGATTCCCTTCAGCGTCACCACCACGCCTCTGCGGCCCATGTTCCACTTGGCGGCCATTATCGGGCCAGAACTGCCGGTTTGGGACATCCGCGACAAGTTCCAAGACACAAATATGCTGGTCACCAACATGGACCAGGGGCGGGACCTAGCGGCCTGCCTGGGCGACCGCAGAGTATCACTGATGCGCGGCCATGGGTGCGTGATTGCGGGCAAGACCATACGCGAGGTGATCATGGCCTCGATCTACCTTCAAGTGAATGCTGGACTCCTGATGGAGTCAATGCGGCTTGGGGATGTTAAATTCCTCTCTCCAGGCGAGATTAAAGCGATGACGGATAGTCAGATGAACCTCACGGGACAGCAGCGTGCCTGGGAGTACTGGGCGAACCGCGCCGGGCGGGGCCGGGGTTCCTGATGGTCCCTCAACCAGAACCGGAGATCGTCGAAGAGATAAAAGCCGCCAATCAGCGATTCTACGACGCCTTCTCCGACTTGGACATCGCTGGCATGGACCGTGTCTGGGAGACCTCGGACCGGGCCATGTGCGTCCACCCAGGTTGGGCTCCCCTAATCGGCTGGGAAGACGTGCGTCAGAGTTGGGACCGCATCTTCCAGAACACCGCTCTGATGCAATTTCAAGTCCGCTATCTGAACGTGGTCGTCCAAGGCGAATTCGGCTTTGTCACTTGTGTTGAAGGCATCACCAGCGTCGTTCAAGGCACCGCCAGTAACTTCAGCACATTCGCCACCAACATCTTTGCCCGCTACGAGGACGGTTGGCGCATAGTCGCCCACCACGCCTCCCAAGGCGGCTGAGCAGGCTACTTAACCCCCGGACTTAGAGTTTCGCTGGCCATAAACCGTGCCGCTTTTCTGACGGCTTCTTATTCCCATTTGATAAGATAGATTCTGCTGCCCGCCTCTTTTTAATGGCCCCGCCGGCGGCCTCACAGCAATAGAAAGGACACCAATCATGGCTACAAATACACCGTCGATGACTAAGACGGAGCGGAACCTTTGGTCGGCCATCGTCGCCGAGGCTCTGGCCCACTTGAAATATAACGCCTACGCCCACCGGGCCCTAGAAGAAGGCCATCCGGAAGTTGCCCAGGTGTTCCAAGAAGTGGCCGGCGCCGAGACGATCCACGGCATGAACCACCTGCGTGTTTCCGGCGCTCTGGAGACGACGTCGGTGAACCTGCGCACGGTGACCGAGGGCGAGTCTAAAGAGTACAGCACCATGTACCCCAAGATGATCCAGGATGCACTGGATGAAGGCCGGCAGGACGCCGCCGATTCTTTCGCCTTGGCCATGGACCGAGAGCGCCATCACCTGGAGGTATTCACCAGTGCCCTTGAACTGTTGGAAGCCAAAACGGCAGCCATGGCCGTCGCAGGCCAGCCTCAGACGGTGGCGGCCATCGAGCCAGTCAATGCTACGGTGGTAGCTGCCGGCAGCCCGCTCAATATCGAGACCGACGGCATGACCATGTCGGACTACGTCAGCGCGGCCACCGAGATCGACCGCGAACGGTGGCGGGTCGCCCGTTTGGGCCGCCTGCGGGAGGTGGTATTCGGCGCCCAGGACGGCCTGCTGAGCACCGTGGCGCTGGTCACCGGTGTGGCCGTAGCCGTCGAGAACCAGACGACCGTCTTGGTCGCCGGTCTGGCCGCAGCCCTGCCGGGGATGCTGTCCATGGCTACCGGCGCATTCTTGGGTTCCCGCGCCGAACAGGACGTGCAGCGGGCTGAGATTGCCCGTGAGGCACAGGAGTTGGAGGATAACCCAGCCGAGGAATTGGCCGAGTTGGTGGTGTTATACCAGCGGGAGGGCAAGACCTACCAGGAAGCCCGGCACCTGGCCGACGAGATCGCGCAGGACAAGGAGCTGTGGCTGCGCACCCTGGTGGAGAAGGAGCTGGGCATCAGTCCCGACGAAACAAACAGCCCCGTGAAAGACGCCCTCACCATGGGCATCGCATTCATCTTGGCGGCGATCATCCCAATCTTTCCCCACTTCTTCTTGGAAGGCGGGGCAGCCATCAGCATCTCCATCGCAGCGGCACTCACGGGCTTATTCATCCTGGGCGTGGGCAAGGGCCGACTGGTGCAGAGATCGCCGCTCCTGCAGGGATTGGAGATCCTGACCATCGGGGCAATCTCCGCGGGAATCGGCTTCGGACTTGGCGACTTGATTCCCAGGTTGATCGACTTGGGTTAGGGCACTTAGGTGGTGGGGGCTAGCCGTTAGTGCGGGAGAGGATTCCCCGTGCAGCGGCTATAAAGTCTACTGGGTTGTCGCCCTGCACCAGGTGTCCGGCGTTGTCGATGGTCTCGGTGGTGCAATCAGTCATCACCTGTCCCATCTTTGCCAGAGTCTCCTCAGCGAAGATATCGCTGCGGCTGCCCCTAACGACTAGTGAAGGGCAATCCACCGTTTCAACACATTCCCACAGCTTCTCGGTGTTCCAGGTAGGGTCGTCGCCGCTGCGAGTCCGGTTGCGGGTTGCGGGATCCCATTTCCAGGCCCACTTGCCATCGGGCATCTGACGGATGCTGTATTTCAGCGCTCCTAAAACCTGCTCTTCAGTCCGGCCGGTGTACTCTTTAACCCGGTCGGCGAACTCTTGAAAGCTGTCCAAGTTATTTGGCAGTTCCCTGAAGTCCCGGATGCGGTCTTGGCCGCGGCGTTGGGTTTCCGGGCCGGTGTCCACAATGGTCAACGACCGCAGGGTCTTCAGGTGCCGCGAGGCCCAGATAAAACTGTTTCGTCCACCCATGGAATGCCCCATGAGGTTGAAGTCGTCCAGCCCGAGTGCTTCCACCACTCCGTCGATATCCGCCTGCATGGCGTCCAGGGAGTAAACGCCGTCCGACGCCCAATCGGTGTCACCGTGGCCACGTTGGTCTAGAGAGATGATATGGTAGGCCGGGGATAGGGCCAAACTAACGAAGTCCCAACTGTGGGCTTGCTGCGAAACTCCGTGGAGCATGACTAGGGTGGGGTTCGCTGGGTCGCCCCACTCAAGGTAATGAAATTTCAAGCCATTGGCATTGACCGTCCGGTCTTCGGGCTCGTTTTCTTCAGTAAAGGGCACGCCCATGCCGCGTGCCGCTTCGTGTAAGGTCAACCCCATTGAATGAGACGCCATTGTTTCTCCTTCGATCAAAGTCCAAACCCATGATAAACCGAGTGTCAAGATTTCGGACCGGACAACCGGCTATTGAACGCGGGGCCTGCTCCTGCCATTCACTTTCGGGGTGGCTGATGCTATTATTAGACCGTTGCGATTAACCCGTGCTTGTCCAGATTCCGTAACCACCGTTCCCGATGTAGACAATTTTGGGACCCGGAAGCACAAAACCACCGGAGACCATCGTCCCATGACCACCAACTCAGTACAGATAGAACTAGAGCCCCGAGAATTAATGGGCAGAAAGGTCGGGCGTCTACGCCGGGCCGGCATCGTGCCCGTACACCTATACGGTCCAGGTATGGAACCAAGGGCCCTACAATGCCAGGCCTCCCGGCTGATTCAGGTTTTGGCCACCGCCGGCGGCGCCACACCGATTCACATCACCATCAACGGTGAGTCCGGCAATCACCTGGCCTTTGCGCGGGAGATTCAGTGGGATCCCAGGCGCGACGACCTTTTGCATGTAGACCTCCTGGCCGCCGACGTAAGCCGTCCGGTAACAGCCCAAGTCCCGATCGTCTTGGTCGGCGAATCCGCCGGCGCCCGCACCGTGAGCGGGACCGTGATGCACCAACTGCGCACCGTTGACGTTCAGGCCCTCCCCCTGGAGATGCCAAACCAGATCGAACTAGACATCTCGATCATGGAAGACCCGGACTCGGTGCTCCGTGTATCCGATCTGCCGATTCCCGAAACCGCCACATTGCTTAGCGATCTCGAAGAGCTGGTTGTCCGGATCGAGCTACCCCGTGTTGCAGAAGAAGTTGTTGTCGAGGGTGTGGAAGGCGAGGAAGGGGAAGAGGGTGAAGAAGGCGGCACGGCCGAGGCCTCTGAAGAGTAATCGGTGAAGCCGAATCTATGTCTGTCCCGCCAGGTTCAAGCAGCGGAATCTAATAAAGTTTAAGAACGCCGGAGGAGCAAACTCAGATGGGCCCGCGGCCTCCGGCGGTTGTTTTGGAGACCCGAAATGTTCCTAACCTACGTCGGAGAATCGGGGATTTCCGGCAACACTATTACAGACTCTTCCCAGCCCCACCAGGTCTACACCGGGCTCTTCGTGCACGAGAGCCAATCGATCTCGATGAACGGAGAGTTTGACGCACTGTGCCGCCGTCATTTCGGCGTTCCTTTGGGTGAAGAAGGCTCCCCAAGCGTGATCAAGCCGGTGGATGTCTTTCAAGGCCTGGGCTACTTTGCTTCCTGGCCCACGCTGAAGAGAAACGAACTTATTCAAGACTGCCTGAACGTGATGGTCCGGCGCCAGACACCGGTTATCACCTCTTACATCAATAAGCAAGAATTCGCCAACGCCAAAGCCGCCGGGGACGACCCGTACATCACGGCCTGGGAGACGCCGACAGGACCTGTGATCAACAAATTTTTCTTCGCCATGAGCATGTTCCTAGATGAACTTAATATGGCGAATCTATCCGGCGACCAGATCATGGAAGGCGCGATGCCCATCACCAACCATGCTCTGGTGATTGCTCAGAATGGGGCTTCCATTCAGTCAAAGTTCATGTCCGAGTTCCTGCGTTCAGATGAAGGTATAGACGCCACCGGCCTGATCGACGACATCTGCTTCGTAGACCCGGGGCACTCTGTGGGAAGCCAATTGTCCAACCTGGTCGCCTTCTTCGTGCGCCGCTGGCTGCAGAAGCCGGAGCGGCCTCACCCCTACTTCGACGGCCTTCGCGACAACAAAGTCATCCAGGTCATCTACCCGGTCACTATCTAGGTGAGAATCACCTCCCGAATTCCGGCGCAGATTCACGCCTATTCAGGCTGACGGTTCCTTTACAAGGCATGGGTCCAGCATTACAATCGCTAGTCAGAATAGACGACGCTTTTCGCTGTTTTCTCTGACTTTTCCACCCGATTATTTCGACCCATTATCTTGACCTTGCAAGCCGGGGACTCTTAAGACCAAATGGCAGACCGAGAAGACACACTTTTGGAGAACCGGGTCACCAAGCTCGCACGCATCCGCGCAAACGGTTTAGACCCATACCCGGCCCGGTTTCACCGCACTTTTGATTCCGCGACGGCCACCGCCTTGTTCGAAGAGTTAGAGGAGACCGACCCGCCCGATGAGCGGTTGCAAAACGTCTCCCTAGCTGGACGAATCACGTCCATGCGGACCATGGGCAAGGCCGCCTTCCTGGATCTGCAGGACGCATCAGGCTCCATCCAAGCCCTTCTAAGGCAGAACAATCTGGAAGACGGGTTCGACCTGCTCAAAAACCTGGACATCGGCGATCACTTGGGCGTCCGCGGCAACCTGATCCGCACTCGAACCGGGCAGGTGACCATCGATGCCTTAGAACTGACTGTCACGGCCAAAGGCATGCGTCCCTTGCCGGAGAAATACCACGGCCTAAGGGATGTGGAGACCCGCTACCGGCAGAGGTACCTGGACCTGATTGCCAACCAAGACGAGGTCATGCCCGTCTTCGTCCTGCGCAGCAAAGTGATCCGTGGGATACGCCGGTTCTTGGACGACCGGGGCTTTTTGGAAGTGGACACCCCCGTCCTGGTACCCGTGGCTGCCGGGGCCCACGCCAAGCCATTTGTCACTCACCACAACGCCTTGGACCAGCAGCTATACCTGCGGATCGCCACCGAACTGTACCTGAAGCGGCTGATCATCGGCGGGTTCGACAAAGTCTACGAGATCGGCCGAGTCTTCCGGAATGAGGGCATCGACCAAGACCACAACCCGGAATTCACACTGCTGGAGAGCTACGAAGCCTACGCCGACTACAACGACATCATGGAAATGGTTGAGCAGATGGTCTCCACGATCGCTATCGAAGTGAACGGCTCCACCAAGGTGATCATCGGCGAGGATGTGATCGATTTCGCGCCGCCGTGGCAGCGGGTAAGCCTACGGGAAGAATTGGAGAAACGCAGCGGGGTAGACCTGGAGTCCTACAATGACGACGCCCTGCGACAGAAAGCCGGCGAAGTGGGTATCGACACCAAGGTGCTGGAAAGCCGGGGGCGCTTGATCGACAAACTGCTGTCGACTTTCGTGGAACCCCGCCTCATCCAGCCGACGTTCGTTCTGGACTACCCGGAGGAGATGTCCCCGCTGGCTAAGGCCAAACCCGACTCACCCGGATACGTGGAGAGGTTTGAGGCCTTTGCCTTTGGGATGGAGATCGCCAATTCCTACAGCGAGTTGAACGACCCCAAGATCCAGCGGGAGCGGTTCGAGACCCAAGCGCAGATCCAGCGTCTCTACGAAAATGAAGAAGTCGACCGCCAGGACGACGACTTCCTGACCGCTATGGAGTACGGCATGCCCCCCACCGGCGGCCTGGGCATCGGTATCGACCGGCTGGTCATGCTCCTGGCCGGGCAACCGTCCATCCGGGACGTGTTGCTATTCCCCCAAATGCGGACCATGCCAAGCGACCAAGCCACCCAAGACGCGCAGGGCGAACCCACGGAATAACCCGCGAGTCAGAGAAACCTAATGCTATCCATCGAACACATACGAGAAAACCCGAATGAGGTCCGCCTTGCCCTGCAGACCAGGGGCGAGGATGACTCCATAACCGAGGTCCTCGAACTGGACTCCCAGATTCGCGCCGCCATCACCGAGCGCGACGACCTTAACGCCGAGCGGAACCGAGTTAGCAGGGAGCTTGGCCAGGCACGTTCCCAGGGCCAGGAAGTCTCCGAAAAAGCGCGGGCGGAAATGCGGGAAATCGGCGACCGGGCCAACGCCCTGAACGAGCAAACCAAGGAATTGGGTGAAAAGCTCAGCGGGTTGATGCTAACTTTGCCTAACCTCCCCCAGGCCGACGTCCCGGTGGGCGAAGACGAATCGGGCAGCGTGATCGTTAGGCAGAACGGCGAGCCTCCGGTCTTGGACTTTTCCCCCAAGCCGCACTGGGACCTGGGCGAAGAACTGGGCATCATCGATTTTGAGCGGGGCACCAAGCTGGCCGGCAGCCGGTTCTACACTATGATGGGCTACGGCCCCAAGCTAGAAAGGGCGTTGATCGCCTGGATGCTGGACTTACACTCCAACGACCACGGCTACACCGAGGTCTCCCTACCGGCAGTGGTGAAGCGTGAGATCATGGAGGGCTCGGGCAACCTGCCTAAGTTTGCCGACAACCTCTACCACGACGACGAAGACGATCTCTGGCTGATACCCACCGCCGAAGTCCCCATCACCAACCTCTACCGGGACGAAATCATCCCGGCCAACACCTTGCCACTGAAATACGTGGCCCAGACACCCTGCTTCCGCCGCGAGAAGGCGTCGGCCGGACGGGACACCCGGGGTATCAAGCGGGTGCACCAGTTCAACAAGGTGGAGATGTACCAGTTCGTGGAGCCGGAGACATCCAATCGAGAACTGGAACAACTGGTGGATGATGCCGAGGACGTCTGCCGGAAGCTGGGATTCACCTACCGTGTGTTACAACTTTGCACTGGAGACATGGGTTTCGCTTCGTCCAAGACCTACGACATCGAGGTCTGGGCCGCCGGCTGCGAGGAATGGCTGGAGGTCAGTTCCTGTTCCAATTGCACCGACTTCCAGGCCCGCCGCTCTAACATCCGCTACCGGGCCGAAGAGGGTGGCCGCCCTCGGTTGCCCCACACGTTGAACGGCTCCGGCCTGGCCCTGCCCCGCGTAATCATCGCAATCTTGGAGAACTACCAGCAGCCCGACGGCTCGGTGGTGATTCCAGATGTACTACGCCCGTATACCGGATTTGACGTTATCCTCGCAGTAAAAAGCTGATTCCTGACGGCTGTTGCTGTCAGCTTAATACGGAGGCCAAAATGGCTGGAAAAGTTAGTTGGGGCATCTCTATTCCCCAGGTGTTCTTTGACGGGCCCATCGACATGCCGTTAATCGAGCGGTGGTCAAAGCGCGCCGAGTCCTTGGGCTTTGAGAGCCTTTGGACACAAGAAGCCATCACCGGGACGGTTCCCATACTGGAGCCGGTGACTCTCTTGTCGTATCTGGCCGCCATCACGGAAAAGGTGCGGCTTGGCACTTCGGTGATCGTGGCCCCGCTCCGCAATCCCATCCAGTTGGCCAAGAGCCTGGGTAGCCTAGACCACATGAGCAGGGGCCGGCTGACCGTCGGACTGGGACTGGGCGGCAACCCCAATGACATCCCGCCGTACGGCTTATCCTCGGAGAAGCGGGTACGCCGTTTCACCGAGATCATCGACGTCATGAAAGTCCTCTGGACTCAGCCCGAGGCCCATTTCCAGGGAGAATTCTGGCAACTAAACGGCCTCAAGATGGAACCCAAACCCCTTCAGAAGCCACACCCTCCCATCTGGCTGGGCGCGCGGCATATCAATGCCCTCCGGCGGGCGGTCAGGCACGGAGACGGCTGGATGGGTGCCGGGTCGTCCGATACCGCCAGCTTCGTCACCGCCGTGGACCAGACCAAGATGTACCTGGAAGAAGCAGACCGGGACCCCGGTTCATTCACCATATCCAAGCGGGTCTACGTGGCCGTGGACAACGACGAGGACCGCGCCGAGGGCCGCCTGAAGGAATGGTTCGGCAAGCGTTACGGCAACGCAGACATGGCCTCCCAAGTGTCGGTCTGGGGCTCCACCGCCAAAGTCACAGAAAAACTGGCAAAGGTTACCGGAGCAGGTGCGGAGATGGTCCTGCTGAATCCAGCATTCGACGACATGGAGCATCTAGACGCCTTGGCGGAAGAGGTCATACCAAATCTCTGAACTCGCTCTTTCCCCGCCATCCCTCTGTAGGCTAGAATAGCCTCTAATCTAAAACTAGGTAGACTCGGGTTGTAGGGGATAAACCATGTCGGGAATATGGCCCGGTGAAACGCAATGCGTGGTGATGCTGGGATTCGACGTCGACGGTGTGTCGTCCTGGTTAAACCGCGACCCGTCCTATAAAAACCATCCCAGCCTCATGTCCATGGCTGAGTACGGCCCCTCGGTGGCCACGCCCCGAATACTAGACATGCTGGATGCCCATTCCATACCCGCCAGCTTCTACGTGCCGGGGTTTGTCGCCGAGACCCACGAAGACCTGGTCAGCGAGATATTCAAGCGGGGTTTTGAAATCGCGCACCACGGCTATATGCACGAGCCGCCGTCAACTCTAACCCGCGAGCAGGAGAACGATGTCATCGAGTCAGGCATTCGCATCCTGAGCAACATTACCGGCGAAAAGCCTCTTGGCTACCGCTCGCCTAGTTGGGAATTGAGCGAGCACTCGCTGGAACTGTTGACCAACCACGGGTTCCTCTATGACAGCAGCCTGATGGGCGACGATGCGCCGTATATCGTGGATTCCGAGGCCAACGGCAAGACCATCGTTGAGTTGCCCATCCATTGGCTGCTGGATGACGCGCCCAATTTCGTCTACGCCCCAGTGGCCAACCGGCTGGGACCGATGCGGAACCCCAATGAGGTGTACGGCACCTGGGCCGCCGAGTTCGAAGGCCTATACCGCTACGGCCGAGCCTTCACCCTAACCATGCACCCCCAGTACATCGGCCGTCCCGGGCGACTGCTGATGTTGGAGCGGCTTATCGAGCACATCAAATCGTTCCCCAATGTGGAGTTCATGCGGGCTATCGACGTGGCCAAGATGTGGGCTTAGGCGCAGAGAGAAGATTCATGGACTACGGGATAGGCATTCCCTCGTATATAAACGCCTGGCGCGAGGTGCAAGCGGCAGAAGAAGCAGGTTTCACTCACGCTTGGTTCTACGACTCCCAGCTTATCTACAGCGACGTTTACGCCACCATGGCTTTGGCGGCGCAGAATACCAGCCGTATCAAGTTGGGCACTCTGGTGGCGATTCCCACCAACCGCATCGCGCCGGTGACCGCATCGGCTATCGCGACCATCAACAAGTTGGCGCCGGGAAGAGTGATCTTGGCCATGGGCACCGGTTACACGGGCCGGAACACTATGGGTTTGCCCCAGATGACCGTGAAAAGCCTAAGAGAATACACGCAGCAGGTGAAGGGTCTCCTGGCTGGTGAAGATGTGCTGTTCCGCGAGGGCGATAAGGAGCGGTGGATCCGGCTGGTTCATGCCGACCAAGAGGAATTTATCAACATCAAAGACCCGATCCCCGTCTTTGTTGCCGCCAACGGTCCAAGAGCGCTTGGGGTTGTCGGCGAACTAGCTGACGGCTGGGTGACGACGCTACGGGCTCGGAGCGACCTTGGCGAGAATTACACTTCGATCAAACATGCGGCAGCGCAGGCAGGCCGCGGCACCGCCAAGCCTTACACCGTGGCGCTCAGCTACGGTTGCGTGCTGCGGAAAGGCGAATCCCTAACCTCGGAGCGTGTTATGGCGCGTGTCGGTCCCAGCGTTATGCCTGGGGTGCACGCCCAATGGGAGGCCAGTTACGGCCCGGGTGCGAACCTGGGAATGCAACCCGATACCGAAGTGGCCGACGCGTATGAAGCCTACCTTGAGGAGTACGCAGCAACCCATGGGACACCGTCCGACCGTCTCTACCTAGACGCCCATCGTGGCCATATGGTCTTCCTAAAACCAGGCGAAGAGCAATTCGCCACTACGGAATTAATGGCACGGTCGTTGACGGGCACTGGGCCGGAACTAATCGAAAAGTTGGACCGGATGGAAGCCACCGGCGTCGATAACGTAGCAATCTCCGTCACCGACGCCGAAGGGGCTCGTGACCTGATTCAAGACTTTGGACGGGAAGTAATAGAGAAGCGGGCCAAAAGCTGACAGCGAACAGCGTTCAGCTATCTGGGAATCTCTTGCCAAGTCTTTGCATCACGTCTAACATGTCCGCGTACTCGCTAACCCGACTAAAACCAGGAGCAAGCCATGCCAAAGGTACATGACCGCGGCGGTTGGCCCAATGACGACCCCATCGACCATTCCGAGCACAAGATGGAGGAGTGGGAGCGGCAGGTTGACGCCCTGAACGGTGTACTTGGCGACAAAGGCCTCAAGAACACCGACCAATTGCGCCGGGCCATCGAGAGCCTGGACTTGGCCACCTACGAATCTCTGGCCTACTACGAGAAGTGGACCTCGGCCATGGAAGTGCTCCTAGTCGAACAGGGCATCATGACCTCAGATGAGATAGACGCCAAGATGGCCGCCCTGGAACAGGGAAGTTAGCAAAATGGCCAGCAACGAGAAATACCAACTGGGTGAGCTAGTGCGAATCAGGGTAGGAGTCCCACCGACTCATTTCCGGACCCCCGAATACATCCAGGGGAAACAGGGCAAGATCGCGACCCTCTGGGGCGCATTCCCGAATCCCGAGTCCCTGGCATACGGCGGAAACGGCCTGCCGGCCCAACCTCTCTACCAAGTTGAATTCCCCCAGACCGATTTGTGGCAGGACTACAAAGGGCTCGCATCTGACATGTTGCTGATTGACGTCTACGAAAATTGGCTAGAAAAAATCTAGTTATACAGCCTAACGCCTTTTAGGCAGGAGAGCATCGATGGCTGATCACGGACACGAAAACGGACACTCCCACGGCGAAAACTCTGAGTATTACTCCAAGCGGGCCCAAGCTATGCAAGCCCTGTTGATTGAGAAGGGCGTCTGCACGCTGGACGATATCTTGACCATGGCGGACAAGATTGATTCCCGTTCACCTGAAGACGGCGCCAAGATCCTGGCCCATGCCTGGGTTGACCCAGATTACAAGAAGCGCCTGTTGGCCAACGCCGAGGCGGCCTTCTTGGAACTTGGCTATGACCTCCCCGAAACATCGCCCAAGATCACGGTTTTAGAAAACACGGACGACGTCCACAACATGGCGGTTTGCACCCTGTGTTCCTGCTTCCCTAGGGCCATCATCGGCCGCCCACCCGCCTGGTACAAAGAGTTGTCCTACCGCTCGAAGGTGGTGGTTGACCCCAGGGGCGTCCTGCAAGAGTTCGGCACCGTGCTTGACGAAGCTACCCAGGTACGGGTGATCGACAGTAGCGCTGATTACCGTTACTTGATCCTGCCCAACCGGCCTGCCGGAACCGAGAACATGACCGAAGAAGAACTGGCCAAGTTGATCACTCAGGAAAGCATGATCGGCGTCGGCCTGGCCCTGTCCCCCGAGGCGGTCAGCGCCAGTTGACTTGAAGAACCCGTAAAAATCAGAAAGCCCCGCCCGAAGAACCCGGCGGGGCTTTCTGATTTTGGCCGGCTTAGTTAGTCGTGCCGGTCCAACATCTGCCGAGGTATGTCACCCAGGAGCGCTTCCACGTCAGGCATGGCCGAGTCGTTACCCAGCCCGATGTGCATCGGCATGATTGATATGCAGTTGTTTTTCAGCGCCGCGATGTCGCTGTCGGGTGGGGGTGTTTCGTTGATGGACTTGTTCCTAGATATCCAATACCTCTTCTCCGGGCCAACATTTTCGGCCCGCACGTTCTCGCCCCATGACCGGCCACCCATGCGGGTAACCCGGGTTCCAGCCACTTGAGACATTTCGATCTTGGGGACGTTCACGTTCAAGAACAGGGTATCGCCGGAATAATCCACGAACCTCGCGGCCAATGGCTTCAAGATTTTCTGGGCGATGTCGTACTTGGTATTGGTCACGGCGGCCACCGAGATGGCAATGGTGTTGATACCCCGGATAAAACTTTGGACCGCACCGCCCACCGTGCCTGAAACCATGACGTCCCAACCCACGTTCGAGCCGGCGTT
>Ga0209752_1000048_pt1 | contig 50283 bp, 46 predicted proteins | sample METZYME_3_250m_FD_187548 | JGI IMG/M metagenome (GOLD analysis project Ga0209752, IMG submission 187548) | Marine microbial communities from oxygen minimum zone in mesopelagic equatorial Pacific - METZYME_3_250m (SPAdes) (version 2) | ecosystem: Environmental > Aquatic > Marine > Oceanic...
CTGACTCGGCTAACCGGAACGAAGCAGAGGCATATGCCATCAGGCGCGGACTAGAGCCGGACGAGGAACCCGCCGGCGAATAGTCATCACAACGGACGTCAACCCAGAAAACCTTGGAAACCATGGTTTAAACGATTAGTCCCGTCCCCGCCCCGCTTGGTACCAGCGGTCCCATGGCTGGACCTTTGTTTCCCTCGGATTCAGCGACTCACCTATGGCCAATTTGTAAGCTCCGGCAAGCACCATGCCGGCCACGAACCCGCCGATGTGGGCGAAGAACGCCACGCTTACCGAGTCCGACAATCCGATAGACATGCTTCCCTGAATCAACTGCCAGACGAACCAGGCTCCCAGGAGCCACATGGCCCGCATCTCAACCACAGTGATCAGAAAGACGATTATCAAGGCTTTTACCTTGTTGTTGGGGTAGATCAATAGGTAGGCGCCCAACACCCCGGAGATCGCTCCGCTGGCGCCTATCAACGGGACCTGCGAATCGGTATTGATAACCCATTGACTCAGCGTCGCTGCAACACCGGCCACCAGATAAAAGACCAAGTACTTTAAGTGCCCGAACCGGTCCTCGAGGTTATCGCCAAACACCCACAGGAACATCATATTGCCGGCCAAGTGCATGAATCCGCCGTGGATGAACATTGAGCTGAAAATCGTGAAAACGGTATGGACCGGGGTCTCGATGTCCACCGGTCCCGACACGGTACTCAAGCCTTCAAACGGCATTCCTGCGGTAAGCTCCTTGGCAATGAACCCCCATTTGAAGAAAAAGATATTCAGGTCCAATCCACCGCCGCCGGTCAGAGTCGATAAGCCGCCCAGGACCATTTCATAGATAAACACCAGCACGCTGATGCCGATGAGCGCCGAGTTCACATAGGGGAATGTCCGGTGATGGACGCTGGCGTCGGAAAATGGAAACAACTTTAATTACCTATCCGCCGATGGAGCCAAATTTAAATAGCGCCAAGATTAAAAATAGGGGAGCGGTTAGACCCGTTCCCCTATCGATAACTATCCGGATGACTGCCTACGGTCAAGCAGTCAGGTCTCCTGCGGCACTGCAGATCACCTCTGCCGCGGTTTGGGGGTTCATCTTGCCCATGTTCAGCATCATGTGGTAGTGCTTAGCTTCATTGGGATGGACCTTCCAGAATTTCATGATGAAGTCTTCTCTTGCCCGTTCCAACTCCTCCACGTGAATCTCGGCTTCTTCTTTCTCGAAGTGTTCCCGGTCGATCAGAGTCTTGACTCGGACTTCCATTGGAGCCAGCAGGCCAACGTGCAGGGTATGCGGAGCGTCGGCCAAAATCTGGTTGGCCCCGCGGCCGATGATCACGACGTTACCTTGTGCATGCAGATCGTTCGCCACTTTCGTCATGGCTTCAATAAAGGTCTTGTCATCCAACTTCTGGGCTACGCTACCATCGCCGGTGAGGTCCATATAGGTCTCAGGTGGCAGGTTCTCGATCCCACGGCCGAAATACGGTTCGCCGCTCACGCCCGACATCGCGGAGCGTTCGAGCATCGTTTGAACGAACCGGCCAAGACGGTCGCGGAACCTGTCCACCCGTTGCTCTTTGGCGATCAGGGTACCAACCGGCGTGCCGATGATACGGGCTGCTTCGGTAAAGAAAAGCCGGTCAACAAAATTCAGGTTCATCTGTTCGGAGACCATCTGGCCGATGGTCACCGCGCCGCAGCCGATGGGGCCGTTAATGGTAATTACAGGCATTACTGGTCCCTCCGATTATCAACTTGATCTGCCAGATCGCCGTCAATAGCCAATCACGCTTTATCGTCTAGATAACTGCGGTCTCCATCAACTTGGCGCGCCGTCTCGGATACTCGTCTGACAGGAGACCGAACACTGTCGAGTCATACCACTCGTCATTCTTGCGGTGGGTCTTGCGCAGATGCCCTTCCATAACGAAACCCACGTGTTGGGCCATCACCATCCCGTGTTCATTGTATTCAGGAAGGTCCACCCAAACGCGGTGGAGCGCCAGGGGGCCGAAGGCATGGTCCAACAGACCAATGAGCGCGCTAGTGCCATAGTGGTGATGCCAAAGGTCTTTGCGGCCGATCAGGAGGTCGATCCGCGCTTCCAACAGCGGCCATTCAATCGCCAATTGACCTTCACCTATATGCTCACCGTCCCCGCTGTAGACCGAAAAAATAGTGCGGTTCTCGTCGGTGAACGTTTGATCCCATTCCTCGGATCCGCCAACCAGGATAGCCTCCGGACGGTAACTGGTATGCAGGGATTTCCCATCGTCGCCAACCCCATACCAGACTGCATTTACTTCGGGATCGTCAAGCCAATCAGCCATGCGCTGAATGTCTTCATGAGTAGGCGTTACCAGTGTCACTTCTGGGAACATGTTGCACTCCCGAATGTTTTATGGGCCGAGTTGAGCTACGTTTTCGCGATCGATTCAGGTGCCACCGAGACGGTACAAAAGTATCACCTCTAAGGATAGTTTTAATTATAACAACGGATGGTTACGTGCGCAATTTGCGTTTCTAGCGCCAGAATCACCCTTTCCCAACCTGAAGTTTATCGATCCAGTCTCAATGTGCCGCGTAGTATACTCGTGTAATTCACGGACGCAATGCGATTTGGACCTTCATATGTGCGGTCTACCCCAAAGAGAGGCTTCCTAAGTGGCTCCAGATCTCGAACAGCCGGCCGGAACACAGATAGACGACGAGGCCGTTAGACGATATTTCGAGGACCCCAGCGGCACCGCGGACCCTGCTGCCATGAGCATGATGACCCATGAGTTCGATCTGCCGTCAAAGGCGGCCGAGTACCGGCTGGCCAGAGAGGTCGAGACGATCTCCTCTTGGCTCGACGACATAGGGGAATCCGGCAGCGTGCTTGACGTAGGCTGCGGCGCCGGAGCTTGGGTAGAGATTTTCGCCAACCGTTTTAAGTCTGTGGTCGGAATAGAACGTAGCCCTCGGATGGTGGCAGCCGCGCGGGAAAGAGTCGCCCACCTGCCTAATGCCCACGTTTACCAAGGGGACGGCCGGCAAGACCTGCTTGAAGGGCCGTTCAACTTCATCTTCCTGGGTGGCCTGATGATGTACATGGGCGACGCCGATGTGGTGGGACTGCTACAGGCACTGAGGTCCCGGCTCAGCGAAGGCGGCGTCATCATCCTCCGGGAGTCCACGGTGCGAAAGGGAGTGCTGGCCCTGAAAGGTGAATACCAAGTGATCTACCGGAGCGCTAATGTCTACCGGCAGCTCTGTGAACAAGCAGGAATCACCGAGGTTGAACCTCGTGGCAACTCTGGATACGCCAGCATGGCCATCGCCGAAGAATTGGTCAGGATACGCCGCAAGTGGCTTTCATTTCTGCCCAAGGAATCTCGTTTGCTTGGCTCTCTCACCTGGGCAGTGCTAAGAGCCGCCGCCCCGGTCAGCTTCTGGGCGCTTCCTCAAACCCTTAATCGGCTTCACATCGCCTGGCCAAAGCTACAGAATCATTTCTTCAGGCTCAAACCGTCGAGCTAGAATCCGGACCGCCAATCCTCCATCCACTCCAGTTATTGAGTTGCCAGGATATACGCATATCCGCCGGTCGCCGCGACCACGTACCCCGTGAATATATAGTAGAAGACGTTACCCAATTTTGGTGTTCGGAACGGCGCTACATGTAAGAACGCCATGACCACGATAACCGTGTACAAGATCGCCACGAATCCGTTGTGATTGATGAAACTCTCCAAAAAGAAGACCATCGAAATCACGATTGGTGAGTTGTCTATCGTTATCCCCGCGTAGGTGCCGTTGCTGTCCACGCCAAAGACATCGAAATAGGCCAGACGAAGCACTCCCGCCATGATAATCGCCAATGCCCCCGGGTAAGCCCAAGCGCTGAAATCCGTGATGCTGAGCAAAAGGATGGCCGGGCCCACAGCCGAAGTTACCAGGTCCACGAGGGAATCCATGTGGGCGCCAATCGACCGGTGTTGCGCGCTTCTGTCCGGCAAGGCGCGGGCGACCACGCCGTCATACCAGTCGAAGGTGACTGCCCAAAGGATCGAGATGATCGCTGCTGGATAATTCTGGTGCAGGGCGAAGAAAATCGCCAGCACGCCGCAGCATAACCCAACCAGGGTGACGATGTTAGGCCAGTCGGCAACAAAAGAAAGAATCAAAGGCATCTGAGATTCGCCGATCTCAAGCCCGCTGCCACCCTGCCTCAACTCTGAATCAAATTCAGCCATATTTCGACTATTACCCGTCCGGTTGTTGAATTGACGCCGCAGAAGTCCAACGCACATCTATATCGGCGTCCTTAGGTGTGAGGCGTAGTATACTCCAGGTAAAATCGGGCGCCATTTTAAAGCGTTATCGATCGGAGAGTCCATATGCGGGAAAATACCTTAAAACAGAAATTGAACGACGGCAAGGCGGTTTTCGGCACCATGATCACCTTTCCTTCGGCCACGGTGGTTGAGATGCTCGGGTGCCTGGGGTACGACTGGATTTTGATAGACAACGAACACGGGTCCATCACAGTGGACAACTCTGAAGATATGATCCGCGCTGCCGAGCTGACGGGCATGGCGCCCATCGTTCGCCCTATCGGCAACGAGTTAGAGTTCATCTGCCCCTTCCTTGACCGCGGCGCCTGGGGCGTCCAAGTCCCCCACGTGAACACCGCCGAAGAGGCCAAGAACGCCGTCGAAGCGGTCAAATATTACCCTCTGGGCACACGAGGGATCTTCAGCCGTGGCCGCCCCGCCGGGTTCGGATTTTCCGGCTCAACGGCCGATTACGCGGAAGAGGCCAATAAAAACACCCTGGTCTGCCTGATGCTAGAAGAGGTGGAGGCCATCGAAAACCTGGAGTCCATGATCCAGGTGGAAGGCGTGGACGTATTCTTCATTGGCTCGGGCGATTTATCCCAGTCCATGGGCTACGTGGGCCAGCAGACGCATCCTGAGGTCCAAGAGGTCATGGAACGGGGAGTGGAGATCATACGCAAGGCCGGCAAGGTCGCCGGGGTAAGCTGCCCCGACAACCTGGTGCCGAAGTTCCTGGACCTGGGCGTGCAATACTTCCATGGCACGGTGCAGACCCTGATCCAGACCTCCAGCAACGCCTATCTGGACACCATGCGCAAAGCAGCAGGGCAGGCCGGACTCTAGCCGACCCTGGTCGGCAGCCAAATAAGCTTGACACTATGCCTGTAGGCCGGGAAAATGGGCGTCAAGTTTTGTACCATATAAATAAGTTAATCTGCCGAAAATACGGTTTAGATGAATGGGATCGGCGGTTTTCGGGAAGCAGTCTTGTTTCGGAGTTAATGCCATGGCCGTTCAAAGCAAAGTAGACCAAGAAAGCATCGAATTGATGGCCCATCTGATGCGGCGCGCGGGGTTTGGCGCCGACCGTGATGAGTTGGAGCGACGCGCCGCCGTTGGTTATGAGGCCACCGTCAATGAACTGCTGAATCCCGAAGGGCAGCGGGCCGACCGGCAGCATTTCCTCCGCTACCACCCAGGCTTCCGCCGTCCGGTCACCTCTCCGGGCATGGGGGGTTCAGCCTGGCTATACGACATGATGCACACTGAGCTTCCTCTGGAAGAGAAGATGGTCCTCTTCTGGCACCAGATCTTCGCCACCGGCCAGTCCAAGGTGGATCATTGGCATGAATTGATCGCCCAAATAGACATGTTCCGCGAGAAGGGCATGGGCAACTACCGCGACATGCTGGTAGCCTTGGCCCAGAACCCGGCTATGATCTACTGGCTGGATAACTGCGACAACCACGAATCAGGCGTGAACGAGAACTGGGGACGGGAACTGCTGGAGCTCTTCAGCATGGGTGTGGGCAACTACACCGAGACCGACGTTTTCGAATGCTCCAGGGCATTCACCGGTTGGACCATCGGCACCGTGCCGCCCCGGAACTACTACAGCCGGTTCGACTGGGACTTCGAATACCAGGAAGAGGACCACGACCACGGTGAAAAGACCTTCTTGGGGCAGACCGGCAACTTCAACGGCGAAGACATCATCGACATCATCTGCCAACAGCCGGCCACCGCCGAGTTCATAGCCCGGCACCTCTATAACTTTTTCGTGGCCGATGAGCCACAGGTTCCTGCGTGGTCGGTGACCCCGCCTAAAGACCCCAAGGCCATTGAGACCTTGGCCGTGACCTTCACCGAGTCCAATTACGATATCCGGTCTGTTTTGCGGGTCTTATTTCTCTCGGACTTTTTCAAGGACGCCCGCTTCACCAAGATAAAGAGCCCAGCCGAAGTGGTGGTTGGCACCCTGCGGCTGGTTGGCCAGGACAAACTACCCCCTCCTGGGATCGGAGACCTATCCAAACAGACCGGTTACATGGGGCAGGAATTGCTCAATCCGCCCAGCGTGGAGGGTTGGCACACCGGCGTGGAGTGGATCAATAGCGGTTCATTGATGAAGCGGATTAACTTCGTGGCCGACATGCTAGGCGACATCAGCCGGCCCGGAGTCCAACGGATAGTGGCCCGCCTTCAGGCGCAGGGCAACCTGGGGCCTGAGGAACTGGTCGACCGTTGTTTGGAGCTGGTCGGGCCAATCAAGGCCGGCGCAGCCACCCACGAGCAATTGGTGGAACACTCGGCCCAAGGCGGCGAGTTGAAATGGGACACGGAAAAAGACGTCGCAGCCTCGACCGCAAGAGTCAGTGAGCTGCTTCAGCTCATCGCGTCCGTCAAGGAGTTCCAGTACTCTTAATCCTCGCCAATCGGAGGAAATCATGGCTACCAATAAGAAAGACCCGGTCTTGGTGGTTCTTCAGCTTTCCGGCGGCAATGACTACTTAAACACCGTCGTCCCATATGGCGATGGGTTGTACCGGGACGCCCGCCCGGTGGTAGGATTTACTGAGGATCAGATCCTGCCCATCAACGGCGGCCTGGGGCTAAACTCGGCCATGGGGCCGTTGAAGGGCATGTACGACCAAGGCAAGATGGCCATCATCCACGGCGTTGGCTATCCAGACTCGCCCCGATCTCACTTCCGCTCCATGGACATCTGGCACACCTGCGAGCCAGAGACCCTGGGCACTGAGGGCTGGCTGGGGCTGGCCACCAGAGACCTAGACCCAAGAAAAGAAAACATCATCACCACCGTCAGTTTCGGCCCCAGCCTGTTCCGGGCCTTGGTCCTACCTGGTGTACCTGTCGCCTGCGTGGACGACCTGGAGTCCTATGGCCTGTTGACCGGTATCTCCGGTGAGAAGCAGCGGGAGCAGATTCTAGACCGTTTCTCCCGAATGTACGCTCCCGAAATGGGCAACGACGTCGTGACTGAATACTTAGGTCAAACGGGATTGGAAGCCATGAAGGGCGCTGACATCCTGAAGGTTGCCCCTGAGACCTACTCCTCTAGCATCGAGTACGCAGAGACGACCATCGCCCAGAAGCTGCGCGGAATCGCACAGGTCCATCTGGCGGGCCTAGGGACCCGAATCTTCTATTGCGACCACGGCAGCTTCGACAGCCACGCCAACCAAGCGGGCATGCACGCTACGCTCTGGAGCGATGTTTCCCAAGCCATCACCGACTTTTTCGCCGATCTCCGGCAGCACGACTCCGCCGACAATGTAATCATGCTGCTGTTCTCCGAATTTGGCCGGCGCGTCCGTGACAATGGCTCAGGCACCGACCACGGGGCCGCCGGGGCCGCATTCGTTATCGGCGACGCCATCAAGGGCGGACAGTACGGCGAGTACCCATCGAGAAAGTCAGAAGACCTCCAACAGGGCGACCTGGTCCCCAACATGGATTTCCGCGGCCTCTACACCACCGTGCTGGAAGACTGGCTCGGCCTGGACGCCAAGCCAATCGTCAAAGGAAACTTTGAAGCGCCCAGATTTATCTAACCTGGCATAGTTGCCGTCAACGCAAGGGTAGAGATATGCAAACACAGATAGCAGCAGGCCGGGTATACGACTTCAGCCACGCTGTCGGCCGGTCGGCAGCCTCGGGCACCGGGTTCCGGATGCCGGTGGCCGTGGCCACTGGAGTCGGGACCGACGCTGCCTCCTACGTGATCAGTCGCGGTTTCGAGATGATTCCCAACGTGCACTGGAGTCGGACCGGCGTAGGCACCCGCGTCACCAAAGTTATTTTCGGTGGCATATCCGGCGAGGAAGAGCTCGTAAACGAGTTTGGGAAATACGGGGAAGACCCCGGCCGGTTTATCTGGCCGGCGGGAATTTCGGTGGACAGTCAAGGAGCGGTCTATGTCGCCGACGAATGGCTGAACCGGGTTTCCATCTTCGACGGCGACGGGAAATTCTTGCAGTGCTGGGGCACGTCGGGGGCTGAAGAGGGGGAACTGGACGGCCCTTCCGGCATCCTCATCGATGCCAATGACGACCTCTACATCTCAGACACCCGCAACCACCGGGTCCAGAAATTCACCAAGGACGGCGTTCTCATAGCCGCCTGGGGTGGGTTGGGCAGCGGCGAGGGCCAACTGGACTCGCCATGGGGCATCGCCTCCGATTCTGAAGGGTACATCTACGTGTCCGACCACATGAACCACCGGGTGCAGAAATTCACTCCGGAAGGCGAGTTCGTGGCGTCATTCGGTAGCGAAGGTGCAGGCCGGGGCGAGCTGGGCCGCCCGTCCGGAGTGGCTGTCGACCCAGACGGCGATGTTTACGTATGCGACTGGTCCAACAACCGGGTCCAGGTGTTTGGCCCCGACGGCCGGTTTATCACCACCTTGCGCGGAGACGCCTATGAGCTTTCCCATTGGGCCAAGATGACCGTCGCTACCAACCCAGACGCAGTCAGACGGCGCCGGGAAGTGCCGAACCCCCAGGTTGAATGGCGGTTCGATATGCCCTCCGACCTAGTCTTCGACACAGCCAATCAGCGGCTGCTCGTAGCCGACACTCAGCGTCAACGGATACAGATCTACAACAAACTCAAGGACTATGCGATCCCCTCTCGCACTATCTAGTGATCTACATTAAAAAGAGTACCGGATACTATTTCGTTAAATGGAAGGTGGGCTCATGGCAAGCGTATTCCTAGGCATCAACGACCGGACTTTCACGTATGAATCCACGGCTGGCCGCGCCGAGCATGTCGGCGCTGGGGTGCGTTATCCAGTCGACTTTGCCCTAACATCTGACGAAGTCGCCTACATCGTGAACCGGGGCCGGGAAGACCGGCCTGACGGCACTCGCCTCACCATCATGAAACTGGGCGAAGAAGGTGAGGAATACATCTCCACCTTCGGCTCACACGGTGAGGGCAAAGGCCAATTCATCTGGCCCACGGGCATCGCTCTCGACAAGGACACCAACGTTTACGTCACAGACGAGTGGCTGAACCGGATCACCAAGTACGACAGGGACGGGGAGTACATCACTCACTGGGGCGCCAAGGGATCCGGCGACGGGGACGTTGACCGGCCGTCCGGCATCGCCATCGGCAAAGATGAGACCCTTTACGTCGTGGACAGCCGTAACAACCGTGTCCAGAAGTTCGGTCTGGACGGGAAGTTCTTGGGAAAATTCGGCTCAGCCGGATCTGCTGATGGGCAGTTCAACCTTCCCTGGGGAATGTGCCTGGACAGCGACGACAATATCTTTGTCGCTGATTGGCGCAACGACCGTGTCCAGTCATTTACCTCGGACGGCAAATGGTTGGCTAGCTTCGGAACGCCGGGAACTGGCGGCGACTGCTACAACGCACGGGTCAAGGGCGGGATCACCTACTCCCATGCCCCGGTTGGCCAATTCAACCGTCCCACGGGCGTCTGCGTCGACCAGGACGGCGATATCTATATAGCAGACTGGTTGAACAACCGGGTGCAGGTGCTGACGCCGGACGGCCGGTTCATCACTGAATTCACCGGCGACGGCCACTTGTCCAATATGGGCATCGCCAAGCTCAGGTCCAATCCCGATATGATCAGGCAGCGCAACTCCATCCGGAATTTCACTCCTGAGCGGGTGCTGTGGGCGCCATGCGCGGTGAGAATGGGCCAGAACAATCGGGTGATAATAGCCGACACCACCCGCCACCGCTTCCAGATATACCGGAAGAACTCGGAGCCGGTATTGGTCTAGCACGGCACATATAATAGCCCCAAAGAAAAGGCCGCTTCTAATTCGCGGTCTTTTTTTCATCTATGAGCCCTCGGCCAGGCTAAAACTAAGCGGGTTGGGCCTGCTCGGCCGGGTCAAGCTCCGAGTACACCCAGTCGATGAACCAGCGCTGGTCGTCGGATCCATCATCGATAAACAGCGTGCCGACGGCCTTTAACTGGCACTCGGCGGAGAGGTTTTCCCTAATCAGACGAATGACCATCACCTCTTCTGTTTCCAGGCGGTTCTCCTGGGCAACGCGGTGGGCGATGACCGGGCCGTAAAGGTGTTGCTTGGTCCGTGGTATGACGCTGGTGGCACCAATGTTTTCTTCAAGCACAGTCATGACGTCAATGACGCCCCTAAAAAGCCTGGTGTATTCGCCGTCGTCTTTCTCCAACAGAGCCCATTTGACCCGCTCAACTGGGCAGTTAGCGGCAGCCTTGCTGGATTCGTCCACAAATTTGGACATCTCGGTGTCGACTTCTTCATCGGCGCGGTACATGATGGCGGTGGCCCGGGGGTAAAGGCCAACTTAAACGCCTTGAGATTACATCCGGTCTCCGGGCTTCGGCCGAGCTCAACCGTCCGGTCGGCCTCGCCTCGCAGAGCTTTGTGAATCAGGTACATCGCGTCAATGGGCTGCTTGAGGGTGGTGATCTCCACGGTCATGCGATCCCTCCCAATATGTGCGTGTCGGCGAATCTAGATGTTAGTGGCCTGATGGCCGGTCTGTTCGCCTACTTAAAAGTCTATTCGGGCTCAGCCCCCGGCAAGCCGTCAATTTCCTGTCATACCGATAGACAAGACCTATTGGCCAATCAACCTCGCCGGTGATCAATACTCTGTAAATAGGTCACATTTATCAATTCTGCTGCATCTCTATTATTATTACGTTTGCCAATGATACTAACAAGGCCAAGCCCCGACCCAGGATGGTCCGGCCCTGGTGTTAAGCGCTGAAGTGCGCGTTACGATATTGGGCAACAAAAAAGAGAGGGCTAATGCCCTCTCTTTTGATCTCCTAGATTGACCGTTAGGGTTTGTTTGGATTAGCCGGTGGTTACCGGCTGTTTCCTCACTGAAGCGATTGCATTGACCTGTTCCATCAATATGTCAAAATTCTCGAAGGTGAGGGATTGGGGGCCGTCACATTTGGCCTGGTCAGGATTGGGGTGTACCTCGATCAGCAACCCGTGGGCTCCGGCAGCCACCGACGCCAGAGCGACAGGGGTGACCAGATACCATTTTCCGGTGCTGTGGCTGGGGTCGGCCACGACGGGCAAGTGGCTGAGCCGTTTGATCACGGGCACTGCGGCCACATCCAGCGTGAACCGAGTGAAGGTCTCAAACCCGCGAACTCCCCGTTCGCAGAGAATCACTTGCTCGTTGCCCCCGGCCATCACGTATTCGGCGGCCAGCAGCCACTCTTCGTACGAGGCGGCTAGCCCACGCTTGACCATGACCGGTTTCCCGATCAGGCCAACTTCGTCGAGCAGATTGTAGTTCTGCATGTTCCGGGCGCCGATCTGCAGGATGTCTGCGTACTTAGCTACCGTCTCAACATCAGCGGTGGCCATAACTTCGGTGATGATTGGCAGGCCAGTTTCTTGTTTGGCTAGTTGGAGCAGTTTCAGTCCGTCCTCCCCCATTCCGCGGAAGCTGTAGGGAGAGGTCCTTGGCTTGAAAGCGCCGCCCCGCAGGACGGTCGCGCCGGCAGCCTTCACGGCTTTGGCCGTGGAGACCATCTGCTCTTCGTCTTCTACGGAGCAGGGACCGGCCATAATAACGGGCTTGGGTCCGCCAATCACTGCGTCGCCAACCTTAATGATGGTGTCATCGGGATGAAATTCTTTGCTGGCCAACTTGTAAGGCTTAGAGATGATGATTACCTCATCAACCCCGTTCATCAATTCCATCTCGTCTTTGAAGTCCGGAGGAATCGACCCCATCACGCCGATAACTGTTCGCTCGGCTCCTGTGTTGATCTGGGCCCTCAATCCTCGGTCTTCGATCCGTACTCGAATACTATCCAGGTCTGACTGTGCGGTGCCTGGCGCCATTACAACGATCATCTCAGAAATCACCTTTGGTCCGTGGACTTATTCATATTCCGTTCGGCCTTTGTAGGAACTGAGACAGACCTTAAGCGAAATACCCCACCACTACCGGAGCCTGCGGCAACTGCGGCATGGCTCCCTCACAACCACCACAGAGCTTACTAACCTGCTTTAACTGCGCAGGGCTTCGGCCTCTTTTAGATATTTGTAAACCAGGTCTTTTGGTTCCTTATCAGTGTTAACTAGTATAAGTATCCGAATACAACGGGGCAAGCTACCCTTCACTACCACCTGGGTAATGTCTATCAACGGAGCATTGGCCCAGGCCAATCTCCGCGCCGCAGTAGCCGGGAATGCGGCGTCTAGGTCTGGGGTTATTGTGAAAAAAACAGCGGCCAATGAGTCTTCTTCTAGGCCGTTGGCGTCAATCAGCTCTTGTACCAACTCGGTAGTTGCGGCATGGATAGCTTCTTCTGTGTTGGCGTCAGCGGTCGTCGCGCCTCTGATTCCTCGGCAAGCTGTCATCTACTAGACCACTCCTTAAGTTGGGAGAGAGACGCCCGCCAGTTCTGCCACGAACCGGCTGGCCCGCTCGACCACTTCTTCTCTCGGCGACTCCAACATAACCCGGATGAGAGCGCTACCGACCACCGCAGCCTCCGCCGTATTCCCCACCTCTTCCACGTGGGATCGGTTGGATATTCCAAACCCCACCGCCAGGGGAAGGTCTGTGTGGGTCTTCACCCGGTCCAAAAGCTCAAAGCTCCGCCCGGAGACTTGCTCCCGCGCGCCCGTTACCCCCGTGACGCTGATGCAGTAGACAAACCCACTGGCCCCGGTACAGGCGTGTTTGATGCTTTCGTCGGTGCTGGTGGGCGCCAACAACGGAATGACTGAGATATCCCGAGACCGACATTCCGAGATCAGCGGGGCTGCTTCGAATCCCGGAAGGTCCACAGCGATCAGGCCATCCACGCCGGCCCGTTGGCAGCGCTCGGCAAACGGGACCAAACCGTAGGTGTAGATGGGATTGTAATAACCCATCAAGATCAACGGAGTGTCCGGTATCTTTGCCCGCAGGGCCGCGGTCGCTTTCAAGCAGTCTTCCAAGCTGGTGCCGTTCTGCAAGGCTTGGAAACTGGACTCCTGGATCACCGGCCCCTCTGCCAACGGATCGCTGAATGGCACCCCCAGTTCCACGGCATCTGCGCCGGCCGCAACCAGGGCTGGGACCAACTCCATCGTGGCTTCCATATCGGGGAAACCAGCGGTCACAAATACAATCAGTCCGGGACGCTTCTGCTCCCGGACTGCATCAAACATACACTTGATTCGAGGTTCGCCCATACCTGGGACCTGACATCCTCCCGGCCCGGATACGACAAGAAAGTAGGCCTACGGTTTAGGCAAATTTAACGTACAACCCCATCGGTGTCTACCCCTGGACTCCCGGCTGAAATCTCCAGCCTCGATTTCTTTTAGCTGAAGGTCTGAGCGGCCAGGGCCAGGACGTTCTGGCCGGCATGGGCGCCTATGGCCGCCCACAGCGAGCCCGTCTTCCAATACAGCCACCCCAACAAAAATCCGATGATGAAGACGGGGATCAGCACCCCTACATGAGAAAAATGGAAGCCGCTGAATATCAAAGCGCTAACTGCGATCGCCCACCAAGGCCCCATCTTGGGCAGCAGCCCACGGAAAATGAACCCACGGAAGAATAACTCCTCACTCATGGGCGTGATGAAGGCCAGGGCCTGAAAAGTCAGTAGAACGGCTGGGCCGTCAAACAAATTGTCCGGATCAACCGCTGGTGATGGTATGGTTAGTTCATCCACGCCCAACCACCCGACGATGCCTGAATAGATGTTTGTGCCAATCAAGCTCGCGCCCAGAACTCCGAACATCAGCACGACGGTCCGTTTCCGCGGCCAGGTGACTCTGCTGAGCCGCAATACAGCCAACGGGTATCTACAGTGGCGAAGGCCGAGGTACCAAACGATGCCAATGATGGCCAGGGCCATCAGATGAACGCTGATCCAGGTGGACACCGCACCTTCCTGCTCCGGATAGAACGAGCCGAGGACCGACAAGGCCGCGACCGCCGAAAAAAGCAGAAGGATGCCAAAGATTATCTGCCAGCCGCCCCAAGTAACCCCTCCCATTCAGTGAGGCGCCCGCCCAATAGCAGCGCTTCCGGAATCGGATGAGAGCTCCGTGGATGTCATTTCACAGGATTGGTCAGAGGGAATAGCGAATCCGGCGGGTTGATGACCGCAACTCGGACAGAAGTTCTGTCCAGGTCCCCACTGACATCCACAACGGGCACAATAGGACGCGCCTTTCCCTGCCTGCGGCGACTGACTCATGGTTGGATCCAATGGGTTTTCGCCGGGTTCGCCCGAACGCCAGGGGATATTATTATCGGACTGCAATTTGAATCTGTATGTCCATCTCAGAAATCACTGCGCTAAATTATATCAACATGCCCCTTATTTCCAAGTGGCCGGACAAGGGCGGGTAGGAACTACTTTTACTGTCTCTGCTGAGCGTGATTGCCATAAGTTATAAGCTCGGCCATAATGACGGCGGCTCAAACCTGCGGCTTATTGGAGATGACCCTATGGCTTCAGAAAAACCACTATCCCGGGAAGAGTTCGAGCGCCTTGCCGAACTGCTTGGCGTAAATGGAGAACCGGCCTATCTCGACGAGCTCTATTCACAGGTGCGCGGCGTCTATTTGAGCGCCGACGTCATCAAAAAGATAGATGTTTCTGGCACGGAGCCCGAGATGGCCTTCATTCCGCCCACGGATTAGTACGCCATCGACACCAGGTAAGCCACGTAAAACAGGGAGGCAACACCTTTATGGACGCACTGGAAATCTGCTACATGAGCGCCGGGAACCTTTCCAAGCTGGTGGAGAAGAAAGAAGTTTCTCCAGTCGAGATAATCGACGCTCATCTCGCCAGAATCGAAGCCACCGAGCCTGTTTTGAATTCGTTCATCACCTTGTTGGCGGAAGAGTCCCGCACCGCCGCCCGCCAGGCCGAGAAAGACATCCAGGCCGGTCGGTACAAGGGTCCGCTCCACGGCATCCCCGTTGGCCTGAAAGACTTGTATAACACCGCCGGGGTGCGCACCACGTCAGGCTCCAAGATCTTCGATAACTTCATTCCGGAAGAAGACTGCACGGTAGCCGCCAAGTTCCACCAGGCCGGCGCCATCCTGTTGGGCAAGCTAAACATGCACCAATTCGCCTACGGCCCAACGGGCGAGAACCCGGACTACGGGCATATGCACAACCCCTGGGACCCAGACCGGGTCACCGGCGGCTCCAGCGGTGGTTCTGGCTCCGCCGCCGCAGCAGGCCAATGCACCATCACCACCGGTAGCGACACCGGAGGTTCGATCAGGATTCCGGCCGCCCTCTGTGGAATTGTCGGCCTCAAGCCAACCTACGGGCTGGTTAGCCGTTGGGGCCTGACTGCCCTGTCTTGGTCCCTGGACCACCCCGGCCCAATGGTGCGCACAGTGGAAGACGCCGCCATCACCATGAACGTCATCGCCGGTCACGACCCCAAAGACGTGGCTTCGGCCAAAGTGGAGATCCCTGATTACACTACTGCGCTTACCGGTGACGTTAAGGGTCTGCGCATCGGCATGCCCAAGGAGTACTTTGATGCGCCGCTGGATCCCCAGGTGAGGAAGGCCGTTTTGGACGCCATCAGCCTGTTGGAGAGCATGGGGGCGGAGGTGAAAGAGGTCTCTTTCCCCATGTTCGAACAATCCCAGGCCATCTCCAGTACAGTGCTCATGGCCGAAGCTACCGCCTACCACCGGGACCTTCTAGAAAAGGACGGTCACCAGCTTTATGAGCCGGTCCGCCATCGCCTGCAAGCGGGGTTATTCATCAGCGCCGCCGACTACCTCCGAGCGCAACAGGCCCGCACCCTTCTTGACCAAGAGGGGAGACGGCTGCTTGACGATGTTGATCTATTGGCCGGGCCGACCGAGCCGGTAACCGCTCCGGAGATTCTGGCTGCCAGGGTGCTGGCGGGCGAACAAGAAATTGGAGTAGTGGGCGCTCTTACCCAGTACACTAGGCCCTATAACATCAACGGGTTCCCGGCCATGTCGGTGCCCTGCGGCTTCTCAGACACCGGACTGCCCATCGGTCTGCAATTGGCGGGAAAGCCCTTCGATGAGCTAACGGTGTTGCGTGCCGCCCATGCCTACGAACAAGCGACAGACTGGCACACTCGCCGCCCACCTCTGTAGCCAGCGCAGGCCTCAGCAGATAGCTTTGCTCTTCTCTGTGCATCTACACGCCTAGTGGGCAACGTATTTCGTGTAGAATCGACCTACGGCCCAATACTCAAATCGATCTTCTTGGCCGGGTGGATAGGGAGAGCCGGGAGCTTTGGCGGATATCACCACCGTTACATTCGATCTGTGGCAGACCCTCTTGATAGATGAACGAGATCTTGGGCAAGCCCGGGCTGAGGTCCGGCTTGAAGGCGCTAAATCCGCCTTGGCCAAATTCGGCAAAAAATTCGGCCTCGAGCACATCCGAGAAGCCTATATGTCCTGCTTCCAACAGTGCCGAGATGTTCGCAACGGCGGTCTGGACGTTGACTTTCGCGAGCAGGTCTCGATCTTCGTCAATCACATCGAACCCGGCCTGGCCGAACAACTTACCCCGGGAGTGATGGATGAGGTCGCCGAATTCTACTCGGACTCATTCTTGACTCACCCCCCTCCGACACATTCCGATGCAGTACAGGTGCTTCAGGGGATCAAGGATATGGGTCTCAAGATGGGGTTGATCTCCAACACCGGCATGACCCCTGGGTTCACTTTCCGCAGCTATATGGCGGAGCGAGGAATACTGGACTATTTCCACACCCTGACTTTTTCTGACGAGGTAAAGCTGGCCAAACCCGGCAGGGAGATATTCATGATGACCCTCCGGGCAATGGATGCGACGCCGCAACAGACCATCCACGTAGGCGACCATGTTTTAAACGACGTGGTCGGCGCCAAACGGTGTGGACTGAAGACTATCTGGATCACCGGGTTCTATAAAAGGGAAGACCCAGACGACGCAGAAACGGAGCCGGATATCACTGTGTCCGGGTTGGGAGAAGTGGTCGAGGCGGTCGCCAAGCTGGCTGGGCTGGTAGCGCCCGACTGAGGGTGTAGGCCATTGGCCAACCTATTCTCCTTGACATTGGGGTTCTGCAAGATATAGTGTCGACTAGCTGACATTATTCGGTAATAAAATCATCGATTTACCAAAATTTGGCTATATTTTGGTGGATTAGTTAACAAATCCAATATTTTCGGAACAAAACAGTCACAACTGAATTTGTCTCTGACATGAGTTACGGGATGCTAAAAAGGGTCCTGACAGGAAAGCAGCATGGCTGATGTAAACGAACTGACCGAGCTTTGCGAAGCCGTCTTTTCACAGCGGCCACTTATCTTGGTGAGCAACCGCGGCCCAGTTGAGCACCAGATGTCCGGCGTTGGCTGGCCTGAAGCCCGGCGCGGCAGCGGCAGCGTCGTCACCGCCTTCAATTCCCTGGCCCAAAAATTCGAATTCACCTGGGTGGCCAGCGCCATGGGCGAAGGCGACCGGGTCGTTTCAGAGAACGGCCAGGGCCCACACATCAAATCACCGCTACCGGGCCACGAGATCAATCTGCGCTACGTGGTGACTCCCCGCCGGGTTTACCACAAGTACTACAACATCCTTTGCAATCCTCTCCTCTGGTTCCTGCAGCACTATATGTGGAACCCGCCGTATAACCCCAATGTAGATGCCGCGGTCCATGATGCCTGGGAAAGCGGCTATATCCCGGTGAACCAGGCTTTTGCAAATGCTGTTATCTCCGAAGCCCAGGCCTTGGAACAGGCTCCCATAGTCATCGGCCACGACTATCATTTGTATCTGATGCCGGAATTCGTGCGCAAAGAGGTGCCGGAAGCTGTGATTCAGCACTTCGTCCACATTCCCTGGCCCACTCCTCAATATTGGCATATGATTCCGGATTACATCATCCGGCGCATCTGTGAGTCTTTGTGCACCACCGACCTGTTGGGCTTCCAAACCATCGGCGACGTCCGCTGCTTCCTGGACACTGTCGAAGAATTTGTCCCCGATGTAACCGTTGACCGGACCAGTCATACCGTCGCTCGGAACGGCCGCACCACTTCCGTCAAGGTCTATCCTATCTCCATCAATGTGGAGGAGGTCCAGCGCATCGCCAACACCCCTCGGGCTCTGGACTATGAAAACCGGCTTTCCGCCGACACCGGAGACGTCACCATCGTCCGTATCGACCGCGCCGAGCCGAACAAAAATATCGTTCGCGGCTTCCGGGCCTATGAATTGATGCTGACCCGTTATCCAGAACTGAAGGGCAAGGTCAAATTCCTAGCATTCCTGGTGCCTTCCCGCACCCATATACGCCAGTACCAACGGTACATGGACGAAATTCAACAGGTCATTCAACAGATCAACAACAACCACGGCACGGACGACTGGCAGCCCATAGTGCCGTTCATTGAGAACAACTACACGCAGGCGATCGCCGGCATGAAGTTATATGACGTGCTCCTGGTTAACACCATAATCGAGGGTATGAACTTGGTTGCCAAGGAAGGCCCGGTGGTCAACAACCGCGACGGGGTATTGGTCTTGTCGCACAGCAGCGGCGTTTACCAACAGCTTTCCGATGGCGCTATCAGCGTTTCTCCCACAGACATCGAGGGGACTATGGAGGCCCTGCACCAAGCGATCACGATGTCTGCTGAAGACCGTAAAGCCCGAGCGGCCCGGATGCTAAATTCAGTCTGCCGTGAGGACATCAACCACTGGCTCTACCAACAGATGAACGACATCTCAGGCATCCTGTAAACAGTTACTGTCATGTGCGGCGGTTGGAGTCACTTGGCCATGTGTTTCTGGGTGGATAATTGCTGTGGGTAGGGTTAAAGTACCAAGGTAGCGGAAGTCCATTTCACCAGGAGATTCTTCACTTATCTAACCGTTTTGAATGTGGAGAAAACGGATCACATGGAGCAGCTATTCAACCCACAATTGCCCGGCGGCAGGCGTCCCGAGATTCAACTCTGTATCTTCCCGCACCTACCGGAATTCCTGGTCATCGACTCCCGGGAAGACGACCCCCAGGTGTTGTTGCTAAATACCGACGACGTTTTTGACGAGGAGTTCTACCGGACCGTAGAGGCAGAATTCTCCGAGGCGCTGCGCGCGTCCAGCGATTTCCTATTTTCTCACTTCATGAATCTGCCGGTTACCATTGAGGAAACCGTGCGGGACATCGCCATGACCTTCATCCTAGACCGGCTCGGCGTGCAGATAGACGACGAAGATGAGATACCGTCAGTGGTCGTCTATGTAGTCAGCGGTGGCGCCCTTACCTTCCACGCCGGCAAGATACTAGATGGCCTGAATGAACTGATACACAGTGGATTCAACGGCTCTGAATCAGACAATTGGGGAGCCACCATCGCCGACCTGGTGAAACGGGAATCCGCAATAACGCAAAAGTTGAACGAGCAGCAGATGGCGGAAGCCCTGAAAGGCGATTCCCCCGATTATTTCACCCTCTGGGAAAGCCGCAACTGACCTCCCCTATCCTGGCGCGCCTGTCCACCTCTCCCCTATAATCCCGGAGTAATAAAGCTAATATCGCCTCGGAACCTAAGGGAGCCATCTATGGAAGAGATCGGATTCTTTCTCAACGCCAGCCGGGAAACTTCCGACGAGGACTTGATCTCCATAGCCAAACAGGCGGACGGCCTGGGCTATCACTCGTATTGGACCGGCGAGTCCTGGGGGCGGGACGTTTTCACTGTGCTGACCATGGTAGCCTGCCATACTGAAAACCTGCGCCTGGGCACCGGAATCGCCACCGTGTACAGCCGGACTCCAGCGATCCTCGCCCAGACAATAGCCTCCCTGGATATCATATCCAAGGGACGGGCGATGCTCGGACTGGGCAGCAGCGGAAAAGTGGTGGTGGAAGGCTGGCACGGCGTACCCTTCGATTCACCTCTGGCGCGTACCCGTGAATATATAGAGATCATCCGCATGGCCCTGGCCGGCGGAGCGGTCAACTATGAGGGCAAGTTCTACCAGATGGAGCGGTTCCGCATGATATCTCCCCCGGTCCAGGAGCGCGTTCCCATCTACCTGGCCAGCTTGGGGCCCAAAAACCTGGAACTGACCGGCGAGCTCGCCGATGGTTGGCTTCCCGTCTGGGCCAGCCGCGACCGGCTACCAGACCTAAAGGAGCAGATCAGCATCGGCGCAGCCAAGTCGAGCCGTAAAATCTCTGATGTGACTGTCTCTCCCTACATCTTCTGCTACGCGGCAAACGGCGCAGAAGACTTGGCCCATGGGGAACAACTGTTGCGGGCCCACATGGCTTATTACGTCGGCGGAATGGGGACTTTTTATTTCGACAGCATGAGCCGGGCCGGTTTCGCCACGGAATCCCAAGCCATCCGGGACGCCTGGGGTTCCGGTAACCGGGAACAGGCCGCCGCCGCGGTGTCGGACAAGATGATGGAGAGCGTGGTGGTCCTAGGGGATGCCCAGCAATGCCGTGACCAACTAGCCCAGTTCCGGCAGGCAGGGGCAGACATGCCAATCGTCAACTTCGCCCACGGGACTGACCTTGAAGCCATCCACCGCACCATGGCGGCACTTGCTCCGCAGGCCGACGCTTAATGCCCACCAAGATTGGCGTGATCTCAGACACCCACTCCGCAGGCAGCGGCCGGGACCTGCCGGTCAAGATCCTCGACGCCTTACGTGGGGTCGACATGATCCTCCACTGCGGCGACCTTGAATGCCTGGGAGTACTGGATTACCTGGAAGGGGTGGCTCCTCTGCTGGCAGTACGAGGCTACGAAGACCCATTGGAAGACGGCGACCGTCTCGCTATGACGACCAGGGTGGTCAAAGTCGAAAGCGTATCCATCGGCATGATCCATGATATCCAATGGCCCGGCCCCAAGATTCCCACTAGCCCAGACGGTTCCGAGTTAGTCCTTCCCGAAGGCGATGGGCGGGAGTTCATGGCCCGCAAGTTCAAAGAGCCGGTAGACGTCGTGTTGTTCGGCGATACTCATGAGGAGTTGGTCATGCACTGGGACGGTGTGTTGATCATGAACCCCGGCAGCCCCACCTACCCAGGCCGCCGCCACAAACGGGGCGTCTTAGGCACTCTAGGCCTGCTGGAAGTAGACGGTGAAGATGCCACCGGGCGAATAATCAACATAGAACCAGTTGGTTAGTCCATAGTACCCAGTTTCCTTCCACCTCCTCCCCGCGACAATACGCCCACAGCCGTTCGCCGTAGGCGCGGGTTTTAACCCACCTTCGCTCCATGCATCTTTGCTCACACCAGGCTGCGGATATAAAAAGGGCCGGTCTTTCGACCGGCCCTTTTTGTTCGAACGTACTTTTCCCTTATATGATCTTTTCCATCAGCGGAGTGACCTCCAAGAAAACCGGGGCAAACACCAAGGAGACAATAGCCATCAACTTCAACAGGATATTGAGTGACGGGCCTGAAGTGTCCTTGAACGGGTCCCCAACAACGTCGCCTTCGACCGCGGCCTTATGGGCATCGGAGCCCTTGCCGCCGTAATGGCCCAATTCCACGTATTTCTTGGCGTTGTCCCAAGCGCCGCCGGCGGTGGCCATCATGATGGCCAGCATGAAGCCAGAACCCACGGCTCCAATGAGCATGCCACCCAAGGCCTCCACGCCCAAGATGAAACCGGTGGCCAGAGGAGCGGCAACGGCCATCAAACCAGGTATGATCATCTCCTTAAGCGCGCCCTTGGTGGCTATGTCCACACATTCGTTGTAATCGGGGTCAGCAGTCCCTTCCATCAGCCCGGGGATTTCTCGGAACTGGCGGCGGACCTCATTAACGATGGACATCGCCGCCCGCCCCACAGCCTTCATGGTAAAAGCGGAGAAGAGGAACGGCAGCATAGCGCCGAAGAGTACGCCCACAATGGTCTTGTGGTCCAACAGATCGATCACCTTTATCTCGGCCGCAATCGCGAAGGCCGCCAGCAGAGCCAGAGAAGTCAACGCGGCGGAACCGATGGCAAATCCCTTTCCTGTGGCCGCTGTGGTGTTCCCCAGGGCGTCCAAAGCGTCGGTCCGCTCCCTTACTTCAGGATCAAGCTGGGCCTGCTCCGCGATTCCGCCGGCGTTATCGGCTACCGGACCGTAAGCATCGGTCGCCAGCGTGATCCCCAGTGTAGATAACAGGCCTACCCCGGCCAATGCGACCCCGTAGAAATCAGCCAATTCAAAGGCGATAATCATGGTGAATCCCACCGCTACCAGGGGAACGACAGTGCTGATCATGCCGGTGGCGATACCGCTGATCATCACGGTGGCAGCGCCGGTCTGCGAGGACTCGGCAATCATCTGCGTTGGTTTGTAGTCGTAGGAGGTGTAGTACTCAGTCGACAGGCCGATTATTATGCCTGCCGCTAGACCCGTTATTATCGCCCAGAACCATTTGATCTCCATGTCCAAAGAGAGCACAACCACTAGTGCGAAAACCGCTAGCAGGATCGCCGAGGCGAAGATGCCCCGCCGAAGTGCCCACAAGAGCTGGCCGAAATCGGCCTGTTCGTTAGCACGTACCACAAAGGTGCCGAGGATCGCAGCCACAATCCCGGCGCCCGCCAACATCAGTGGCAAGACTGCCTTGTCAGCATCCCAGGCAACGGCCGCTCCAGCGGTGCCCGCGGTTGCCAAGGCGATGGCAGCGATGATCGAACTTACGTAGGACTCGAATAGGTCAGCGCCCATACCCGCGACGTCGCCCACGTTGTCACCGACGTTGTCGGCGATCACTCCGGGGTTCCGGGGGTCGTCTTCGGGGATACCCGCCTCGATCTTTCCAACCAGGTCGCTGCCCACGTCGGCAGCCTTAGTGAAGATTCCTCCGCCAACCCTGGCGAAGAGGGCTATAGAACTGGCGCCGAATCCGAAGCCGGCGACCACCGTGATGTCTTGGAAAATCGTGTAAAGGATGGTCACGCCGAGCAGGCCGATGCCAACCACCGTGATGCCCATGACAGAACCACTGGAGAAGGCGATCCGCAATGCTGGATTGAGGCCGTGCATAGCGGCGGCGGCGGTTCGGACGTTGGCTCTAACCGCGACGCTCATGCCGATGAATCCGGCGGTAGCTGAGCAGACCGTGCCCACTAGGTAGGCGATGGCCGTTTCCGGCACTGTGTTATCCAGTGTCCACCAGTCGATCAACGCCCACAGTCCTGCTGCGACGACGATGACGAATGGCGCTAAAACCATGTACTCCCGGCGTAGGAAGGTGCCGGAACCTTCGCGTATCGCATCGCCAATGGCCCGCATGCGCTGGTTGCCGGGGTCGGCACGCAGTACACGGACGGCGGTAAAGGTAGCGAAAAGAAGGGCTGCGCCCCCGGCGGCGAGGGCAACAATCAAGGATTCCATGAAGAGACTCTCTTAAAGGGACAGGTGTGGCCTTTGTATCTGATAAAAATCTGCCTGTTTTTAGGCGTGCGAAACTTATCATATGGATTTGGAGGTGTCAAGAGGATTTCGACGCCGGATACGCTTAATTTGCGCGGGTATCGCCGCTAACAATCAAGTTCTATTAGTGGGTTTAAGATGCAAATCAGCCACAAGGATCTGACTAGGATCGGAGGTTAGGGGCTGTGAATCTCTACGTCTGGGAAGGAGATGGCGTTATGGACCACGACGACGCTATGCGCAGATTTAGACTGATAGGCAAAGAGGTTATCCCTGCCGTGTATGAGATTGCCAAGGAGTTGGAGCTACCTGGTTCCTTCGAGGGGGGCACCGCAACCTGAAAGCCCATCGATCAGGCCCCAGCCGCCACCGCCGGCGCTGCAGGCGACGACTAGACCAAACCTCGCTTAAATTCCTAAACAAACAACACCCCCTAGGCCTGATCCTTTCCAGCATAGGGGATTTTAATTCCGCTCCACCGGTCCCATGCACTATCCACACCACTCCATACCGGCGCATAATATGTCGCGATGAACACCGATGCAGACCAGGACTCAAATATTGACCTAGCCGCTGACGTGGTAGTGATCGGCGGAGGCCCCGCCGGTAGCGCGGCGGCCACCATGCTGTCCCGCAAGGGATGGCGAGTCACGGTCTTAGAGCGGGAAACGTTTCCCAGAGACCACGTTGGCGAATCCCTGCTACCCGCCTCCATACCGATCCTAGAGGAGTTGGGCGCGCTGACCGCCGTGGAGAACGCCGGTTTTTTAAAGAAGTACGGGGCAACCATGGTTTGGGGCAGTGACGACGCTCCCTGGAGTTGGTATTTCAAAGAGACCAGCCACCGGTACCCCCATTCCTACCAGGTCTGGCGTCCTAAGTTCGACCAGATACTGCTCGAAAACGCCAAGTCCCAGGGTGTAACCGTGCTCGAAGGCCATCAGGTAACTGAAGTGATATTCGATGGCGATGAAGCCATCGGCGTCGAGTTCACCAACGCGGAGGGAGTTGCCGGTGAGGCACAATGCAGCTTTGTGGTCGACGCCAGCGGACAGTCGACTCTGCTGGGACGCCACCTCGAATTGAAACAATGGGACCCGTTCTTCCAGAACCTAGCTGTCTACGCCTACTTCACCGGGGCCCAATCGTTGCCAGACCCAGACCAGAACAACATATTCATCGAGTCCTACCGTCACGGCTGGCTCTGGAGCATTCCGCTCAATAACGGGCGCACCAGCGTCGGCGCAGTGGTCGATTCCAAAATCGGGCAAGAAGGAATCCAGCAGAACGGGGCCAATGCGTTCCTGGAAGCCCAATTGGCTCAGAGCAGCCACACTTGGGCGTTGTTGGAAAACGCAGAGATGGACTCTGAGGCAACGGTTGTCATGGACTGGTCGTACACCGCCGATAAGCTATTCGGACCGGGCTACATCCTTGCCGGAGACGCCGCCTGTTTCGTAGACCCCCTGTTCTCGTCGGGGGTGCATCTGGCCCTCATGTCTGGGGTGCTGGCCGCCGCCTACGTGACCACTGCCCTCAACGAACCGGCGATGGCCGGTGACGCGGGTGAAGTCTACCAGGAGCTATACCTAAAAGAGTACAACCAGTTCCGCGAGATGGCCCGGCTGTTCTACTCCAGCAACCTCAACGCCGAGTCCTATTTCTGGGAGGCCCGCCGTATCACCAACAGCGCCGAGTATTCCCCGCGCCACAGCTTCATTCAAGCGGTGGCCGGTCAGCCGCCACGGGGTTACGAACGGGTGGTGTTAAACCGGGGCCAAGCCCCTGAGGAGTTCGTAGAGAGCATCCGCGCTGTGGAAAATGAACGACAGTCACGGACCCAGTGGTTAGCCGCCCTGGCCTCGGATCCTCAGCGTAACCAGATATTGCACGCCGTACCACGGCTGGCCGAGGGGGTCCAAGTTGAGCGCAAACCGGTGCTCGGAGAAGGGGAATTCGTGCACGGCCACGTCCTGAACACGGTCTCCCAACCGGAGGGCACGCCCTGCAGTCCTCTGGTGGCCGCTGTCATTGTGGAGATTGACGGCCAGAAGTCCGTATCCGACATCATAGACGGCATGGGGCAACACCTGGACCAAGCGGGACACGCCCAACTTGAAGAAGCCGTTTCCCGCACCATCGAGATCCTCTACGTAGACGGAACAGTGGCAGGGCTAGTCACCGAGTGAAAAACCAAATCCCTTCTCCCTCGAAGGAGAAGGTTAGGATGAAGGTGAAATACTTTTCCAAAACCCACGTTTTCCTCGGAAACCAGGGATCTCATCCTAACCCTCTCCCGTGCGCAGGCGAAGTGACATTTTTTATAGACCCAAAATCCACATAGATTAGGAGAAACACATGGCCACCAGAAACATACCCTCGGAAGACGAAGTTATTGGATGGATGGACTCCCTCAGCAACTGGGGACGCTGGGGGAAAGACGACCAGATGGGCACCTTGAACCTGATCACCGACGCCAAGCGAGCCCAGGCTGCGGCGCTGGTCAAAGAAGGCATAAGCGTTAGCTGCTCACGGTTGATCATCCCGGAGATCGCCTCCGATGTCACCACCATCCCGCCCCTGCATTACATGATTCGGGCCGGCGACACGGCCCCCAAACAGGGTGGCGGCGGCACTTCAGATTTTCTCGGTTTCTCCTACCACGGCCTAACCATCTCCCATCTGGACGCCCTGTGCCACCAGACTTGGAATGGCAAACTCTACAACGGCTTCGACCCCGCTGACGTGGGCAGCGAGACCAAAGCAACCGTGCTGAACATCGATACGGCCAAAGACGGCATCATCACCCGGGGCGTCATGCTCGACATCGCCAAGGTGCGCGGCGTCGACTGGCTCGAAGCCGGTGAAGGCGTGTTCACCGAGGACCTGGAAGCCGCTGAGAAAGCCCAGGGCGTCCGCTTGGGAGAGGGAGATGCCTTGATGCTGCGACTGGGCTGGTACAAGCGCCGGCTGGAGAAAGGCGCGCCTGTATCGGGCCGTCCCGGACTGCACGCTGAGACCTTGCCTTGGCTGAGAGAGCGGGGCATCTCCATCGTAGCCGGAGACGCTTCCCAGGACGCCGACCCCAGCGGCTATCCTGGCATCGGCCTTCCCATACATCGAGTGGGCATCGTAGGCATGGGCCTATGGTTGATCGACGCCGGCAACTGCGAGGAATTGGCCGAGATTTGCCAGCGCTTGAACCGCTATGACTTCATGTTCATTGTGTCCCCTCTACGATTCAAGAACGCCACCGGCTCCCCCACTAACCCTCTAGCGGTGTTTTAACCCGCCGGTTAGCCGTTTAAAAAGGGGGCTGGGGGTTAACCCCCAGCCCCCTTTCTTTTCGCAGAGCATTCTTCAGTCAGCCGTTTATCCCTCTTCCCTTGAGGAATAAGGGATAATTTGATTGCCGAGTGATTACTTCCCTTGCCTGATCCAGTCTGCTACCCGCTCTCCGATCATCATGGTGGTTACGTTGGTATTGGCGCGGATGCAGTCAGGCATGATCGAGGCGTCAACCACCCGCAGACCCTCCATCCCGTGGACCTTGCCGTATTGATCGACCACGGCCATCGGGTCGGAGGCCGGGCCCATCTTGCAGGTGCAAGATATGTGCTGGGAGGTGCTGACCTCCCGATACAAAAACTCATCCAGCGCCTCGTCCGACGCCAGTTCTGCATCGGTGGGCTCGATACGTTCTGCGATGATGTCCTTGAAGGCCGGGTCTTCGCCTAGGGCCACGCAGATGCGGACCGTTTCCCGCAAACGCTCCCGGTCAAACTCTTCCTCCAAGTACCGATAGTCCAAAAATGGCTGAACCGACGGGTCGGCCGACTGCAGCCGCAGTTCTCCGGCCCCGGCGGCCAACTGTATGCCACTGGACATACGGATGCCCAGGGGAACCATCCGGTCGCCTCCCTGGTTGACCCGCCCGGTGGCAAAGGACTGCATGGAAACCTTCATGTCGTTACGCAAGTCGGACCCGCCGGCGGTGTAGCGCAGGGTCGCCTGCATTCGGGGGGCATTGCCGTCCAACTCAACGCCGGGCTTGGTCCGCCAGGTGACGAAGACCAATGGATGGTCGCGCATGTTCTGGCCAACACCGGGAGCGTCGTGGACCACCGGAATGCTAAATTGTTGAAGCTGTGCAGCCGGCCCGACGCCGGAGAGCATTAATGTATGAGGAGAGCCAATAGCCCCAGAACTTAGAATGATCTCAGAGCCATCGACGGTAAATTTCTCGCCGCCGCTCTCGACTTCGACACCAACTGCCCTTTTCCCGTCAAAAAGGATTCGTTGGACGTGGCAGTTGGCCCGGATGGTCACGTTGAGACGGTGTCTGATCTGGTCCAAGTAGCCTAAAGCCGTGCTCATGCGGATGCCGTTGGGGTTATTCAGCGGGGTTGGCCCCACACCCGTGGAGTCTGGGTTGTTATGGTCGGGAGAATCGGAGTACCCAGCCGATCGGCAGGCCTGGTAGAACGCCTCGGTGGCCGGGTGCCAGGTGTCACGCGCGAAGCGGTGCATCACGATGGGCCCTTCCGTTCCGTGGAAATCATCGCTGAAATCAGTGTCGGTCTCTATCTTCCGGAAATAGGGCAGACAGTCCTGGAATTTCCATTCGGTATTGCCCATCTCGGCCCACGAGTCGTAGTCCTCGGGAACTCCACGGAGAAAGACCTGCCCGTTGATGGCGCTGGAGCCTCCGGTGACCTTGCCTCGAGGAACCAACATTTCCGGAGACTTCTCCGTGGCTTTGCCGGTGAACTGCCAGTTATGGTCGCTGACCATGATGTCGATCTCGGTGGCGTAGCCGAACTTCACCTCCTCGGGCAGTTGCTCAAAATCCGGATAGTCCGGCCCCGCTTCCAGCAGCAGGATGTTCTTCTCCGTGTCTTCGGAAAGCCTTGTAGCGACGATGGACCCGGCTGAACCGGCGCCCAAGACGATATAGTCGTATTTCATGTCCCCTCCAGCGAGAATTGAATCCTAAAAAATACGGTCCCTCCGCATCGCGCTATCCCGAGACGGAAGGACTACGGTTCTTGGCACGCCGAAAACGTTAGAACAACGCCTCTGGAGTTTGGATGCCTTCGAAATCGGCCTCGGAAGCCGGCTCCACTGGGGTGATACCAAGATCTGTCTGCATATAGTGGTAAAGCTGCTTCATGTGATGAGTGCTGTGGCTCAATATAATGTTCAGTAGCTCCAACACGGTGACTTCGCCACCGTAGTGCGCGGGGACCTCTCGGTCATAAGCATCATTGTCACCGCTATTTAGGAACGCAACTATGTCAGTGCGTACTTTGTTCCCGTAATCGATCATTTCAGATGCGGTGTAGATATCTTTCAATCTCTCGTCGGATGCCCGCATTTCCTCTTGGCTCATGCTGCCAACTTTGTGACTTAGATAGGCCACTTCTGGGAAAGACATGATGTGCATGACGGTTTTTCGAACCGTCCACGGGCGCCAAGGCACATCGGTGTCTAGTTGTTCCTGGGTGAACTGGGGAGCGGCCCTGACAGCGGCGCTCAGTATTCGTTCGTATTTATCGGCCAACCACTCGGTCTTCCCCGAGAGGTCAATTCTTACATCTAGCTTGAACGCTGGAATCAGTCTCTTTGGGAAATAGCCGATTATGACTTCTTTGTCATCGATGATCGTAACCGGCAAGGCCTTTATACCCCTGCCCCGCAGGTCTTCCATAGCTTGTTTGTCTTCCAATACGTTGTGGTGCTCGTACTGAACACCGTTGGATTTGAGGAACTCTTCCAGAGTCCGGCAGCTGAATCAACCAGGTTGCGTATAAACGTGGACGTTCATGGCATCCTCCAGTAGTTATAGGCCTTTGATTTTGGCCAATTATTATCGAATAAACCGGGCTTCGCGGAGCCTCGAAAACCTAAAGCATCCTAACACATGTTTGAGCTTAAAGGTTAGACCTCGACATCAAGATAGACAGTGGGAAGAGAGGCCAACTTGCTCTTAATATTCCGTCTATGACAGACTAATTTGATGTCGTTTATGCCAACGCCACCTACAGTTGGCCCGGCGGTAACTCTTCGAAGTTCCAAGGTAAATCTACCGCAACACTGATCGTTGCGGCTGCTTTCCTGTTTGCCGCAGCCGCCTGCACCCAAGACGAAGGGGATACCACGCCGGCCAACACATCTATACCCGCTGGCACGGCTAGCCAGGCTGCCGCGCCAGACCCGGCGGCTACCCAAATCCTGCCACCCGCCGTAGCCAATCCTCTTCCCACTCTCACACTCCCTCCCAGTCCGTGTCCACAGCCGACCGTCTTACCCCCAACCTGCCGCAACCGCTCCAACCCCGTCAGCCATATTACCTACGGCAACGCCACAGTCGACAGTTACTCCAATTCCTCCGCCCACGGCGACGCCGAAGCCGACAGCTATCCCAACCCCAAAGCCGAAACCACCCGCAGTCGGGTCTGTGCAGCACGACCTGGGCACATGAATCACGTTGAGCGTAACTCCCGAAGTACCGATTGCCAGCCGCTATGTTTCGTTCTCTCTGGCAGGATTGCCGCCTTGGGAGTTGGTGACGTTCACCTTTGGCGACTCTCAAAATATACCGGCGCTCTGGGTCACGGCCGGAGATGTGAACGTCGTTGGCTTCGACAGTAACAAGGCCACGGCGATAAGGATGTTCCCCACAACTTCAGGAGAATTGGAGTGGAGCCGATAGGGCGCTTTGGACGTAGCCGGAGACTGGTCCGTGGACATCGAGATCTCCGATCAGGTGGCCTCGGCCGCATACCCCTTGAAGGATATTGAACTTAACGATGTGATAACGGTGTCTCAAGGGACGATTATGGCCGAACACCCGGTCCCGGGTTTTATCATCTATTACTCAAACTTGGTCCCCTCATCTCTGGTAGTCGATCTCCAAGAGCACCTGATCAATAGCCACCTGCTCTTAGGGGAGTTGCTCTAAACTGAGATCACCAAGGTCCCGGATATCTGGTCCAGTTGGACTCGGTCTTAGCTGGCGAATCGGCGAATTCGGTGCAGCAGGCAGAGAACATAGCCAATCCCTTGAACACCAGTGAGTCGATCAGAAGCCGAGTCCTCTTGGTCAATTCAACTGAAGATCTGTTATCAACTTGAGGAGCTTTATCTCCACCCCAACAGGCCGAAACGCTGCACCAAGAAGCCGGCGAACACTTGTCCCGCGTCCTAGAGTGGCTAACCCTGGAGCTTCTGGCCGCCCAAGCCCAGGACGGCGCCTTTTAAAACGCCTCTAACGACATTATTCAAGAACTCATCGCAACGGATTTCAGTCTGAAACGCAACATGCATAACCTCCGGTTCATCTTCAACATAACCTTCGTGTATCCCAGCGGTGGGTGCCGCGGCTGGTTTGATATGCGATAATGCCGTCTGCCGCGAATCACGCCCACGTTTATAGCGTTCCAGCTTTAGCAAGCGGGAGGAGACCCCAAAACCCAGCCATAAACCCTAAAGAGGAGTAGGCCGTCATGAAATACGACTACATAATTGTTGGAGCAGGTTCCGCTGGATGCGTCATCGCCAGCAGACTGTCCGACGACCCCAACAATTCGATCCTGCTGTTAGAAGCCGGGCCCGATTACCCCGACTTTGAGCATTATCCGGACGACCTCAAATTCGGGTATAACCAGACTGCTTCCGCCGTGGATGCACCCCACAACTACTCATTCCAGGGCAACACCACACCTGAGCAGACTACACCCATCCCGGTGCCCAGAGGCAGGGTGGTGGGAGGCTCCAGCGCCATCAATGGCCAGGTGCTGCTGCGCGGTGTTCCGGAGGACTACGACGCCTGGGCCGCCATGGGCAACGACCAGTGGGGCTTCACCGACGTTCTCCCCTACCTGAGAAAACTTGAGACCGACACAGACATCCATGACGATTTCCACGGCTCGGAAGGACCCATCCCGGTGCGCCGCCACAAGCGGGATACTTGGCTGCCGGCCCAGAATGCGTTCTATGCCGGCTTCCGCGCTCTGGGTCATCCCGACGACCCAGACATGAACCACCCGGAATCGGCTGGCGTGGGCCCCATCCCAATGAACAACCCCAACGGAATCCGCATGAGCACCGCACTGACTTATCTGGCTGAGTGCCGCCATCGGTTGAATCTAACCATCAAACCCAACGTCACGACTCACCGGGTCATCTTCGATGGCAATCGCGCCACCGGAGTGGAAGTGGAGAGCGACGGCGAGCGGTTCGTGGTAGAAGCCTCCCAGGTAATCCTCTCTTGCGGGGCCATTGGCTCACCGCAACTGTTGATGCTATCGGGAGTTGGTCCCAAAGCAGTGTTAGACGGGCTAAGCATTCCCTTGGTCCTCGAGGCCCCAGGTGTGGGCCAGAACCTTAGAGACCACCCCAACGTCCGTGTGCCCATCGAAGTGCAAGACGATTTTCCGCTCAATCCTGAAGACCCGCGGTCGCAGGTGGCCCTCCGTTACACCGCCACCGGCTCGGACCTGCGCAATGACATCCAGATCATGGCATCGTCATTCTCTTCGCCGATCTCGGGCGACCCCTTGGAGGCCGAGGGAATCCGGTTCACCTGCATCTTGGAGCTGGCCTACGGCTCCGGTAACCTTAAGATTACATCCACCGACCCTAACGTCCAGCCCGAGTTGAACTATAACTACTTCCAGGACGACCCCCGAGACCTTGAACGGCTCAGGGAGGCGGTCAGGAAGTGCATCGAGGTCTTGGAGCACGACGACTACAAACCCATCGTCAAGCAGATGCTGGAGCCCCAGCCTGCCGACCTGGTGTCGGACGACACGTTGGATTTCTGGTTGAAGCGTAATGTCACCACCACCCAGCACATCTCGGGTACCTGTAAAATGGGTCCCGACTCCGACTCCATGGCGGTGGTGGACCAGCAAGGCAATGTCAAAGGGTTGCAGGGCCTACGCGTCGCCGATGCGTCGATAATGCCAGACTGCATCCGCGCCAACACAAACTGCACCACCATCATGATCGGCGAGCGAGTGGCCGACTGGATCATGCAAGGCCGGTAAACGGGCCAGTAGAAAAGAATAATAACCAGGAGTACAGATGCGATTCGGCAGCTTCGTGTTTTCCATCAGCGCAGACCAGACCGCCGACCATGACGTGATTGCGCAAACACTCAGCGAGATTGAACTCGCTGAAGAGGTGGGCTTCGACGCGGTATGGCTCACGGAGCACCACTTCGACGGAGCGGTGGCCTACGCCGATCCGGTGGTTTTCGGCGCCGCCGTGGCCGCCCGGACCAAGCGTGTACTCATCGGATTCGCGGTGGTCGAGATGGCCCTGCATCACCCCGTGCGACTAGCGGTGCAAACATCGTTGTTAGACCACCTAAGCAACGGCAGGCTGATCATGGGCACCGGCCGCGGCTCAGCCTTTAACGAGTACGAATACATCGGCTACGGCATCACCTTGGAGCAAGGCCGGGAAATGCTGGACGAGGCTGAAGAACTGCTGATCAAAGCCTGGACGGGAAAAGACGTGGTCCACAAGGGCAAATTCTGGGACCTTTCTTTCCCTGGGCTCCGGCCTCAGCCCTACCAGAAACCCCACCCACCCATCGTGCGGGCCTGTATCTCCGAAGATTCCATGGTTGCCATGGGCAAGGCCGGACGCCCTGTGTTGATTGGCGTACAGACTCTGGACACCCTTAAACGCCGGTTTGGCCTCTACCAAGAAGCCCTAGAAAATTCAGGGCTTAGCGAAGTTGACATAGAAAAAACCAAGGACCAGACCTGGGCACAACGGGCGTTATTCGTTTGCGACAGCGACCAAGAGGGATTGGAAGTGGCCGAGGCTGGGTTAGCCCGTTATAAGGCCCATCTGCTGGATGCCAGGGTCAGGTTCAATCCCGGCGGAGCGCCGCCTCCCCCTCCCGGCACGCCACCACCGGCGGGTGAGATGGTTGAGCACGCCTTCTTGGCCGGGACCCCAGCGACCGTGTCCGGCAAGATGGAAGAGCTTCGCGACCTCGGCGTGCGCAACATGTTGCTGAACCCCAATGTGGGTCAGATCCCATCCAAGCAGGTTGAAAAATCCTTGCGGATGTTCGGTGAGCAGGTGCTCCCCAGGTTCAAGGACGAGTAGGCGTGGCCAGCCAGAAGCTTTTCGATCTCACGGGGAAAGTAGCCGTGGTCACCGGCGGCAACGGGGGCATCGGCCTAGGCATCGCCATGGGATTGGCCGGAGCCGGAGCCAACATCGTGATTGCCGCCCGTAGCGTCGAGAAGACCGCTCAGGCGTTGGAAAACATCCGGGCGTTGGGAGTAGAGGCCCACGGCATCACTGTCGACGTCACCCAGGAGCCGGCCATCCAGCGGATAGTCACTAGCACCATCGACCACATGGGACGCCTAGATATTCTGGTGAACAATTCCGGTATTGCGGTCCGGGCCCAGCCCCAAGAGTTGACCGCTGCACAGTGGGACTCAGTGGTGGATGTGAATCTTCGAGCTGCTTTCCTGGCATCGAAAGCGGCTTACCCCCAAATGGTCACAGCCGGGGGCGGCAAGGTAATCAACGTTGGCTCCATGTATTCCATCTTCGGCAGTGACTGGGGCGCGCCTTACGCCGCCAGCAAGGGCGGCCTGGTCCAACTGACCAAGAGCCTGGCGGTGGCCTGGGCCAAGGACAACATCCAGGTGAACGCTGTCCTCCCAGGCTGGATCGTGACCGACCTTACTCGGGGAATCCAAGACGCCGACCCAAACCGCTATGACAACATCAGCCGCCGCATCCCAACCGGCCGGTGGGGCGAACCCTCAGAGCTGGCCGGCGCGGCCGTCTTCCTAGCAAGCACCGCTTCGGACTACGTTACGGGCGCAACCTTGGCGATTGACGGCGGGTATTCTTCGGCTTAATCGTTATTCGGGTATACGAATCACCCCTCGGCTCATGGTAATCGGGTGATTCCGACCCCCACTTCTTGCTACTTACCCTCGAAGAACCTTCTTGGGTTCTCAACCATTATCTGGTTGATAGTGTCTTCTGATACCCCCTGGTCCATCAGGCGAGGCAGGACGTTGCGGGTGATGAAGTTGTATCCGTCGGGGTTGTACTTGACGCGATCTTCTTGCACGGCCAGGCCGTAGCGAGCCTTGGGCACTGAGTGGTCGTGGGAGAGCATGATTCGGTTGGTGTGGCCGGCGTCAATCAGTTGCTTGGCCAGTTGGGTCCGTTCCTCCCAAAATGGAGTTCCTGGGCGGCGTCCACCAGGGAAACGGTCAAGGCCTAGCCAGACTCCCTTCTCCAGGAGCCCGATCAGGTAGCTCATATCCATATCGTCGTTGCTGTGGCCGATGTAGACCCGGTCCATGTCCACCCCCTCATCCATGAGGATGCGGACCTGCTCATCGCCAACCCGGTCCGGTGACCAGGTGTGGGTGGAGATGGGGACTCCGGTGCGGACCTGGGCCTGGCCGGCGGCCCGCAGGACGATCTCCTGCGCCGTGGTAACCCCGCCCTCGTCGCTGGCGACCTTGATGATCCCGGACTTGATGCCGGTGCCTTCGATCCCAACCTCGATCTCTCTGACATAAAGGTCAGCGATGACCTCAGGCGCTAGGTCAAGGAACGGCCGGGGCACCGCCAGGTGGTTGCCGGTGGCCGCAATGATGTGTACTCCGGTGGCCTTGGAGACCTCTCGCATCATCTCGACGTCCCGTCCCAGGTCAATGGTACTGACATCGATGATGGTGCGGAGTCCTTCCCGGTAGGCTTCCTTCAGGGTGGTGTTAGCTTGCTCGATAATCCCTGAACGGTCGACAAGCTCAGGGAAGGTCTTCAAGATGCCGGCGGCGTTGGTGGCCAGGTGCTCATGGCTCAGGGTGAAGCCCAATTCGGATGTATCCACCGGCCCTAAAACAGTATTTACGGTTGACATGGTTCTACCCCTCAGTAGTTGTCTCAGATCGTCTCCAAGACATTTTAATACCAAACAAGCCGGCCGGTCAGAGTGAGCAGTAGTGCCTCCATGCTTGGGAGGCTTCTGTTCTACCCACATGTCACCCTCAGCGAATTGAAGGGTCTGACAAAGTATTGTTAGGTAGATTCTTTCCCGACGCGTCGGGAGCGCTCCTCAAAATAACAGTTTCGAAGCGCATTGCTCTGTCAGGAGAGTTAAATGTGCCTTCCCCAGCGCACAGGTAAAGGTTAGGATGGGAGAGTTCCTCGGCAGTGAATGGTGTTCATCCAATTTATAATCACCCAGTCACCTACAAGCCCAAGGGGTTTCCATGAAATACGACGTAATCATCGTTGGCGCAGGCTCCGCCGGGTGCGTACTGGCCAACCGGCTCTCCGAAGACCCAACCCGGTCGGTGCTACTCCTAGACGCCGGACCCGATTACCCCGACATGTCCCTGATGCCCGACGACATCAAGCATGACGACAACCAGCGGGCGTCCGAGTCAGACGCTCCCCACAACTGGTCTTTCCAGGGCACCACTGACCCCCAGGGCAGCCGGACCGCCGCCGTGGCAAGGGGCAAAGTCTTTGGCGGCACCAGCGCCATCAACCACCAGATATTTCTTCGCGGCATGCCCGAGGACTACGACCGCTGGGCCGAGCTGGGTAACGATGAGTGGTCGTACACCAAGGTGCTGCCCTATTTCAGGAAACTGGAAACGGACCTGGACATCTCCGGAGATTTCCACGGGACCACCGGGCCGATAACCCTGACCCGGCATAAGCAGCAAGACTGGCTGCAACTGCAGAGAATATTCTATGCCGCCTGCCTGACCGCCGGCTACCGGGACGACCCGGATATGAACAATCCCGACGGCGAGGGTGTCGGAGCCATCCCGTTGAACTACGTGGATGGCGTTCGGGTGAGCACCGCCATCGGATACATCAATCCTTGCCGAAACCGCCTCAATCTAACTATCAAAGCAAACGTTACCGCCCACCGGGTCGTCTTCGACGGGAAAAAGGCTGTAGGAGTCGAGGTGGAAAGCGGCGGAGAGATGTTCATCCTGTCCGGCGAGACCATCATCTTGAGCGCAGGGGCGATCGCCTCACCTCAGTTGTTGATGCTCTCCGGCATCGGTCCAAAAGAGGTTTTGGAACGGCTGCATATATTCATGATCCACGAATCGCCGGGCGTGGGCCGGGGCATGAAGAACCATCCGGCGGTCTCGCTCCGGTTCAAGCCAATGGACGGTTACTCGTTGGAACCGGGCTCACCCAGGAACCAACTGGGCCTGCGGTTCATGGCCAAGGGATCCACTTTCAAAAATGATATCCAGGTCCAGACACTGACATCTGGGCCATTGGGACACGAGGCCGACGAGATCCGGGTGGGCTGCCGGCTGGAGTTTCCACTAGGGGCCGGTGAACTGACCATCACGGCTGCCGATGCCAAAATCCAACCGAGATTGGATTACCGGTTCATGGAAGACCCGTCAGACCGTACACGGCTGCGCGAAGCCGTCCGGGAATGCGCCCAGTTGTTCGAGGACTCCGGCTTTCAAGAAGTCATTGCCGGTCCCATCGCCCCCACCGCAGAGCAATTGGCCTCCGATGAGCTGTTGGACTGCTGGATCGCCGATACCCTGTCCATCGCCGGACACACCTGTCGCACCTGCAAGATGGGGCCGGAGTCGGATCCAGAAGCGGTGGTTGACCAGTGGTGTCAGGTCCGCGGTGTTCGAGGCTTACGGGTGATCGACGCGTCGGTGATGCCAGAGATACCACGGGCCAACACCAACGCAACCGCGATCATGATCGCCGAGAGGGCGGCCGATTTTATCACCAAACCTACGTAGTCAACGGATTTTCCAATGTAATGGAACATGGGCCAGAGCGACATCTAAAAATTACTGATAAACGATTGGGCATCGGGCTTACATATCACCACCCTGCCTCAGGCAATGGGCCGGCTTGGCCTCGCCGACGAGCCCGACCTTCGGTGGGAGGTTGCCAACCACATGGATGCGATGTGGCACAGCAGCCTGGAAATTCCGGAAAAAGTTAAATAAGGACATGCAGCCATCGGACTGACGAACGAGGAAGAAGAAGCTGGCCTGTCGCGGAATTAGGGTAACCAAGTGGGCAGTTAGGACAAAGCGTCCATTCTGCTGACCAACAACGAAAAATTGATCGCCCGCCACATCTTGTACCGTCAACAATCCAGACCAGAGTTGCCGTCGCCCGGAAACATAGCAGCCGCCCTTGGCGCCTGACCGGACGTGACAGACAACGGAATTCGAATGCTAGCCCGGCTGGGCTTCTTAACTCTCGCCGACGGCCAACCAGTAACCACCTACTCTTTGGCCGCAGACCACAGTAGGTTTCTTGACGGCTTGGGCTTCTCCTTCCATACGGTAATGTTGGACGGCGAAGAGCGGTTTGGCATACGTTGAGCCATCGACTTCTTCCTGTTGGTCAACAGCCGATGCCGCAGCAACCGCATCAAGCTAGACGACGCCTGCGCCCACTGCGCCGAACGCATCCATCTGGAGGCGAATAACGGGATCGTCACTCAGGTAACCTCAGAGGACGCTGTTGTGCACCGGGGCGGCACTTGAGGCCAGAACAACCTCTTCCGGTCGGAAGAGCACCCCGTTGAATGGTCTGCGCCAGAGCCTCTGCACCCCAGGTCATGGATACTCGCGAAGGAAGATGTTCAGGCTATTAGGGGAGGGTATTCATAGGATTGCGCAAGCGGAAACTTAATCGGACCTCGCCTACGATACGATACCGTTTTTCCGGTCCTCCGCCGATTGGTCAGAGTCTATAGCCTGTGGGTCGAGCATGCCGGCGCCGCTGGAAAATTCGACCTCCAACACGTTCGTGTCATCGTCCAGAGCCACGTATCCCAGCTCCATCGGCGAGTTCGGGTCGCTGACCGACTCGCCGTTTAACACAACGACTGTCTTGGTGCCGGGTCCACCGCCAAAGGCCCCGTCAGCCAAGTCTGCCCTAGTTAATCGTTACCTGGTGAAATGAGACTCCTATCTGAGGGTCTAGGTCCACCACCGTTACTTCTCCGGCGCCGGGGCTTCCGATGGGACCTAGAGGGCAGCCCGAGTAGACCGCAGTCACACTACCCTGGGAGACGTCCACATGGCGGTCCCAATGGCCTAACGCCAGGTAATGGCAGCCGGCATCAGCGACTTCCTGAGGGTAGATCGGAGAAGAACGTTGGTCCCGGTCTTCAGCGTAATGGAAATGACCGTGGGCCAAGGCCACCAACCAGTTGTTTTCCACCGGCGACGGCATCCCTTGAAGGGGCTTGAAGTCCGGAGTGTGCATGGGCATGGCCCTCCCCCAGAGGTCGATTCCCATCCCAGGGAACGAAAGCGTCTCACCCTCAGTTCCCTTGAGCACAAAGAGGTTTTTCGGCGCGTGGTTGAATGGTTCGCGGTGGTAGACCGAGGTCTCATGGATCAGGTCATGGTTGCCAGGCAAGACCACCGCCGGCTTCTTCAACCGCTCCATCTCTCCCAGGAACCAACTCAGCACATCATCCGAGACACGCTCGTTGTCAAAAATGTCGCCCACCAGCAGCAGCATGTCGCCACCGTTATCGGCGACCGATTCCACCACAGCAGTTAGCGCATCCGCCGACTGGGGATGGCCGGTGATGTCGCCCAGGTGAGTGTCCGAGGTATGTATGAGACGCAGTTTGTTTGCAGGCATATTCTTAGCTAAGGATTAGGGCCACCGGAGACATGAAACAAGGTCAGGTCTTTAGTTCCCCTAGCCTCCGATAACTCCTCGTTCTTTCAGGCCGGCAATCTCGTCCCCAGAGTAGCCAGACTCGCTCAATATCTCTTCGCTATGCTGGCCCAGCAGCGGTGGTACCCGGCGTATGGTGGCCGGGGAGTCGGTCAGCTTCAATGGAGAGTTAGGGAATTTCAGGTCGGGGACATTGGGATGGTCCACCACCGCGATCATATTGCGGGCCAAAACTTGGGGGTTGGAGACCACTTCGGAGACGGTGTTGATGGGGCCGCAAGGCACGCCCGCCGCAACGATCAGGTCAACCCAGTGATCGGTGGTGTTGGTGGCGAATACAGCGTTCAGCTCTCCCACGCACTCAGCCCGGTGGTCCACCCGGTCGGTATTGGTGGTGTAACGGGGGTCGTCCAGCATGCCTTCCTGTCCGATGGCGCGGGCCATGCGTTCCCATAATCCCTGGTTGGCGCAACCGATGATAAATTGGCCATTGCTGGAATTAAAGCTCTGGTATGGGACTAGGCTCGGGTGGCCTGAACCCATCCGCTTGGGCTCGACTCCGGTGCCCATGAAGCCGGTTGCATGATAGCTGAGGGCGGCTACTTGGCCGTCCAGCAGAGCCGATTCAACCCATTGTCCCTTCCCGGTTTGGTCGCGCTGCCGGAGGGCTGTAAGAATCGTTCCGTAGGCCATCATCCCCGTGAACAGATCCACCAAGGAGAATCCGATCCGGAGTGGCGATCCGTCCGGGTCTCCAGTCAAACTCATCAGGCCGCTGTAGGCCTGGATCAACAGGTCGTAACCGGGCATGTCAGACATCGGTCCGGTGCGTCCGTACCCGGAGATTGAGCAATAGACCACGCCCGGGTTTATCTTCTTGATCTCTTCGTACCCAAGACCCAACCGCTCGAGGGTTCCAGCGCGGAAACTTTCGATCATCACATCAGCGTCGGCGGCCAAGTTTTTAACTATCTTGAGGCCCTCGGGCTCTTTCAGATTGACTGCCAGGCTACGTTTGTTGCGATTGAAGGTGAGGAACTGGGTGCTTTCACCATTCACAAATGGGGTCCAGTGACGAGTTTCGTCACCGCCGGTCGGCTCTTCGATCTTGATAACCTCAGCCCCCATGTCGCCCATCAGCATGGTACAGAAGGGTCCCGCCAAAGTACGGGTCAGGTCGACGACCTTAATCTTGTCCAACGCCGCAGCCATATTAATTCTCCTAGATTATCCGTTTAGCTCGGGTGGCCAGGCGTGTAACCACGCCGGGGCGATTATAGCATGGGCTGATCGGGCATCCAGACCGCCCATCGTTGACCCTTCTGGGCGGCTGATGCTAGCGTGAACGCGATATGACCCAACAAGCGCCGAAGATAATAGTCCTGGGCGGGATCAACATGGATCTGGTGACCTTTTCACCACGGTTCCCGCGGCCCGGCGAGACCGTGGTTGGCAGCCGGTTTCTAACCTATGCCGGGGGCAAGGGCGCCAACCAGGCCGTCGCCGCAGCCCGCATGGGGGCCAGGGCTGCCATGGTCGGACGAGTCGGCGGCGACATCTTTGGCCCGCAGTTGCTGGAGGGGTTGGCAGCGGCGGGCGTCGACATCTCCGGCATCGGCGTTAACCCGGAGGAAAGCTCAGGAATCGCTGTGATAGGCGTCGACGAGACAGCCCAAAACTGCATAACCCAGGTCCTGGGGGCCAACGACACCTGCGGCCCGGAGCAAGGCCAGGCGGTGAAACGTTTGCTGTCGGGCGCGGCGGCTTTGTTGCTGCAACTTGAAACTTCCATCGAGTTATCGTTGGAGGTAGCCTGGGCTTCGGTCTCGTTGGGGGTGGCTGTCATATTAGACCCCGGCCCGGTCAGGCCGGTGCCAGACGAACTCTTGGGTCTCTGTAACTTAATCACCCCTAACGAGACCGAAGCCCAGGCGTTGGTCGGGTTCCCAGTGACAGGACCGGAGTCCGCTAACAAAGCCGCGGCCGCGCTTCTGCGAAGGGGCGTGGGAACGGCGGTGATCAAACTGGGAGCCCAAGGGGCCTATTTCGCCAATAACGAGGTTCATGGCATGGTTTCACCTTTCGATGTGGCTGCCGTGGACTCGGTTGCGGCAGGGGACGCTTTCAACGGAGCACTGGCAGTCTCATTGGCCGAGGGTAAAGACCTAGAAAAAGCGGTAACGATCGCCTGTGCCTCCGGGGCGCTGGCTGTGAGCCAAACCGGAGCTCAGGACTCCATGCCTGAACGCAGCATGGTCGAAGAACTGGTGCGCGCTCAGCGTCCCTGAAACCGTTTTCTGATACGCCTGCCAAGATACTTTGCTGGCGGGACCAAAACTGCGCCAGCCCAAACCACGAACGCCAGTGTGAAAACCCACCAGTACGGCGGCCAATTTATCCCGCCGGCTATGCCGATGCAGGCTATTCCGGCTGCAAGCGAAACGGCCTTCCCTTGGAAGCTGACGGCTATCCTTCCAGGCTCAACGTCCAGTACGGCTAAATAAGCCAGGACCACCGCCAATATCGTAACGATCGCCGCGCTCTTCCAGAACGCGTCGGAGTCAGGTGTGCCCCAAATCCCAGTCAACAGCAGTGCCAAGGCAGCAACTGCCGCGGTTAATGCCGCCTGCGACAACTGGGATTCAGACCTACGCTCCACGACCCATGCCGGTCCCAGGCTGCAGAAAAAATATCCTTCCAGCACAAGAGCTGTAAGGAGGAATCGCCCTCTGGTCTTGGTGTATTCGCCAAGGACCACCATTGCGATTACGATCAACACAGCTACAACCGAGGCTACTATGAAACCGAACCCGAATGACCTGGCCGTTACAAACCGCCTGAAATTTAATTTGAATGCTTTAATAGTGCTGATTTTACTCCCCAGCCGCCAGCCGACCTATGCACAAGATCACGCGGCCAGGGCATATTATAATCAACAGCGTTATAACCCCAAGCCGTAACGATGTTACAAGGGGACGTTTCGTGACCAAAGAAGATAAATTCTGCCCATCCTGCGCCACCGCCCTTGAGAACAAAGATGTCTTTGGCCAAGAGCGGCCTGTGTGCCCCAACTGCGGCCGCGTTATCTTCTACGATCCAAAGGTGGCGGTGGTATGCATCGTGCCCAGAGATGGCAAGGTGTTGATGATTCGCCGGGCTACCGATTTGGGGTATGGTCTTTGGGGCCTGCCGGGCGGATATGTCGATAGGGGCGAGGTGGTGGAGCGTGCCGCCGCCAGGGAAGTCTGGGAAGAAACCGGACTGAGGGTTGAGCCTGGAGAGCTGATTGGCTTATATTCAGTATCTGACGATCCCGTAATCGTGGCGGTATACGCCTCGAAGGAAACCGGAGGGGAGTTGGCTGCGGGGCCGGAAGCTTTAGAAGTCGGTTTCTTTGAGATCGACGCACTTCCGGAGCTGGCCTTTCCCCGGGACCGATATGTTTTGGCCAAATGGCGAAACGGTGCGGATGGGGTTGGTTTCTGAGGCACGAAAAACGCCGCCCGGCAGGATCAACCAGGCGGCGCGCTGGAGAAAGGAACCATAATTTCTAAATGTTATGTTAAGCAACATTGTCCATCTGGTCGGGTTTGCCATTCTGTAAAATCAAAAAGCTCCACTCGGAAGAATCCCCGGGTGGAGCAGTTGTAGATAGCAAGGTCGTACGTTCAACCGTACTATAATCATATTAATAACGTGCCTGGTTAGGGTCAAGATTAACAATCCAGCGGTACAAATCCTGGCAGGCTAATCCAGGCATTCTCAGATCCAGAAGGATACAACCGTACCGATTCTGGTTTAACATTCACCAGACCTGGTCGCCGTCGGCGGCTACATCGACATGATATCCAAGATGGGTCAAGCGTCTTGCCAATAAAGGTCACTTCACCGTGTCGTGATGGTTGAATCACAAATTGGTAGCGATGCGGCGAACCAGCTAACTAGTCCTTGAGGATGATGTAGACCGCTTCAGAAGGGGTAAGGTCAACGTGGGCGTGACCACGCCCGGTCACGTCATCCATCAACCGCACATCGCCGGCCCGGAAGATCTGCTTGGCTCCGTCACTGGTCGTGATCTCAACCTCGCCGGACAGATGGATGATCAACCGGCGTTCCGGCAGCGGGTGCAGAGGCATGTCTCTAGTGCCTTCAAATTCTTGGACTTTGACCTCGCTGATATTGGTCATGGCGCCCAACTCAGGGTGGTCCGCCAATCTCAACTCCTCGATATGGCTTTCACCATCGTCCCCCGGAAATATTCGATACATGCCCATCGGCCGCCTCCGCGTTTCGTAATTATGCGCTTTGAATCTGGTCTCGTATTTATAAAGGGGTACCAGATCAGCCCAATTACCACCAACCCAATAACAAGGCCGGCTCGTCGGTATTTTCGCAGACCCGATCGAACACTGTCTAGCAGCCTCGGAGTGATCGTTTTCTCCGCGTTGTTCAGCCTGCTGGGCCTGATGATACTGCGGATCAACAAGACCACACCAAAGGCAAACAAGAGGTAAGCAGCCGATTCCGGCATAATCTGAAAACCCCTGGCAGACCCTTAGCCGGCCACGACCGAGCCATTCATTTCTCGAATACGGTTCACATTATCGGTAGATGCTGACGGAACCGCAGGAATATCAACTACAACTTGATGACGGGCCCCAGCATTCGTAGGGACAGCCAGCAGCCCGATTGACAATGGCCGCCAGTCTGCGCAGAATGGCCCCATTCGAACCAGAAAACCCAGTGTCTGGCGCACAAATAATTTCGTCCGGAGGGATATAGATATGGCAGGAAAAACACTGATCTACGTCGGCGCGGAAGCGGACGGCCTCTACCGCAAGGAAGAGTCGGACGGTAAATGGGAAAAGTTGGCCAAGGGAATGCCGCCGTCCCCCCAAGTACGGGCCATCGCCATTCACCCCAACGACGTCAAGACGGTCTTCGTGGGCACACAGCGCGGCGTCTACCGGTCCAAGAATTCCGGAGACAGCTTTGAGCGCATGAACATGGCTGAGGGCCGCCACGTGTGGGCCATCAAATTCCACCCCAATGACCCGAATACCATGTTCCTGGGCACGGAAGGCAGCGAAGTATACAAGTCTACAGATGGCGGCGAGAATTGGGCTCTCCTGGCCACCATCATCAACCAGGACTCGGTCCAGATGGCCTTCGCCACCCGCATCCTGGGCATCGGTATCGAGGCTAATAATCCCGACCAGATGTATGCCGCACTGGAAGTCGGCGGCGCGGCCCACAGCTCGGACGGCGGCAAGTCTTGGACCATCGTGAATAAAGAGTTCGACGGCGATGTCGACCTCATGGACCTACACGGCGTAACCGTAGGCGCAGCCGATTCGTCCGCAGTGTTCATTTCCAACCGAACCGGGGTCTGGCGGAGCCGGGATCGGGGAGCAAACTGGGATAACCTGGACTTCCCAAAGTTCACGGACATCTTCTACTCCCGGGGGGTTGAGTCCGCGCCCAACGATCCCAACACGCTTTACGCCTGCGTGGGGCTGAATTTCGGCAGCAAACAAGGTGGCGTCATGCGTTCCACGAACCAAGGCGACACCTGGGAACGTTTCGACAAGGGCGTCAGCCCGGCGAGCACAACCTTCGGAATCGCGATCAATGAACACGCTCCGGAACAGGTGTATTTCTGCACTCGGGAAGGCGAGGTTTACGGAACGAGGGACGGCGGCCAAAACTGGTCATCCCACGTGCTACCGGAGATGGCCGGCAGCGTCAAAGCCATCGCTTGCACGTCCGCCTAGACAGGACGCCCCGGCCAGATTCATCCTGAGGACGAATGACCGACACCAGAACCAATGACCCCGTGGCCGCCGCGATCGCGTTGGCTCCGCAGATCAAGGCGGCCAAGGACGAGATTCAAGCCCAGAGCACATTGCCTAACTCGTTGGTCAAGGCAATGGCCGAGGCCAACCTTTTCCAGCTCTTCGTGCCCAGATCCATCGGCGGCCCGGAGACCGACCCGATCACCGCATTCCTGGCCGTAGAGGAGCTTTCCAAGGTGGACGGCTCGGTGGGTTGGTGCTCCTTCGTGGCCAGCGCGATCTCCATATATTCTGCCTGGCTCCCGGCCGATGTAGGCCGGGAGATGTTCGATCAACCACTGGACATCCGGGCCGCAGGGTCGTTCCGACCCACCGCCGACGCACGGCCGTTAGATGGCGGGTACCTGATTGGCGGGCGGTGGAACTACGTCAGCGGGTCAGACCACGCCAATTGGCTGGTCTTGAACTGCAACATCGTTGGCGATAACGGTCCTGTTTTTGACTCTCAAGGCGGCCCTGTAACCCGCGTGATGATTGTTCCCCGGTCTGTCGCGATGGTTGAAAAGACTTGGCACACACTGGGCATGCGGGGCACCGGCAGCAACGATGTGGTGATCGAAGAAGCGTTCGTCCCCAACGAACATACCTGCCTGCTCTACGACGCTGCAGCCACCGACGGCCCGCTGTATGAACCGCGGACGGTGACCGCCACCGGTTGGACGCCCTTCGCCGCTATGGGACTGGGGATCGCCCGGGGTGCTATGGACACATTTGTCCGCCTAGCCACCAGCTCAGGTTCCACGACATCGCCGACGTTGATTCGAGACCGGACGGCTGTCCAGACCGTGGTTGGCGAAACCGAGGCAATCATCAGCGGGGCGCGGGCCTACGCCCTCGATGCGGTGGGCGAGATGTGGGAATCGGCTTCTCGGGGGGATTTAGACCCCGGCCCCCAGATCTTACAAGCTAGGCTGGCCATCACCCACGCCGTGCGGGAGTCGGTTCGGGCAGTGGACATGCTTTTTTACGCTGCAGGCACCAACGCCATCCACGAAAGCAACGACCTAGAACAATATTTTCGCGACATCCACACCGCCGGCCAACACATAGCAGCACTGCACTCCAACTTCGAGTACGGCGGGCAGTTGCTTCTGGGATTGCCTCATGGGACGTCGGGGTGGTAGGACGGCCAATAGCTATAGTTTGCCTACCAGGCTTTTTAAGAGATTGTTGGATCTGGCCAACGAAGCGCCCTCGTCGTTTCCTACGGGAAATACCGACGCTAGAAAATCAGTCGCTCCCGCGTCAGCATAGGCCTTTAGCTGCTCTGCAACCTGGTCTTCGTTGCCGATGAGAGCAACCTCCGAGGGACCTTCCACGCCTTCGATGTCCAGCATCCTTCTGTAGTTGGTCAGTTGGCCGTATCGCCCGTAGGTCTTGGCCGCTTGCGCCCGCGCCTCCTGAGGGTTGTCAGTCACAGCAAGGGGCATGCCCACGCAGATGCGGGGCGACGGTCTGTCCGCTGAATCCGCTGCCTGATTTATCCGTGGAACAACATGTGATTCGACGGTATTGGGACCCGCCATCCAAGTAAATGTCCCATCAGCCTGCTCGCCAGCGATACGCAGCATCATGGGAGCCAATGCCGCAATCACGACCGGGACATGAAGAGCGCCCGGCACCTGAAACTCCGCTTTGACGTTGAAAAATCGGCCTTGGAAATCCACCTTGCCGTCATCCAACAATGGCCTAAGAACATTAAGATACTCTTCCATGTGCCGGGCGGGGCTTTCGTAGGAAAGTCCCATTACATCCTCAATCATTGGCCGGTGGGACAAGCCGACGCCTAGCGTCATGCGCCCTTCCGATGCGATCTGGGCTGTCAGCGCATGTTTAGCCAAAACCATGGGGTGGATGGGAAATATCGGCACAACTGCGGTCCCCACTGGGATGCGTCTGGTCTTGGACGCCGCCAGAGATAACACGGTGAGGGCATCAAAACCCGGACCAGAAGAGACTTGCGGTATCCAGATGCTGTCGAACCCGTCCTCTTCGGCCTGGACCACTTCTTGAATCAAGGAGTGGAGTTCAATCGCCGAACCTCTAGCGCCAGTCAAGAGTCCAATACGCATAACCCCTCCGTCTATTCCCGGGTGGAGATACCCGTCAACGGTGACTAATCAGATGCCCAGACACAACCAATCCCCACCAGACCAATGCCGCTCCTTCGAACCTAAACCCGGCTGTGCCGGCGGGTGTTTAGGGGCGAACCCAGGTTTCGGACCAGGCTAAACAGGCGGAGCTGCTATCTTTGTCGCCACGGCGGTCGGTAGAGACGTTGCCGTTAGCCACGTCACCATTGATCGTCAACTGGGCCTTCCGGGCTGGAATGAAACAGCTATAGACGCCATGGGGCCTACCCGAGGCGCTGCCCGCCGGGACCACCAGCATGTAAGGCTCCATGAAATCGTGCCAGGTCATGGCGATCTCAGCTTCATCGCTGATTATCGTCTCGGTCCAGAAAGTGCTGGGGTCGCCCTTCCTGGTGAACTCGGCGTCGACGACCTGCATGGTCTGGTCGGCGAAAGGTGGGTGCAGCAAACTCTCGATCTCGTCTTGGAGCCACCGGGTCAGGGCGATGTTGTCTGAATATATCTGCACTTCATTGTCCGTGAGTTCGCTCTGCAGGAATAAGACGTGACCAGTGCCGCCCGGAGACCACAATACCCGCCAGTGGCTGGCCCTGGTTGTCTCCTCCCTGCTTGCGTCGTCTGAAAGCCGGATGAAAGAATTCTCGCCGGTCAGGCGAATCTTGTTGGGGTCGGTAGGGTTGGTCGTGGCCATTGTTAGGACTCCTTGAGTTATCTATTGCTTACCGGAGTGTTGACTGAGAGTGGCGACATGTTAGCACTCAACGGGGTTGCGGGCTAGCTGGGGCCGGCCTCCATCTCTTACTGCGTCGAGAGCCTCGACTCCGTCGGGCCTAACCTTCCCCATCTGCGCCGGGAGAAGGGACTGTACCCTCTCACTTGCAAGGGTGAGAGTTCGCCAAAACAATAAAGACCAAAAATTAAAACGGCCAACCATTTGATGGTTGGCCGCAATTTCCGGACTCCATTGAGCAGGACGGGTTAGCCCTTGGCTGGGAACCAGTCCTGCTTCCAGGGAAAGTCGCCGTTGGCGTCGTCGTAGGCCGGGCCGCCAGCGTCCACCCGGTCCCGATAGGGACTGGTGATGGGCTCGCTGTAGGGGTAGATGCCGCCTTCGTAGGCGCCAGGGCCAACCTTGAAGTGCTTGGCCTGTTCCGTGGTCTCTACGAACGGCATGTCGATGTCGTAGAGCCTATCCAAGGTCTTGGGCCGGGGGCCGGCTTTGGACACGTGACCGTAGAGTTCGCGGCCCATGATCTTCTCGGCTGCCCAGACACATTCGACCAATTTGTCGATGTCCACGCCGGTGGGGATGCCCATGTCATCCATCATGTGGAGCAGGTCCTCTGTAGGGGCCATCCCGGTGGCGCGCCCGTTGCCGCAGTAAGGGCAACCGCCAAACCCGCCGATTGTTCCGTCGATCTCCAAGGTATCGTCAGGACCTAGCACTCTCATGGCGGCGTAGGCGGACGCGATGGCCATGTTACGTCCATTGTGTAGGTGCAGGCGGATATGGTTGATCTCCGGCCACGTCTCCTTGACGCGGTAAACACTCTCCTCAACCTTGGCAGGGGTGCAATGGCTCATGGGGTCGCCCATTGAGGCGCTGCGCACGTCGATACCGACCTCGTCCCACATGCTGTGCTGGCGCTCAAGCATTTTCATCAGGTTATCTACTGGGAACTCGCCCAAGAAGTTGGAGCCCCAACTGGCGTTGGTCCCGATGCCCGCCTCTTTGATATTTAGCTCTTGGGCCTGGGCGATGACCTGGGGCCAGCGCTCCATCTCTTGCATCTGGGTCCGGTTGGTGTTGCGGCGGACAAACACGTCGCACATGTGGACGTTCAGCCGAGGGAAGGCGTCCCGCTCGATGGTCAGCGGGGGAGAGTAGGCCTTGGCCCGCTCCACGCCCCGGGAGTTCAGCGCCAGCGCGGTGTAGGTGACGCCGGGCTTGGGCTTGAACTTGGTTACAATCTCGTCGATGCGCTCCATCTGAGGAGTCCATTTGGGGCTAACGAAGGAGCCGACCACGATCTGTTGCAAGCCCGTCTCCGACAGCATGTCCAACAGCTCGACCTTGTCATCGACGGAAATCTGGGCGTCTTCGATCTGCATGCCTTCACGCATGCCTTCTTCCTTGTATTTAACCTTCGGCCAATCTGCCATTGGGGCCTCCTTATTTCGGACAGGTCTTAATCGGCTATATTCTACCGTATTTTCATAGCGCTCAGCCGTGACCGGCACAACAGTTTCGGGCGCCCTTCACGGGTGATCCTGGTTGGCCGGATTGTATGGCGGCCACAGATTCATGTCAAGAAATCGGAATTGGCGAATGGAGAGAGGAACATAAAAACCAGAATCGTAAATATTGATGTTTGGAAGTATGAGGGCGACTCTCTTAGGCGCCAATTCTTGTGGGATTTGCAGGCCCAGCTAAGAGAGTGAAAAATTATCTCGGGAAACAAAGATTATGTTGCTGAGCCTACGAAGGTCGAACAGGCGAACTGAAACCAGGGTTTCATTCTCGGTAATCATCTAGACCGAAACATGAGAAAGACTAGGCGGGCAGAAACCCACCGTCAAAGAGCACCAAAAGATCGAAATCATGAAAAGCACGTCGCACTAAATTCGTGCCTAACTCATTTCGAAATATGCTCATATTGACACTCATTCAGCAGCCCTTCTATAATTCCCCTGTGCCCGCGAAATGGGCGCCGCGATTAACAATCGAATCATCTAGGCACGTAGGGGAGCTCGGTTTAGCCGGGCTGAGAGGGCGGCCTTCAATGCCACCGACCCTTGCGAACCTGATCTGGGTAATGCCAGC